>ERZ857965.55-NODE-55-length-175595-cov-9.123955_pt1 | contig 175595 bp, 154 predicted proteins | sample MGYA00519758_ERZ857965 | MGnify/ENA primary metagenome ERZ857965 (study PRJEB31778, sample SAMEA3449381) | human gut metagenome | biome: human gut; feature: human-associated habitat; material: faeces | place: United Kingdom | collected 2010/2012 ...
TTGATAAGAAATCACTTTTAGCTCTATTTGCTTTCTCTGCTTGATCTTTCGCAATATTAAGTTCTGTTATAACTTTTAAATCAGGATTCTCTATTGTAAAATACATCACTAACATAACATAAGTTTCCATAGTAGTTATCAATAATAACTGGGGATATATTGCTTGTAGCAAAGACACTAATGTTGCTAAAACGACAAATGAAATAAGAGGCAAATACTTTTTACTTTTAATTTTTCTAATATTCGATAACATAACGAATAACATAATAAATATACAAATACCAGTAAAAAAATATGTCATAGTTACAGCCATTCCTTTGGCATAAATTATATTGCCATCTTTAAAATGCTCTACTGGCAAGAAAATTAAAGCAAATGATAAAAAAATATAAGAAATATTAGTAATGCTAATCATTTTTTCTCTAAATTCTTTATAATTATCATATGTAATAATAAATACATAGTACAAGAATAAAATAGACCAACCAACTAAAAAAATTAAATAAAGTTTGACAATAAAGTCACATACAAAAATGGGTGCTGAATATTTATAAGCAATATTACACATCAGTTCAATTAGTAAGCCAGCTAAATTTGTAGATATCAAGTATCCATACAATTTAGTTTCATACGTTCCAAGTCTTTTTTTACAAAAAAACACTATGTTAAGTAATATGCCTACACATAAACCACAAATTATAAATGCAACATTTCCAAACATCAGAATCACCCTACCATATACAACAGTATATCATATAAACAAAAGCAAAGAAACTACTTCAAACAACTATTTTTTTTATAAATTTTCTTTTTTGAAGTAATGTTCCTTAAATACTCAGTAGCAGGTACAAGCTCTATAGTTCCATCTTCTCCAAGAACTGGTTTTACACACTTATCAGAAAGTCCCTCTGCTTTTAAAACATTACCATTTCTTTTTTCACAAGCTGTTCTTGGAAATCCTTCATCAAAACTTCTCACACGATAAACGACTTTGTCTGAAATTTCTTTTCCAACATTTTTTTGAATTCGTTTATCTATACTATACAAAATTTTATCCATACTCTTTTTGCTTTCTGGTTGTTTTTCAACATGAACTATAACATTGTCACCATTATTTACAACATAATATGACAAAACATTTTTAGTATCTTTAGCAACAGTATCACCAACCTTATACAATGGCACTTTAATACCATCTTCTAGTTCAAACTCATTTCCAATTCGTTCTAATATATCAACAGTGCCATTGCGTTCCATCCTTGCATAAACCTTACAATCAGTCCACCAATTTCCAAAATGATCTTGTATATAAAAATCCTTTGTTGCTTCATCATTATTTTTATATCTAATCATTTGTGTTGGTGTTTTAGCTACTAATCTTCCAACTTGTCCGTAAGGAAGAGGAACATCGTCTTCATCTAAAATAGCAAGTTGAACCATATCATATTTTTTTAACTGGCATTTATCTTTAGAAACAAGATATTGCGGCAACAAATCTTGAAACTTTCTATATGGAGTAAAAAACATTCCTCCACGTTCACAGTCACCACCACCTATAGAAAGTGGAACTGGTGATATTGGTCTTGGAAGTTTTTCAGAACCAGCATTACTCTTTCTCAACATTTTGTTAATAAATTTTTCCTCACCAGGACTGGTTGGTTCACCAACAGCTGTTAGCATCATCATATAAGGCATTTTAAAGTCTGTATATCGTTGATCACTATATATCTTCTTTGCTGCATCAACAATCATATTAGTAGGAACAGTAATATAATTAGGTTTATTTATTGCAAAACTAGGTAATAAAAAGTCTTTATGATATATTGGTTCCATCGCAACAGTACAGCCTTTATATAAAACATCTGACATACTACAAATTATACCAGTATTGGAATGTGTAGGAATCATGGCTTCACCAATCAAACCTTTCATAGTAGGAAGATCTGACATATCAGAATCTTGAAATCTTCCAATTGTTATTAAACTTCTATTACTATGTACTATTGCCTTAGGCCTTTTTGAATTTGTTGATCCACTACTATAAGTTATAAGAAATTCGGTATTTATATTACCGTAATTATAATTTTCAATATCTGAAAGTGTTATTTCACCAGCATCTTTCAAAAAGTTTTCTTTAGAAACTATTCTTTTATCAAATTCCGAATATAAAGCAACTTTATTTTTAAAATCATAAAATTCTTTATCTAATTCAATATATGGATCAACACCATTTTTTAATGAATCAGCTAATGAAAACATTATAATTTCTTTTTTATCAGAAGCATCAAGGGCATCTTTAATTGCCAAATATTTATCATCAGTACAAATCAAAAGCGAAGAATCAGTATCACTAATAATTTCTTTTAAATAATCATTATCAAACGTTCCAAAGCAATTCATTTTAGCACCAAGTAAATTTAAACCCATTATTGAATACAAAAATTCTGGACAATTAGACATACACATAGGTACTTCACTACCCTTTTTTATACCTTTCTGTTCAAAAACTTTAGCATATCTAATAGCATTTTCAAAAAGTGTTCTATACGTAATTTTAGTACCACGATAAAAAATAGCTGTTTTATCCAAATTATTTCTATTTTTATTGTATAAATCACGTACCCAACAAGTGTTGTGATTTTCTTCGACATCATTTAAACCTTTTTGTGCTCTTGCAGAAAGTTCATTTATATCAATATGAAATTTCTCTTTTAAAACCGTACTAGCTTTTGTTAATTTTTTCATTAAACAACCACTCCCTTAAACTACCAAAATTATACCATAAAAAAAGAAAAATTAAAATCTTCTCTGAAAATTTTTTTGCATTCCTCTATAACAATTTTTTTTAGCATATGCAGCATGTTGTTCATTATATAGATTAATATTTATTATTGCAATATTATAAAATACGTCTACTAGTCTAGTCACATCATTTAGAATTATAAACACTCACTAATCATTCTATTATTTTTTAATTTTATCTAAATAAAAAAGAATTTAAAAAAAGAGAAGATTTCTCTTCTCTTAAGCTAATAACAATTTTTTTATTTCTCTAGTTGTTAGCACCTTCCCTTCTGATACTTTTTTTCCATTTATCACAAGTCCAGGTATATTAGAAATACCATACTTATTTTTATTAAAATCTAACTGTTGAACTTTAATATTATCTATATCTACCTCCTCTATAGCACGAGATACCATTTTCGATAGTTTAATTCCATTACTACAATTTGCTCCAATTATTTTTATGTCTATATTTTTTTCCTCCTTTCATGATAACAGTATACAAAATAAATTTGTCAAAATTATGGTTTAATTGTTTAAAACTATGGGAAATTTTTCACAATTATAACACAATATATTAAAATGTTATTTTTTGCTTTAAATCAAAGTATATATGCTATAATTATGACATAAAGTGAGGATTATATATTAAAAGTAAAAAAGAATTAGTAAAAATGCTTCTAAATAATAAGCAAGTAAATGTAGAAAATTATGATGAACTTTTGGAAATGTTAATTGATGAATCGATCGCAGTTGATACTGATAAAGAAGAAAAAATATCACTTGGTGAAAAACTAGCAGATAAAATAACAGCCATTGCAGGTAGCTGGACTTTTATTATTGGATTCACATTGTTTCTTATAATTTGGATTATTTTAAATATTTATGCATTTGAAAGTGTTGACCCATATCCATTCATTCTTCTTAATTTAGTTTTATCATGTATTGCATCTCTTCAGGCTCCTATTATAATGATGAGTCAGAATAGGCAAGCAAAAAAAGATAGTATGCGTAGTCGTAATGATTATAAAACAGACTTAAAAAGCGAACTAATTTTGGAAGAATTACATGACAAGATTTCTGCTATTGAAAAAAATCAAAAGAAAATTTTAGAATATATTCAAAATAAAAATTTAGAAAATAAATAAAAATAATATAAATGTTTTGAGTACTGCTAGTACTCATTTTTCATAAAAAAAGAAGTGTAATTTTATACTTCTTTTAAAAAAGTGATAACTGATCTGACTCATCTAGTCCATCTAGTATTTTCATTTTTTTCATTCTTTCAATAAGTGTTTGAGAAATTTTAGCACGTTTTTGTAAATCCTCTATACTTGTAAAAGGTCTTTTTTTACGTTCTTCAACAATGTTTTGTGCAACAGTATCACCAAGACCATCAATTGACGCAAATGGTGGATAAATTGATTTATCATCTCTTACTCCCCAAACTGTAGCTTCACTTTTATCAAGATCAACTGGTAAAAATTGAATATGTCTAGCAGTAGCTTCTAAACATACTTTCAAACTTTCTGTTTGACCTACTTCTTTATTAGTAGCGTCATTACCTTTAAGCTTAATCTCTTCAATTTTCTCTTTTATTGCATCATAACCTTTTATCATAACTTCAACATCAACATCAGTTGCCTTAGAAGTAAGCCATGATGCATAAAAATATACAGGCATATGAACCTTATACCACGCTATTCTAAATGCACTAATAACATACGCAGCTGCATGAGCTTTAGGGAACATGTATTTAATTTTTTGACACGAATCAATAAACCACTCTTCTATTCCAGCATCTATCATTGTTTGTTTATGAATCTTCCAAGTTTCTGGGTCTTTACTTGCCTTTCCTTTACGAACGAACTCCATTATTTTAAATGCTTTAATCGGTGCTACTCCATGATACATAAGATAAACCATTATATCATCACGACACCCAATTACCTCACTAAATGGTACAACATTATTTTTAATAAGTTCTTGGGCATTACCAAGCCAAACATCTGTACCATGTGATAATCCTGAAATTTTAATAAGTTCGGCAAACGTTTTGGGTTTAGTCTCTGCAACCATTCCAATAGTAAATGGTGTACCAAACTCTGGAATTCCAAGTGTACCAGTTTCACACATTATTTGTTCATTAGTAACACCAAGTGCTTTAGTAGTTGTAAATATGCTCATCGTATCCTTATCATCTAGTGGAACTTTCAAAATATCAGTTTTAGTTAAGTCTTGAATCATACGAAGTTGTGTAGGATCAGAATGTCCGAGTATATCAAGTTTAAGCAAATCTTGGTCAATTGCATGGTAAGAAAAGTGTGTCGTTCTCCATGCACTATTTGGATCATCTGCTGGAAATTGGAATGGTGTAAAATCTGATACATCCATATAATCTGGTACAACAACTATACCACCTGGATGCTGACCTGTTGTTCTCTTAACACCAACGCAGCCTAAAGAAATTCTCTCTATTTCTGCACTTCTTATTGTAGAATATTCTTTTATTTTCCTAACAATTTCATCATATTCACTTTCAATATCACCAGGAACATTTTTTCTAATACTTTCTTGTAATAGTAAGAATTTTTTAGCTATTTTAAATGGTTTTTCTTTTTTCTCGACAGATAACAAATCTTCAACAGATTTATCAACACTTTTAGCAACTTTATTTATTAAAGCCATTATTTTATCTTCGAAATATCCAAGAACAAAACCATATGCAGTTTTATCAGCAACAGTACCAATAGTACCAGCACGATAAACATTATCTACACCGAATAGCACTTTTGTATATTCATGAGCACTAGCTTGGTTCAAATCTGAAAAGTTCAAATCAATATCTGGAACTTTATCAGCATTAAATCCAAGGAATGTTGCAAATGGCATGTCCTGGCCATCTTTATATAAACGTTCTCCACATTTTGGACACATTTTATCTGGTAAATCAAATCCAGAAGAATATGTAGCACCTAGTGCTTTACCATCATCTGAATCAAATATACTAGTCTTACAATTTAAACATCTATAATGAGCTGGCAAAGGATTAACTTCACTTATTCCCATCATTGTAGCAACAAAACTAGATCCAACAGAACCACGGGAACCAACTAAATAACCTTCATCATTAGAGTGTTTAACCAGACGTTGTGCAATTAAGTAAATCGGATCAAATCCTCCACCAATTATACCACCAAGCTCTTTTTTAAGTTTTTTAGCAACGGCATCATCAGTCATTTCACCGTCTTCTTCTTTCCAACTTTCCTTAATAAACGGAATAAGTTCTTCTTTAACTTTATCGAATCCTGCTACTAATGTTTCATGAACCATTTTAAACGTAAGATTTGTTTTCTCTTCATCAGTATACTCTGGATGTTCTTTTTCTACCCTAGATGAATAGCATTTATAAACAATGTCACCATATAATTCTTTGGCAATTCTCTCTTCTATATTATGTGGAAGTGGATCTCCATACCAAGATGCTGCCTTTTCAAAAACAAGGTCAGTAACAACTCTTGGGCAATCCAAGTAACTTTTACCATCATCACTTTTTACTCTTGGTGAAAAAGGTATTCCACCAGTATCTATAATAACTTCAATTTCTTCTGACATATCAAGAATTTTATTAGTATTTGTTACAACAATTTCATATGCCAAGTCTTTGCCAAGGAATTCAAAATCATTAAGCATCTCATTTGTTGTTCTAAAATGCTGTGAAGGAATTTCAGTAATTTCTTTTTTAGCAAGAGGATGTCTTCCACCACCAGGAACTTTTTGATTTATTATTATTTCTCTAAAAATCTTATCTTCTCTATAAAAATGATGCATATCAGAAGTTGCTACCATTATTTTGCCTGTTTCTTCTACTGCTGCAACAATTTTCTTAATATGATTTCTAATTTCTTCTTCTCCAGAAAAATCACTAGTTTGAATTAAATGACCATATACCTCTACAGGTTGTACTTCAACATAATCATAAAAGTTTATAATATTTGTAAGTTCTTGTCCTTCTTTACTTCTAGCTTCAATGAATACTTCTGAATTATAGCACCCACTTCCAATTAGCAAACCTTCTCTTAATTCTTCTAGCTTACTTCTAAGTATTCTAGGAGTTTTATAAAGATATACTGTATTAGCAAGTGAAACTATTTTAAATAAATTTTTAAGTCCTTTTTTATTAAGTGCAATGGCATTAAAATGGAATGCTCTACCAAATTTATGTATTTCATCTTTAGAAATAAGTTTATCTAAATCACTTATTTTTCTGAAATTTTGATTTAAAAGTTTAAGCATCATTTTATGAAAAACTTTAGCAGTTCCTTCAGCATCGTAATCTGCTCTATGGTGTCCTTCTTCATCAAATTCTACATTATATCTACTAACAAGTGCTGATAGGCTATGTCTTGCAAAACCTTGGTCCAAAGTTCTAGAAAGTTCAAGAGTATCTATAACAGTATTTTTAAATTCACCAAGATTATATTTCTTCATAGACATCTCTATAAATGAAATATCAAACTTAGCATTATGTGCTACCATTGGATTATCTCCAGCCCACTCTAAAAATCTTTTTGTTACGTTTTCCTCGTTGTCTTTATCTTGTAACATTTCATCTGTAATATTTGTTAATTCTGTTATTTTCTTAGGAAGTGGTCTATGTGGATTTATTAGTTCATCAAATCTATCTATGACTTCCCCATTTTTCATTTTAACAGCACCAATTTCAATCATTTGGTCCCCACCAGCGGCATTAAATCCAGTAGTTTCAGTATCGAATACGACATAAGTACATTCAGAAAGATTATCATCAGATGGTCTTACTACAATATTTACAGTATCATCAACAAGAGTAAGTTCTGTTCCATATAATCCTTTAAATTTAGGAGGATTTGCAAGGCTTTTTTCAACTTCTTCAAGCTCTTTCTCTATTAAAGGTTTTTGTTCTTCACTTTCTTCTTGAAGTTTAGTTTTTAATTCTTCTTTTTTAGCTTTCAAACCTTTCATTAAATTTTTGTTATATGAGGTTATAAGTTCAAAAGCTATTGGGAATGCTTGACAACCAGAATGATCTGTTATTGCAACTCCACGGTATCCCATGTTTATTGCATTTGTAACAAGTTCACATGTATGTTTATCAAGATCTAATTTTGATACTCCATCCATTTGGCTCATCATAGTATGAGCATGCAATTCGACTCTTTTAACAGGAGCATCGTCTACTAATTTTTTATCTTTTTTAGATGATTCATATATATCATATACATTAAGTACTAATTCATCACCAGAATATTGATCGTATTTAGTATTACCTCTAAGTTTAATCCATTTTCCTACTTTAGTTTTCTTAACTACACTATCAAAGACCTCATCATCTCTTATAAAAGTTTTACATATAATACTATCAGTAAAATCTGTAACTTTTAGGGTAAGTATTTTAAAAGCTTTGCTCATAGGAACAAATTCTTCTGTTCCAAATACTTTACCTTCTATAATAACTTCAGGATTTTCTCCAACTATAGAAGAAATTTTATCAATGGCTTCATCATCTTTTATTAAGTTACCAAAAATTGTTTTGTCATCAACTTCTTTTTTTCTTCTTTTTGGAAAAGATGTTGATGTAGCTGGTTTAGAAAATGAATAATTTGTAAACGGTCTTTCCATTATTTCTTTTGTTTCTTCAACAATAGTATTTTCTATGTTAACACTTAGTGATTCGTCTATATCTATTTTATATGTAAACGTTGCACCATACATTTTTATTTTATCCAATATTTTATCTAAAAGTGTTACAAAATCTTTTTTTTCTATTTCATTACATGCTGTAACAGATATACTATTGCCATTTATACTACTTTTATTAAGTAGTAATTTAATGTGAGGTAATTGTTCTTCCTCATTATTAACAACCATATCAAAATATTGTCTAAAATGATTGCTTGTAGTAGAGTCATTATCAATTCTCAAGAAAATCGTTGCATCAGAAAAATAGAGACTAAATTTTTCTTTTAATTCATTATAAAAATCATAAGAAATGTCTCCATAATTCTTAATAACTACATTTACTTTATTATCTAATTCATCAATATTTACACTTTCAAGTGTAGCATCTTTGAATTCTACTAAATATTTTTTATCAACATTTATTCTGTCTAATATTCTTTTTAATCTTTCATTCATTTTCTACCCCACTACTACACAATTAAGATTTAAAAAGAATAAATAAATCTTATATTGTTTCTAAATTACCAAGTCTAATTATATATTTTTGATTTTTACAGCAAAAATCAATGAATCCAAATAAATCTACTTTTCTAAGCCCTTTTTCAACTGGATATTTATCTATATCAAAAGGCATTTGGTCTCTCATCATATAGCTAACAAGTTCTTCTCTATCAGCACCCATATACATAAGCCAGTATGGATAAATTTGTCTTTTCAAAAATTTTAATTTTTTCAAACCTTCCTCATACTTAGATACACCAGTAATTCTAGTGTATATTTCATTAGTTACTAATAAATCTATTATTGAAGAGACAATCTCTTTATTTTGACTTTGGAAATCACCAACTTCATATTTTACTAAAGTGAAAAGTATTCTAATAATTGCTTTAAGTCCATCTTGTGTATCTTCTTTTTTACCCCATACTACATTTTTCTTTGGATTGGTTTTTAAAAATTCAACATTATCCAAAAAAGGATGTACAACTAATATTTGATATTTATTCTCTACTTTAAATCTAAGTAATTCTTTTAAAGAATTTTGAATTTCTTTTTGATGTGTATCCCAAATTCTCATTAAAAACCTTCTATATTTATCTGTTTGTCTTTTAACTATTTTAAACTCTTCAGTGTTAAATATCATATTATATATGGTATCATCATCAGGAATAAAGTCACTTGTATATTTAAGTATTTCTACATTTTCTTTTTCTATTTTCATATATTGTTTTGGATAGTTTTTCCACAATCGTTCTTTCATTTTTTGAATGTCTTCAGATATTGATGGTCTAAAAAGTAAATTCCAAGCCAATAAGTAATCATTAACTATAAATTCAACATTCACAAAGATCACCTTCCTACACTACTAACTGTATTTAATATATCACAATTAAATACTTAATTAAAGGTTTAAGCAATTATTTTAGCTTTTTCCGCAATTATTTGATAATTCTCTTTTCTTTCTACTTTTCCTCTTACTAAGAGTATATCTCCTTTTTTTAACTCTGTAATTGTTTGATATACTTTTGAGAAAATAATGTATTCTAAAACAGAAACATCATCACTTCCCGTAACAAAAACCATATCGTTACCATTTTTATCTTTTATCTTTTTGACTCTTTCCACTAATACCATGGTATCAATAACTTTTCCAAAGTATGATTTAACGTTATTTAAGCTGATAACATTGTATTTATTTTTATATTTTGTAACTGGATGATAGCTTAAATAAAATCCGAACAATTCCTTTTCCTTCTCCATAAGAATGTCTCTAGGAAATTCTTCTTTAACTTCTATGGAAGGATGTTCTACTATATCTTGTTCCAAACCTTTAGCAATAAAGGCATAAGTCAAAAGATTGTCTAAATTATAAAGAAGAGTATTTTTATTATATCCAAAAGAATCAAAACATGAAGCATAAATCAAAGACTCTATCGTTTTCCTATTTACACCTATTTCTAAAAGTTTAGTTAAAGCATCAAAAATATTTGTAAAGCCATCTCCTCTTGCTTTCACAATATCTCTTGCTGTGCTTATACCTATATTTCTAATATTAGAAAGTGGAAAAAGTATACCATTATCAACAATCTCATATTTTTCTGTACTTTTATTTATGTCTGGCAAAAGGAATTCAACGTTTTTACTTCTTGCTTCCCTTATAATAACACTAGTTTTATAATCATTACCAATTATCATTGATAAAAGGCTTAAATAAAAATATTTTGGATAATGAACCTTCAAATATCCCATTTTATATGCAATCATTGAATATGCTACAGCATGTGATTTATTAAATCCATACTGTGCAAAAGATAAAATATCATCATAATACTTTTTAGCAGTTTGATAATCATACTTATTTTTTAAAGCTCCTTTTATGAATGCTTCTTCTTGTACTTTTAATAAGTCTTTTTTCTTTTTACTCATGGCTCTTCTTAATATATCAGCTTCTGATAATGTAAATCCTGCCATAATATTTGCGATAAGCATTATTTGCTCTTGGTAAACCATTACACCATAAGTGGGACCTAAAACTTTTTCTAAGTCTGCATTTAAATAATTTACCTTAATATTATTATTTTTTCTTTCAAGATATGTATCAGTATCAGGTCCTGGTCTTACTAAGGCATTCGCCGCTACTATATCATCAAAAGTTGTTACTTTTAATCTTTGAAGCAAGTTTTTCATAACATCACTTTCAAACTGAAATATACCACTAGTATCAACATTATAAAACAAATCTAATGTTTCTTTATCATCAAGTGGAATACTTAAAAAATCAATATTTTTATTTTCATATTTCTTAATATCTTTAAGTATATCCATAATAGTAGTAAGATTTCTATTTCCTAAGAAATCCATCTTTAAAAGGCCTAACTCTTCCAGAAATCCCATTTCATATGAACTAATATACAAGTTATCTGATTTAACAAGTGGCACTATATCATCTAAATTTTCTCTTGAAATAATAATTCCTGAAGCATGTGTTGTAATATTTTTAGGGAACCCTTCAAAATATAATGAAACATCATATAAAAGTGAAAGTCTATCATCATTATCGATGATGTTTTTAAACTCAGCATTATTATTATATACATCTCTAAGTTTTGAATTAAGTTCTATATATTTTTTTAATCTGTCCGTTTTCTCTTGTGATATTTTAAGAATCTTTGAAACATCATCAAGAACTGCTTTGGCTTTAAGTGTTCCAATAGCAATAATTCCTGCAACTTTTTTCTCACCATACTTTTCTTTTACATACTGAATAACTTCATCACGATATATATCTGGAAAATCAATATCAATATCAGGCATTGTTACTCTTCCTGGATTTAAAAATCTTTCAAACAGCAAATCATATTTAATAGGGTCAACATCTATAATCCCTAAAGAGTATGCTACCAAACTTCCACCAGCACTACCTCTTCCAGGTCCTACTAAAATACCATTTTTCTTTGCATATTTAACATAATCATAAACAATTAAAAAATAATCAGCAAAACCCATTTTTTTAATAACATCAAGTTCATACAACAATCTTTTCTTATAAGTATCATTAACATTTTCTGAAAGTCTTATTTTAAGTCCTTCAATGCTAAGTTTTGTTAAGTAATCGCTACTTGATACGCCAAAATTATTTTCAAAAACAGGTATTAAATTATCAAACTTAGGGAATTCAACATTACAAAGTTCTGCAATATTATTTGATGTTTTCAAATATTTTTCTTTACAAAATGTCAGTATTTCTACATCTTTCATTAAATAGTTTTTGTCATCATCATATTTAACGTCATCTAAAACATTCTTCTTATCTTTCATCATTATTGAATATTTAAAATATTTATTTTCACTTTTTCTAAGATATAGAATTTTGTTTAAAAATACTAAAGAATCAGTAATTTTAAGAGCATTATATTCTTCTTCATTGTTTTTAATTCCAACATAAGAGTTAACAAAAAAAACTTTTAATTTTCCATATATTTCTCTTTGTTCATAAGGAACAATCAAAATTAAATTATTTGTATATTTTTCTAACTTTTCAAAAGTTATTTCATCTTTCATTGTTACAATTTTTAGAAGGTTTTGATATCCTGAAAAGTTCTTTGCATAAAGTAAAAATTTAAATTCATCAATTTTAAGTTCATATCCAATAATAGGTTTAATCCCTTTTTCTTTACATTTTTTGTAAAAGTACATAGTGGCAATCATGTTATCATCACAAAGTGCAACACTTTTAATATTAAATGAAATAAGAGAATCTACAAACTCATCTATTTTTACTAAACTTGACATAAATGAATAGTTACTTTTTACATAAAGTGGTGTATACATGACTATCATTCCTTTCGTTAATAATTATAACAAAAACTTCACTATTATTATAGAGCGTAATAATAGAAATTCCTACAAAAAGAAAACTTTTTTGCATTTTTTCCTTATCAAACAAATTTCATAATATAATGTAAAAAAATCATACTTCAAAATTGTGAAGTATGACATAAAAAAACACGGATTGTAATCCGTGTTATATTCAAATGGTGCCTAAGGCCGGACTTGAACCGGCACGGGCTTTAACACCCGCAGGATTTTAAGTCCTGTGCGTCTACCTATTCCGCCACTCAGGCAACAGTCTTAAATTCATAAGACTATTTGATTATATATCAATTATTTTTGTTTGACAAGCCTTTTCTTATTTTTTTTTGCACAAATCACAATAAATAATTGAAATAAACAGTAAAATTCCCACTCCACTCATTGCATAAGAAACATTTAAATATGGTGCCTTGTATTTTATCTCTACATCATAATGTCCTTTTTTTATCTTTGTACCAATGAAATTATTATCTATTTTTTCATATGAAGTTTTAACACCATTTAAGTATATTTCAAAACCTTTATCATAAGGAATAGACATGTAGAAATATCCATCTTCTTTAACATCAATTGTCCCTTTTATAATGTCTCCTTTAGTCTCTTTCTTATCAAAATTAAAGACAGATACATTTTCTTTTATATTTTTTATATCTTTATAATTTATCTTATACATCTCAAGATTAGAAACTTTAAAAGTACCCTTAGAAAATACAAAATCTAGTTTATCGATCTTTTCATTTTGGGAAATAACATAATGAAATGTATTGTTTCTGTTATGATATTTCCAGCTTTTACAAGTTAGAACATTTACAACATCATTTATCGCTATAGAAACATCTCCAAAGGAGCATGTATTAACATTGTCTAAATCAAATTTTACAATTAAAATATCTCCTTCTTCAAGTCCATCTACCTTTGCACTCACCTTTGTTTTTTTATCAAGTGCTAATTCAAAGTCATTACCATTTTTCTTATAAATAAAATTATTTGGGAAAGTTATATTACCATCGTAGTTCTCCATGTTAGATACAAACGTACTTTCTACATTTTCATCCACAATAACATATTTTAACAAAGCTTCCATATTATATGGATAAAATAACTTTTCAAAATCAGTTTTACTCATAAGATTACTAGAAGAATAAATAATTGGAAGAACATCGTCATTTACATACAAATTATCATTTTTATCTACTTTTCTATACCCAACTGGTATATATCTATCTTTTACTATATATTTAGTAGCATTATACATATTATCAAAAATATTAGAAACGCTAGATAACTTTCCATAACTTCTTTGAGTAACCTCATTTTTCATAATATTATAATAAAATTCTTTATATTCTTTGTTTGATGCTGAAGAGTAAATTGTACCAGTATAATAATTCATATCAGGTACTCTATTTATATTTTGAAGTAAATAATTATAATTTGTTACCCTATAAATATTATTATCACTATCAAGTACACTAGAAAGAACTTTACTATCTTTATTTTTTATGTCAAGATAACTTTTCTTGCTCATATAATGTTCAGTACTTACTGATGAAAATGCTGAAGAAATAGAAGTAAGTATAACAATAGAAAATACTAAATATTTTTTCAAAAATTCCTTTTTCTGTGACAAATACCAAACTAAAGATACAGCAAGAAAATCCAGCAAGAAAAGATAAGAAGATGCTCTTTTAATATTGAATAAAAATAAGAATACGCAAATCAAAACATAAAGCATAAAGCTTTTTTTATTACCATCAAATTTATAAATAAAATCAGCAGTAATTAAAAGTACAATTGGAATAAATGTTATAAATACTTTGCCATCAACATACATCGTTCCATTTAATACATAAGAGAAAATTGGAAATAAAAGTATTAACAAAATAAATATAGATAAAAGTCTAAATTTATTATCTTTATTAAATGCTGTCATTATAAGTGCTAAAAATGAAAATGCAGTTAAAGATATAGAATATGCTGAATAGAAAGTTTTAGAAATATTTAAACTTGGAACAAAAAGTTTAATTAAATCTATAGATACATTTGACTTTGCTCTTCCACTTAATAAAACATATAAAGTAGGAAGAATAATTATCATTGCCATAAGTACTCCAACTATGACTGGATACAAAACTTTCAAACATTCTTTAAAGAACTCTTTAAATTTAATGTTCTTTTTACTATCTAAAATCTTAAAAACAGCATAAAGCCCTAGAGCACAAATACCACTTACGCTGTAAAAGTAACTTGTCATAATCATAAGAAAAACACTAAATGTAATTAAACTTTTCTTACCATTTTCAAAATATAAATCAATTCCCATAAGTCCCATAATAAGAAATGGCATATAATTAACAAACATAATATGTCTATGGCTATGGAATAAGATTGGAACTGTAAACATAAACAAAAGTGAAGATAAAAAAGCTGTCCTACTATCATATTTTTTGAATATCCATCTATAAAACATAACTACGCTAATAAATGTTACAGCAATAGAAGATGCTTGAACATAAACAGCCATATCTATAAAAGGAAATAAATATGATATTAAAATTATTGGATTCAAAAGTCCATAGTAAGAAAAATTAAATATATTCTGTCCATTTCCTAAATTAAAAGCAAAACTAGGAAGTAAGTTACCTGTCTTATAAAAAAGCTGTCTAAAATAATCCGGTATTACATAATGTTGACAATCCCAGTCAACACTAGATCCGTATAAAAAATTAAAACCTTTTGTAGCAAGCAAAACATATACTGCAAGCAAAATTGCAAATACTAAAAGATGGAAATAATTTTCTTTAGTAAATTTTTTCATAACAACTAATACATCAAAAATGATACCTTTCTAATATTTTGATTATGCAACTGTATTATCATACAAAGTCCAATCTTCATATGGGAACATTTGTGGGAACATCTCTTTTATAAAGCTTTGTGACTTATATATTTCTATTAGTTCATTAACTTTCACATCATATGATTCATCACTTATTCTAGGTGGTTTATCTTCCAAGTTTTTCATCTTGTTTTTAGTATAATATTTTCCGAAAAAGTAAAGTGGTGAGTCTACATTAAAGTCGTTGTATATATTTGTAACTATTCTATTAGTTATTTTGTGATGTTGGTGACCATACTCACCTTCTTTATTATGAGTTACTATAAGATCCCAATCTTTAAGTGCTATAATTCTATTAAGATCTGAATATATTTGTTTTTCTTCTTCTTTCCAAGTACTTCTTTGACCTAACACTTTATCAGGATATCCAAGCATAACATATTGGTCATCAGTCTTATTCATTACTTTAACAAACTCTTTTGCTCTTGTTTTATTTGGACCACAAGTTATGCACACTACCAAATAATCATCTTCAAGAAGATGTGCTCCACCCCATAACGTCTCATCATCAGGATGAGCTACTATCATAAGTTTCTTGGCTTTATTCAAATCAATTTTGCTCAAATCTTTACTAACATAGTTATAATTATAAATAAGAATAGAAGATACTACTACTATAGAAATCAAAATAAAATTTATTACTATAGATTTTTTAAATAATTTGTTCATGAACTACACCTTCTTTCAGAATAGATTTTACCACATTTTAACTAAAAAGAATAGAAAAAAGTCACTATAAAATGACTTTATCTTGCTTCTAAATATTCTTCCTTTTCTAACATTTTCTCATCATTTCCATCGAAGAAATTATTCTATTTACATCACTTGCATTAAACGGTTTATTAAGAACATCTACTATTTTATAATCAAAAGCTTTATAGATAGTTTCTTTAGAATCATCTCCAGTGATAATTGCAACAGGTATTCTGTCAAAAGCATTTATTTTTTTCAAATGTTCAAGTACATCAAAACCATTAACATCAGGCATGTTAAGATCAAGAAACATTCCTACAATGTTACTATCAGTATCAACCATGTTAATTGCATCATTTCCACCAGATACTTCTATAACATTATATCCTGTACCAATAAGTTTTTTAAGTATTGATCTAATTACATTAAAGTCATCTACAACAAGAATATTTTTTACATTCATATTGTTAACATCATTCATAAAGTAATTCCCTCCTATTTATATATTTATATTGTAACATATATATAGGTATTTTTTAACAAATTACTATACTTTTTTTTCTGTTTAATATATAATAAATTTGATAGGAAGAGGAAATAAATATGAAGAAAGTAGAAGTTAGAACTTATAATATGGGGGAATCTTTATTTAATGCAATACTATTTTTTATACTAGGAATAATACTTTTTACCAATCCAAATGGTATTGTAAAAGTCTTAATATATATAATTGGTGGTATTTCAATTTTGATAGGAATTTTTAAATTATTGATGTGTTATAAACTTCCGCAAACAAAAGAAAATCAAAAAGAAATAGTTAATGGTCTTGTGTACATGATTATTGGTATGGTTACCATTGTCTGTGCCATTATATTCTTTGATGCAGTAGAAAATGTTTTAAGATTAACATTTGCAGTATTTCTTCTATATGTAGGAATAAATAGATTCATAAATGCTTTTAAAGCTCCAAAAGGAAACAAAGTAATATATTTTGTTAATTCACTTTTAATTGTTGCATCTTCAGTAGCACTTGCCTTAATAAATAATCTTCCACTTAGAATAATTGGTTTATTTATAATTGGTTACTCAATAATTGAAATAATTGGATACATTCTTTGCAAAAGAGAAGATGACAAAAGAAATACAGTTGAAGAAGCAATGGTAATTGAAGAAAAAGAAGAAGCTGAAGATAAAAAATTATTAAAATAATTAAAAAAATCTGTTAGGATTTAATCTAACAGATTTTTTATTTACTCTTTTTTCCTTTTTTAGGTTTAGCTTTTTTTATAACTGGCTCCTCTTTTTCAACGGTCTCTTCAAGATTATCAGCTTTCAAAGATTCTTCTATCAAATTTTCATTATTATTTTCTGAAACTTGTTTATCATCATCTTTTGTTTCTTCTAATTTAGTATCATTTTTTAAGTCTTCAATTTCTAACTTTGCTTCATCTTCTTTTTTTATAAATTCAACTTTATCAGTTAACCCTACTACATTATCAACTGGAATAGAAAAGCAAATACCTCTTCCTTCATGTGATAATCCAACAGAGTTAGTAACTTCTTGCATTACTTTTTTCTTATCATCTTTTTCTGTTAATATTAAAACAACATCTTTTTCAGGCTCTATTGTTATTCCAAGGAAATTTGTAGCTTCCTTTGACCCAAGTCCTATTCCATGTATTAAAGTTCCCCCACCTGCTCCTACTCTTTTAGCAGCATCCATAGCAAGTGATGAATATCCTTCAAGTACGATTAAAACGATAAGTTCATATTTTTTTTCATTTTTCATGGCGTATTCCTCCTCAATAGATTTCATATCTTTATATTGATTTGATAAGTATCTAGTTGCACTAGTAAGAGATGATGTAAACGCTATTCCAAATCCAGGCTCATATATTTTCATTTTGTTATGTAAATCATACATAATTTTAGTTTCTAAATTTTCAGGTATTATACTTAAAATCACACGTTTTCTTATATCAGATAAACCAAAGTAATCAAGAAGAGATGAAGACGCTGTTCCAAAAGCATTTATTCTAATTGAATAACTAATTCTATGACGTCTATAAAGTCTTAATATTCTACTTCCCTTATCTTTATCTGTTATTGTAACTAGTAATTTTGTCTTAATAATATCGTTTTCCATAACCCCTCCTAGTAATCAATAATCTCTTCATTATATAAAGCGTCTTTGTAAACGGCCTTAATCTTAATCTTATAAACAAGTCCCACTATTTCCACAGTAATATACGGAATAGTAGCAACTATAGCAATAAGCCCAAAAGCTTCTGTTAAAACATTTTTCCCTAAGGCTTCTGCAATACCAATCGCAAATGGTAGTAAAAATGTTGCTGTCATTGTTCCTGATGCTACACCACCAGAATCGAATGCTATAGCAGTAAATACTTTTGGTACAAAGAATGAAAGTACAATTGCTATTATATATCCAGGTAAAAGAAAATACCAAACAGAAATACCAGTTATTATTCTTAAAACTGATAAACCTGTTGCAATACTAACTCCTATAGCAAGAGAAACATCCATAATTCTTTTCTTTATATTACCATTTGTTATATCCTCAATCTGTGAAGTAAGAACAGATACAGCAGGTTCACTAGATACTATAAAGTAACCTAAAATAACACCTAAAGGTACAAGTAAATAAACATAACTTGACATATACTTTCCAACTAAATATCCCATAGGCATAAACCCTATATTTACACCAGCTAAGAATATTGATAATCCAATATATGTATAAATCAATCCTACAAATATTTTATTTAAATCCTTCCATCTTAACCTTAAGAAGATTAGATTATAAACAACAAACATTATAACAATTGGGCCAAGAGATCTTAAAACTTCTCCAAAATAAATAGGAAAAGCATTTAAGTATGTTCTAAACATCTCCATTATATTGGCACTTTCTACTATCTCAATTACATCATAAGTTGACTTTGATTTATAAATTAGTCCAAGAATCAATACTATTATTACTGGGCCAATTGAGCAAAGAGCCATCATTCCAAACGTATCATCTTTTTTCTTAGAGTCATTACGCATTGCAGATAAACCTGTTCCAAGTGCAAGTATTAAAGGAACAGACAAAGGTCCAGTTGTAACACCACCAGAATCAAATGCAAGTGGTACAAGCTCACTTGGAGCAAAATATGATAGAATAAATGTAATCATGCAAAGTATTATAATTATTAAAGAAAAGTTTATCTGAAATAATATTCTTAATGCTGCAATTACCAGAAATATACCTACTCCAATACCTACCGTAAGTATCAGAACATTACTAGAAATCGAAGGAACCTGACTTGCTAAAACATTTAAATCAGGTTCAGCCATAGTAATTATTGTTCCCACTAAAAAACATACAATAAGAATAAGAGGAATACTTTTCTTTTTAGTCAAATGATTACCAATTTTTTCTCCCATAGTAATCATAGAAATGTCACTACCAAGATCAAATAAAAACATTCCACATACAAGCAAAATAGAACCAAACAAGAACGACGGTATTAAATTAGTAAGTGTATCTTTTTTTAAAAAAAGACAAATTATTAACACTATCACTGTAATTGGAAGTACAGATTTTACAGAGTTTTTAAATTTTTCCATCATTACTTTCTTCATGTTTGCCTCCATTACCATAAGACAATTATATCAAAAAAAAAGGAAAAATACAGTACTTTTTAGTAACTATATATTCCATGTATTTTTTTTCTATCTGTTTCTGTAATATCATTCATAGTCCATACATCATCTTTTTTAGTAAGCGTTAAGTTAAGAGTATATTTTACTCTGTCTTTTCCACTTTTCAATTTACCTATTTTATAATCCATAAATTTTTCATTGTCAACGCTTCCATCACTTTTTTGAAATTCATCCGGATGAGCCTTAAAATAGCTATCAGCATCATCTAGAACCTTTCTATAATCATATACTTCTATCTCTACTTTTACAGTTGCAGTATCACCATCAACAGTCTCTTCTTTTATTGTATACACCAAATCTTTATACTGTCTCTTCATTGCATCTTTATACTTTTCTTTTTGGCTTTCATTCAAATCATAACTAGTATCTAAAGTGCCATCTAGTTGATCAAGTACTTTGCTATCAAGTTTCTGATATTTGTTCAAGAACTCTTCTGTTTTCTTTGTCGGTGTATTCATTAAATTATTACATCCCACTATGAACGTTAATGCTATTATAAATAGTAATATTTTTTTCATAAAAAAATCCTCCCATTAGTATTTTTTACCAAATAGAGGATTTTATTCATTTGTTTATTTATTTGTTAATTTGTTTTCTTTTTAATAATCACAGTTTCCTGGAGTTCTTGGATAAGGAATTACATCACGAATGTTTTCAACTCCTGTTAAATAAATTAGAAGTCTTTCAAATCCCATACCGAATCCAGAATGGTAACATCCACCAAATTTTCTTAAGTTCAAATACCATTCCATGCCCTCAACTGGCATATTTAATTCTTTCATTCTATTAACAAGTTTATCATAATCTTCTTCTCTTTGTGATCCACCCATTAACTCACCAGCACCTGGAACTTCAAGATCAACTGCTGCAACTGTCTTACCATCTGGATTTTGTTTCATATAGAATGCTTTAATATCTTTTGGCCAGTTTGTGATAAATACAGGTCCATTAAAATATTCTGTAATATATTTTTCATGTTCTTTAGCTATATCTTCACCATATTCTGGTTTAAATTCCCACTTAACATCAGCTTTTTTCAAAATAGTAATTACATCTTCATGAGTAATTCTTGTAAACTTACTATTAACAAGTTTGTTAAGTTTATCTAAAAGTCCTTTTTCAACAAATTTATCAAAGAATTCAAGTTCCTTCTTTCCTTCTTTTAGAACATAACTAACTACATACTTTAGCATATCTTCCATTATGTCCATATCGCCTTCTAGATCACAAAAGGCAATCTCTGGTTCAATCATCCAGAACTCGTTAGCATGTGTTTTAGTATTAGAGTTTTCTGCTCTAAATGTTGGACCAAATGTATATGTCTTTTTGTATGCTAGAGCAAACGTTTCTGCTTCTAGTTGTCCTGACACAGTAAGGTTTGCTTTCTTTCCAAAGAAATCTTTGTCATATTCTACTTTTCCACTTTTAGCAACTCTATCTAAATCAAGGGTTGTAACTTGGAACATTTCCCCTGCTCCTTCACAGTCACTTGCTGTAATAAGTGGTGCATGAAAATATACGTATCCTCTATCTTGGAAATATTTGTGAATTGCATATGCTGCCATACTTCTAACACGAAATACAGCTTGAAACAAGTTAACTCTTGGACGTAAATATGCTTGTTCACGTAAGAATTCATTTGAATGTCTCTTAGGTTGCATAGGGTAATCTTCTGGGCAATCCCCTTCAAGTTTGATACTAGATACTTTTACTTCAAACTCTTGTCCGGCACCTTCACTAGGAACAACTGTTCCTTTTACTGTAATTGCACATCCAACATGGTATTTTTGAATTTCTTCAAATTCTTTCAACTTGTTATCATATACTAGCTGTACATGTGAAAAACATGTTCCATCTGAAAAATCAATAAATCCAAATTCTTTTTGTTTTCTGTGGTTTCTAATCCAACCACTAAGTGTTACTTCTTTTTGCATATAAGAATCAATTTTCTCATATAACTCTTTAACATCAATCATTTATATTCCTCCTCAAAAATAAAACTAGTTTTATCCCAGAAGGGACGAAAAACTAGTTATTTCCGCGGTACCACCCAATTTATTACATAGAAATGTAATCGCTTATTGCCATAACGGGGCATACCGGCTTAGTCTACTTAATTCTTTAAGCTCTCCCAAATGTTATTCATAGTATATCTCTATTAACTCCCACCATACGTTAACTCTCTTTAAAAGAATTTACTATTACTTCTTTTGTTCATCGATTTAAGTAAATTATAGACACCATTTTTTTATTTGTCAATATTTATTATTTGTAAAAACTAACCAACTATTCTAGCAAATTCTGCAAGTGAAGTAGTTTTTTGAATAGCAAATCTTGGTATTTTATATTTATCGTCTAATCTAGATGCTTTTCTCCATCCTCCAACGAAAGCAAGTTCAAAACCAACATCTTTTACACTTTGAATGGAAGCAGCATCATAAGCATAAAATGGGAAACAAAAAGCAGTTTTAGAGCCTGTTACTTTAATAGATTTTCTTAAATCTTCATCACGTTTTTCTTTGTCATAACAAAGCATTTGTGCCCCTCTTGTTTTACCTTCACAATATCCTGATATATGCATATCATTAGTATGTGATTCAATTTCTAAATAATCTGACTGATAATTAGAAACATCCCACCAACCAGTTACTAAGAAAAGTGTCGCATGCATTTGATACTCTTCAAGAATTGGAATAAGCTTATTTCCATTATGAGTACCTGTTCCCATCCAACCATCATCTACTGTAATTAACACCGACTTAGAAGGAAGTTCTATCTCACCATACATCCAGTCTCTAAACTCTTTCATAGTAAGTGTTTTATACCCGTTATTTTTTAAATAATCAAGCTGTGCTCTAAAATCCTTTACCTTCTCACAAATTGACTGATTACAAGATTCTCCCAAATCAGGATCATAAAAAAAGTGATAATTTAAAACTGCTATTTTAGGAGTAGAAGTAACAACGATTTTCTTCTTATAAGTAACCTTTCTAGTAACTGTTGTGCTATTATTAGAACTATCAGAAACTTTATAGACAACTTCATATATGCCTTCTTTTGAATCATCTATATTGTTAGTAATCTCTATTTTCTCAGTTAAGTTATTATCATAGTTATCAGAAGCAGTAGCCCCCTTCTCTACATATTTATCTCCTACAGTATATTTTTCTTCGCTATCACCAGTCAAAGTAATAACAGGAGCAATTGTATCCACTACCTTTACATTTCTAGTAATTGTCTTATAAATATTTTTATATCTAACATCATAAGTTATTTCATATTCACCAACTTTATTTGTATTAACGTTACCAGAAGTAAATACTCTAGCATAAACTTCTTTATCATTGTATATTGTCTTAATTCCTTTATCAATATATTCATCACTTAAATTTATAGTGACTACTGAGTCTCCATTAAGTTCAAGTTTTAAATAACTAGAAATACCATTAAAATAGATATAAGCAAAAACAGATAACCCTAATATTATAAAAACTACACTAGCCCAAATAAAAATCCTCTTCATACTCTCACCATAATAATTATATAACAAAACACAAATTATTCACACACTTTATAATTATATTTTATTTTTTATATTTAGATAAATTACCATCATCAAACTCATACACGACATCAGCCAATTCATCAATATCTTCCTTTATATGTGATGCAATAATTATAATTTTATTTTTCTTAATACTATTTAATTTTTTTCTTAGCTTATTAGCAGTTTCCCTTTCAATACCATTAAAAGGTTCATCAAAAATCATTACCTCTGGATCTTCCATAAGTACTTGTGCAATGCCAAGTTTTTGCTTCATTCCCAAAGAATATGTAAAATATAATTTATCCTTAGCATCTACTAAGTTAACTTCTTCTAAAGATTTTATAATTTCTTCTTTTCCAATTCGATGTTGAATGTCAGCAAGAAGTTTTAAATTTTCATATCCAGTTAGTTGCGGCATAAAACAAGGTTTTTCAATAAGTGCTCTTGTATCTGGAGGAAATTTATTGTTAGCCATAATATTTTCTCCATCAAAAAGCACCTCTCCACTAGTAGGTTTATAAAAACCACATACTATTTTCAAAAATACACTTTTGCCACTACCATTTCTACCAACAAGGCCATATATTTTCCCTGTTTCAAATGTAACACTAACATCTTTTAAAGCTGTCACATGTCCAAATTTTTTATTAACATTCTTTACTTCTATTTTCATAAATCCTCCATCACTCAAAATATAAATAAGATAATTTTTTAAAGACTTCCATTATAAGTAAAAAGACAGCAAGTATTGCTAAAAATATCAATGGAAGAAAATTTACAAGTTCAACGATGTTAAAACTTATAACACCAATTATAACTACAATTAAAAATACACTAATAACTAAGTAAATTTTATTTTTCTTATTTAATAAATAAACTAAAATTATAATTAAGCTAGTTAAAAAAGAAATAGATAAATCTGTAAAAAAAACTAAGATTATATTTAGATTAGGTACGCAATTATTGAAAATTCCAACAAGAATAACAATAAAATACATCAAAACTTTAATTAAGAAAAGAGTTATAAAAACTGTGAATATTTTATATATAATCCATTTTAAAGTTGTCATTCTAAGAAAAATAGTATCATAATTTTTTTTGCTATCTTGAAAAAACAAATTTAAAGAAATAAAAATTCCATACAACAAATTAAAGCAAAAATAAATAAAATCTATGTTACTATGCTCACTATAAGAATAATTGACTCCTAAAATAGTGTATAAGATATTTACACAAGACTTAGAATCAATAAAATACAAAGAACCAATTATTACTGCTAATAAATATATCAAGAATATTCTATTTTCTTTGCTACGAATAAAATTTAAAGTATTTAAATACATATATTTCATGCTTTAACCTCTATAGCCTTCCTTTTTAAAATCTCATACAAAATATTTGTAACTATCAATAAGCACATTATGTATATGCTAGTGTATAAAATCTCGTGAAAGAAACTAGCATACTGATACATGTTAAAATAATCAAAGAATAAAAATCTAAAATTGCTAAAAGAAGATATTATTCCGACCTCTTTGTATTCACCAGTAAAATATGATAATGACACTAAAAAATACAAAATAATTATAATATTTTTATTAAATATTTGTGATAAAAGAACGGAAATTACAGACAAAAGTTGAATCAAGATAAAAATTTTAATTATATAAAAAACGTAATATGTTCCATAAGAAATATCATAATAAAAGAATTTTGAATTATTTGTTACTGATGAAAAATTTTTAAAGATAGAAATTAACAATAGTGAAGAAAAAATTAAAAGTAAAATAACGGTATTAACACCAATAACGATTAACAAAAGTTTTTTTACATATTCTTCTTTGCTTTTATATCTAATAAGTGCAAAAGTAGATTCATTATACTTTTTAATAATTAGAATTGTAGAAAAACAAATACTAAAAAGAATAAACAATGTGCAAGGAGACATCAAAATATCTAAGTTCCAAAAGAAAATACCAGAACCAACAAGACTATTCGAATTGTCAAAGATTAAAGCATATAACAAAGATATTATTATGAGCAAATATACAGTGTAATAATCTTTACTCTTTAAAAGACTAATAGTAAATTCTTTTGTATAACTATTATTTTTCACTGTCTATTATCACCTCTTCTTTATTTTTATAATACTTATAATTTATGTAACCGGTAATTCCCCATAAAAGCAAAGCAAGAAAGACCATTGCAGTAAGGCTTTTTACTCCATCATATGCATAAAAATTAAGCAGTGTTAACCAAGTAAAAACAGTAATTCCAAATAAATGATAAAAAATAGCATTTAAAAATACTTCAAAGAAAAAAGTAATTGCAAAAAATATTAAATAAGCACATATTATTGAAATTATTGGATTTTTAAATTTTTTTGCTGTAATAAGAGCAAGATTACTATAAAATAAACTATTAAGATAAATGTTAATTAACATTACAAGCAAATATATTGGAACTTTATTTCTAAATATTAAATCTATACTTGAAGTAGGATCTTTCCCAGTTATCATATCTTGTGACATTTGGAAACCAGTACTAATTGTATAAGAAAGTATATAAAGGACTACAAGCATCAAAGGTAATATAAGTCCTATTTTAAGAATTCGTTTGTAGTTCTTTTTTAAAAAGTTTTTATAACTCATTCTTGTCAGTTCATTTTTAAAATTTCCACTTTTTAAATTCTGATGAAACCAATAAGTTGTTACCATTATTATCAAAAGTGGACTAAATAGCTCTATTGAGAAAAATTTACCAAATCCTTCTAAAACTAAGATGTTAAAAAATACAGTAGTGGAATCAAGACTATATGGTCTTATCTTACAAGCAACATCTACAGAAGGACAATATTCTTTTTTTTCAGTCAAACACTGTTTAACTGCATCACAATACTTAGTGCCATTTAAAAGTTCTTTTTCATAAACATATCCATTAACTACAAGATATCCTAAAAAAATGATGGTTACAATAATAACCCAATTTTTCTTCAAAAAAAGTCTTACCATTTTCCCTCCTAAAGAAAAAAATCAAAAAAATGATTTTTTTCACAACAAATATACTATTTCATTCCATCTTCATTTAAAAACCAATAACCATAAAAATCAACTTTTGCAAAAGTACTTCTTTTCGCACGTAGTTGCATCTTATAATCAAATTCTGGTTGATGATTATCTTCAGTATGTTGTGGAATTTCCTTTGTACCATTAACAATAACTTCAGTCCAATTACTAACAACCAAATCAGCCAAAGAATAATTTAACAAACGAACTTCAACGGCTCTATCAGTTGCACCAGTAACACTATCAACAGCACTATAACACCTAATGTACTGTGGACTAGTTTGAGTCTTCTTATAGGCATTTGATGTATAAGTTTCCTTATACCTACCTAAAGTCACAGGTGTCCAACCTACAGCTTCAACTATTGTTAAAGAACATATTACCGCTAAAAAAGACAACAAAAGTGTTGCACGTAGCAACTTCATTATACTTCCTCCTTCCATAAAATATTCAGTTGCCAAATTCTACACTACTTTTCTAAACAAAGTATAACATACGAAAATACAAAATTCAACAAAATGTAAAAGCTTATATTTATTTGTAAACCTATTTATGTTAAAATGTTTCTAAAGGAAGTGAATATGTATGAAAAAAACAATTTTAACAGGTATAAGACCAACAGGTAGAATACATTTAGGGCATTATTTTGGGGCTGTTAGAAATTGGGCAACACTTCAAGATGATTATAATTCTTATTTTGAAATTGCAGATGTACAAGCATTAACAGATAATTTTGATAATCCTAAAAAAGTACGTGAAAATGTTAGAGAAATTGCAATAGACCTTCTAGCAGTAGGAATTGATCCTAAGAAATCAACAATATTCATCCAATCAATGATTCCTGAAATTGCTGAACTTACAGTTTTCTATTCTAATCTTGTCACAATGGCAAGACTTTATAGAAATCCAACAGTAAAAACAGAAATTGCACAGAAAAAAGCTATTTTTGGAAACACTGGTGAAGGTGTAACTTATGGTTTTGTTGGATACCCAGTTAGCCAAGCTGCAGATATAACTGCATTTAAAGGTGAACTTGTTCCAGTTGGAGAAGATCAGCTTCCCCTTTTAGAGCAGTGTCGTGAAATAGTTAGAAAATTTAACAACATTTACGGAGAAACTTTAAAAGAACCAGAAGCATACCTAAGTAAAGTATCAAGAATTAAAGGTCTTGATGGTAATGAAAAGATGGGAAAAAGTTTAGGAAACGCAATTTATCTAAGAGATGATGAAGATACTATTTCTAAAAAAATAATGAGTGCTGTTACAGATACTAACAAAATAAAAAAAGATGATCCAGCAGATCCAGAAAAATGCATGGTTTACTACTACCACAAGCTTATAGGTAGTGAAAATTTAGATACTATATGTTCTGAATGTAAACTTGGTAAACGTGGCTGTGTTGCATGCAAGAAAGAACTTATTAACAACATGAATAAATTCCTAGAACCATTTAGAGAAAAAGGAAAATACTACGAAGAACATCCTGAAGAAATTGATGAAATTCTTTTAAAAGGCTCTGAAAATGCAAGAAGCGTTGCAAAAGAAACAATGAAAGATGTTAAGAAAGCACTTATGATAAATTATTATGAAAAATAAAAAAAGACCTATAAAGTAACAAACTACTTTATAGGTTTTATTATTTTATTTTAAATATTACATCACTTAAATATTGATTTTCACTTAAGACTATTTTATTATTACACCTACGATTTTCACAGTCATCAATATGTTTATCCCAATTTGCAAAGAAGCCATCTATAAATTCTTTATCACTACCTCTTAAAATTGCTCTTTTTTTATAATCTTCTTTAAGTTCTCTTCTAGGATAAACCAAATAATATTCGATTTTTCTCTTATTTAATTCATGAAGTACATCACCATATGTAGTAATAAATACATAATCATATTTTTCACTAAGCGCCAAAACACATTCGATATAAACATTTACCCAGTTATCAATCTTATTAAAATAACAAGTATCCAAATCAATATAATTTATATTTTTGTAATTTTTAAGACTACTCTTTCCAATATTTGAAAAACCACTAACTATAATACCCAACCAAACCAACTCCTTTATATTTAATTAAGTTTTATTTTCCTTCAACCAAGCTAAGAGAAACTTTTTCTTTTTCCAAAGATATATCTGTGACATAACAGTCCACTACATCACCTACACTAACAACTTCACTTGGATGTTTAATATATCTATTAGTAAGTTTTGATATATGTGCAAGACCATCATTATGTAATCCAATATCTATAAATACACCAAAGTCTACAACATTTCTAACTGTACCTTGAAGTTTAGTACCAATTTTCAAATCTTCAATATGTAAAATATCTTTTCTTAATACTGGTCTTGGCATATCATCTCTTGGATCTCTATTTGGTTTTTGTAAATCATTAACTATATCAGTTAAAGTATACTTATCTATTTTTAATTCTTCACAATACTTATTTATATCAAAATCTTTTAAAGATTCTTTAAGTTTTTCTGTACCAATATCTTCTTTAGATAAATTCAAGCTTTTTAAAAGTGTTTCTGTTTCCTTGTAACTTTCTGGATGAATAGAAGTTTTATCAAGTGGATTTGTACCGTCAAGTACTCTAATGAATCCAATTGACTGCTCATATACTTTTGGTGTTACTCCCTTAATTTTCTTTATTTCTTCACGAGATGTTATCTTTCCATTTTTGTTTCTTTCTTCAAGAATAGCATCAATTGCTTTCTTATTCATACCAGAAACATAAGAAAGTAATGATGAAGAAGCTGTATTGATATTAACTCCTACACTGTTAACTGTTTTGGTTACTACAAACGAAAGCATATCATCAAGTTTCTTAGGAGTAACATCATGTTGATATAAACCAACACCAATACTCTTTGGATCAATTTTAACAAGTTCTGACAAAGCATCTTGTAATCTTCTACCAATACTTATTGCACTTCTTTTCTCTACTGTTAAATCAGGAAACTCCTTTATAGCAAGAGGTGATGCTGAATAAACACTAGCACCTGCTTCATTAACAATTACATACTCAACTTTTCTTCTAGCATCTTTTATAGTATCTGCAATAAATGCTTCAGATTCACGTGATGCCGTACCATTTCCTATAGCAATTATATCAATGTTATATTTATCAATTAAATCAAGTACAATTTTTTTACTTTCTTCTATTTTATTATGTGGTTCTGTTGGATATATAACACTTATATTTAAAGGTTTACCAGTTTCATCAATTACTGCAAGTTTACAGCCAGTTCTAAATGCTGGATCATATCCAAGTACAACATGTCCCTTTATAGGTGGCGTTAAAAGAAGATTCTCTACATTTTCTGCAAAGTTTTCAATTGCACTTTTTTCTCCATCTTCTGTTAACATAGCTCTGATTTCTCTTTCAATACTAGGTTTAATTAAACGTTTATAACTATCTTTAATTGCATCTTTAACAAGACATGTGCACTCATTATTACCTTTTAAAATCTTATTTTCAATATAATTAAGTATTTCTTCTTCATCAATATCAATCGATACACTTAAAACATTTTCATTTTCTCCACGGTTTAAGGCAAGTATTCTATGAGGTTTAATTCTATTAACTTTCTCACTAAAATCATAATACATCTCATAAGTTTTAGATTCATCTTTAGCATTCTTCTTTAATTTTGATGTTACAATACCATCACGATAAGTCATTCTTCTAATTTCTTTTCTATACTCAGCATTATCACTTACATTTTCCGCAATTATATATTTAGCACCCGTTAAAGCATCTTCTGTCGTTTTTACTTTTTCATTTAAGTATTTTTCTGCTTCTTTATAAATATCAATGTCACTAAATTCCATTATAGTTTTACTAAGTGGTTCAAGTCCATTAGCAATTGCTTCAGTAGCCTTAGTTTTCTTTTTCTCTTTATAAGGCCTATATAAGTCCTCAACATCAACAAGCTTAGTACAAGATAAGATTTGTTCTTTTAATTCATCTGTTAAAAGTCCCTTTTCGTCAATAAGTCTTATAACATCCTCTTTTCTCTTCATAAGATTAACTTGGTATGTATACACTTCATTTATACTTCTTATTACTTCTTCATCAAGTGCCCCAGTTGCTTCTTTTCTATATCTTGCAATAAAAGGTATAGTGTTACCTTCACTTAGAAGAGATAATACAACTTCCACCTGTTTTTCTTTAATATTTAAATTGTTTGCTATTTGTTTAATTATTAAATCGTTCATAACATCCTCCATACTTAATTTTAGCACAAACCAATTTTTATGTCTAAACAAAAAAGAAGGTTCCCCTTCTTAATAACCAAATCTTAGTATTTCACATTCGACATTATACTCAACGCCAAAATTTCTAGCAGTATCTTCGGATGCAAAAAGTAGGTCAAATAAAACTCTTCTATCTTTACCTATTGCTCCTCCTCTATCTAGCACTATCGCATATATTTCTTCACCAAAATAATTTAAATTCTTTAACTTAACAATAGTACCAAAAGGATAAGATCTGTCTCCTGCTACTATATGGACCATTCCATATTCTGGGTCATATTGATATATGTCGCCATTTCCTACATATTTACCAGATGCTGTATAACCTTGACATCCATCACTACAATATGGAGTATATGAAGTAACTTTACCTGTTACAACCTCAAGAACCTCAGCATTTTCCTTTGGAGTAGATATCACACCTTTAGCATCAATTTCTTTCATTCTATTAGCATATGATAAGTTTGCAATTCTTTCTTTTTCAGCATTTATTTTTTCTCTTACAGAATTACACTTTTCAAGTAAAGAATTTTTAACATCTTCATATTTAATTGATTCTAACTTTTGAATTACTTCATTTAATGATGTTTCATTGTATTCTTTTTCAATGGTATCAAGTAAATTCATAAATTCATTTTTTATGTTTTCTTTTTCAATATCCACTTCAAGATTACTAATAAATATAGTAAGCTCTTCTTTTACTTCTTCTGTATCAACTTCACCAATTAGTTTCTTAGCTTCATTTATATCATCAGTACTTTTAGTACTTTTAGCTAATTCAACTTTTTCCTTAGCAACCGCTATTTTATTCTTTTCTATTTTGTAATTATAATCATTAACTATATAACATGTTAATCCCACTACAAGTGCTATAAAAGCTAAAAGCGAAACTACCATTATATACTTTTTTTTCATAAATACTCCTTTTTTTGGTGAATGCCCTTTATTCTAACACAAGAAGGCTATTTTTGCAAAAGTTATTATAAGAATATGAGATTCACAAAAAAAGAAGTACTTTTATACTTCTTTTAAATATTTTTTTGATAAGTTAATAACTTTGGATAATCTTTCTTTTAGATTATCAAAGTCTTTATTAACAAACTCTATATCATTTTCTTTACTTTTCATTTCATGTTCATAACTTTTTTCTGCTAAATCTTTAAATCCAAGGTATTTAGCATCGCTTTTAATTGAATGAACTAAAATCTTATAGTTTTCCATATCTTTGTTGTTTTTAAACTCTTCTAATTTTTTAACTTTTTTATCTATGTCTTTGATAAATTCTTTAAGTATATCATTATACATATCCATAGTACCTAAAAGTTCTAACGAAGTTTTTAAGTCTACTCCATTTTGAAAAAGAATGTTATCTTTAGAATTATTATCTTCGATAGTAACCTCTACATCGCTAGTGGAAGTACTTTCTACTTTGGTATTATCTGAAATAATTTCCTTAGTAGTTTGTTCAGTATTATCATCTTTTAAAGTTTTAACAGAATTACCCATCTCATTATTCATAAGTTTTCTTAGTACTATTTCAAGATCTACTTTATTTATTGGTTTAGATAAGTAATCAGTAAAACCTTGCTCCATATATTTTTCTCTCATTCCAGAAATTGCATTTGCAGTTAGTGCGATAACAGGTATATTAAAGCCTTCTATTTTTTTAAGTTCTTTAAAAGTTTCTACACCGCTTAATTTAGGCATCATATCATCAAGTAGAATTAAATCAAATTTTTCATTATTCTTAATTTTATCGATAGTCTTAAATCCGCTATCAGCAACTTCTATAGTAGGATTATATTTTTCAAGTACTTTACTTGCTACTTTTAAGTTCAAGTTGTTATCATCGACTACAAGAATCCTTTTACCTTTTAAGTCAATTTCTTTTTCTTGAGCTTCTATTTTTTCTTCTTTCTGCTCTACCTCTTCAACTCTCTGATCTAACACTATAGTAAACTTTGATCCTTTGCCATAAATACTTTGTACTATTATTTTGCCACCCATTAGTTCAACAATTTGTTTTGTAATTGCAAGTCCTAGTCCTGTTCCTTCTATTGTGGTATTTTTTTCATCTAGTCTTTCAAATTTATCAAATAACTTATCTATACTTTCTTTCTTAATACCTTTACCAGTATCTTCAACAGAAATAATTAGTCTACAGATGTTATCTTTAGTAATACAGTCAACTTTGTATTCTATTTTTCCTTCATCTGTATATTTAGCCGCATTAGTAAGTATATTTGTTACTACTTTTTTTAGATTAGCATAATCACCATACAACGTACTTGGTAAGTTTTTAGTAATTGATACCTCAAACTCAATATTTTTTTCTTCTATTCTTGGTCTAATTAGTTTAGCAAGACTTTCTAAAGTTTCTCTTGCATCGTATGCTGAATTAACTATCTCTAGTTTTCCTGACTCTATCTTTGAAATATCTAATATTCCATTAACTATATCTAAAAGTGTATTGGAAGCATCAACGATATCTTTGGCATTTTCTTTAGCTTCTTTAAGTGTTTTAGAAGTGGTTATCTCTTCGCTAAACCCAACAATTGCATTTAATGGTGTTCTTATCTCGTGTGACATACTTGATAGGAAATCTGTTTTAGCTTGATTAGCCTGTTCTGCTTGATTCTTAGCAAGTTCAAGCTCTTCAAGCATCTTAATATCAGGATTCTCTATTGTATGATACATAACTGATGTTATAAAAACTTCGAATGGTACAATTAAAAATACCTCTGGCATTAAAAATTGAATTACCATAAGTATACTGCCTATTAAAATAAACAATGACAACGGTATATATTTTCTATTGATGTGATGTATATTTTTAATACCAGAAATAGTCATAACAATAATTGCAAGAAGAGATGCAATATATAACGAAGTTTGAGAAGCACCAACACTATATATAAAAGAACCATTTTTTACATAAGTTAAATTAAGAAAAACTATTAAAAGTGCAAACAGAATCGTAGAAATCTTTAACACATTAGCTGCAATATTTTGCTTTTTTACAGCTATCGTTGAAGATATATATATAATATATAAAGTAAATAACGATATCCAAAGTAGCATTGCAATTAAAAATAATTTACCAAATATAGCTTTAAAAATATAATTTACATTAAAATATATACAATATGTTGAAACAAGACCAATAACAAGTTCCAATATTGATACTATAAGTAAACCTGAATATATTTTTGTTTCATGGCTATTAACACGCTTCTTAGAAAAAAAGCAAAATGCTATTAAAAATGTATATAACAATCCAGAAAAATTTAGATAGATAGTTCCATTCATAACTTCCACCTCACTACCGTACTATCATATACATCATATCATAACTTTTGCTTTTTTTTAATATTATTTAATTACTTTGTTCAAAGTTTTATCTTTTGTCATTTTTGATACTTCAATCCCAGAAACATTCATATTGTTCTCATTAACATTTACTTTATATCCATCACCATCTATTCCATTTACTTTGATATTGTGATAATCATTCTTTCCCATTGTATTTTTAGGTATATTATCAACAAATACCCACTGTCTTGGAATATCTCTAAAATTGGCTTGATAATTATCGTGACCGTTATTACTGATAAATAAGCTCTCAACAGTATTTTTTATATAAGATTCTTTATCAATATCAGAAAATTCATCAGCTAACTTAATATAAACTTTTGGCATTGAACCACTTTTTTCATCATCAAAGTAAGGAACAATAACACAATTTTCTACTTCATCTTGTGATAATAATAATCCTTCTATTTGCAAAGGATATACATTATAAGCATCAAATCTTGGAAACATTCTATCTTTTCGATCGATAAATTTTAATGTACCATCACTGGACATTTGAACAATATCTTGTGTAGGAATATATTTTTTGCCATCTAATTCAATTGTTTCTACAACAGTTCTTCCATCTAGAACACCAGAAGTCATATTTGGAGCTGAAATAAGTGCTTCACCTTCAATTGGATATTCTTTAGAATCTATTATTTTATTAGTAGAAATATCACGTATTTTTACATCAGTCAGTGGCATTGGTACCCCCATACTCTGAAGATGATTATATCCATCTATTGAATAAGTAGCACAACCACATAATTGAGATAGCCCGTATCCTTTATTTAAACTTGATTTGCTACCGTGTTTTAATAAAAATTCATTAATTTCCTCTTCTTGACTAACACTTGTTGGAGTTCCTCCACTTACAGCACATTCCAAAAATGACAAATCACAGTTTTTCAAATTCTCATCTTTTAAAAGACTTAACCAAGCTGGAGTATTTGCAAGTACAATATTTGGTTTGTATTTTAATAATAACTTTGAAAAATCTTCAGGACGGAAAAGTGGAATTTGTTGAAGTTCCATACCTTTACTTAAGCCAAGATGAGTTGTATTAACAGCCCCATATGCAGCAAAATACGGAATAAAATGAAGCATTTTCATACCAGGTGTAAAATCAAGTCCGACTAAATCATGTTGTTTTACCAAGGCATTACGATTATAGTCTGTTATTGGAATTGGTTTACCAATGCCTGTACTAGTACCAGAAGTATGCGTAATAAGTGACAGCTCATCGGAACCACTTTCAACTGGTTGTAATTGTGTATATCTACTATTTCTTATCACGTCATCTAATGTAACAACATTTCCAGAGAGCCTGTTTGTAACCCCATTAAACAATGAATAAGCTCTAACAAGTGGTGGCATAAAAGAATTCATAAATTTATCAGAACAGACTACTATATTTTTTATGCCAAACTTAGAATGTAACTCTTTTGTATCTTTTTTTAATGTTTTTGCATACAGCAAGTCTAAAGAAACAATATCAGTTATTTTTTCATCTTCTATGTATCTTTTTATCTTATCAGTTGATGTTGTCGGATCAATAAAATCACACACAGCACCAGTCATATCTAATGCATAATCAATATCACAAGTTCGAGCTACATTTGGCATCATAACCAAAACTCTTGAATTATTTGCACTATCAATACCTAAAGATGCAAAAGCTTTAGCTACGGAATTCCAATTGCTAAACATTTCATCATAAGATATATTTTTTCCATCTTCGCTAATTGCTGTATTAGACGTTCTGTATTGGTTGTTGTCCTTTATAAGCTTCCAACTTCTTATAGCAGGAACTGTCAAATCTTTCCCTTTTAATACTTTTTTATAATAATCATGAATATTTATATTGTTCACTTTTTCCATATAAAATCCCCTTCTCGTTAAATGATATAATAACATCGACCCTAATAAAAGTCAAACTAGCATTATAAAAGTCAAAGTAAAATTACTATTTGTTAATAAATTTTTTAGTTTTGGTTTTAATTTTATCTTTTGCCAAAAAAGCATTATTTTTACCAAGTTCCAAATCATCAAGAAACGAAAACACCTCATCTGGTTCAGTAATAGTTTTATCATGAAAACATTCATCAAGAGCATCCTGAATTGTCAAGCCATAACCAAAATTACAACGTTCAACAATTCTATTTTGAAAAGTATCCAAATAATTATTAGGAACATTATCACGAACTAATTGAGGCTGAGATTCAAATATCTCCCATTTTAACGTTGATAATTTGTCTCTTAAATCATCTGTTAATTCTTGAATAGAATATTCAGTATTGTTAGGGATACTATAGTTTTCTCCAATATTAAAGTAAAATTTATTATCATATTGTTCAACAGCAATTGGAACTATTTCTGCACCAGTTTCTTGTGCCATTCTAACAGCACCAGAAAAAAGTTTCATAACAACTAAATTGGGTGAAACGTTCCAAGCTCCTTCTGGAAATATAAGTAAATTACCATTATTGTTTAATAATTCAACAGATCTATTATATGCAATTTTTCGATCTTCACGATTTTTTGTTTCTAAAGGGATAACTCCATTTAATTTTAATGCTTGATATATTGGCATTCGATATATATACCCAGGATCACCTAACATCAAATAAGCTGGAGTACCTAATACTTGAAATGCTCTTTGCACATCGTTACCACCAATATGAATGCAAGCAAAAATTTTAGGAGTATCATTATCAACAGTATGTTTATCATTTAATATAACTATATTCTCTTTAGAAAGTAACTGATCCAACTTTAAAATACCTTCTATTAAGAAATGCATTTTTTTCCTAAGTTCTATTCCCTTTAAACTTTTACCACTATCATACTCGTACTTACGATACTCAGCATAATAATTAGCTAATTCATCGATAGCCATTCTACGTTTTTGAAATAAACTAAACTTATTAAAATCAGACATAAAAATACCCCCTAACAAAATAAACTAAGAATATTATACTAATTTAAGTTAAAAATTCTACAAAAATCATTTAATATTAAAATTTAATTTTATATCGAATAAAAAATAATTAAATTAACATCAAGTTTCTGCATGAAATTGTCAATTTAACCAAAATAAAAAACTCCGAAGAGTTTTCAATATTTTTACCAAGTTCCAGACCAAATTGCATCAGCCACTGGCATCGAATCATAATATGATTTAGCAGCACTACTTAACACTATACCAGAATTACAAACAACACTGTATTGCATAGCAGTAGGTAAAAGAACTGCACTTGTAGCATGTGCATAGTCACTAAAGGCATCTTGATCAGTAATTGTGGCGGTTGTATTTTTTTCTACGTCAAAATAAAATCTTATACTTAAAGAGGTTAAATTACCAGAAGCTAGTTTAAAAGTTGCTCCTGCACCATTTGCAAATACTTGCTTATAACTTGCTGTTGAGGTTGAACATGTTGCATCATAAGTACAATACTCTTGTTCAAGAATTGGATTACCATGTAATTTAACACTGGCTGGGAAACCAATTCCAATGATATCATAACTTCTAAGGCTAGGAATAGATTTCCATACCATTAAGTTTTTGTATCTATAATAACTACCATTAGAAAGAATATATGATGTCATATTTTTATATGATACTTCTATAGTAGTTGAGGCACTAGTGGAATAACCGCTATCAGAAGCCATATCATACTCTTCTTTTGTAATTTCTGTTGTTTCACTTCTGACAGGTGTTCCAGAATTCATAATTGAATACTTATCCAAAGAATTGTAATAAGTTACAGTTTTATAGTATTTCGACGTTTCCGATACAACTTCATATCCATCATCATCGGCAGAAACTAACATAGGAAGTGCAAAAAAAGTTAAAAATACAATAAACATTTTAATAAATTTTTTTGTCTTAATATTCATATATTACTCCTTTTCCGAAAAGGCAATGTCAAAGCATCGAAGTTCATTTCCATCAAGAATATATTCTATCTTTAGATGTATGCTACCTAATTCACTAAAATCATCTGACTCATATATAATAGAATAATTTGTAAAATATCTATAAACTGGAATAGATGCTTCAAGCTTTATCTCATTGGAATAAACTATTTTCTTGTCAGAAAACAGTGTTAATTTAACATACTTAGAATTTGACTCAATACCGAAATTCGATAGTTTATCAAAATACCCTATATCATCTATTATAATTTTAAACTCATCATTACTTTTAAAAATATAACCAGAGACTTCAAACAAATCATATTTACCATATATATCTATTTTCTTCCATTCATAATGATTTTTTGTGATAGAAAATATAGAAAAAGATAATATTATAATAGCTATAATTATAGAAATACTTGCTAGTATTCTCCTTCTAGCATTACCTGTGTATAAGTCGACCACGCATATAGAGATGCCCTCTCCTCCAAGGTATCTTTTTTCTAGCCAAACATCACTAGAATCAGAATCTTCATTTACCTCTGGACTTTTTTCTTCTTCCTCGACATTAAACACATTATCATTTTCTATAACTTTTTCTTCATTATCTAACTTTTCACCACGTAACAATTCATCAACTGTTACATTCAAAACATCAGCTATTGAAGTTAATAACGTAACATCTGGAGCAGTAATGCCCCTTTCCCACTTTGAAATTGTCTTTTCATTAACATCTAATATTTCACCAAAACTCTTTTGAGTATAGCCCCTCTTTTTTCTAATTTCTGCTATATTTCTTCCAAGCTTATAAATACTATTTTTAAAACCGTTCATAACTCACCACACTCTAATAAAACAAAAATATTTTATAGAAGTATCAAGAGAATTTAAATCTCATTATAATTATTAAAAATAATACTTATTAAGGGAAAAAACACAACATAAATCATGTTAAATTACTACATATACCACCTACACTTCAAAAGTATTATTTTGAAAATATCATGATACATCGTTAAAAAATATTTCTTGTATAAATAAAAATCTACATTTATTATACACCAAGATTATTTATGTTGAATAAATATTTCAAATAATACCTTATAAATAACAATAAAGTTAAATATTGGTTTCCGCTGTTCTTTGAAATCTATGAATATGTAAGCCACCCGTTTTATCAACGGCCTCATCGAAATCATATTTTGAAGTATCAATCATTGAAAAATCATGAACAATCTTAGTTCTTTCATTAACAATGTCCGTAGAAAGTGAAGTGATCTTTTTGATATTTTTCATTTCATTTAACATTGAAGCCACCTCCTCATTATAATATTTTTACTGCTTAACCTAAAATTTCAAGTTTTAATTTCAAGCACCATCCTTTCCTTCTCACAGAACACCCTATACAACGTCATAGTAGCAAAAAAATGGCATAATTTACCACCCCTAAAACCGCTACCTCGGTAGCCAAACAAGTTTACTTTGCTTATTTTATAAGGATTAAAGCATAAAAAAAAAGATTAACAAAAGTTAATCCTTAAATGTCCAGTTTCTTACCTCTTCAATATCTATTCCATTTTCAACAATATAATGTTCATGAAGTGCTAACTTTTCTTTCATATCACGAACAATATCATCGCCAATAATACCAAGATTCAAATTATTAACTGCATCTATTACTAAATTAAATCTATCTATTTTATTTCTTACACGCATATCAAATGGTGTTGTTATAGTGCCTTCTTCATTATAACCATGAACATGAATATTACGATTATGTCTAAAATATGTTAACTCATGTATAAGAGTTGGATAACCATGATATGCAAAGATAATTGGTTTATCAAAAGTAAATAAACCATCATATGCTCCATCTGACAAAGCATGTGGATGTTTAGTTGTAGAGTCAAGTTTCATTAAATCTACAACATTTATAAATCTTATTCTAAGTGTTGGAACGTAGCTTTTAAGTATTTTAACTGCCGCTATCATTTCTAATGTTGGTGTATCACCTGCTGCAGCCATAACAATCTCAGGATTAGGATCATTACTTACAAAGTCCCAAGTACCAATTCCTTTAGCACAATGTTCACGAGCCATATTCATAGGAAGCCACTGCAAACTAGGATGTTTAGAAGCTACTATTACATTAACATAGTTTTCACTTCTTAAACAGTGATCTAAACAAGATAGCAAACAGTTAGCATCAGGTGGTAAATACATTCTAACAACATCAACTTTTTTATTAGCCAAATGATCTAAAAATCCAGGATCCTGATGTGTAAATCCATTATGATCTTGTTGCCATACATTAGAAGTTAATACAAAGTTAAGAGAAGATATTGGCTTTCTCCAAGAAAGTTCATTACAAACTTTAAGCCACTTAGCATGCTGTGCAGCCATAGAATCTACTATTCTAATAAAAGCTTCATAACTTGCGAAGAATCCATGTCTACCAGTTAGTAAATATCCTTCAAGCATTCCTTCACACATATGCTCAGAAAGATAAGAGTCCATAACTCTACCATCTCTTGCAAGATACTCATCATTTTTCTTTATTCCCATTTCCCAGGCCCTATTTGTATAATCAAAAACATCGTAAAGTCTATTAGACATAGTCTCGTCAGGGCCAAAAATTCTAAAGTTTTTACTTGCTTCATTAAGTTTAAATATATCGCGTACAAAACTACTAAGTACAAGCATATCTTGTTTTTTAACAGTTCCTGGTTTAGTAAATTTAACACCATATTCAGTATAATCAGGAAGAATAAGTACTCTTCTTAAAAGTCCACCATTCGCATTAGGATTTGCTCCCATTCTTCTATCACCTTTTGGACATAGCACTCTATATTCTTCTTTTAAAGTACCATTTTGATCAAAAAGTTCTTCAGGTTTATAACTTCTAAGCCAGTTTTCAAGTAATTTTAAATGCTCTTTTTTCTCCATTGAAATAGGAACTTGATGAGCTCTAAAAGAACCTTCGATAGTCTTACCATCAACCTCTTTTGGACCAGTCCACCCTTTTGGTGTCCTTAAAATAATCATCGGCCATCTAGGTAACTCTTTTGAGTTTGAATTCTTGATTTTCTTTATTTCTTCTACAACAGTGTCTAAAGTTTTCATCATCTTTTTATGCATATCCATTTGCTTATCGCCTTCTACTAAGTAAGGCTTATAACCACATCCATAAAAATAACTTGCTAAATCTTCATCACTCATCCTTGAGAATACAGTTGGATTACTAATTTTATAACCATTCAAATGGAGAATTGGTAATACAACTCCATCACGATCTTTATTTATAAATTTATTACCATGCCAAGAAGTTGCCAAAGGTCCGGTTTCTGCTTCACCATCTCCAACAACACAAGCTACAATTAAACTAGGATTATCAAGGACAGCACCAAAAGCATGTGCAAGAGAATAACCAAGTTCCCCACCTTCATGAATAGAGCCCGGTGTCTCTGGTGCAACATGACTTGGAATACCACCTGGAAAAGAAAATCTTTTAAATAGTTTTTTTAGTCCTTCTTCATCCATTGTAATTTCCGGATAAATCTCACTATAACTTCCTTCAAGGTAAGTGTTAGCTATCATAAAATTACCACCATGACCTGGTCCAGAAATATAAAGCATATTTAAGTCATACTTATTTATAATTCTATCTAAATGTGTATAAATAAAATTTTGACCAGGAACAGTTCCCCAGTGTCCTACAATCTTCTTCTTAATATCACTTTCTTTTAAAGGTCTTTTAAGAAGTGGATTATCAAGTAAATAAAGCTGACATGCTGATATATAATTAACTGCTCTAAAATATCCATCAATTCTCTCTAACTCTGTCATATTAACCTCTTTTCTATTCTGTAACAATTATATCACAACAAAAAGTGGCTATCAATTACAAATGTTTATCCTCTCCTATTATCAAAACTATTTTTCTATACTACAGCAAATATACTATAGCATTTAATTTTTTATCTATTAAGTTATCATCATTATCAGCATAGATTTTTCTGTCATACTTTATATTTTTTTCTTTTAAACAAAGTTCTAAAAAGCAAAGAAATATTCCTATATCTATCTTATTATAATAATTAACCATACTGAAAGGCATGATTCCTCTTTTTCCAGGATCTTTATATCTATAAACATTTAATCCTTCTAAAGATTCTTCTACGTACCACGGTTGTAAATTACAAGCACTTGGAGCAAATCTGACTATATTAGCAATATCCAAGTAGCTATTTCCTTTCCAAATTTCTACAACTTCTTTTCTTTTACTTTTAAACATATCCTTTCTAAAAGAATTTTCTGGTACTTTCTTTATTGCCATCATTATGACAAAATCTAAGTCATTATACTTTTGTTTCCCTATTTTTCCTATTCCGAACCACAAAGTTCCAATGTTTAATGAGATAAGATAAAGATAAAGTTGTTCTCCAATATAACCAACATTTTGAAGATAATTGTCTTTTTTTCACTGTAAAACAAAATGCAATATTCTTTCTCTCTTTTACAGTTAGTCTCTTCACCTTTTACTATTTTGATATCTACTTTTATAGATTTATCAAGAGGTTCAAAAAGAAAAAACTGTTTTTTAATACTTTCAAGCTCATTAGTGATAATTTTTTCATCTCCTGTATTTATAAATAAATGAAAAGATTTTCTCTTATAAATCATTTCATACAAATTCATTATTCAAACTCCACGCTTAAAACTTCATATTCTAAGTCTTCAATTATACTCTTTATATTAGAAAACAATAATTCATATTTGCTATAAATATGTATAGTTTTATTTTGTATGTTGATTTTTACTTTTTTGGCTCTACCAACGCCTATAAGAGCATTTTTACCCTTTGTGCACAACCTTCACAAACCCACTTCATCTACTTTAATAGTATATTTATTCATTTTATTAAACATATTAACACCTCACCAATTAACTAAATCCAGATATATATTAGCATCTATTTTAAAAATATTTAAATTATTTTCATAGTTATTATCTTCTTATGTGCATAAATTATACAAAAAAAACTGTTGATTAAAAATTTATCAACAGTTAAATATTGGAATAATTTCTATTTACTTGGCTCATAAACAGTGCCAGCAAACCATATTTCTCCACTTTCTTTATCTCTTATAAGAAACATAAATGGTTTATCAAAAGTTAAATCTATTGTTTCTACTGGTACATCAAATTCATAATCATAGAAAGAAAATCCTTCATCAATTGGATAAACATCTTTACTTATAACAGGAGCAGTAAGTCCTTCGTTAGAAAATTCAATGCTTGCCTTATGATTTACAGAAGAAATACTAGCGTTTTCACTAGAAGTAAGTGAAGATAATTCTGCTTTTGTATTATCAAAAACATTTTCTATACCAAGTTTTTTCAAATCATCTGTCAAGTTTATTTGATAATCAAAGCTAAATATTGGAATATAAGCTTTTACTTCAGTTATTTTACCTTGAATAAAGTTTGCTGGTTTTATTTCTTTCATACCAGAAATAATTTTATTTAAACTATCTGCTGTACTATTAGCTACAAATTCCTTCAAGGTTTTACTAGTAGGCATTATACCAACATATTCTAATGCTACACCATTATATACGTCTAAATCCTTAGAAAAAGCCTTAACTTCAGTATCTGTATAGATTGAAAAGTCAGTTGATGATGAGTACTTTCCGTAATTTTGACTAAGTTCTTCTACAAAGTTATTTACAAATCCTTGAATATCTGATGCTGTTCCAGAAGATTGCATTTTAGATAACCAACTAGTATAATCAGCCTCTACTGTTTTAAATATATTGTCTCTACCTAGATCACTAATAATATCATAATTATTTATAACTGCACCCATTTCTAAAACTTTGGCATCAATACTATTATTGAATTTAATTGTCTTTGTAGGAACATTATGAATTGCTGGAACTTCAGTGCTATACTTCTCATGCTTAAAATCAGCTTTCCAAGCTTGTGATACAATATCACGAGCTATCTTATTGTCATCAGGTTGAACTCTTTTTACCCAATTCATATCAATTCCTAATGCATTAACAAGAGCGAAATTATAAGATTTGACATTACTATCACTAATTATATTATTTACTTTATTAAGTGTTTTTTCTTTTACAGCATTATTTAATTTACTAGCAGTTTCAAATGAGTCATATGCTAAACTCGCATCATATGTACTTAATTTAGTAACATAATCATCTTTAATACTATTTTTATAAGAATCTTTAGCAAACATAATATTTGCGAATGACATTCTATTACTATTTGCATATCTTTTTACTTCATAATTTCCTAAAACTGCATCTATTTGTCTTTTTGTATTTCCACTGGTGCTGTCACTAAGCATTTTTAATGCATATTTTACTGAAAGTGGACTATAAATTTTATTTATTTCCTTGTTTTCAAATTTTAAAAATTGTAAATCAAAGTTTTCTAATGAATTTCCATCCAACTCATAAGGTGAAGTATAATTGATAGGTTCATTTGGATTAGGATCGTTAGAATTATTACCATTATTGTTACTATTGTTATTAGACTTGCCATCACAGAAGAAAATAACCGCACAAACTACACTAGCTATAATTAAAAGTGCTATTGCAACTGCTATTATAACTTTTAACTTATTATCATTTTTCTTTTCAATAATAATCACTTCTTCACTCTTAGAAACTTCTTCTGGTTGCTTTTCTAACTTTTTTTCATTATCATTTTCCATAACCACACATACCTTCCTATTATTATTTAAACATAATGTACCTATTTTTGCAACTCATATAACTCTTTTTTATATACAAAAAAAGTAACCATGTATTTATAAGTCATGATTACTTTAATATATAAGTTTTAATTTTTAACTTTAGCCAAGTTTGTAGTATAAATATTACCTTGCGTATCTGCAACTTTAAAAAGTACATAATATTCTTTTTCTATATCTAAATCTTTAAATTCTATTGAAAAATCTTTATCCAGTTCTGTTTCAAATCCTGTTATAACTCCAGATGATTCCCAGTTTGTTGTGTAATTGCCATTTGCATCAAATATTTTATATCGCATATTCAAAAGTTGTAAAACTTTCCAATCTTTGAGCTCTATTGACGATTTAGGAGAAACATTAGTGTCAGAATCAGTAATTTCCTTAGCACCAGTTATTTTACCATTTGGGTTCTTAGAATCAACGACAAGTTCCAAATATATTGGAAGCATAGTAAAATCACTAATAAAGTCATCTCCCCAGTTTTGAAGTGTTCCTGGTATTAAATATTTCACATAATCAGTACCTTTGTCTCCTTCTAATGCTGTTACATATATCTCTTCACCATCACTACCAGTAGCTACTAAAGCTTTCTTTGTAATCGTAGTACTTAATGTGTTATTTTCAAGTTTTACATCAGTACCTTTGTATCTTGGCATGTAATATCCATCATCAAGTTTTTCAAATATAACATAACTAGCATCACTATAGTTTGCACTAAGCTCTTCAGGTATTGTAACACTTACAACACCACCTGCACTAGACTGAACTTCAGCATCATCAACATTTCCTGTAAAAATTCTCTTACCAGTAAGTGTTACCGTGAAATTATCAATAAATTCAGTATAATCACTTGCAAAGTTAAACTTTTTATATAAGTAAATAATATCATTTATTCTTGTTTTATTTTCATAAGGAAAATAAATTGATAATCCATTAGTAGCCCAAATATCTGTCTTTTGATATACAATTAAATCATCTAAAGCGCTCTTAAGAGCATTAACTTTTGTATAGTATTCATCAGGTAATTTATCAATTAAATCATATAAGTCAACTAAATCATAATTTACGGCAGTAGCTTTACCAAATGTTTTTGTACCACTTCTACTTCTAGATATTTTTGAATAATCTAATTTCAAATTTTGATCCATTATAGAAAACAAGTCATTGAGTCTTTCTTCAAATTGAGCCATTTTATTTAACTTAATCATAGATAATGAAATTCCACGACCATCAATTTTTTTACTATAATAGTCACTATAAGAATCAATGATGTTTTTACCGATATCTGTAACATTACTATCTTTTTGTATCGTACCTAAAAACGAATAATTCCATCCATTTCCTGGTTCTACTTCTTGAGATGCAATTAAGTAATCTGCATAAGGTGATACTGTAAATGCTACTTCAGCTGATGCCATTAAACAAGCATCAAAGCCTAAAAATTCTAACTTTTTACCATCACTAAATGGACTATGTTCTAAAGCGTCCTTAAGTTCAATTAACGTTAAAGAATCAAGTTTGTTATATTCATCATAACCATAGCCATATATTGGTCCTCCACCATGATCCCAAAAAATTAAACTATATTTTTCTGCCTTATAATTTTTATAAGCATAATTTATAAAATCAACTAAAGTATTAGGATTTCCCATACTAGTTCTTGAATAAGATTCTAATTTTTCAAGACCAGTACTCTTTACTCTATATATAGCATTTTCTTCACTTGATATAACGTCAGTATGCCACTTTTTAGAACCACCTGTATAAATAAGTAAGTTGATATTTTCATCATCGAAATTTGAAGTAAGCATTTCATTTATGTCTGAACTTGCAGCATAATAATTGCTTTCAAGGTCAGATCCAACCATGTAAATCATTATAGTTCGCTTACCATCATATCTGTTGCTATTCAAAAAATATAAAACAACACCCATCACTAAAAGTAAGACACCAAATGCAAGAAAAGTTTTCCCTATTTTTGTGTTTTTACCATTTGCTTTAGGCTTAGGTTTTTCAATATTGGCTTTAATATTTTTAGAGTAAGCACTAAAAACATCTGCTTTTTTCTGCTCAAGCAGTAAAAAATTATCTTGATTTACTTTGGTACCACATTCAGGGCAAAATTTTATATTGTCATTTAATCTAGCGCCACAATTATCGCAAAACATAAAATCACCGCCTACCGCTCTATTTTCACTTTAATAATAACACAAAAGAAAAAAAGTGTACACTTGAAAATGAACACTTTTATAAAACTAAGTAAACTTTAATTAAATTTCTTATAATAATGTCTAGTAATAATAAGTCCTAGTATTGATATACCAAATATTGATATTAACTTAATAATATTATCACCAGTACTTGGGTTAGGTGGTATATCATTTTTAGTGTTTATAATAATAATTGTTCCATCATCATCTATCTTTATTTCTTTTGTATATGATTCAAGTTCATCTATTTCATCAACTGTATATTCATAAATACCTTCTAGATTATCCCATGTATAAGTCCAATTATTTTCTTTAGACAAAGTTATAATTTCTTCTTCTACTTTCTCATTATTCTTATAAAGTTGAACTCTTATACTATCTGGAATTGAATCTGTATTTTTCCATATCTTTTTTACAGTTACAGAAACAGGTTTCTTCTGATTATAAAAAGTTGCTATCATAACTTTTTCATCACTTATTACTCCTTTTTCACCATCCATAGTAACAATATAATCACTAGATTCCTCTTCTGATATAAGATATTCAGTATCTACTGGTAAATCATATATAATAATTTTTTCATTATGTCTAAGATTAAACTCTGAAGTACCATCTTTAAAAGTAAGTGTGCTTGTTTCTAAGTAGTTATCACCTAGATATTTATCTATTTTATAATCACCATCATTTACTAACGCTGTTATTTTAAAACTAAATGCTTTGTTATCTTCACCCAAGGTAACAATTTTTTTAATTTCTAGATTGCCTGTTTTAATATCATTTTTAAAAATATAATTATTATTTTCATCATGTGGAATACTAGTAGTTATATTTCCATAATTAACAGATAACGAATGTTTTTTATCATCAAGTTTATAATGTAAAGGTGATTCTATTTCCTCAATTATGTACTTATGCCCTGATGGAATATTTTCAAAAGATACAATACCTGTTAAAGTTGATGTTGAATAAAATTCATTTATATTTGCAAACTTTCTTTCATTATGACATTCACAAGTATCATCATGATAAAGTTTGAATTTAGCAAGTGACAAAGTTTTCCCAGTATAACTAGAGATTTTAGTAAATTTAAAATCTGCTAAATATCCAAGAATACTTGGTACTGGAAATTCTATTTCTCTATTTTCAGATAACACATCATTTTCTCTAACTACATATGTAAGTGTTGTCTTGCCATTTGTGTCATATTCTTTTTGTTTTTCAAATCCAATATTTTCATTTTGAAGTCTCACACGATATTTAAGCGTATAACTAAAGAGTTCATATTCACCATTTTTAATAGTTGTATATTTTGATTTCTTTAAATCCCATAATATTTTATTATTACTATGACTTGCAGTATTTGTATCATTATTTAAATATGACAAAGACTCTACAAGAAAAGCACTGTCATTATACAAACCAACAAATTCGATGTTCTTAATTTCTTCTGAAATATTCATTGGATCTTCAACTACCCAAGTTGCCTCAATTGATTGTTCAAGTTTACTTTTCATTTTTGTAAAAATTTCTTTATATGTATTAAATAATGCTTCTTGATCATTAGTATCATAATAATATCCAGAACCAATTTTATCTTTTAGCCAAGTTTTAAATTCTTCACCACTGTTACCTATTTCATAACCGCCATTTTTATTATACTTATCTAAATTAACATCTATATATGGATCTTTATTGGCATCAATAACTTTTTGATCTGACACACCAATACCAACTGAAAAAATATTGATACCAGATTCTTTAATTCTGTTTGCAACAGCTTTGGCACGTCTTGCCGCCTCATCGCTATAGTTAGTTCCTTCACTACATGGATTACCACGAAGTTCATTATAAAAATTTCCAATACTTGAGTTTTTACTATTTGGACTATAAGGGTCATATCCATTATAACCAGAACCATTTAAATATGTAGTAGGAAATCCATCTGTTAAAAATATTATATATTTGTTTTTAACATTTGAGTTTTTAAGCATATCTTCAGCTCTTTTTAACCCTGCTTCCATATTGGTAAATCTTGAATGAGAACTTCCATAACCATTTTCGTACACAATTGAATTAGTCTTGTTTTTCATTTCATTAACAAGCATTGACGCTTTTTGGTCATCATTACACTCTTGAAGTGAAAATATTTCTTGTGAATCAGTATTAAAAGAAACAAACCCAATTTCTCTTTTAGCATTTACACCTTTAGAAAATTCCGCAAAATTTTTAATGAATTTTTCTCCTGAATCTTGTGCAGCTTTTATTCTTACTTCACCACTAGATAGGTTATTAGTAGCCATGGTGTTAGATATATCCATAACTATTACAATAGCAAGATCGACATCTTTTACAACATCTTCTATTTTAGCTCTCGTTTTTACATTAAGAGTTATATCAAAATAGTTTTCTATATCAGATTCTTCTATCGTCTTGCTAACAAATACTCCATCATTTACATTGGCATTTTCTCCACCAACATTTACAACCTGATTATACCCACTTGCTGCTACTGTTATAATGCTCAAATATACTGCCATAATAGTGAAAATTATCCTTTTCAAAATATGTCCCTCCTTAAGGATTAAATAAAATGTTTCTTTAAAAGATTCTTATACATTCTACTAAAGAAAACTTAATTTTTTTGTAGATAAATGTATTAAAGAAAACACTTTCCATAAAGTATATTCGACACATTATTTAATAATTAAAAAAGATACTAACAACTAGTTAGTATCTACTACATATAAATGCTATATTCTCGAGACTGTAATAGTCTTTTACAACTATGATTAAATCACTTTTTATGTCTATTAACTTATCTATGTCTGAAGCATTTTTTATTTTATCTATTTTATATTTAACTACTTCTCCTAACATATTAGTAAACTCTATTGTATCATCTATGCACAAGTCTTTATACATAGGTATACTATTTTTCTCATTTGTACCAATTATTATAAATGGTTCATGAGAATAACTACATGTTGACTGAATTTTAAGATAAGAGGATAAGCAATCACTCTGAACTGGTAAAGTTAAATTTCCTATTTTAACAATTCCTATGTAATCGTTATCATTTATCTCTAAAGTTGGTAATGATAATTCGTTATCTACTAAATAAATATCATTTGGAATTACATCTTTAATTTTTTCTACTATTTTTGTATTTTCGTTTTCCTTCAAACTTGCATACACATTTATACCAATGAAGGTTATTAAGCATAAAGACAATATTATAGCTGAAGAGAAAAGAAAGACTTTTCTAATTTTCATTTGAGTTTTTCTTATCCTTCAAAACTAGACCTATACTTAATAATACAAGTCCAGAAAGTGATGCTACAAACAAGTACATATATAAGTTAATATTATCACCTGTCCTAGGATTATCTGGTTCATCGCTATTAACTACTGTAAATTTATAATTATTTTCTCTTATTGATACTGTATAGCCTTTTGGAACATTTCTCTCAACGACCTTCCAACTACTTCCATCTTCAAGTGCTACCCAACTATAACTCCAATTGTTATCACTTGATAAAGTTACTTTTTCAATAAATTGACCATCTTTATAAATTTCTATATCTACATTATTTGGTCTATTCCACTTTTTATCTTTCCACACTTTTACAACTGAATAACGAACTTCTTCATATATTGGTTCATAACTTTCAGCTTTTGGGAAAGCTTTTACTTCGTAATTCCAAGTACCATCTTCGTACAACTCTGGTACACTGATAAGTACATTTTCAAATCTTAAAATGTATTTATCTGACGTTATAACAGGTACCTTTACATAATATAAACCTGGAGTCAAACCAGTAAATGAAACTGAATTGTTACTTATAGATTTAATATCATCAAAATCTATTGCATCAGCTTCAATATAAGAATCTAGAGTTTCTTTAACGCTATTCCACTCCTCATCAGTTTTTAAACCATTAAGTTTAATTTTATAACTAGCAAAATTAGAAGTCATTTCAAATTGATAATCTTCTGTAAAATTTGCAATATGGTATAGTTTCACTTCGATATTATTAAACTTTAAGTCATCATAAACAAAGTTTAATGCAAGTGTACCAGTTCTGCTAGTATCTATTTTCTCTTTAGCCTCTGTGGTATTTAAAGCATTTATTTTTACTGGAAACAATAATATTGTAATGATTAACAGTAAAAACATCATTTTCTTTTTCATACTAGATTCCTCCTTTTTTGTTTCCTGAAGGTTTAAACATAACATATATGATTAAACCGAGCAAGATTGGTAAAGCTATCGCTATCGTTACTATAAATCTATCTACTTTATAGGCTTCATATGTAACATATAGTTTCTTCTTATTTACATTTTCTATTCTTTTACCTCTTACCAAAAGCCTATGTGTATTTATACCATATGGCGTACAAGTAAGAAGTGTAACATAGTCTTCACCTTCGATTATTTCAAGTGATTTGACCTCTTTTGGTTCTATAACTTCAATTTTATCAACTTGATAAGTTAAAGTCTGATTTAATACAGTTATCGTAAATGTATCACCAAGTTCCATCTTGTCCAAATCTGTAAAAAGTCTAGAAGAAGGAAGTCCTCTGTGAGCTGAGATTATACTATGTGTACTTTCTCCCCCAACTGGAAGACTACTTCCTTCCATGTGACCTGCTGCAACATTTAAAACTGCAGAACTTGTTCCATGATAAATTGGTAATTCTACTTTTATTTTTTCAATAGAAACATACCCTATCATTCCATTATCGTTTAAATTAAGAATATCATTATATCCAGTTAATATATTATATTGAGCAAGTGGATAGTCAAGTTTCAATAGTTCTTCATTATATTTTTTAGCTTCTTCAAACATCTTTTTATAGTCATCACTACTAATATTAGAAAATTTCTTCTCATAGTCATCAATAGCTTTCGACTGAACTTTAGAATTCAAATATTGACTAACCATCGGATATAAAAGAATGGATAATCCTACAAAAAATATAATAAGTAAAACTAAAGTAACTTTTTTTCCCCTCATATTACTTCTCCTATGAATTTAAGCAAATACTATATTTCTTCGCTAGCCATTCTCTTATTTGTTACTAGAACAATTGCTGTTCCCATAACTAGTAGTGAACCTAACACTACAAATAATGTAGTACCCATTCCACCAGTTGTTGGTAATTGTGTTCCTGAATTATTTTCAACAGAAACGTTATGATCAACACCTGCTTCTACTAATTGATTATTTTCATTGTAACCAACTTTAATTTCAACTGGCTCAGTAAGTTTATTGTATCCTTCTGGTGCTTCAGTTTCTACTAAATAGTATGTACCATTTTTCATACCATTGAATACTGCATTACCATTTGCGTCTGTAACTAATACTGTAGCATTAGCTATATCTTCAACCCATTCAACTACTTCTACATTACTTGCTACAGAAACTAAAGTTGTATCAGTAGAAGTAATGAAGTTTCCATCTTTATTGATTGCTCTGTAGTATAAAGTTTTGTTACCTTCATTTTTAGTTAATACGAATTTTGCACCACTAAGTAGTGTTTCATTGTTATTAGCATCAATTTTCTTAACTGTAACTTTTGAACTATATACTGGTACTTCAATAGGTGGTGTTGGTACCATTTCTTCAGCATTTTTAGGATTATTACTATATTCTAGTGTAAGTCTATTCTTAGTAGTAGTACTCTTAATAGCTTCTTCTGTTACTTTTGCTTGATAAGTAACTATAACATCTTTTCCAACATATGCTTGGAATTTAGTCATATCAAATTCTAGTACAAATCCATTATTAGCAATTGTTAATGAATATCTACTTGGATCAATTTCATTTCCATCAATAACTACTTTTAGGTTAGCTAGGTTTTCATTAAATAGTAATCCGGCACTCATTGTATCCTTAAGAACATATCTATATTTTATATATCCTTTTGTATTTGGAACTGTTCCTGTTACTGTAAATGTAACGATTTCTCCAACGTCTACATTTGTTTTATCAGCAACTTTATCAATAGTTGGATAACCAGCTTTTACGTTAACTTCTGCAGTTGGAACTGTTGAAGTTAATGAACAAATTGAAGCATTTCCATCTAAGATTTCAGTAGCTCCCTTTGGATAAACTAGGTAGTAACCTAAATCAAGGCCATCAAAAACTAATCTTCCATCTCTAGTGCCTTCTTTAGAATCATCTGCTGCAATATTGTTTCTACTAGCATATTCTAGTGCTGCTTGAGCAAACTCAGCAACATTTGTTTCAGTAACGTTAATATACTTAACGTTTCCATTAACAATGATTGAACTTAAATTACCTGAATTTGTATCAGTGATGTAACTTTCACCAAGTCCACCAGTTGCAAAGAATGCTGTCCAATCTGTATCGATTGTATAAGCGACTTTGGCACTGGCCCCTGATCCAGATAATGTCAAATCAAATATTTTGTAAATTTCATAAGTTTTTCCTTCTGTTGTTCCGTTTACTGTAATAGTACCATTACCGGCAGCATTAACTGTTAAAGTAAGCATAACTGTTACAATAGCGAATAACATTAGTGACATTATTTTCTTTAAAGTCTTCATTTTCTTTCCTCCATTATTTTATTTATCAGACATGTTTTAACTAATATTTAAAGATCCTAGCTTTCTTTTTTCTTTAGTTTATAAACACATCCTACTACAAACGAAAGTAACATCATGCTTGCTCCCGTTAGTATATAATTTTCAGAACCCCTTCCGCCAGTCTCTGGCAACACAACTGTTAAAGTATTTACATTAGTAATTATCCAGTAATTTTCTTCTGTATTACTTTTTTGCACTTTCTTATAGAAATACTGTGGTACTTCAACTTCATCTACAGTGTATTGATATCTACCATCAAGTCCTATCCAAGTGTATGTCCAATTGTTTACACTTGATAAAGAAACCACTTGATAAGGTACACCATTTCTATAAAGTTGTACTTTTATTTCTCCCGGAATATTTATACTTCCCATGTTTTCCCATCTTTTTTCAACTTTAACATCTACTGGTTTTGTTCTATTTCTAAACAATATATCAGTAATACATGCATTACTTCCTTCAACATAATACTCAACACTAGCTTTATAATCATTATCTTTAGTAACATTTACTATAACTTTATATACTGTATCATCATAAATAATGTTACCTTGATCTGTTGGTATTACTTCTTTTATAAAGTAAATATATTGTCCTTCTTTATCAAAAACTATTTCGTCAAATAATATATCTTTACCAGAATTAGTTTTAGTTTGAATGATATTGCCATTTTCATCAGTCAAAATGAAAGTAAATATTTGACTAGGAGTGTCACCATCCATTGTTTTTATGGCTTTAAAACTTACCTTTACTGGTTCTGGTTTCTTTTGGTTATAGAATATTACACTAGATGTTTCATTCTTTTTGATTGCTCCTGTACTATTTGAACTTGTAGTTATATAATCACTTTCTTCTTTTTCCGTTACTTTGTATCTAACATCTGATGGCAATTTTCTAATTACTAGACGTTCATTATGTTTCAACTTAAATTGTGTTTTTTTGTTTTCAAAGTGTATAGTGCCTTCAAAAGACTGATCTAAAACATCGTTTATATATCTTTCCGCTTCATAATTACCATCAATTACATCAGCTTCAATTTCAAAATCAAAGTCTTTGTTTTTATCTCCCCAAGTAACATTTTTTTCTATTTCAATGTCACCAGTTTCAATAGTATTATAAATTTTATTATTCTCTGGAAGGTTTGATATTGTCTCTCCATATGTAACAGTAACGTTATATTCATCATCGCTCTTAATATAGCCACTAGGAGCTTCAATTTCTCTTAAGATATATTTGTGTCCAGATGGTATTTTATCAAAGTTTACAATACCATTTTCATCAGATATTGCTTCAAGTCTAATCGTTTTTGGATATTTTCTTGAATCGTGAAGATTACAGTTTTCATCATGAACAAGTTCAAATTTTGCTCCACTTAAAGGTCCATTTGTATAATTAGACATTTTATTAAATGACAAGTTCCCTAAATAACCTACTACACTAGGTATTGGAAAATCTATGTATTTATTATCTGATAATACTTCGTTATTTCTTACGACATAAGTAAGTCTAGTTACACCATTTGTTTTGTATATTTTGTTTATATCAAAATCTTCAAGTTCATTTTGTAGTCTTATACGATAATTAAGTTCATATTTATAATAAGTAACATTTCCTTCTTTTCTAGTTGTATAACCAGATTTTTTCAAATCCCAAGTTATTCTGTCGCCACTTTCATCATAACTTGCTGTATTTTGAAAACCTGTTCCTTGATTAATAGAAGGATAGATATTTGTTTTATCATCATTATATATTCCAACAAACTGTATATTTTTAATGTTGCCAGAAGTATTCATTGGATCTTCTGCAACCCATGTTGCTTCTGAAGATTTCATAATATCTTCAAATATTTTATTGAAAGCATCATTTAATCCAGAAAAATTTGTACTATCATAATAATATCCTGAACCTATACTATTTTTTAGCCAGTTTTTATAACTATTTGCAGAATCTGCACTTCCTATTTCATATGATGTTGAATATCTATCAACTACTGAATAATAACTTGAGTCATTAGTTTGATTAACATATTGTTTTATAGTTTGACCACCAATATCAATACCTACTGAATATACCTTAACAGTTCCATCGCTCTTAATACTAGAAGCCATTTTTCTAGCTCTAATAGCAGCTTCATCACTATAACTAACACCGTGAACACATGGTTTGTTACGTACACGATCTTTAAATCTAGTACCACTAGAATCATAAGTATCATAACCAGTATAACCACTCTTTATATAAGTTGTTGGGAATCCATCTGATAAGAATATAATGTATTTATTTTTAGCACTTGATCCATTTAACATATCTCTTGCCATCTTTAAGCCAGCTTCAATGTTAGTAAATCTATCATGTGAACCTGCATAACCAGATGCATTTACAATATTGTTGGTTTCACTTACCATTGTATTTTTCAAATTATCTCTAGAATTGTTATCAGCAATAGAAGTTAAACCGAAGATGTTATGTGCATTAGTGTTAAATGCAACAAAACCAATTTTTCTAGTTGCATTAACACCTATTGAATTAGCTGCAAATTTATCAAGGAAATTCTTACCTGCTTCCTGTGCTGCAAGTAATCTTGTTTTATCGCCAAATGCATAAGTCATAGTGTTTGAAACATCCATTACAAGTACTACAGATAAATCTGGTTGAGCAAGCATTTCATTTGTTTCTACTGTTAGTTTAATATCAAAGTAGTTTTCAAATTCTGTTTCAGTAATTGTTTTGCTTACTTTAACACTATCTTTTTCTCCAACTGTATTTGTGTCATTTTCTCCACCTTGTTCAACTACTTGTTTAAGTCCTTCTATAACAGATGTGTTAATAGAAGCATATGTTGTAAGTATTGAAGATGCACACGTTAAAATAACCAATATAATAGCAAAAAACTTTTTAAATATCTTCTTCATTCAAAATCCTCCCCAAAAAATTGTTACTTAACTAAGCCAAAGCGACCTACAGGCCAAACTTTGAAAACGACTTTCCCCACTATATCTTCTTGTTTGATACATCCTATTTCTTTATTTCTAGAGTCAACCATTATTTCTCTTTGATCACTAAGGACAAAGTAGGAATCACTAGGAACTTGAAAAGGATACTCTATATCACCTTGAACAGTTTTACCATAAGTATAAGACTCATCAAGTAATACATTATTAACATAGATTTTTCCATCTTCATCTATATTTACCCAATCTTGAGGTGTTGCTATAACTCTTTTAACAAGTATTCTGTTATTATAGTAAAAAGCAACAACATCTGAAGATTTAAATTTATTTTTTTTAACAGCAACCACTATATCTCCATTATTAACAACAGGTGACATTGAAGTACCATATATCTTTAATACTGGAAATACAAGTGTTGCAACAATTGCAGAAATTGCTACTACAATCAAAAGGATGTACACAGTGCTCTTCAAAATCTTTTTATATCTTGATTTATACTTTTCGTTATGTAATTCAGCTTCCAACTCTTTAGTAGAAGGAATTATTATTTCTTCTTTACTTTTCTTATCCGCCATTTTCCAAAACTTCCTTTAATATCTTTATTTTTTTTCTTTCTTTGATTTTGATTTTGTAAGCTTTGCTTTTTCTTTCTCTAATTTTTGAAGAAGTTTTTCTTCTTTTATCTTCATTGCTTCAATACTTTTCAAATAGTCATCAGCACTATCTTGAGCTATTTTAAAAATATCATTAAGTCTAAGAGAGGCTTCAGCAATTGAGCCAGATTCTTTTAGTAATATCTTTCTATCACTAATTATCTTGTCTTTTTTAGCAAGTTCTTCTTCTAAGAAATCTATCTTCCTACTTTGTAAAACCAAAACCTCTAAAAGCTCTTTTCTCGACATTTTTCGCACATTTTTTTGTTCAACCATTACAACCCCCGCCTAACCGTTAACAAATTTCATCTACTTTAGTTTTAGCAAATATTCTCCCTAATAAATAAGAATGGCTTTTATTATAAATAAAAATTTAAAAAAGTCAATTGTTTTTAAACTTTTAAGAGAAAAAAAGAGAACTTATTCAAAATTCTCCTATTTACACATATATTATTGATTAAATTTTTTCAAACAAAATTTTCTTTTTTTTCATAGAGATTTTAGAAACTTTGTAACCATATTCAGATAGTTCATTTTTATATTTTAAAAATGAATGATCTATACTAAATCCAAGTATTTTTTCAATATCTGCATAAGTTAATACATATTCTTTTTCATTTTTCTCTTTTATACGTTTCCATAACAAATCATACTTACTCATTTAATACCCTACTTCTTCAAATCAATTTTAATTTCCTCTATAATATGACCAATATTTCCCTCACCAGCATACCTCGACATGTCAAAAAAATTGTCATTAGAAGAAACCCATGCAAGCTTATTAACTTCTTCTTTCAATGTAATATTCTTATTCAAAATACCATAATATACTTCTAATTCTTTATTCCATTTAATATAAGATAAATTCATGAAATATACTAACTCTACATCGTTTTTGCTAATTCCAGTTTCTTCAAAAAGCTCACGATAAGCCTCATTAAGGCCATCATCATCTTTTTCTATTTTTCCACCAACTAAATTATACATATCTTTATATGGTTCCTTTGTTCTTTTACACATCAAAGTATGTTTCATATCTTCATCAAAGATTACAATTATATTCATCTTTTTCAAACTACATCACCATGTAAATTATAACAACAATAAATGAAAGAAGAAAGTAAAAATGCTCTAAATTTAATTCATTTTATTTTTAACTATATAAAATTACCACTTATAATATTTTTGAAACTATTATAAAGATGTTTAAAATAATTTATTTTGCTTACATCTTCATCTATTATTAAATCTTCACTTTTTATAACATTTCCATTATCTAAAACTTCTAATTTTCCAACAACATCACCTTTTTTCAAAGGCAATCTAATATCATTTATTTTAACACTAGTATCATAATTGATACCTGCGTCACTTTTCTTTCTTAATATTGATACATCATGCTTAAGTATTGCATTAACTCTACTCTTATTTCCTTTTTCTATTTCTAACTCTTTTACAACTTCATTCTTCTTATTAAGCAAATCAACCTTATAAGTATTAAAACCATAATCAAGTAAATCAGTAGCTTCTTGATTTCTTGCTTTTCCAGATGCTTCACCTAAAACGATAGCAATAAGCCTCATATTGTCTCTTTCAGCAGTAACAGCCATTGTATATCCAGCAGAATCAGTAAATCCTGTTTTAAGTCCATCAGCACCACTATAAAAACGCACGAGTTTATTTGTATTAACAAGCCAGTATTTATTAGGTGTATCTTTTCTTATATAATCTTCATACACTGAAGAAAATCTAAGTATTTCATCATGTTTTAAAAGTTCTCTTGCTATCTGTCCTAGATCATATGCAGTAGAAAGATGTCCTTCTTCATCAAAACCAGTGCAATTAACAAAAGTTGTATTAACAAGTCCTAAACTTTTAACTTTATCATTCATAAGTTTAACAAACGCTTCCTCAGTACCTGCAACCTTTTCTGCCAAAGCCACAGTAGCATCATTAGCACTCGCCATTGTCATACTTTTAAACAAATCCTCGACACTCATCTTTTCGCCAGCTACAAGCCAAATCTGAGTACCTCCCATACCTGCTGCATTACTACTAGTTGTAACTATATCATCCCACTTCAAAGTTCCCTCTTCAATTTTTTCAAGTATAATTATTTGAGCTACCATCTTAGTAAGAGATGCTATAGAAACCTTTTCATCTTTATTTTTTTCATATAAAGTTTCACCAGTAGATGCTTCTAAAAGCACTCCACTTTTCGCACCATTCAAAAGTTCTAATGCTAATGGTGAACATCTAGGAATAATTAACAAAATAAAACAAATAACTATATATATTTTTTTCATAACTCCTCCTAATTAAAAATATGATATTACTGTAACAAATTATGATATAATAATTATATTAAGAGGTGATTTAGATGAATGAAAAAAGGCAAGTTAAAGTTGTTAGGAAAGTAAATAAAAAAAGTGTTGCCACTTTAATAATCATAATTACAATAATTATTGCAATTTTTGTATATGCATCACTGTATAAATCTTTAGATAATACAAACACAAATAATAACACAAATAATAATGGCTCATCTGGAAATACGCAAAAAGATGACCCACCAAAAGAATTAACAGAAGAAGAGAAAAAATTAAAGGAGCTAAATAATATAAACGAAAAATTATCCTTTTTCAAAAATGAAAACATCGATAGATATATAGCATACAAGAATAAAAATCCAGATCTTGATTTGGAAAAAGTTATTGTCTACGTTAACATTGGACTTGATAATGAATTTTATACAAATGTAAAAGATAGTCCTTACAAGCAAACAAACACAATAATTGTAAATAAGTTTTATTCCGTTGGAAGTGACTATGTACCAGAAAATCTAGAAACAATAAATAGCATGTACTCATCAAAAACTAACAAAATGACAAAAGATGCTAAAAATGCTTTTGAAGAATTAGCTAAAAATGCTAAAAAAGAAGGATACACTGTAAGAGCAGTATCAACATATAGAGATTATGCTTATCAAACTAGACTTTATAACAATTATGCAAAAAGTGATGGTACAGAGAAAGCTGATAGATATTCAGCACGTGCAGGATATTCAGAACATCAAACAGGCCTAGCAGTAGACGTAGATAATGCTAACTTATCATATACAAGTTTTGGTTCTACTAAAGAGTTTGAATGGATGAAAAACAATGCCTATAAGTATGGATTTATCTTAAGATATACAAAAGAAAATGAATTTATAACTGGTTACAAAGATGAACCATGGCACTATAGATATGTTGGAGTAGAAATTGCCAAATATATTCAAGAACATCCAATGACTTATGAAGAATATTTTGTTAGATTTTTAGACAATGAAAAAATTGATCAGTAATGATCAATTTTTTTATTCTATAACATAAGCGTTTTCTATACCAAAATCTTTCTTTATTTTGTTACAGTAAATAGTACAAATAACGTCTCCTCTTTCTACCTTATCTCCAACAAGTTTATTTAAGAATACCCCTACTTCATGGTCTATAACATCATCTTTTTTCATTTTACCACTACCAAGTAAGCAAGATATTTCACTAATTTTATGAGCATCTATACTTTTAACAACACCACTTCTAGAAGACTGAACTTCTATTTTACTTTTGCTTATTTTCATTTTATCAAGATTACCATGTTGATAGTTAACAAACTCAAGTAATTTATTATATGCTTTCTTAGACTCAATAGAATCAATTACAGCTTTTCTAGCTTTTATCATAGAACATCCTAAAGCCATACTTACCATATTAGAAGCAATATCTACACAAAGATCATAAAGATTATTTTTTACTTTTCCATCCAAAAGTTCTACAGCTTCTGCAACTTCCAAAGAATTTCCTACACACATTCCAAGTGGATTATCCATCTCTGAAATTAAGCATCTTACTTCTTTATTATATCTAGCACCAATTCTAATCATGATATCTTTAAGATTTCTTGCATCTTTCATAGTTTTAAGTAAAGCACCTTTACCTACTTTGATATCAATCAATATTTTATCTGCACCACTAGCAATTTTTTTACTCATTATACTAACTGCTATTAAAGGTATTGACTCTGTTGTACCACTTACATCTCTTAAAGCGTATACTACTTTATCAAGTGGAACTAAGTTATCAGTCTGACTTGCTACAACCATGCCAATATCATTTAATTCTTTTATAAACTGTTCTTTAGTCAAACCAGTAACAAAACCTGGAATACTTTCAAGTTTATCAATCGTACCGCCAGTAAAACCAAGACTTCTACCACTCATCTTTGGAACCTTTATACCAAGTGATGCAACAATTGGAGCAATAATCAAAGTTGTTTTATCTCCTACCCCCCCTGTTGAATGTTTATCAACTTTAACACCAGGAACACTAGATAAATCCAAAACATCTCCACTTCTAATAAATATATCAGTTAAATTAAATATTTCTTCATCAGTCATTCCGTTTATACATATAGCCATCAAAAGCGCTGACATTTGATAGTCTTGTACTTCTTTTTTCAAATAACCGTTAAAAGCAAATTCAAGTTCTTCTTTGGTAAGTTCACCTTTTAGTCTTTTTATATCAATAATATCAATAATATTCATACACGCCTCCTATGATATAGTATTATATCATAAAATTTTATTTTAAAAAAGTTAAATTGTTGTATTTAAGGCAAATAATTTTGAACAAATTTCCCGCATTTTAATAAAATTTCTTGGCACGCAAAAGAGGATTTTTTTGTTATAATTACATTACAACGTGTAGCTACATTGGCATAAGTCCAGTTGTAGCTACACTTTTTTAAGGAGAGAGAAATGTTTAAAATAAATGATTACCTTGTTTATAGGAAAGAAGTATGTAAAGTAACGGAAATAAAAGAATATAAAAATGACTTTCTTTACTATGTTATAACGCCAATAAATGATACCAGTCTAAAAATAGAAGTTCCAACAGATTCAAGTGTAATTAGACCGCTGATAAGTAAAATAGAAATACAAAAAATAATTGAAGAAATTCCAAATATCAAGGAAATAGCTGAAAATAATAGATTACTTGAAAATAAATACAGAGAACTTTTAAAAAGCGGAACATACAATGATTTAATAACAATAATTAAAACCACTTATTTACGAAATGAAACAAGAGATAAGGAAAAGAAAAAAAGAAGTGAAAAAGATACTACATATTTTAATCTTGCAGAAAAGTATTTATATACCGAATTTTCCGTAGTACTTGGGAAAAGTTATGAAGATACTAAAAAGTACGTTATATCTAAAGTAAAAGAAATAAATCTAGAAAAAGAAAACAAATAAAAAGCATTGAATTTCATCAATGCATTTAAATCAAATTACTAAATTACATAAGATTAGCTAACATTTTAATAGCAGTATCTAAATCAAGTTTTTTATCAAGTTTATAAGTACCATTTATGTCATTAAGTACATTATCTTTATCTAAAGCGCCACTAGAAGCATTAACTGAACTAGCAGTTATTGTAAGAACGTCTCCAGAAAGTGAAACTTTAACAGTATCATTATTTCCAAAAGATTCACCACTATACTCTGCTGTAGTATTTCCAGTAACAGTTAAATTATTTCCATATACAGAAATCTTATTATTTTGCGTAATAGTAACTCTTAAAGATAACTTGTCTTCAGCACTTCTTAAAATATAAACTTCACCAACATCAGATTTAAATAATCCAGTTAATTCTGAATCTAAATACTTAATGTCTCCACCAATACTACTATAATATTCTTTATCAGTATAGCTACCGCTCTTTTTATAAACACCTTCAAAAATATCTAAATCTTCTGTAGTATCAATGATTTTAATTTCTAAAGAATCACCACTAAAACGTACTGTAAAAGTATCAAATGAAGTAGTATAAACATCCTTTTCACTTTCTGTAAGCAAATATTCAGAATTATCATAACTTAAAGCAACATACTCATCACTAAGTTTATACACGTTAAGTGTCATAGCACCCAAAGTATATTTTCCATTTAAACTACTAGCAGTAACATTACTATCATCTTTTTTATTATTTTTATCCTCCACTTTATTATCATCTTTCTTATTGTCACTTGAAGTATTACTAAAATATTTATATGTTCCAAAAGATAAAGATAATACACCTGCAATAAGAAGAATACTACCAACTATTTTTTTCATACATACCTCCGTATATTTTAAATACTAACAAAATATATAAAATAAGTAAATAGTTAACAAAATAATTGCAAATGGAAAGTGTAACATTATGTAAAAAAGCTGCTAACAATTAGTCAGCAGTTTTTCTTATTTTTCAGCCATAATATCACAAATCAAGTTACTTATTTCTGTAGGGTTTTCAATTGGAAGACCTTCGATTAGTCTTGCTTGTGAATAAAGAATTTCTGTATATTTCTTTAAGCCTTCTTTATCATTTTTATAAAGGTTTTTTAACTTTTCCACAATTGGATGATTCTCATTTATTTCAAGAACCAACTCAGCTTTAACTCTTTCGTCAGTAGGCATGGCATTTATTACTTTTTCCATCTCTATTGAAACAGCACCTTCACTAGTTAAGCATACTGGATGATTTTTAAGTCTCTTAGTAAATCTTACAGATTTAACATTATCTTTAAGCTCATCTTTCATTATGCTAAGCATATCCTTGTTTTCTTCATTACTCTTTTTAACTTCTTCTTTTTCTTCTTCAGTTTCAATATCTAGGTTCTCACTTGAAACATTTGCAAAGTTCTTCTTATCATATTCCATAAGTGTCTGAAGTGCAAACTCATCAACATATTCAGTTAAATAAAGTATTTCATATCCTTTATCTTTTACTTTTTCAACTTGAGGAAGTAAATCAATCTTAGAAACACTTTCACCACAAGCATAATATATCTTAGTTTGATCTTCTTTCATTCTTGAAACATATTCTTTAAGTGTAACAAGTTTTTTCTCTGTAGATGAATAGAACATAACTAAGTCTTTTAGTACATCTTTATTAGCACCATAACCATTATATATACCAAACTTTAATTGAATTCCAAATACTTTAAAGAATTTTTCATAATCTTCACGAGATTCTTCAAGCATACTTTCAAGTTCTTTTTTAATCTTTGTTTCAATACTTTTAGCAATAACTGAAACTTGTCTATTTTGCTGTAACATTTCACGAGAAATATTAAGTGAAACATCTGGTGTATCTACAAGACCTTTTACAAAGCTGAAGTAATCTGGTAATAAATCGCTACATTTTTCCATAATTAGAACGCCATTAGAATATAACTCCAAGCCTTTTTCATAATCTTTTGTATAAAAATCAAATGGTGCTTTACCAGGTATGAAAAGTAAAGCATTATAACTACATTGTCCTTCAACATTAGAATGGATAACTCTAAGTGGTTTTTCATAATCATAGAATTTATCCATATAGAATCTATTGTAATCTTCTTCAGTTACCTCACTCTTTTTTCTTTTCCATAAAGGAATCATGCTGTTAACAGTCTCTTCTACAACATGTTTTTCATATTCGTCTTTTGTTCCTTCTTTTAAATCTTCATGTTCAATTTCCATTTTAATCGGATATTTAATATAATCAGAATATTTCTTAACAAGAGCTTCTACATTAAAAGTATCAAGGTATCTTGAATATTTTTCATTATCATCATCATCTTTCAAATGAAGTATTACACTAGTACCATATTCATCTTTGTCAAAAGGTTCTATTGTATATCCATCTTCTCCAGAACTTTCCCAACGATAAGCTTTATCTTCACCATATTTTTTACTGATTACTTCAATTTTATCACTTACCATAAATGCTGAATAGAATCCTACACCAAACTGCCCAATTATGTCCATATCTTTATTTTTATTTTCTTCTTTAAATAAAAGTGTTCCACTTTGAGCAATTGTACCAAGATTTTCTTCAAGTTCTGCTTCATTCATACCGCAACCATTATCTGTCACAGTTAAAGTTTTATTATCTTTATCTATATCTATTTTAATAAAGAAATCATCTTTATTTAACCTCACATCATGATCTGTTAAAGAACGATAATACAACTTGTCTATAGCATCACTAGCATTAGAAATTATCTCACGTAAAAATATTTCTTTATTTGTATATATAGAGTTAATCATTAAATTTAATAATCTTTTTGATTCTGCTTTAAATTGTTTTCTTTTCATTATTATGCAATCCTCTTTTCTGTTTAATCAACATAATAAATGTAACACTGTTTTTGGCACTTGTCAATAGAAAGTGCTAATAAGTTTATAAATTATTAAAAAAGAAAAGAAGACTATCTATTAGCCTTCTTTGACTTAATTTTTTGTGGTTCATTGTATACAACTAAATTATGTTGTGCTCTAGTTGATGCGATGTAATATAAGCACTTATCTTCTTCTGTATAAGGAGACTTTTCATCATTATAACTTATAACAGCATCGAACTCTAATCCCTTAGAAACATATGATGGCACTACTACTTTACTATAATCTTTTTCATCTGGATTATCTCCATCACAAATAACTGAAAGACCTTCTACATCATCTTTTAATCCTTCATATATAGCCTTAGCTTCTTTTTCAGTTTTAGTTATAACAGCAATTCTTTCAAATCCATTTTCTTTCATTTCTAAAATATCGTGTACTAGTTCATTATGTAAATCTTCTCTAGAAACTTCTTTCACCTTTACAGGAACACTGCCTTCATCCCTTACAGAAACTGGGCTATCACTTGCAAAAGCCGAACTATAATTCATAATTTCTGGAGTTGATCTATATGCTTTGTTTAATTCAACATACTTTGACTTACCAAAGTATTTTTTTAACTCTTCCAATGAATCATATTTAAAATATGGATTTACAGTTTGATTAACATCTCCTAAAGCTGTTATTGAAGCTCCAGAGAAAATTTTCTTAATCATTGTTAACTGAAGTGGAGAATAATCTTGAACCTCATCGATAATCAAATGTCTAACTTTGTTATCTTTTGGATATCCAAATAATTCAAAATTCATATAAAGCATACCAATTGAATCTGGGAATGACAAAGTCTTATTATCTCTAATTCCCTTTCTTACTCCACTTGCTTCTTCAAATTCATCTGAAATTAAGAATTCATGATAAAGTCTTCTACTGCTAACAGTAGGCATAATACATCTCTTAACTGTTTTTTTAATGTTTTCTTTTTCTTTTTTATAATCTAATCTACAAGCAGCACAAATTAGTCTTGTTACTTCATCAATTTTATCTTGAAGTGACATATCAGTATAAGATGCAAGTCTTCTATTTAATACATCTTTTGATAATGTAACACCACATACTTTTAAATTATCTTTAAATTTTACTTCATTACTAATTCTCAAAATATATTTATCAAGTGCTTTTTTATATTCATCAGAAAATTTAAATTTATTAAGTCTTACTTCTTCTTTAGTTAAATTACCATTATAGTAATTTGAAATAAGTTCACTAAATGTTTCTAAATGATCAAAGTCTTTAATAAATGAAGATGCAAAATCACTAAATGTTGTATCCATAACAGAATCTTCTCCTAAAGATGGTAAAACATTTGATATGTATTCACTAAACATATTGTTAGGAGAAAAAATTAACATGTTTTGAGATGTTGCTTTTTCATCTTGATATAAAAGGAATGCTAAACGGTGAAGTCCAACAGCAGTTTTTCCACTACCAGCGCCACCTTGAACAATAATTATTTTATTATTAACATCTCTTATTATATCATTTTGTTCTTCTTGTATAGTAGATACTATATTCTTCATTTTATTACTTGATGCTTCACATAAAGTTTCTTGTAGTTGATCATCGTTAATATAAAGACCACTTTCAATAGCACGTTTTATCTTACCATCAACAATTTTATATTGCTTACGGGCAGAAAGATTACCTGTTACCTTACCACAAGGCGCAACATAAGAGGTATCACCTAGTTTAGAATCAAAGAACATAGTAGCAACAGGGCTTCTCCAGTCTAAAACATAAAAGTCCTCACCATCAATAACAGCCTTTGTTCCTATATACAAGTCTCTTTTCTTTTTATCAAGATCACTTTCAAATGTTATTCTACCAAAATATGGTGAAGAAAGTGCTTTTTGTAAACGTCTAACATCTCTTATAATTTCATTTGTACGATTCGCTACGTTTTCATTCTCTCTAAGAATTTGACAAGTTTCTATAGCATCCATATTTTCTTTATTTTCCCAAAAATACTTACTAATTGAATGAATTTGATCTAATCCATCTTCAGCGCGTATTGTCTTTTCAGAAAGAAGTTTTTCAATAGCTTTCCTAGTTTTTTCTAAATATTTTTTATCTTCTACTGTCACATTATTCATAGTCTCACCCTTTTTTCCAGTGTTCTCTTAGCATACACTAAAAATTTTAAAAGTCAAGAAAAAAGTATTAAAACGCCTTTAATACTTCTTCTATTCTACATTCTTTAATGATTCTATCATATCTATTTTCTTTAAATTAAAATGTGTAACAAAATTAACAATAGTAGTAAATAAAACTGTAATTACAGCAGAATATACATAACTTGCTATATTAACACTTCGAACAAACATAACATAATCAGGTTCACAAGTAGAAATAATATAATGACCTAAATATGTACCAAAACAAAGACCAATTAAAATACCTATAACAGTAAGTATAATATTTTCTTTTGTAATGTAGTGATCTACTTCACTTGGATAAAAGCCAAGCACTTTAAGAGTAGCTATTTCCCTTTTTCTTTCACTTATATTTATATTTGAAAGATTATAAAGTACCACAAAAGACAAAAGCATTGAAGATACTATAAGTATTAACACAACAGAGTCAAGTGAGTTCATCATATCCCCTATCATATCTATCATTTCTTTTGAATTAACGATAGAAGAGATTTCTTTTGTAGATAAAAGTTTTTTGTCAAAATTATCAAGAACATCTTGTTCTAAATTATCTTTCATATTTATAAATAAAGTATTGTTATTGTAATTTCCACTAATTTTATTATATGTCTCTTTAGTCAAATATACGTAATGGTTAACATAGTTTTCCACAACATGAGATATTTTAAACTGATATGCTTGATTATTATTATCAGTAAATGTCAACATATCTCCAGTATTAAGATTTAAAAGTTCAGAAAGTTTCTCACTAATTATAATACTATCATCACTCGGTACAACATTAACAGATGTACTCATATCTTTAAGTGTTACTACCTCATCTATTTTTTCTATATCATCAAGGATGAAAAGTACTGCATCCTGCTTTTTCTCATCTTTTCTAACCGTGACAGAATCCATCATTCCCAAAGTAACTGTATTGACATCTTTGTTACTATTTAAATCATTTATTATCTCATCGTAATCATATCCAGGTTTCAAGGATACTATCTTATCATAATGAAATACATTTTCAAAATGATATACCGAAATATCTTTTAATGAGTCTTTAAGTGAAAAGCCTGCAAGAATCAATGCTGTACAACCACTTATACCAATAATAGTAGCAATTACTCTTCCCTTATATCTAAAAATATTTCTTATTGTAATTTTATTTGAAAAGTTTAAATGATTCCAAATAAAAGGGATTTTTTCAAAAAGGATTTTTTTACCGGGTTTTGGAGCCTTTGGTCTCATAAGTATAGCAGGTTTATTCTTTAAATTCTTATAAGATGCATATATTGCCGTACCAGTAATAGATAATATTCCAAATGCAAGACCAATAAAAGCATACTTAAAATTAAACTTACAAACAAATCCCGGAATATAGAAAAGCATTCCATAAATATTCCAAATGATACTAGGTATTAGATTAAATCCAATAAAGAGCCCAACAAGTCCACCAGATAAAGCACCAAGTAAAGAATAAATTATATATTTATTTGTAATTTGGAAGTTAGTAAAGCCAAGTGACTTAAGAGTTCCGTTTTCAGTGCGATCTTCTTCTATCATTCTCTTCATAGAAATAAGACTAATTAAAATGGCTACAACATAAAATACAAGAGGAAAGACATTGCCAAGTCTTTCAAGGTTAACAGAAGCATCTGTTAAATCTTTGTAACCAGCATTATTACTACGATCAAAAACATACCACTTAGTCTTACTAGTATTTCCCATTAAAGAAAGAATATAATCACGGCTACTTTCTCTTTCCTTTTTGATAGAGTTTATCTCATCCATGGAATTTGTAACTAAATCTTTATAAGAATCTGTAAATGTAGTCTTCTCTTTAGCACCCTTAACAGTTACATAAAGATTAGTATAATATGGAAGTACTACATCTTCTTCTAAAACATATCCAAAGAAATCTACTTTACCATCGCCTAAATTTGTAGTTCCCCTATCCGTTGAAAAATAAAGAGGACTAACAGCAAATCCAACTATTTTAAAAGTGTCATTATCTATAATAAGTGAATCACCAATACTTAAATCATTTCTAGATGCAAACTTCTCATCAACCAAAATTTCTGACTTGTTACTTGGCATTTCTCCTTCATCTAAATATACTTTGTTTATATCACTAGATATTGGAAGCATTCTTAATATATATTCTTTATCTTCAATGTCAACATAAACATCTTTATAATAACTACCTACAACATTTTCTACACTTTCAAGTTTACTAATTTCATTTTTGTCATCATTTGAAAATCCAGAAGTAGATAAAATTTCTATATCATAAACTTTACTATCATCGTAAAACTTATCTAAAGTATCAAGCATATCAGGACTTGTCGCTTTAATTCCCCCAAAGAATCCTACACCAAGTAGTGACAGAAAGAAAAGTGAAATAAACCTTTTATAATTATCTTTAATTTTTTTTATACTATGTTCAAATAATTTATTCTTCATATTTTACCACTCAATGTCTTCAATATTTTTTGGATCGTTATTCATAATTGTTGCTTCAACGCTACCATTTTTAAATTTAATAATTTTATCAGCCATTTCACTTATTGCAGAATTGTGGGTAATTATAACTACAGTCATCTTTTCATTTCTTGCTAAATCTTGTAAAAGTTTTAAGATCTGTTTTCCAGTTTTATAATCTAAAGCACCAGTTGGTTCATCACATAATAATATTTTTGGATTCTTAGCAACTGCTCTTGCAATTGCAACTCTTTGTTGTTCTCCACCAGATAATTGGGACGGAAAATTAAATAGTCTATGTTGTAAACCAACTTTACTTAATATTTCAGCAGGACTTAAATGATCTTTACAAAGCTGAACTGCTAACTCTACATTTTCAAGCACAGTTAAATTCTGTACCAAATTATAAAACTGAAAAACAAAACCTATATCATTTCTTCTATATTTTGTAAGTTCTCTTTCACTAAGTTTATCTACTCTTTTACCATCGACAGAAACTTCACCATTAGTAAGTGTATCCATACCTCCAAGAATATTTAAACAAGTAGTCTTTCCTGCTCCACTTGGACCAAGTATACAAACAAGCTCACCTTTTTCGACATCAAAAGTAGTCTTATCTAAAGCTTTTATTTCAACTTCACCCATTTTATATATTTTATCTACATTTTTAAAAGTAATATATGCCATTATACCCTCTCCTGTCTAACAAAATTTATTATGTATCCTAAAATAGACATTATTTGAAATCCAATTGAAATATAAAGAATAACATCCAAGAATAAGGAATTGATATCAACAACTAAGCTTAAATAACAGAAAACTACACTAGTATCTAAAACTCCTGTCTTTACTTTTCCCATTATACTTGAACTAACTTTCTTTCCTCTTAATTTTAGTATTCCATTTATAACACTTATACAAAACTCTAAGAAAATAATTATCATGAATAAAAATGGTTTAGTTTTAATTATAGGCAAAATAATCCAAAAGATAAAAAACTTGTCACATATCGTGTCAATAAGAGCACCGAATTCACTAACATAGCCATATTTTCTTGCATACCAGCCATCAAATGAATCAGTTAGTGCAGATATTGCAATAACAATAATTGTCATTAAAAGTGAATCAATACACAAAGAAATGATAATAAATATTGGAGCCAAAACACCTCTTACTAAAGTAAGGAGATTAGGAATTTGACTTCTAATTCTATTTTTGTCCTTACTAAATAAATCCTGAAACATTTTTAATAAGCCTTCTTTGATAAACTTTAACATCTTTACTCCTTCTTATATAATATATTCTAATTATATCAAAAAAAACAGTTTCACATACTGGTTCAAAATCAAAATGGTGACTCGTATGGGGTTCGGACCCATGAATACTGCCTTGAGAGGGCAGCGTGTTGAACCACTTCACCAACGAGCCATGTTATCATAACTTGACAACACAGTAATTTTAGCATAAAAGCAAAGTTTTGACAACATATTTATACCAAATTATTCTTGAACTTTATTATTGTAATATATACCAACATCACAGCCACCATTTACACCGGGAACAGATCCCATATTTGTAAATTGCCACATAATATACTCTTTTCCATAAGTAGTATTCTCTGTATAATGAGCAAGCCAAACATCATAATCTAAATAAGTCCAAACATTTTCTAAATAATTTTTACTTCCATAAAGAATAGACTTATATCCACTTTTCTCTATTTCCTCTAGAAAAGAATCTGCAATTACATTAAGCGTATGAAAATTCATATTAAAGCTATTAAACATATTAAAGCATTCCCAGTCAAAAGCTACAGGAAGTTCTATATTATAATCTTTAATTTTATCAACAACCCATTTAGCTTGTTCATAGGCTTCAGAAGTATTTTGGGCATATGAATAATAATAAACTCCAACTTTTAAACCATTTTCTAAAACACCTTTTACATTTTTCTCAAAATAGCTATCTATAACAGAATCTCCACCAATTCCTTTTTGTGTTCCTACCCTAAGCATTACATAATCTATGCCACTTTCTTTTACTTTTTTCCAGTCAACATTTTCTTGCCATTTTGATATATCAATCATCATAGAAGAACCACTTGGAATTCTCTTTTTCAATTCATCAAAAGAAATTTTAGGAGAACTTGAAGAAGAACTAGATTTCTTTTTAACGACATTAAGTTTAAAATCTTTCTCGGTAATATTACCACTTTCATCCTCCGCTACAAAAGTTAAGTCATAACTTTTCTCAGTATTTAAGTCATAATCACCTTTGATGTAACATTTAGGTTTAACTGTATAATTATCACCACACATAACATTTTCTTCAAGATTGAACTCATTACCAATAACATGTGTATATACTTTAGAAAGACCTATATAAGGACTTTTAGTATCCACAATAGACACATCAAATAATGAATTTGCTTCTTTACCACGATTGTCATAATAATGAACTGTTAATTTCATATCACGAACAGTACTAGTATCTATTTCATCATCACTTTTTAATGTTCCATTGGTAATATTTACAATGTCAGATAATTTAACATTATCATAAACCTCAATAGAATCTTTAATTTGGACTAAAGATGTAATTGGTTTATCTTCATCACTTAAAGTAGAAGTTTTCTTATTTCTTAATACAAAAATTAAAATTAAACACGAAATAAAAAAGATAACAAAAAGAACCAAAATAATGATTTTTTTATTGTTCACTATTATCACCCTATTCTTAGAATCATAATATCATGTTAAAGTAAATAATACAATAAAAATTCTATTCAAAGATTTAATGATTATACTAAAAAAGTACTATTTTGCAATAGTACTAATCATTTATTTATCAATAACTAAATTAAGTCTTTTAATAACTCTTTCTTTTCCAAATAATTTCATGATTTGATATAAGTTAGGTGTCATTGCCTTAGAAGTCATTGCAACTCTTAATACCATGCTTATATCACCAACATGTCCTTTATATTTATCTGAATTTTCTTTATATTCTTTAACTTCTCTTGCATAACCTAGTTCCATAGATAAATCTTTTAATCTTTCAAACCAAGTTTGTTCGTCATCATTTTCATTATAATATTTATCTAAATATAATTTAAGAATTTTCTTTATTTCTTCCACATCATTTATTGTTTGAAATTCATAACTTATATCTCCAGTAAATAATTCATCAAACATATACCAAGTATAGCTTTTAATCTCTTTAAAATTTGCATAGTCTTTTCTTGGTTTCTTTTGACATCTTTCAATATTAAACATTTCTAATGCATATTCTTTATGTTTCTCAAGTAGTGCTGCAAAATCAGGATCAAATTCTTTTGCCCAAGCAATCTCTTTATCATAAACTTCTTCTTTAGATAATCTACTTATATAATTTCTAGAAATATTAACTAATTTTTCAAGATCAAATAAAGATCCGCTAGCACTCATTTTCTTAAAATTAAATTTAAAATCATTTAGTGAAGCATTTGGATTTTGGTTTAACCATTCTTCAAAGTTAGAATTACCAATTGTCATTAAATAAAGTTTAACAGCTTCAACAGGTATTCCCATATTATGATAATAGCTAACAGCAGCTTCTTTATCTTTTCTTTTAGATAGTTTTCTCTTAGCTCCTGTTTCTTCATCTATTTTCATAACAAGTCCAAGATGTGCATACTGTGGAAGTTTAAACCCTAAAATATCAAATAATTGAATATGTACAGGAACACTTGAAACCCATTCTTCACCACGCAAAACATGAGTTGTTCTCATCAAGTGGTCATCAATAGCATGTGCGAAATGATATATAGGAAGTCCATCACTTTTGATTAGTACAACATCAAGGTCATTTTCTGGGAAAATTATTTTTCCACGTACTAAATCATTAAAAACTACTTTTTTCTCATAATCACCAGGTGATTTTAAACGAATAATATAATGTTCTCCATTTTTAATTCTTTCAGCACGTTCTTCATTTGACATATTTCTACATTTTGCAAAAGAACCGTAATAACCTATTCTCTCTTTATTTAGTTCCTGAATCTTTCTTGTTTCTTCTATTTCTTCTGGTGTACAAAAGCATGGATAAGCAAGCCCTCTTTCGATAAGGCTTTTTGCATAACATTCATATATTTCTTTTCTTTGACTTTGAATGTATGGACCATAATTACCTATTTGTTCATTTTCTCCAATTACACCTTCATCTATTTTTATATCGAAATTCTTAAGGTCATTAACTATTCCTTGAATTCCATTTTCTACACTTCTTTTTTGATCTGTATCTTCTATTCTTAGATAGAATACACCATCAGTTTCATCAGGGATCTTTCTTTCTATTAAAGTAGTAAGTAAGCTTCCCATATGAACAAAGCCAGTTGGACTTGGTGCAAATCTAGATACTACTGCACCTTCCTTTAAATTTCTTTCTGGATATATCTTTTCATAATCTTCCGGTGTTTTAGTGATATTTGGATATATCAAATCTGCTAATTCTTTATTTGTCATATTAACCCTGCTTTCTATCATTAATAAAAATGGCTGCCCCAGCTAGATTCGAACTAGCGCATAAGAGATTCAGAGTCTCCCGCCTTACCGCTTGGCTATGGGGCAATCAACACATATAATAATATATGCATTTCTAAAAAATTTCAAGTATCTTTTATGGAAAAAGGAAAGTAGTACTTTCCCTTTTAGTAAAATCATAAATTATTAAGTATTGCTTTTAGACTGTGCAAAACACCAGTCCAATACACTCCATTCTTTGCCATTTTTTTCAAATTTTTCACCAAAAACTTTATAGTATATATCATGTCCGGCACTATTAAATGTATGAAGTTCAAAGTTATCAAGTCCCTCTTCTTTTGTTTGTTCAAGAATCGATAATGGCCACTTGTATCCGATAAGGTTATCATTTTTACTATGAAAAGCCCAAATCTGAACATCTTTAATATCAGTCCATCTATTAGGATCTTTAGCAGTAACCATATACTTTGGCTGACCACTTATAGGTACAAAAGCTGAAAAATAATCAGGATATCTTGAAAGAATTCTATAACCACCATTAGCACCATTACTATGTCCACTTAAAGATATTCTATTAGAATCTGCATCATAACTTTCTACAACTTGTTTAGTAAGTTCTACAACTGCATCTTCAAGATCTTCATTAAGCCACTGACCACTAGTAGAAAGCGGGCTTATAACTATTCCATTAACATCAAGTCCCTTATTGATCATTTTAGGTAACGAATACTTGATACCTCCAGTTCCACCACCACCATGTAAATAAACATGAACAGGAAGTTTTTTAACATCTGTTGCATATTTAGGGATGTAAATATAATAATCCATCTTAACACCTTTTGAAGACACAAAAGTTCGTCTTTCAAAAGTTCTTCCAACAATTTGACCATTATTATAACTACCACTAGCAGTTGAAGTTGAAGAAGAAGATGTAAAGCCTAGTGAGGCATCCATTCCCTTCAAAGTTGAAAGTGCAGTAAGTGCTTCCTGATGTTTAGAATTAAACTGCGAAGTATTACTATTTATACTAGCACGCGCTGCACTAACTTCACTTGCTTTATAATTATCTGCATGTCCAACAATATATTCATCTGTTGCTATTTCATTTCTTAATGTCTCAAGTTGTGACACTAATGAAACCAAACTTTCTGCCTTGCCAAGTATATTTCCCAAATCACCATCTACTGAGGAAGAAATCTTTGCATATACAGAGTTTATATCGTCAAATTTAGAAAGAATTAAAGCCTTATTTTCACTATTATAAACATTATCAATGGAAGACTTAACACTAGTAGCTGCATTTGATAAATTAGTTAATTTACTTACTAAAAGAGATTTTGTATTATTCATATTACCAAGAGATGGTTCAACTTTAGTTTTAAAACTTATTAGTTCTTGATCTATAACAACAGACATAACAATCCTCCTCTAACCTAAAAAAATTATAGCATAAGCACATCTATTTATCAATGAACATGGCATAATACTCATCATAAGTAATATCATTGTCATATATATATTTAGCAATATCAACTCCTACATATCTAAAATGCCATTCTTCATTACTGTACCCAGTGATATCATTTTTCCCCTTAGGATATCTAAGTATAAATCCATACTTATAAGCATTATTAAGCATCCATTCATATTCCTTAGAATTTCTAAATATATTAGATGATAAAGACTTTACATCAAGGCAAAGACCAGTTTGATGTTCAGAATATCCAGGAGTTGCAACATATTTTTCAACATAACTTTTACCATAAAGTTTTAAGTAATAGTTATAAACATCTTCTTGACTTTCATAACTTCTATAAGATGAATTAACAGATATTTTCATGTCGTCATTTAAAGATGCTTTACAAAGTTCATCATAAGCCTTTTTAGCATCAGCACTTAAATAATGTTCACCACTGCTACAATTATCAAGTAAAGTAAGATTAGAAGGAACAAATGTACTATCAAGTTTGTTATACTTATTAACTAACACTGTATCACTAAAATTGGTAACAACATTGCTATCTTCATAATATGGTTTATCAAGACCAATATTAACCTTAACCACCGTATCTTTATAATTACCATTAAAGTAATTCAAATATCTTTCAAGATTAGCACTTTTAAAGAAATCGTATTCTAAATATTTATCTATATTTTCAACATATTTTTCTTCAAGAACGCTGTATAAAGTTTCGTCATTTACACTATTTATTTTATCAATTTTTTTACTACTATACCCTTTAGAAATCAGTGCATTAGAATGTTCCACAAAATTATCGTTATCAAAGTATTTAATTAAATAATATGTATCTATGTTTTCATCTTTAAACGAAGGAGAATCGATATAGTTAATAATATCTTGGTTATATCCCTTATCCTTTATTAAGCTAGTCTTACCACTTTTATATATTTTCTTAGCTTCACTATAACTGAAATCAAGACCCATAAGTGATGTAATACTAACAAAAGGTTTATAAAATATTACTGCTAAAATCACTAATGTTACTGTCAATAAAACATATACATTTTTCTTTTTTAATCTATATACTTTCTTCATTTTCTAATCACCTATCTATAGTGATATCATAACATTTAGGCACAAATAATACAATAAAAAAAGCATTATTAAAAGTAATGCTTTTTATTATTTTAACTTATTTTACCACTATCCAAGCATTTGGTACAGGTCTTGTTTTAGCTTGGAAATTTCCATTTCTTGGATTAGAAATTATTTTTCCATTTAATGACATTGCACTAGATGTACCACCATCTAAGTTTGCAGCATTTATAGCACCGTAATCTAACATAACACGTGTTAAATCGTTCATATCAGCACCAATACTACCCGTTTGTCTTCCATCTATAACAAGTAAAAGTACTATTCCATCTTCTCTTTGTCCAATAGCAGTTCTAGGAGCTTGACCCCATCCACCATTTCCGTTTATAAATGATGATTTACCATTTACTATTAAGAATGGGCCAAAATCAACAGCATCTCTTATACCCTTACGAATAGCCTCATTAGCAGTCATTCTTGCAAGTACAAGTTTGTTATCACTAGTAAATCCAATTAAACCACCTGCACTAGTAGCCTTACTATTATTAGCAATAAGTTTTCCATCAGAAATAACTATTCCATGTGGAACACCACCAGTTGAATTCCAATCTGGATCATAAAATCCACTAGCATTAGTAGCAATTATGGCATCATATCTATCAGAAATTTGTGTAATGAATTGACCGTAAGAACTATTAAGTTGTTGACCAATACCCTTAGAAATACCAAGTTTAACTTTTGAAGGATCGTATATAACAGCTAATTTACCTTTGAAACCATCTCTATTTATATCAATTATTTTATATATCTGATTTTCATCTTCTCTATCTAAGATTTCTTTTTCATATTCATTTTTATATGTTGTCTGATTAAATTTAGGCTCTGTAAATTCTATTAAATCAGGATTTGTATCCTCACCAGACTCTATTACAGTATTATTAGCAAGTACAACATTAACATCATAATCATCATAAAACCAAGTTGCAAAATATTGGTGTGACATTGTTGTCATCGCAGTTGTAATAAGCCAATCTTTAAACTTACTACCAGGGGCATATAAAAGTCCTACAACAGTATAACCAGCTAAATTATAAATAGCTGCTAAAATTATAAGTGCTATTCTAAAACCTTTTTTTAACCTCTTAGTAATTTTATCAGTACCTGTTTTATAAAAATATATACCAAATCCTAAAAGGACAAGGAAAAAGGCTGACAAAAGAAGCAAGATAAAAGACATCGTACTATTTATAAGATTATTACTATTTATAGATACTATATAAAAAGAAGATACAAGTGGAAAAGCTATTACACTTGCTATGATAAAATTTTTACCAAGCTTCTTCTTAGGTAATTCATACTTCATACTACAACTCCTCCTAATCTGCATTCTTTCCTAGATATGTTCCATCATTATTTACATCAACATAGTCTCTATAATACTTTGGTGAAAATGTATCAAGATTTTCATATACGATTGTTTTTTGTACTTTCTTTTTTCCTTCAGTAACTATTATTTTTTCCTCTTTATTTGTTTTTATCCATTCATTATATTCATCTATTTTATTATTCAAAAATGAAATATCACTAACAAAACTATTGATAGATTTTTCAAGATTCATTATATAAGTATTACATTTGTGATTAGCATCAGCACTACTGTAAGTTTTACTTATACAATTATTCTTTAAATAAGAACCAGATTCATCAACTTCTTTTAATAATGCCTCATAATCTTCTAACTCTTTCATCATATCATCATAGTTTTGAAACATATTCAAGTAATATGATGTATAACTACTCATATCATCATTTATATCAGTTCTTTTTTCACTAAATTCTTCTGCTTTAGAATTAAAAGTTTCATAATCTTTAACTATTTCATCAATTATTAAAATTTCTTCAGCTCTTTTTTTATCTCTATTCTCTTTATATACTTGTGTAACAGAAAATGTTATTCCTGCAATAATAAAAGTAAGTCCTAAAATAAAGCTAATAAGCTTAGCATATTCTTTTTTTTGTTCCCTTTTCATTCCAATCACCTACCATAATATAACATTTATAGTGTTTTTTTTCAATCCTTTTCAATATTAGCACCCATGCTAAGTACAATATTCATATACTTTTCATAGTAACTTTTATAGTCCTTTAATATATCATCATTAAGCATTTTGTATGGATAAAGTCTATAAGAATGCCTATATCTATCCTTAACAGAATAAGTGTAAACAAGAGATGCTTTTGGGTTATTTAAGCTTAATGATACAAGGTCATTAAAAACTATTTTTTCAATATTAACAGACATTTCTAATCCTGTCAACTTTTCTGTACCATACTGCGAAGAAATAAAATTACCGAGTGAATATATTACCATCGTATCTCCAATAAATTCAACTGGCTGAATTACATGAGGATGATGACCTATAACAATATTTACACCAAGGCTAGCCAAATACTGAGCAATTTCTTTTTGACTGGAATTAGGAACATGTGTATACTCTTCTCCCCAGTGCATTGCTACCATTATTAAATCGGCTTTTCCTTTAAGTCTTTCAATATCTTCTTTGACTTTATTTTTTTCATAAACATCAACTAAATAAGGTGCATCTTTTGGAACAGGTATGCCATTAGTAGTTGTAGTATAAGATAAAAGTGCATACTTAACTCCATTTTTTTCCATTATTCTAGGTGTAGTTCTATCCTCTTCACTTTCATATGACCCCGCCGTCATAATACCGTTCTTGCTTTTCCAGTATGTAAGAGATGACTGTATAGCTTTTCTTCCTCTATCAAGTGTATGATTATTAGCAAGTGATACAAGATTAAATCCCATATCTATAAATGCATCACCAACTTCTTGAGGAGAGTTAAATGTTGGATAACTTGAAAGACCAAGTGCAGTACCTCCAAGAATTGACTCTTGATTATAAAAAGCTAGATCATACTCTTTAATCTTTGGTTTAACAAGATCTACCATCTTATAAAAGTTGTATCTTCCGTTTTCTTTTGCATCATCGTATATGGAACCATGAATAAGACAATCACCGACCATAATCAAAGAAACACTACTTTTTTCAAATTTTGGATATTTTAAATTAAGTTTAAAGGAGATTTCTTTATTTTCCTTTTTATCTATTGGCTTATTATCAAACTTTACATAAATAAAAATAGAACCAAGCACCAATAATATAATAAATAAAATAAAGACAAAGACTCTTTTTTTCATACATACCTCACAATATTAAAATGGAAGACGCATGTTGCCGTTTGAAAACTGTTTCATCATTTTTTTCATTTGATCAAATTGAGTTAAAAGTTTATTAACTTCTTGTACTGAAAGTCCACATCCTTTAGCAATTCTTGTTTTTCTACTAGCTTTAATTATGTCAGGATTTTTTCTTTCTTTTGGTGTCATAGAAAGTATAATTGCTTCGATATGTCCCATCTGTTTCGGATCAATATTAACATTATTAAGTCCAAGCTTAGAAGCTCCTGGTATAAGTTTAATAAGATTTTCTAAAGGCCCTAACTTTTTAATTTGTTTCATTTGTGCAAGAAAATCTTCTAAATCAAATTTTCCATTCTGCATCTTTTTAGCAGCCTTCTCTGCTTCTTTTTCATCTATTTCTGATTGAACTTTTTCAACTAATGAAACAATATCACCCATTCCAAGTATTCTGCCAGCCATTCTTTCCGGATCAAAGTAATCAATTCCATCCATTTTTTCAGATGTACCAATAAATTTAATTGGAACATTAGTTAAATGTCTTACAGAAAGTGCTACACCACCACGAGTATCTCCATCTAGTTTTGTTAGAATAACACCAGTAAGTGGAAGTTTATCATTAAATCCAGTGATAACATTTATAGCATCTTGTCCCATCATAGAATCTATTACTAGTAATATTTCTTGTGGAGATACTTCTTTTCTAATATTTTCAAGTTCATCCATAAGATTTTCATCTATATGAAGTCTACCTGCAGTATCTATCAAAACATAGTCATAATTATGTTCTTTTGCATATTTAATAGCATTTTTGGAAATCTCTACTGGATCATTCTTTCCCTCTTCGTAAACTTCAATATTAAGTTGTTTTCCTATTTGCTTTAACTGATCAATTGCTGCTGGCCTATAAACATCACAAGCAACTAAAAGAGGCTTTTTACCATGCTTCTTTCTAAGTAAATTAGCAAGTTTACCAATAGCAGTAGTTTTACCGCTTCCTTGAAGTCCCACTAACATAAGTATTGCAGGATTCCCATTTAAATTAAGAGGTTTCTGTTCTCCTCCTAGTAAAGCTGTAAGTTCATCTTTTACTATTTTAACGAACACTTCTCCAGGTTTTAAACTTCTTTGTACTTCTTCTCCCAAAGCTTTTTCTTTAACTGTGTTAGTAAATTCCTTCACAACTGTATAGTTAACATCAGCTTCCAAAAGTGCAAGACGAATTTCACGCATCATATCGCTAATATTATTTTCATTTATTTTTCCGTATCCTTTTATTTTATGTAAGGCATTTTGTAACCTTTCCCCTAAACTTTCAAACATATTTAATCAACCTTTCTATATTCTATTATTTCCCCAATATTTTACTACATCACTATTGCTACTAAGTGGTGTAGGATTTGGCATAGCAAGTTTAACAATTACAGGAATTTTAAACGCTGTACCAAATGCAAGACAACTTCCTGACTGAAGTCCTTTTTGTTTATCCACAATATCTGTATTGATATTTGGAATCATCTTCTTAATATATTCTTCATCACGAGGATGATTTGTTTTAAATATTAAGAAGTTTGAACATTGTGATATAACGGTATCAGAAAGTTCAACTGGTCTTTGAGAAATAACACCCAAAATAACACCATACTTTCTTCCCTCTTTAGCAACACGTTCAAATATATTGTAACCTATCAAATAATGGTCATTATCATTTTTTATATATCTATGTGCTTCCTCCACTAAGATATGGAAAGGAATACTTCCACGATTTGGAACAATCTTTGAAAAATCAAAGATAAGTCTTGTTATTATCTTAGTAATAACTGCAGCCACAGAATCATCCATATCATCTAAGTTTATATTAACTATTTGACACTTTCTTCCATCTTTAAAAAGTAAACTACTTAGATACTGTTCAACATTTACTTGTTGATCATAATTAAAGATTTTGCTATATGGACCAGTAACTAATGAATGTAATCTTACTTTTATACTAACGGCATCAGCATACGTATTTTCATTTTTATACCAACCTTCAGAAATAAGTGTAAAATCAAGTGCTTTTTCCATATCTTGTAAGCTATAATAACAAGGTCCATTTGGCTCATAATCGTCAAATGCTTCATTTACAAAAGAAGTAACATATTCTGTAAATAAAATGCTTTCTGTAAATGTACCAAATTTATCAATGTTAAAACATTCCCTAAATTTTCTTGTATACCCAACACCTGTTATAACAGCTTCTAAGTTAAAATGAGGCGTAGAGCATGTTTCTACTATAGAAAATATATCATTTTTCTTTCTAATTGGTGTTGAATCACTAAATAAAACAGAAATAATTGCTTTGGCAATCAAATGATCCTTGTAAGCAAGTGACATATCACTAGATTCTGCAAAACATTTAGCAAGTTTAACCATTCTTTCAACAATTGGAAGTTGTGAGTGTGACTTTGACATCAACAATAGTGCTAAATCATTAGCATCAAGCAACCATATTGGGATATGTAACTGTTCAAACTCCTTGTTAGTATCACTAGTAGTAAATACACGGTAATTATAATTAGGATCAATACTAGACAAATTACTAAAAGCATGCGAGTATTCACCAGAAACATCAAAAAGAATAAAATTTGCATTATATGGTTTTACTTTATCATTCAAGAAAACGTTTTGTACAAGTCTAGCCATACCACAAGATTTACCACTACCACTATTACCAAATATTGCAAAATGATTACTAAAGAATTCATTTATATTAAAGAAAACAGAAGCATCATTGTAAAATGGGCTCACACCAAGTGATAATCCATGTTCATTGTTACCACCCAAAATAATATTTATTTCTTCTTCATTAACTGATCTAGTAACTGAATCTAGAAGTGGTTTCCTAATAATACCTCCAAAAAGTTTACCATTTTGAAACTCCCCTAAAAGCTTAATTTTTACTTTTCCTTGATTTAGTTCTGAAATTTCTCCAAGTAGCATTTTCTCTTTATCGGTAATAACAACATGTGAACTTAATATATTTTTTTTAAGTTCTACACCTTCATTTAAATCAACCAAAACATTATCTTCCCCAATAAACGAAATTCTACCAAACATATAAGTTCTCCTACAATATATTTTTTATTTTTTCAAGAAGTTCGTCATCAACCTTTCCATTTAAAAGTCTGATTACTTCTTTTCTTTTTTTACAAAGTCCAAGAAGCACCTCAAGTTCATCTAATCTTGCTTCAATAATTTTAAGTTGATTATGAACAGCATTTCTACTAACATTGTTATTATCTGCTATTTCCCCTAAAGAAAGATTATTAAAATAATAATCTTGAAAATATAATTGTTGCTTTTCAGTAAATAAAGGCTTGTAACAATCATACAAGCTATTGTAATGAATAATTTTTTCCATATCCATATCAATCACCTACATCATATCTTTAAATAATCCATAAATATATTTTTCTATATCAAAGACTTGTAAATCTTCTTTTCTTTCTCCAAGACCAATATATTTAACAGGTATTCCAACACTTTCTTTTATAGCAAGTACAATTCCACCTTTAGCAGTACCGTCAAGTTTAGTAAGTACAATTCCAGTTATATTTGTTATTTCTTTAAATGCTTTAGCTTGAAGTATTCCATTTTGTCCTGTAGTGGCATCAATAACTAATAAAGTTTCATGAGGAGCATTAGGAATAACTTTTCCAATTACCTTATTCATCTTTTCAAGTTCTTTCATCAAGTTAACCTTGTTTTGAAGTCTACCAGCAGTATCAATAAGTACAACATCTACATTTTTAGCAAGTGCTTCGTTTAGTCCATCAAATATAACACTAGAAGGATCAACACCTTCATATTTTCCTACAAAGTAAGAATTTGTCTTCATTGCCCAATCTTCAAGTTGTTTAGTAGCACCAGCTCTAAAAGTATCGCCTGCTATCATCATAACACTCTTACCTTCATCATGCATTAAAGACGCTATTTTAGCAATAGTAGTAGTTTTACCTACTCCATTAACCCCAACAAACAAAATAACAGTAGGCCCATTCTCATTAAAGTTAATTTTATTTACAATAACCTCATCATTTACATAAATTATAAATAACTCATCAACAATAACTTCTTTTAAGTACTCTAAGTCTTCTATCTTTTCACTTTTTACTCTCTGTCTTAATCTATCCATAAAATCCATAACAGTATTGACACCAATATCAGCCATTATAAGAATCTCTTCAAGTTCATCAAAATACTCTTCAGTAACTTTATTATACTTGTTTGTAAGATTTATAAGTTTAGATACAAAATTTTCTCTTGTTTTAGTAAGACCTTTCTCATACACTTTAACACTTTTCTTTTCAGCTTCAGCATCTTGTTTTTTATCAGCTTTTGTATTTTCTTCTTTATCAAAGTGTATCCCTGTATCACTTTTCTGTAAGTTGTCGTCATTACTGCTTTCAGGTTCTATATCAATTTCTTTTAAATTTTCTTTTTCTAAGATTTCTTCATTTTCATCTTTTTCTTCTCTTTTAAATATCTTCTTTATTTTATCAAATAATCCCATTTAACCATCACCATAACCATTATATCAAAAAAAAAGTGATAAATCACTCTTTTTAATCAATTACTTTAATAACATCTTTCTGTCTTCGAAAAACAGATGAAATAAGTTTAGTATCAGAATCATTAACATATTTAATGTTTTTAATATTTTTACCTTCATTTTTATTGTAAATATCAATAAGTTCTAATGAATTAACATAATGATCTATAACTTCATTACCATTTTTCAAATAATTATATAGTGTTTCCTTTTCTCCACCAACAATAGAAGTTGACCAAGGAGAAATCTTATAGACAGTATAACTATCATCATAATCTCCAGTTATTAAATATTCACCACATTCAAGATAAACAAACTTGCTACTACCAGCATATTTAACATATGATGTGTACTCATTACACTTTTCATGATCGAAAGGACTTACAACATCATCTATATAGTTAGATTTAACTAAATAATGAAGATAATATGTATCATCAGCTCTTTCATAAGCATCTTTATAAAAACTTGTTTTATATGCAAAGTTATCTGCAAGTTTCTTAAATGAAGAAAAATTACCATTCTTTTCATTATCAATAATAACTTTAGAAACAATAGCAAAAAGAACTAAAAGTAAACATAGAATTACCATTAGTTCAACTCCACCAATACCACGCTTAGATAGCCTTTTCAAAGATATCACCAACTTTCTCTTTTATATTGTTATCAACCTTTTCGATAGTAACAATAGCAAAGTCAAGTGCCTTTCTGTATTCTCCTTTATAAAATAACATTTGCGCTCTATTTAAACCAGAATCAATAACAGAATTATCACTTCTATATCTATTTCCATAAATAATTAATGATTCTACTGTCTTAGCAAGTTTAACCATATTTCTAGTTGTATTAAAAAGTTTAAGTACCAAATCCCTTGCAGTATCAACTCTAGTATTCAAAGTTTTAATTGTTATTGGCTTCTTTTCAAGTTCTTTAATAATTTCAAGTATTGCATCATTTGCTTCCTCAAGTTCAACAAAATAATTATTTGAAACAATTGGAAGTTTATAACTTCTTATTATAGCTTTAGACTGCTTTAAAAGTTCTTGTATTTCATCTAATTGCTCACGCGCTCTTTCTTCATCTTCATACATATTTCCAAGATTTTTAAGAGCAATATCAAGTTCATCCTCAATATTTTTTAATATGTTTAAGTAACTTTCCAAACTATCATAAGCTGCTGAATAAGGTAAAGTTTTTTCCTCAAGTTTTCTAACAGTATTATCATACTCCATATTTAAAGTATTTACCTTAGTGTTAACATCATCAATAGTCTTTACATCTTTTTCAGTTAAATCATACATATTTTTAATGTCATCTATTTGAAGATAAATATCACTAATGATAGACAAAATCTTATCAAGTTTTTTATCAAATATTTCCTTTGTTTCTACATAATTTTTTCTAGCATTTTTTTCAAGTTCAAACTCATTAAATAAAGAATCTAAATATTCAAGCATTGTTTTAAGTTCAAACATACAATTTTCTAGATTCAAAACTTTTATTCTATCTATAATAGAGTTAACATTTTTTAATGATTCTTCTACATTATATTCTATTTTTAAATGTGAAAGTGGGTAATTTTCCTTTTCCATTTGTTCGTATACTTCTGTTATTTGTTCTATTCTCTTTGGAATAAGTTTATTTGCAAGAAGTACTAAATCTGGGACTTCATTTATAACAATACCCATATGATCTATCATTATGTCTATTCCTTTAACAATATGGAATACTTCCTGATAATCACTTTTTTCCATATAATCTTCAAAATCTTGAAATCGCTTTTCTATATTTTCAAACTGAAGTTCTATTACATTTGCAATATCTTCATATAAAGCTTTTTTCTCTTCAAATGCTGCTAGTAACTCACGATATTTACTTTTTAGTTTAGTAACTATCTTTCTATACTTTTCCTCACTAAGGTTAATCTCCCTTATTTCATCTAAAAGATTATCAGTAGCCATTTTAGCCTTGTAAATAGCAAGTTCTGTTTTAGCAACATTTATTTGATACTCTTTATAATCGTTTTTCTCAATATACAAATCAAGGTCAATAATCATATCATTGATTTTAGGAATAGAATCATTTTTTATGTGTTCAAAAGAGTTAAACCACGATTTGTACTTTTCCTCCATTTTATCGTTTTTAACAATTGTTTCGAGTTTAGCAAGCTCGGATACTACTGGAGCACTTTCTATTTCATTTTTTTCTCTATCTAAAAGTTCTAATTCTTTTTTATATGAATTATGTCTTTGTTTTTTTATCATTCCAAGAACAACTGCTATTAAGACAATTGCTATAATTGCATAGGACACAATTAACAGAGTAAGGTCTCCCAACGAAATCACCTCTTTTTATCTTGTAATAATATTCTATCACATAAAATGAAGTTTTCTACAATTTTTTTATTCTAAATAGCAAAAAAACTTTTATTTGACTTATCAAGACTTTTAATATATAATTCTTATTGCATATTCAAACAGCTCATATAGTAATGCTTTTTAATGTGTTTATTAAGTTTATAAGTAACTTATTTTAGCTGTTTTAAGCGAAAGTATTAAAATAAACTCCCTAAGAAGTGTTCTATAGTCTTTTGTTTATGTAAAATAAATAAAGGAGGAAGTAAAAATGTCAAGATACACTGGTTCTAGTTACAAACAAGCTCGTAGAGTTGGTATGTCACTTCTAGAAAGTGGAAAGGAAATTGCAAAACGTCCATATGGACCTGGACAACACGGTAAAGATCGTAAAGCTAAATTATCAAACTATGGTGTTCAATTAAAAGAAAAACAAAAAGTAAGATTCATGTATGGTTTAAGTGAAAAACAATTCAAGAAAACATTCAATGAAGCTGGAAAAATGAAAGGTATTCATGGTGAAAACTTCTTAAAACTTCTTGAATCAAGACTTGATAACTTAGTTTATCGTTTAGGTTTTGCAACTACTAGAAGAGGAGCAAGACAACTTGTTAATCATGGACATATCTTAGTAGATGGAAAGAAAGTTGACATCCCATCATACAGAGTAAAAGTTGGTTCAACTATTTCATTAAAAGATAATTCTAAAGACATGAAAGTTGTTAAAGAATCACTAGAAAAAATCGTATCAAGAGTAGAATTCGTTACATTTGATGAAAACAAACTTGAAGGTGTTTATGTAAGAATGCCTGAAAGAGGAGAATTAAATGCTGATATCGACGAGTCACTAATCGTTGAATTCTATAACAGATAATAAGAAAAAACTTGGAAAATCCAAGTTTTTTTATGCCTAGCCTAATTATTTACAAAAAAGCCATCACAAAGATGGCTTTTAATTTTTTAATATTCTAGAAGAAAATATTTTTTCTTTCCTCTTTTAACAATTATATACTTCTCTTCAATTGCTAAGTCTTTAGTAATAACTTCATCCAAGCTTTCAACTTTTCTACCATTAACACTAATTGTACCTGAAGATATAAATTCACGTGCTTCTCTTTTACTAGAACAAATCTTTTTATCTACAAGTAAATCTACTATGTTAATATCACTCTCAAGTTTTTCTTTGTTCATTCCTCTAAAGACTTCTTCAATTTCATCCTTAGTTAAACTTGTTACATCTCCACTAAAGAATGCATTAGTCATAGCAATTGCCCTCTCTAGCTCTTCTTTACCATGAATATCTGTAATTATTTCATTAGCAAGAGTTTTTTGAGCTTCCCTTAATTCTGGATGTGCTTTTTGTTTTTCTTCTAATAAATCAATTTCTTCTTTTGAAAGGAAAGTAAATACTTTTAAGTATTCAATAACTTTTGAATCATCAGTATTAAGTAAATATTGATACATTTCATAAGGTGAAGTTTTGTTTTTATCTAACCACAATGCATTGCCTTCACTCTTACCAAATTTATGTCCAAACTTATCAAGAATAAGTGGCATAGTAAATCCATAAGCTTCCTTCCCTATTTTCTTCTTTATTAACTCAATACCAGTAGTTATATTACCCCATTGATCGCTTCCTGCAACTTGGAATGTACAATTTTTATCTTGGAAAAGATGTAAAAAGTCATTGCCTTGTAAAAGCGTATATGAAAATTCTGCATATGTAATTCCGCTGTCAAGTCTTCTTTTAATAATATCTTTATCAAGCATATAGTTAACATTTATATACTTACCAACATCTCTTAAAAATTCAAGAAAACTGATATCTTTAGTCCAGTCATAATTATTTACAATCTCTGCTTTTCCTTCAAGTATTCTGTCAACTTGACTTCTAATACCTTCCAAATTGTGAAGTACTTTCTCATAAGAGATAATTTCACGTTCTGCAGTTGGTCTAGGATCTCCAATAAGACCTGTTGCTCCCCCTACCAAAAGTATTGGATGATGTCCCATCTTAGCAAGACGTTTTGCAGTAACAAGTGAAGAATAATGTCCTAAATGCAAACTATCTGCAGTAGGATCAGTTCCCCAGTAAAAAGTTACCTTCTCATTATTTATCTTATCTTCAATTTCTGGACTAGAAATATCTTTAACAAGTCCACGCCATTTTAATTCTTCAAAAAATGTCATAATCTTTCCTCCTAAAACAAAAACCTATTATAATGTAAGAACGAAAAAATCGCGGTACCATCTTACTTTATAATAGGTTTATTATACTCTCTAATCTTTTAACGCAAGATTTACGTTTCAGTTCAAAATATGTATCTTCACTTCTGTAATTGGAACATTTACACCAACCATGTTCTCTCTTCTTCTAATTACAATAGCTACTTTTATTTATCACAACCGAATAACTAAATATATTCTAGCATAAAATATAATGTTGTCAAACAGTTTTTGACAATTTAACGATTTTATGGTATAATGTAGCTCACTGATGGGGGGAATTATATAATGGCTAATTATGACAAATTTGTAGATGAACTTTATAGAAATCAAAATATTGGGGCCAACGATACACAAATGAATTTATATTCAAGGAAACAATATGAAGATTTATTAAATGATGTAAAGGAAACACTTGAAAATAACAAAGATGCTAGCATAGAAGAACTAAGAGAAGATTTATTTAAAAAGTCACAAATTGAAGAAGCTTTAAAAGATTTTGTGTTAAATCGTAAAATGACTCCTGGAGCAGTAATAAGTTATGGAACAGAAAATTTTCAAGAAACTTTAGTAATCGGTAACAGACAAGAAACAGAGAAAAAGTATGGAGTGTTTATGCCTAGTTTCAAATCTATGCATAAAGATACAATTTTTGATCTAGCATCTTGTTCAAAACTTTTTACAGCACTTTCAACACTTAAACTTGTAGAAATGGGTTTAATAAATCTAGACGATGACATTACTAAATATAGACCTGAATTCACTGAATTAAAAGGCGTTACAATATTTGATTTATTAACTTTTGAACCAATAGGAACTAAAGAAAGAATAGATCAAGCAAAATCAAAAGAAGAAGCTGAAAAAATACTATTTACTGCAGAAAAAAAAGAACTACCATATGGTGCTAATGTATACAATGACTTTGCGCCAATGATTTTAAAATATGCTATTGAAAAAGCTAGCGGAATGAAATATTATGACTTTTTAAATGAAGTAATCCTAAAAGAATTAAACATGGAAAATACATTTGTAAAAGTACCAGAAAAAAAACTTGAGAATACTGCAAATAGTAACTATGATGGTAGATATTACAAAGATGGTAATTTTATAATAAGAACTAATGCTACTCCTGGTATATCAACTGATGAAAAAGCAAGAATACTAGGACAGCCTGAAGGTATTTTGAGTGGGCATGCTGGTCTTTTCTCAAATATAGAAGATATGACAAAGCTATCAAGAGGACTTATAGATGGTAAAATATTAACAGATAACGATAGAAATTATATGGCAAAAAATCAAACCGGGTTTAAATATCGAAACGAAGATGGTGAACAAACATATTCAACATATTTAGGAATGTTATGCCACTCTAAAAGTCCGATTATTGAAAGAAGCGAAGTACATCATCCATTAAGTGGAAGAACATTCGCATCAGCTGGTTGGAGTGGAACGCAAAACACAACAGATCCACTAAACAAAATAAACTTCACTCTTTTAAGCAACAGAAGTCATAACAGAATAACATACATAGATAAAGCACAGCAAGACAAAGACTTTATAACTTCAGATGGTGCTAAAAGAATTTTCTTACCTAATGGTGGTACTATGATAGATTCATCACGCTATGCTTGGGATAGAGATGAAATTGTTCATAAATGTATAGATCTAGCATTAAAATACAAACTATTAGAAGATATAACGGGATATAGAAAATCTAAAGAACAAACTTACGACGAAACATTAAGAAAAATTAAATAAAAAACTTCCACGATAAATGTGGAAGCTTTTTTATTTACTTAGTATCATCATAAATTTACTCTCTATAAATTTAACTAAATCCTTTTTATTACTTGCTCTAGTATTTTTAACAACTTCATAACTATAATTATAACTTTTATCTATTTTTTTATCATAAATACTAATAAACACAAGATTATCACTACTATATAAATTATTTTTATCTTTTCTTTTAAGTTTACCAGTTACCCCTATTCCATAGTCAGATAAAGTAAAAGAAGTTATTTTCTTTGCCATATCAACAGCTGTCTCCATACTATAAACTGAATACTTATCAATTATCTTTGAATCAACACCCATCTTAATCTTAAATTCATTTGCATATGTAACAGCACCAAATTTAAAAATATCACTAGCACCAGGAACATTAGTTATTTCATTAGCTATACAGCCACCAGTACAAGACTCCATCGTTGAAACCGTTTTATTAAGTTTTATTAAAAGTTTAACTACATCTTTCATAATATACCTCTTTAAACAAATAAAAAGGGCTATACAAGCCCCTTGATTAACATTATTTTGCTGCTTTTGGTTCAGCTTTTTCTAACTTATCTAAAACGTTTTTAACAACATCTATTGTTTTTAGTCTTAACTTTTCAGCAGTTTTTTCTACTACAGGAGTTCCTTTTTCCTTAGCATATATTACTAATTCTTCACATTTAGCCTTTAATTGAGCACCTTTTTCTTTAGCAATAGAAAGTACTTTTTCTTTATCTAAATCAGCAAGCCCTGCTTTAATATCTTCAATTTTTTCTTCAATTGCCATTTTAACATCAGAAGCTTTAATGTTTTTAGCTTTATTTAACATTTCTTCAAAAAGATTTTTTAAATCTTCTCTTGTTTCACTACCTTTTTTTGGTGCAAATAAAACTCCAAGTCCAGCTCCTACTGCTACTCCAAGTACAAATTTACCTAAACCACATTTTTTACTCATAATCCTCTTCCTCCTCTAAATCTTCTTCAATATTTTTCTTTGTCTTTCTTCTTTTGAAAAGCTTGCCAACTATACTTGCAATTGTATTTACAAATTTTAAGTTTATTGATGATATAGTATCTCCAACAGAATCAATAGCACCAAAAAGGTTATCTAAAGACTTTGATTTAGCTATTATATCATCAAGCAGAACATTTACTTTTTCAACAGTATCTACAAGTTTTAAGCAAAGTAGAATTATTACAAAAAGTAACACTGCTCCTAAGAAGTACAATAATATTGGCATAACTTGTCCCAAGAACTCCATCTAATCACTCCTTATCATCATCATACATTGAATCAATAAGATCAAAAAGATTACTATTATCATCATTTTCTTTATCTTTTGTATCATCTTTAGTACTATCTATAATATCTTCCGATTCAATGTTCTTATTTTTTTCAGATCTTCTAGTAACTTTTTTTACTTCGCTAGGAGAAGAATCTTTTTCTACTTTATAATCCACATTATATTCTAAACCTAAATCATTAAAATATTCTTCAGCATCACCCATAGTAACAGTCTTAACTTTAGGAGATTCATCTTCATTTAAATCATATAGTAAATTATCAAAATCTTCTTGTGTTTTCTTGCTTACCTTTTCAGGTTCTTTCTTTTCATTTTCAACTGGTTCTTCTTCATTCATTGATGCTGTAATATCATTTGCTAAATCACCATAGGCCTTTTCGCGAACAGAATCAAGGTCAACTTTCTTAGATGAAGAAACAGAAAGTCTAATTTCTTTCTTAGAAACGATTTCTTCCTTTTTATAATTCTTATCCAAAATTCCATATACTGGAGAAATTATAAGTGATGGAGTAAAATTGTTCTTTTTATCTCTCTTTTCTCCACCTTCATATAATCCATGATAATCCATTTCATTGTTATAATTATTATTAGCATTTGAATAAACTGAAGTATAAGAACTTTCTGTAGTAACTCTTTTTTCATAAAGTGGAACTTCCACAACTTGTTTAACAGGTTTCATAACAGGTTTTGGCTCTACTACAGGAACCTCCTTAACTGCCTCTTTCTTTTCCTCTACTTCAAAATCTTTGTCATCAAAAGTAACTGGAAATCTAAAATCAGAAACAGCTGGTTCTGGTTTAACCTCTCTTACTACTTCTTCTCTTTTAACTTCATTTGCAACTACTGGAGGTTTTACTTCTTCTCTAACTCTTCTTGTTACCTCTGGAGTTTCAATTTTTTTCGCTACTGTAACCTTTTCTTTTTTAACTGGTGACTCTTCTACTTCTACATATTCTTCCTCAAAAAATACGTTTTTTAGTTTATCAAAAAATCCCATAAAAGCACCTTCCTCATTTTATCTTTCCGAATCAATTATATTATTGTCTTTTTTATCGTTGGTATCATCATAGACATCATATTCCTCAATATAATCAAGGAACGTTCCGTCTTTTCTCTTTGAATCAAACAAATTAAACTCTTCTTCATCATAGTTAAGAATATTATCTCCTATAATTGTACTAAGTATTTTATCATTATAATACATAGAAGATAATATTTTAATTGAATCATTTATTGTAGTATTCAAATCTTTTTCTTCTACAATTGCTTCTATCCTAGAATAATTGTAACATATAATAACTAAATAGTTATTATCATCTTTTTCAGTAATTTCTATATAACCATTCTTACCCTTATAGTTTATCTTTTTAGATAAGTATAAATTGTCATTTACTGTATAATTTATTTCTTTTTTATGATAATAAGAAACAACATCAACATAAAGATAATAGTAATTACTTCCTGATAAAAATTTAATATTATAATCTTTTTTATCGACTATTTTTATTCCTCTTGGCAAGTAAAACTTATAACCATCATAAAATGTATTTGGTTTATAGTTATAACCGCTCAAAGAAACATTTATAACTTCATTTATTTCATAGTCATTTATATTCTTCACAGTACAGCCTGTAAAAAGAATAAGCAAGGTAAACAAAAATATTATTTTTTTCATATTACACCTACTCTACTGTAATTATATCAAATAATTTAATATAATAACATAATTTTAACACTTTTTTTGTAAATTATACAACTTTTTTAGTAGCAGCTAGATAATTTATTCTAACTCCCATGCTTGAAAATTTTCTTTCATACTCCGTCATTACATTGTCTTCTTTTTGTAAGCTATGTAAATCAAGTGATACTTCTTTTAAAACATAGCCGTAATTACTTAAGCTAACTAAAGAAAATTCAAATAAAGAAATATTATCTGTTTTCATTTGTATTTCCATATTATTTCTAAAGATAGAATCATATTTTTTTAAAAATGTATTACTTGTTAATCTTCTTTCAGCATGTCTTTTCTTAGGCCATGGATCAGAAAAATTTAAATAAACTCTATCAACTTCCTTATAGAAAACATTTTCTATATCTTTAGCATCCATTCTAACTAAACGTAAATTTGGAATATCATCTTTAATTTTTTCAATCGCACGTGCCATAACACTATCATATTTTTCTATACCTATATAGTTAATATTAGGATTATTAAGTGCATTTCCTATTATAAAATCACCTTTTCCCATACCTATTTCTATATATATAGGATTATCATTATTAAACAAACTTTTCCAGTTTTCTTTATACTTTGCTTCATCACGTACAAGTAAACTAGAAGAGTTCATTATTTCTTCTTTGTTTTTAACATTTCTAAGCCTCATTTAATCACCACGTATAATTATAGCACAACAGTCTATAAAATGCATATAATAAAACGAATAAGGAGGATTAAAAGTGAATAATCAAATGCCATATTTTATGCCACCATTCGATAATGGAGGAAACAATTACGGTTGTAATTGTAACAACAATAATAATACTTGTCATTGTAAAAAAGAAATTCAAATGATAAATGAAAGGCTAACTAATTTAGAAAGAGCTGTCAAAGTTCTAGAAAGAAAAATAAGTCCAAACAATAATATAAAACCTATGCCTATCTCAAACTTATCAAATGATACAAATTACAATGGTAATTACATGATATAAAAAACGACTTCAAATAAAATTGAAGCCGTTTTTCTTATTCATCATAAAAATCATCAAAGAAATTATCGTTGTCACTAACATTTTCATCGAGTTTAATATTATTTATCATCATATTATTTGCATAATTATCATTATTGTTACTTGCACTATTAGCTATATTAGAAATATTAGTAACATTATTATTAGTATCTATAACAGGTGTATTACTAGGAGATATTTCTCTTTTTGTAGGAACTTCCAAGAATTGATTAGATACATTGTTATTTATATTCATATTTGTACTCATATTTTTATTTTCATTGCCAGTTTGCATTATAAATTTAGATGTTTCTTTATCATCAAGTTTACCTGATTTCAAATCATTAAAGTTGATAAATTCACTAGATGGAAGATTTTGAAGTTTTTCTTGTTCATAATCGCTATATAAATTTCTATCTTTTGAAATATCTCTAGTTGATTCAACTGGTCTATCTTCTATAGAAGTATCAACATAATCTCCAAGGAATTTCCACTTTCTTCCTGGTATATCAGGTCTATCAGAAATAAACTCATCATTTTGAACTGGTTCAACAGGCTCTGTAGTGTTTTCTAAATATTTTTCAAATGTCTTGTTATTAAGATTAAAAGTATCACCTATTTTATTTTCGTTTGAAGTACTAGAGCCAAAATCAATAAATGATTGCTTGCCTCCAGTTTCATTCATAACAGGTTCACTGTTAACATCTTCTTCTTTAATGCTGCCAGAAGCATCTCTTGGCTTTAAATATTTTTGAACAAAATCTGTATTTTCTATATTTGACTTTGGATTATTGTTTGGTAAACTTTTATCCAAAGTAGAAAAATCATCAATTATTTGGCCATCTTTAATTCTCATATCGCTATGTGGTACAAGTAATTGTCCAAATATATCCGTAGAATTTTCACCTTCTACATTTCCTACTTGGTTTTGGTAGTAATTTGAATTGCTATTACTATTTTCGTTTATACTATCAGTACTATTACCACCTTCCCAAGGTTTAAGATATTTTTGGATAAAGTCATAATTATCTTTAGCCTTATTTTCATCTTTTTGCTTTTCTTCAGATTGATAAGAAATGGGTTCTTTCACTTCAGGTTCAACTGGTTTAACACTTTCAGCCATTTCATCAGAATTAACTTGTTCAACAGGTATTTGGTTATTTTGATCATTATAAAATAAGCTTTCTGATTTTTCAAAGTTAGGATTTAATTCTACTAAATCAGTCTTCTTAGGCTTTTGAACGTTTCCATTTTTATATTCCTCCATATAACGAATATTATCTTCATCTGAAGAAATAGCTTGATTGCTTCTACCACTCAAAAGAAAATTATCGATAAGTTCTTTTTTGCCAAACTCACCATCTTCAGAATTTTCTTTCACATAATCATTATTTATTATAAGTGACCTATTGTTTGGATCTATATCTTTTGAATACCTATTATCTGATTTATAAGCTTCTTGTTCAGGGATTTCCTCATCATTATTATATTTTATTGTACTTTGTATAGGAGAGCCAAGCAATATATCATTAGTACCATTTGGTTTTAATTCATCTGTAACAGAATATGAAGTTGGCATATATGAATTAGTATCTTTTTCTTTTATTACACCTATGTCGCCAGATAACAAAAGTTCATCCAAGTTACCAGCATCACTTTTACTATTAAAATTATCTTTAAAACTATTAGAAATAGAAGCTGGTCCTATCTTGGCAAATTTTTTCATAGACTTTCCACTCAATATTTTTTGTACAGGCTTTCTATTTTTTAATTCTGCCCCATCAACCATGTCTGGAATATCCTCTAATTTTTGAAGATTTTCATCATTGCTATTTCTTCTATTTCCACTATCGCCACTTGTATCACTATTAAAATCAGATAAAATATCATATCTATTGGAATTTTGAGGAGTACTATTAGAATTATTAGAAGAATAATTCTCATCAACTTCTCTTCTAATAGGAGAAGTATCTTTTCTCCACTCTTCAATTGGCTTTTCGCCCTTTTCTTCAAGAATGATATCATTAAACATTTTATCAAAATTAGGTAATTCTTTCTTTATTACATCTGGATATATATTTTTTGAGTTTTCTATTGCTTTTCTTATATCAAAAATATCCATATATTCACGGTTATCATAAACTGTATAAGAAAATGCTTGCTTCAAGAGAGTCAAACATACATCTGGATATCTAGAACCAAGCGCAAATACTCTTTTATATTCACTAGTAATATCAACAATAAAGCTCATAATTCTTTCTTGAATAAAAGGGGTATATTTCATTTTTCTTCCTGTTTGTTTTTCAAACTTAGGAAGTGTTCCCATCATTATTTGAATAGTTTCTTCACGAGTTGGCTCTGGAACTTCTACTTTTTGGAAACGTCTAGTAAATGCTTTATCACGTAAGATATATCTTTCATACTCTTCTGTAGTAGTAGCACCAATTACTTTAATACTACCACGTCCAAGCCCTTCTTTAAATATATTAGCAAAGTCAAGAGAAGATGAGTCAGTCGCACCAATAAGCATATGAATTTCATCAATGAACAAAATTACTTTGTCACGTGTTTTTAATTCATCGATCATCTTTTGAACTTTACTTTCACCACTTGGCATTGTACCAAGTAAAGATGCTGTTTTAAGGTTTATTATCGTGTATCCCTTAAGTGCATCAGGAACTTCATTTCTTTGCATTCTATAAGCAAGACCTTCTACTATCGCAGTTTTACCTATACCTGGTTTACCTATTAAAATTGCAGACTTCTCAGGAGTCAAAAGTATCAATATTAGTTCTTTTATCTGTTGATCCCTACCTATTGCAGGGTTTGTTATATATTCTTCATCAGTTATTTTTACTCCATATCTATCAAGAACGCTAAAATTTGCCTCAAATTGTGCTAATTTTTCATCCATACTCTACTCCTCCTAGCATTATTCATTATAACATAAAAATTAGTTTTTAATAAATAGGCTTAGTCTTTATTTTCATATTTTTTTAAAATTGTTGTAAAATCTTCGTAATTATTGTAATCAAACGGCATTCTAAAAAGCATTTTAAAATTGTTCTTTGAAGAAAAAAGAAATTGATTACGAGATGATCTCCAAAAGTTTAAATTACCAACAGATACAAACGTAATATATTTTTTATGAACAATAGCTTTTCTAATTTCATTAACTTCATATAACGATACTCCTTGAAAAAGAGAAATATCGCTCATTATTTTAGAGATATTTTCATCATCATTAGTAAACTTTCTAAAAGAATCATAACTTATCATACAATTATCATAGTCAGAAGTATATTTTTGAGGAAATATAATGTAAAGTTTATTTTCCTTTTCAACATATATATTTATTCTATTTTCAATAGCATCACTAACACAATGTTTTATAAAAATTAGTAAAGATACCGTTAGTGATACAAAATAAGCATAATCCAAGTTTCTACCTTTATCGATTAAGAAACCAAATAAAAAAATACATATCAAAAAAAGAAGAAGAAAAATAATTATATTCTTTATCCAAGATATTCTCTCATACCATCTAGAATTTTTACTCCATTTAAAAATCTTCATGTTAAATCTCCTTATAAAATAAATCTGTATCTTTGATTTTAAAACCTTTATCAAAATATATTTTTCTAGCACCACATCTTTTAAGACTAGATGTTAGCATAACAAAATTAGCACTTTCGTTCTTAGCAAGAGAAATAACTTCATCAATAATCATTTTTCCAAGGCCTTTCCCTCTATAAATAGAAAGAACTGACACATAATCAAGAAAAAAAGTTTTTAAACCTTTAACAGGGTCAACATTAACAGTTATCATAACGGAAGCTACTATGGTATCATCTTCTTTAAAGGCTAAAACTCTAACAATTTCTCCTTCAATTGATTTTTTTAACATTGAAGTGTTGCACTCTATGTCAAAAGCATCTTTTATTAACTCTTTATAACTAGGTATATCTTCTTCTTTTAAAAATATCTTCTCCATAATGCCTCCCATATTATTACTATAAAATTATAGCAACTATTTGTTGTTTTTGAAATAGAAAAGGATAGAAAATTTAAATTCCTATCCTATTTTTTGAACATCTACTTTTACATTTATACCATTAAGGTCAAGTACTTCTCCATCATTATCTTTCTTTGTTATTTCAATAGCTAATGTTTCATTCTTTATTGTATCCATAAACTCTTCGATAACTTTTTCTAATTTTTCATTTTCTTCATAATAGATGTTAATTCTATCAACAATATTAAAATCTTTATTCTTTCTTAATTGTTGTACTTTACTTATAAGTTCTCTTGCAATTCCTTCGTTTATAAGACTTTCAGTTAATGTTGTATCAAGTATTATAAAATTACTTTTTTCGTTTGATGCATTAAATCCTTCTTTAGAAGTAATTCTTATATCTACCATTTCTTTATTAACATCATAGTCTTTATCATCAACTTTTAATTTTAATGCTTCATTATTTTCAAGTTTGATAATTTCATCTTGTGATAATGTATTAAGAGTTGCTGTAAACTTGCCCATGTTAGAACCGAATATTGGTCCACATACTTTGAAGTTAGGTTTAATACTAAATGTCATATAATCACTAAGATTATCAGTAAACTCTATTTTTTTAACATTTAATTCCTCAAGTATTAAGCTTTGTAAATCGCCAATAGTTTTTTCACTCTTCTTATCAAGGATAACTTTACTAATTGGTTGTCTAACTTTTATCTTAGCTTCCTCTCTAGCATTTCTTCCAAGTGAAATGATATCTCTTACTAAGTCCATTTTTTCTTCTATTTTTTCATTTACCATCTTTTTATCAAATACTGGATAATCTTGTAAATGAACAGATTCTCCACCAGTTAAATTTTGATATATTTCTTCTGCTGTAAATGATGCAATTGGGGCAATAAGAAGTGATAATCCTACCAATACATCATATGTTGTTTGGTATACTGCTTTTTTGCTATTATCAAGCTCACTCTTCCAGAATCTTCTTCTATTTCTTCTTATATACCAGTTAGATAACTCTTCATTAACAAAACTGTTAATTGCTTTAACTGCTCTATTAGGGTCATACTCATCAAGAGCTTCTGTTACTACTTTAACTAGTTTATTGTATTTAGATATTAACCATTTATCAATTTCTTCTAAATCCTTATATGCAACTTTAAATTCTCTTGGATCAACTGAATCTGTATTTGCATACATTTGGAAGAATGTATAAGTATTTTTTAATGTATTAAAGAATTTAGATTGTACTTCTTTTATACCATCTTCATCAAATTTCAATGGTGTCCATACAGGAGATGCATAAAGCATATACCATCTAGTAGGATCAGCACCATATTTTTCTATTGTACCAAATGGTGATACTGCATTTCCTTTTGATTTATGCATTTTTTGTCCATATTTATCAAGGATTAGGTCATTTACAAGAACATTTTTATAAGGTGATTTTCCCATAACAAATGTTGATATAACAAGTAATGAATAGAACCATCCACGAGTTTGATCTATTCCTTCGCTTATAAAGTCTGCTGGAAATTGACTTTCAAATAATTCTTTGTTTTCAAATGGATAATGATATTGTGCAAAAGGCATGCTTCCTGAATCAAACCAACAGTCCATAACATCTTTTACTCTTGACATTTCTTTTCCACATTCTGGACACTTAATATGAATTTCATCAACATATGGTCTATGTAATTCAATATTTTTATCTATTTTTTCTATAGATTTTGAAACAAGTTCATCAATAGAGCCTATCATTTCATCATGTCCACAAGAACATCTCCAAAGTGGTATTGGTGTTCCCCAGTATCTATTTCTGGAAATTGCCCAGTCATTCATATTTTCTAGCCAGTTTCCAAATCTTTTTTCTCCAACATAAGATGGATACCAGTTAACTGTTTTATTAGCAGCAATAATCTTATCTTGATATGCAGTAGTCTTAATATATAAACTTGGTTTTGAATAGTAAACAAGTGGCGTATGACATCTCCAACAATGTGGATAGTTATGTTCCATTTTTTGTTTTTTAAATAGTTTGTCTTGACTAGATAGGTATTTAATAATATCTATTTCAAGTTCTTTTTCTACAACAAGTCTTCCCTTCCAAGGTCCTTCGTTGTAGCAACCTTGTTCATCAACTGGATTAAGCATTGGTAAATCATATTTAATTCCAACTTCATAGTCATCTTGACCAAATGCTGGTGCAATATGTACTATACCTGTACCATCCTCCATAGTAACATAGTCAGCACATGTAATATAAAATGCCTTTTTATTTACTTTAAGTATTGGTAAAAATTGCTCATACTCTCTATACTCTAAGTCTTTTCCTAAATATGTTTCTACTACTTCATAGTCATCTCCTAAAACTTTATTAGCAAGTTTTTTAGCTACTATAAAGTTGTATCCCTTTGACAAGCATTTTACATATTCCTCATTAGGGTTTACACATGCTGCAACGTTTGCAAGAAGTGTCCATGGAGTTGTTGTCCATATTAGTAAATAAGTGTTTTCTTCATCCTTAAGCTTGAAAGGAACAGTTACTGTGTTTACACTTATTTCTTCATATCCTTGTGCTACTTCATGTGATGCAAGTCCAGTACCACATCTTGGGCAATATGGAACTATTTTTAATCCATCATAGATAAGTCCTTCTTCAAAGAATTTTTTAAATATCCACCATTCAGTTTCAATATAGCTATTTTCATAAGTAATATATGGATGTTTTAAATCAATGAATTGGCCCATTTCATTAGTGAAATCTTTAAAAGCTTTTTCATTTTTCCATACACTTTCTCTACATTTTTCATTGAATTCTTTAATTCCATATTTCTCTATATCATTCTTTCCAGAGAATCCTAATTCTTTTTCTACTTGTACTTCAACAGGAAGTCCATGAGTATCCCATCCTACTTTACGTAAAACTTTATATTCTTTCATTGTTTTATACTTGCAGAAAACATCTTTTAAAAGTTTTGCAAGCATATGGTGTATTCCTGGCATTCCATTAGCAGTTGCAGGACCATCATAGAAAACAAAGTATTTGCTATTTTCTCTGTTCTCAATTGTTTTTTCTAGGATATCCATCTTCTGCCAGTTTTCACTGATTAGTTTTTCAACTTCACTGTTTTTTTCTTTTCTTAATTCCTTAAACATATTAAAACCTCCAATTCTAGATAAAATAAAAACACGAAAGTTATTTCAAAGGGCGAAATAAATTCCGTGTTACCACCTTAATTCATAGATAATTCTATGCACTCTATAACTATAACGCGTCACCGTTTTTATCTTATCCATAAAAAACATCAGAAGTGATTTTGGTTAAATAGTCTTTTGCTTATTTCCACCAACCATAAGCTCTCTATCAAGCATTTTCTAACCACGTCTTCCTCATTTGCTTTACATGCATAAAAATATAACACATCTATTATTTTTTTTCAAGTTCAATTTTTAGATTATTGAATTTATACGTTATATTTTTGAATAACAATATAAATAAACACACATAATATAATGGTGATACTATGTATTATATAAATATATTTTTCTTATTTTCTCTTCTTGGTCACATTATTGAAAACTTTGTTTATACCAAAGTCGATAGCGGTATCCTTTATGGATTATGGACACCAATTTATGGTGTTGGTGCATTAACTATCATTTTTATAAACAAATACTTAAGTAAATATAAACTAAAGTGGTATATAAAAGTTCCACCTCTATTTATTATATCTGCAATAATACTAGGAATAATAGAAACTATTGGTGGTTACTATATTGAAATAGTCTTTGGAAGAGTATTTTGGGTATACTATGACCATTTTGTACCAATTGGAAAATATACATCTCTAAAAATGATGCTAATATGGGGATTAGCTAGTATTTTTTTAATATACTTCTTAATGCCAATAGTAAATAAATTCATAAAAAAAGTACCTAACATGTTAACAGAAATTCTAATATTTCTATTTATTTCTGATGTGTTATATACTTTTTATAAATTATCAAATTTTTCTTTTTTCTAACTACTTCTTTTCAATACTTATAAATTTGTAAGAAGAACTACTTTCTTTTTCAAAAGTGTATACATATTTGGTAAATAGACTAGTGTCTATTTTTTTATTATGATTTGTTGCTACAACTGGATCATCCTTTGTTAATCCGGAATGAAAGTTAAGTGTATATCCATTAGCATCCTGATAAGCATAACTTACATAATAAACATTTTCCACAATTATAAGTTTATTATCTATCATTTTTGCACTATCAAAAGAAGTTTCTATATAATCCTTATCAAATTCTATACCACTACAAACATTATTTGTAATTATATAAGATTTTTTTTCACTGTCATAACTAATATTTAATTCTGAAGTATTTATTAGTTCCTTGTCTTCATCATATTTTACATCATAATCAAACAATTCTTTGACCTTAGAATTAACTTCTTTTTCACTAGCTTCATACTCAGCATTACAACTAATCATGAAATTATCTTTATAACTGTTAACAATAGCAAGATATACCATGAACTCACTTGAAATATCACTATCTAAAGTCTTTACTTTTCCATAATAAACATCAAAAAAATCTTTGCCAAAATTCTCTTCTATAAACTTAAAATTATATTTTTCATAAAGTTTTTTAGCATCTTCAATATAAGATTCTTTTGTTTCTGTATATTCTTTTCTCTCATCTTCTAAAATATTTTCGATATTAACATCTCCAATGCCTTTATTTTCAAGAGAATTACGTTCAATAAAGAAAAGACAACATACCACAACTATAATAAACACTAGTGCCTTCGAAAATCCCTTTGCAACATCATTCATAATAACAACCTCTATTTATCATTATTCATTTCTTCAATTATAAAATCCATAATTAAATTAACTATAAAATCAATTTCTTTATCATTAAGTTCTCTATCTTTTTCTATCTTATGCCATTTATAAAGGCAAGACCTACAACAAGTTGCAGTCGCATGTTCCGCAATAAAAGTTGGGTGTCCCCTCATTGGTGTCTGCTTGCCATCATTTGCTATGTATTTAGGTGCCAAACGTTTTCTAATAAAATCATAAGTATGCTCTCTAATTTTATCTATCCCTTTTTCCCTAACATACATTTTATCTTTTTCTTTTAAATGGAAACTATTTCTAAACTTTGATTTTGAAAGTCTGTATAAAATTTCCTCGTTATTCACATTTATCACCATTTTTCAACATCATAGAAATAGCATAATGTGAAAAATCAAGACCTTCGATAACATTCTTATATTTTTCAAAAGTAAGTGATTCAATATCTTCAGTCGTATCCATCTTATCATAATTATAAACTAAAATATTATTTACAAAAGGGTTAATAGTCTTTCCTAATGTATCTTCTCTTAGTATTATTTCCACAATAGAATCTTTTTTTCTTAATTCAAAATCTTCTTCATTTACTTTTTTACTTTTCATAGTATCTACTACTTTATCTATAAAAGCTTCATGATTATCAGTAGTAGTACCAATCATAATTATTAAGTAATCATCTATAAAATACGAAGAATAATCTAAATTATAAATACAAGTTTTACTTTCTACCAAATCATTATAGACATCTGAAGATGGGTCAAACAAATACGAAAGAAACATATACATATAAAAATCAAGGTCTACTCTATCTTTGCCTTTAAAACTACTTGCATCAATCTTATATGTAACCCTAACATAGTCCATAGAGATATTTTTCTTTATACTTCCAGTAAAGTTAGCAATTTCTTTACCTTCTTTTTCTTTTAGCAATTCAACATTTTTATACTTAAGTTCTTTCTTACTAAAGTTTTCTTTTAATATTTTTTCAATTTTTCCTATATTAAAGTTACCTGCTATAACAATAATTTCATTTTCATTTCTGTAAAAAGCATCATAGCAAAGCTTTACATCTTCATAACTTATATTTTTAATATCATCAACTTCACCCAAAACATTTGGGTATTCAATATTTTTAAATAAAAGAGAATAATCAAGACGCATAAGATCTACAAAGTTTCTATCTTTTTCCATCATTTTTTCTTTAATAATAGCACTTCTAACTTCTTCTATATTCTTTTTTGTAAAATGTGAATTATTAACAACATTGATTAGTTTAACTAAATCATCCTCAAAATTTTCTACAGAATTAACATAAAACTCTGTTCTATCTTTATTTGTAAAGCCATTACAATCAGTATTTTTTTTCTCCATGTCTAACAAAAAATTACCATACTTACTATGTTCAATTAGTAAATGTTCAATAAAGTGTGCTATTCCATTTGGTATTTTGTATTCTTTTCCATCAATTTTAGCCTTTTTAACATCTCCTCCAAACATAACATATAAACTTGCAAATGCAACATGTTTAGAAGTGTCTTGATAAAGTACTACTTTGGGACCATTTTTCATTTTAAAAATCTTAGTTTTTTTCATTAAATTCACCCCTTGAGAAATATATTGTATCAAGTGTTAGTCTATCTAAAAATTCTAAAAGTTCTTCTACTTTCATATTTTTATAAATTGTAAAAAGCTCTTCTACATTAGGACCAAACTTCAAAAGTTTATTAACAAAATCATTAAGTTTTTTGTTAATATTATCTTTATCCCTAATAAGTGAATATTGTACTTTCTCTGCCACTCTATTTATGTTTTCTTGTAAGAATTTTTTATTTTTTAGAGATTTAAATATATCTTGTAAACATTCGACTACTTTATCTTTACAGTCATTATTAACGTAACTTTCTATAACCAAAAGTCCTGCTCTATCATTTGTCCACGCTTTACAAGAATATACAAATCCTGATTCTAATCTTAGTTTTTTGAAAAGAAGGCTATCACTTCCTGAACCTAAAATATTTTTAATAATATTTAAACAATTCTTATCTTTTTTTGTAGCATTCTTTATTTTATATGCTGTATAAAGTACAGATTGATTAAATTCGGTATCGTCAGTAACATCTTTTGTCTTTTCAAAAGGTTTTAAAAAGTTATCATAATCGTATTCTATATCTATTGTTTTAACGGGTAAATTCATATTTTTATAAATAACGTCATTTATACTTTTATCAACATCGCCATACACAATAACAACTGGCACATTATCAATAACTATATTTTTATAAATATTATAAAGTTCTTCACTATTAGCACTATCTATCATATCCATATTGTTATAGATATTATCCTTTAACATTCCATCGTCATCAACAATATTTACAAATTTTTGATAACTTTGTGAATATACATTTTTCAAACTATAAACAATATCATTTTTTAAGAATTCTCTTTCTCTTTCAAATACTTTGTCATTAAAATGTTTATTATCCACAACATTTGGTTTATAAATCGTATCAATAAAGAACTTAAAGGCTTTATCAATATCAAAACTTTTAACCTTTTTAGGATTAGGAATGACAAGTGTAAATGTTATAAATAAGTTGTTTTTCAATTTTCTTACAGCTAAATCTTCTGCAATAAGCATAAATGTTCTATAGGCTTTCTTATATTCTTTTTCTGTTTTATATTTATATGATGAGTTTAAAATTATTTGTCTCATAAGTATTAAGTAAAATATATATTTTTTATCATATTTAGTACAATAAGTTAAAAGAATTTTTATTTTACCAGTGTTCTTATATTTAACAATATAGGGTTTAGAAGTTAACTTTATAATATCTTTCATATTTACCACCAATCTACCACCATCAATTATATGAAATATTATAGCATACATATTTATATTTAAACGTACATAATTTAAAAAAATACAAAATAAAAGAAAGTTCAAAATTTACATAGTGTTAATTAAAAAAACAAAATTATTATAAAAAATAGTATCTAAAAAATTCTCATTATTTAACAACTTGTGATACAAATAAATACAATTACCAAAATAATTGGAAATTTTTATAAAAAAAAATCAGTCGGATTAAGACTGAAAGTATATCTAAAGTTCGAATTACTCGAACAAGTTTATCGATTGGTGCACGTGAAGGGACTTGAACCCACACGAAGATCACTCTTCTGCAGATTTTGAATCTGCCGCGTCTACCGATTCCGCCACACGTGCATGTACACATTATAACACAGAGTTGTTAATTTGTGCTATAATTTTCTTAATATTTATTAAAAAGGAAAAATAGTTATGGAAAAAATTAAAATATTGCAAAAAATGATTGATGAATCAAACAATATCGTATTCTTTGGAGGCGCTGGTGTCTCAACAGAAAGTGGAATACCAGACTTTAGAAGTAAAGATGGTCTTTACAGTCAAAAATACACTTTTCCACCAGAATACTTGTTAAGTAACAGATGCTTTTATGAAAATACGGAAGATTTCTACGAATTCTATAAAGAAAAAATGAATGTTTTAGATAAGAAGCCTAACTATGCACATAAATATCTAAAAAAACTAGAAAGTGTTGGAAAACTAAAAGCTATTGTAACCCAAAACATTGATGGGCTTCATCAAAAAGCTGGAAGTACAAATGTATATGAACTTCATGGAACAATTTACAAAAATCACTGTATAAAATGTAAAAAAGGATATTCTGCTGAGTATGTTTTCAACTCTAAAGAAATACCTAAATGTTCTTGTGGTGGCATAATCAAACCAGATGTTGTATTATATGGCGAAATGCTTCCAAACGAAGCATTTGAAAACGCTATAAAAGCTATTAGAGAAGCTGATATGTTAATAGTTGCAGGAACTTCATTAACTGTTTACCCTGCCTGTGAATTTATAAATTACTTTCTAGGAAAATATCTAGTAATCATAAATAAAGATGAAACCCCATATGATAAAAAAGCTAATTTAGTAATTCATGACAATTTAAAAACTGTCTTTGAACAACTAAATTAGTTAAATGGTTTATATCTTTGAATTATTTTTTCTGCAACTTTTATTCCATCGACCGCTGAAGTAGTAATACCACCTGAATACCCTGCCCCTTCTCCAGCTGGATAAATGCCTAAAATATTAGAAACAAAATTTTCATCTCTTTCTATTCTAACCGGAGAAGAAGTCCTACTCTCTACACCTGCTAGAATACTATCATCATTTCCAAAACCATGAATTTTTTTATCAAAGTAATCCATCGATTCTTTCAAAGCTTGATTTACATAATCAGGAAAGATCAAATTCAAATCTGCAAAATTATAATTACCTTTAAAAATAGGATTAACACTTCCAAAAGATGAAGATATCCTATTTTTTCTGTAATCTTTTAAAAGTTGAATTGGTATTTGCCCACGTCCAAGTTCATAAGCCTTCTTTTCCAGCTTTTCTTGAAATTTAATTCCATCCATTGGGTTATCTCCAAAATCGCTAGGTCCAACAGTAACTACTATTGCACTGTTAGCATTCTCGCTATCTCTTTCATGATTACTCATTCCATTTATTGCTAAGTGATTACAAATTGATGAAGCATTAACAACATAACCACCAGGACACATACAAAAAGAATATACTCCTCTCTTATTACTTGCTGTAAAAGTAAGTTTATAACTTGCAGGATGAAGTTCTTTATAGAATTTTCCATACTGTGCCTTATCTATTTCAACTTGATTATGTTGAATACGAACTCCTACTGCAAAAGGCTTAGCACTCATAGAAACATTTTTCTTATAAAGCATTTCAAAAGTATCCCTAGCACTGTGTCCAATTGCGAGAATCAAAACACTTGTATCAATAATATCATTATCATTGATTTTAACCCCCATAACATGATTATCATTAGTTAAAATATCAGTAACTGTGCTGTTAAAATAAAATGTACCACCTAAAGACACTATTTTATTTTCCAAATTTTTAACAACATTTCTAAGCACGTTTGTACCTATATGTGGCTTTTGCAAGTAAAGTATTTCTTCCGGAGCACCACACTCTATAAAAGTTTCAAATACTTTTTTTATCCTACAAAATTTATCATTAACAAGTGTATTTAATTTTCCATCAGAAAAAGTACCTGCACCACCTTCACCAAAAGAAACATTAGAATTTGGATTAAGAACATTACTATCCCAAAACTTTTGTACGGTTTCTACTCTATCATCAATTTTTTCACCACGTTCTATAACAATTGGTTTATAGCCATTTTCAGCAAGAATTAAAGCTGCAAAAAGACCACAAGGGCCGCTTCCTACTACCACTGGTCTATAATCAAGAGTATCATTTCCACTCTCTACATTCTTATAAATCTCTTCTTCGTATAAAGAAACATCACTTGATGAAATTTTTTTCAAAATACAACTTTCATTTTTTAAAGATACACATACATCATATACATAAAATATTTCACCTTTATTCCTTGCATCAATAGATTTCTTTTTTATTGCAAGATCTATAATGTCACTATCATTTACCTTAATTTTTTTTGCTATTTTTTTCTTAAGAAAACAAAGATTATCATTTTCTACATCTATTTTAATATTTTTAATTCTAATCATAATTATTTACCAACATTACTACCAGCAAGCATACCTGTTAAAAAAGCAAATTCAAGGTTATATCCACCACACTTACCATCAACATCCAAAACTTCACCAGTAATAAAAATTCCTTTTTCTTTAAGTGATTCCATAGTATCCTTATTAACTTCACTTAACTTAACTCCACCAGTGCAAACCTGTGCTCTATCAAAACCATATGTACCAATAACATTAAGAGAAAACTCTGTTATATTAGAAACGAGTTTCATTTTTAAAGTCGTGTTAAGCTTACTATAATAAGTATCTTTACTAATACCAGAACACTTAAGGATTACATTTACAAGTTTATAATTTAAAAAGCCTTCTAAAAATCTATCAATTTTAAACTCTTCAACACTTTTGCATCTTTCATCAAGATATTCCATAAAATTATTTTCCTTAAACCAAGGAACAAAATTTATTTTCAAATTTGTAGAAACATTGTTAGCCATATTTCTTGATGCTATACCACTAATGTTAAAAATACAAATGCCACTTACTCCATAATCAGTTAAAAGAATCTCTCCAGACTCGCGCATAGAAAGTTCATCATTTGAAAAAATACTAACAGAAGCATCACATCTAACTCCCATCCAGTCTCTTAAAAATGTACCATCAGTTTTAAGTTGTACTAAAGAAGGAAGAATAGGCATAATGTTATGTCCGAACTTTTCCAATATATTATAACCAGTCATTTGTGTATCATCCTTGTAATATGCTAAAGATCCTGTTGCAAAAATAACCTTATCACAAAAGTAATTCTTGTCATTAGACATAACAGTAAAACCTGAAGAATTTTTTACAACATCAATAACTTCTACTTCATTTTCTATCTCTACATTACTTTTTTTACATTCCATCAATAACAAATTTCTAATTGTAGAAGCATCTTTTGAATAAGGATAATAATAGCCATTTTTAACAAAAGGAACAATTCCAAGTTTATTAAAAAACTCAAGTACTTCTTTTTTTCTATCCATAGTCAATATCAAAGAAAGTGTATCTTTATCACTAGAATAAAAATTAGAATTATCTTGATTATCATTATAATAGTTACATCTTCCATTACCAGTAACTAATATCTTTTTACCACAAGTACTTCTCTTTTCCAAAATTTTAACATTATTACCACATCTAGAAGCCACAATTGCCGAAACGAGTCCACTTGCTCCGCCACCAATTACAATAACATTTGCCACTTTTATTCACCGCTTTCGCTATATTTTGAATGATATAAATCACCATCTTGCACTACTTCATCTTTAACATCTTCAAGCTTTGGAAGATCATTTTTACTAGCTAATCCAAAGTAGTCTAAAAATTCTCTTGTTGTACCATACACAGTTGGTCTTCCTGGTAAATCACTTTTACCAATTTCTTTCAAAAACCCCTTTGCTACAAGTCTTCTTATCATATCGCGACTTCCAACGCCTCTTATCTCATCTACTACAGAAACAGTAACAGGTTCATTATACGCAACTATTATCAAAGTCTCTAAAGCAGCCTGTGTCAATGTATTAGAACCAGGACTTTCAATAAGTTTTTGATAATATTCTTTATGTTCTTTCTTAGTAGTTAACTTAAAACTATTACCTAAAAAACCTATCTGTATACCGTGTTTATCACTTTCATATCTCTTTTTCAAATTAACAAGTAGATTTTTCGCTTCCTCACTATCAACCTCTAAAATTCTCTCAATGTCATCAAGTGTCATCCCCTCATCACCTGCTGCAAAAAGTAAACCTTCTAATATACCTTCTTTAACCATTATTTACCTCACATGTTATACTTCCAAATTTATCTTGTTGAACCAAAGTTATTTCATTTCTTTTAGCCATTTCCAAAACAGCTAGAAAAGTTACTACTACATATTCTTTTGTAACTTTTTCAAACAAAGAAAAAAAGTCAACTTTCTTTTTTATCTTTAATATACTACGTATAGAAACTTCTCTTTCTTCCACAGAAATTTCCTTCTTTGTTACCTTAGTACTAAGTGGCCTTTCTAATTTCTTTCTTTCCAAAAACTTCTCAAAAGCTTTTAATAAATCTTCTAAAGTAACTGTAGAATTACTCACTATCGTATTATCTTTATACTCACTTAAATCACTAGGAAGACGTGTATATATTTCTTTTCTTTCTTCTTCTAACTCTCTAAAACTACTAGTTAATTCCTTATATCTTTGATATTCTAAAAGTCTATTTATAAGGCTTTCTTTACTGTTTTCTTCTTCATCTTCTACCTCTACATCATTACGAGGTAAAAGAAGCTTTGATTTCATTTCTATAAGTTCACTTGCCATTACTAAATAACTACTAGCAATGTTAAGATTCATTTTTTCCATTTTCTCTATAAAGTCAAGATATTCATCTATTATTACTTCAAGTTTTAAATTTAATAAGTCCATCTTTTTTTCTTTAATAAGATGAAGTAATAAATCCAAAGGTCCTTCAAAGTCATCTATTTTTAAAGTAATTTCCATAGCATACTCCTCTATTCATTTATTATAACACAAAGGGTATTTTTAAGAAATCTAATATTTTTAACTATATTTTCTAAAAATAGGTACTAACCATCACTAATAATGGGTGATTTGAATATTTTATATTAGGAATATATAAAGGAGTGATATATTTGAAGGATAATAGAAATTGTCTTATTGATATTCTTAATTTAATTGACAATTTACAAAAGTGTTCCGTCGTTCAAAATGGCAGTGGCTGTTCAAAACCTTTTCTAGGCACACAAACTGCAAGTTATAACACCAGACCTGTAGCATTCTATATGTGCGATGCTTCAAGACTTGCATATACTGAAGGTACTACTACTTACAATGTTTTTAGAATAGAAAATGTAAATGATACATGTGTCAAGATAAGATTACTAACTACAAACACAGATGGTACTTATTCAAGTACTAATGAAACAGCCATAGTAAATGCTAAATGTATTTGTGCTATACAATGCTTTGGCGACGTGTCTATTACGTTATAGGAGGGAGGATAAATAAATGTGTAACGATAATAAAAAAAGTTGCTCTTGCCTAGCAAAGTTATTACAACAAATCGTAATTTTGCAACAAATAGATGAACCAAACAGTGGTTGTTCGCAGCCTTTTCTAGGAGGTAACAATACAAATTATAATACAAGGCCATTAAGTTTATATGCTTGTTGTAGTAATGCAATATGGACACTACCATACAATTCAAATGGTACCCAAGGTGAAAGTACTTTCTTTAGAGTTGAATCTATAAACGAAAACTGTGCTACATTTAGAATTCTAATTAGAAGTGGTGAAGCTGAACCATATACATATACTGCAACAAATAATTTCTTCACAATTGATTTAAACTGCGTTGGTAGTATAAAGTGTCACGGCGATACACTAATTACTAATCTATAAAAAAAGAGTATAGCTTTTTGAACTATAACGTTCATTTTAAGCTTACTCTTCTTTTTTTAGCTAATATCTTTTATATCTTTAATGTCAATAAATCTACCATCTTTAATTAAAATTTTAGAATCATACTTACTAAGAATCTTTGTATTTATAATTTCATTATTTTTAAGTATTATTGTAACATTTTTATTAAAAAGAGAAAAAAAGTTATAATCATTAACACTATTTTCTAATACATTTTGACTAATATTATCTTCACGTTTAACATAAGAACTATACCATGACTCATTAACAGCTTTAATATTATCACTAGCTTTATATACTTTAGGTAATTTTTTAGTCATATTTCAACCACTCTTTCTAATTTATTTTATGTATTTGTTAAATAATATTTACAAAATTTCTCATAATAATAATGGTGAAAAATATGAATACTTTAAAAGAAAATAAAACTTTATTTATATATATAATATTATTTTTAATAATAAGTTCTATAAGCATATACTCTGCTTCTATGTATTTGTCACCACTTTTAGGAAAGCTATATATAAAACAAGTATTCTGGTACATAATTGGTATAGTAATAATTATGCTTATAAGTAAAATCTCCATAAAAGACATCTATAAAAGTTCATATATTATATACATAATTAACATTTTATTTTTAATTCTTCTTTTATTTGTAGCACCACCAATAAATGGTAGTAAGTCATGGTTTACTATTGGCAAAATAAGCATTCAGCCAAGTGAGTTTATGAAAATATCATTAATTCTAATAAATGCTGAAATTATAAATAGCTTTTATAAATCTGGTAAAAAAATATCATTTCTAAAAGAACTTAAACTAGTGTTAACACTTTTATTAGTCTTAGCAATACCTAGTATTTTAACCTTTTTAGAACCAGATACTGGTTCAGTTATAATTTATTGTATTATAACTTTTACTATGCTATTTGTAAGTGGCATTGATAAAAAATGGTTTATATTCTTTTTCTTCATTTTAATACTAGGCTTTTCATCTTTTTTATACATTTATCTTTACAAAGAAAATCTTTTTATAGATATATTTGGTAGTAACTTTTTTTATCGTATGGATAGAATCATTAACTGGAATATGAAGTCCGGTATGCAGCTTAATAATTCTCTTATTTCAATTGGTTCTTCTGGGATAATTGGTCATGGTTTTAATAAAGCTCCAATATACTTTCCCGAAGCTGGAACTGATTTTATTTTCTCCATTTATGCATCTAACTTTGGTCTTATCGGAATAATAATATTTATAACTTTAATAATGATTTTTGATCTATACTTACTAAAAATTGCTAAGAATGTTACTGTAAATAAATACAAATACACAATTATTGGTATCTTATCAATGATATTTTTCTGTCAAGTTCAAAACATATCTATGACAGTAGGCCTTCTTCCCATAACAGGAATAACACTTCCTTTTATAAGTTATGGTGGGTCTAGTATATTATCTTATATGATTCTTTTAGGAATAATAGTAAATATAAAGGAAGATGAGAAAAAGAAAAAAGCCTATAAATAGGCTTTTGCTATATTTACTATTAACTTGTTGCAACCCATAAATTTAATTGCGTTATCTTTGTTATCTATTACTAAATAATCAGCAAGTTCTCCAGGAACATTATCTGTTTTACTAGCTACTATTATAGAATCTGTTTTATATATATCACAAATTTCTTTTATAACTCCTTCAGTAAAATATGCACTATCGAAGTAAACATCTGTCAACATATCTGCTGAATCATTTTTAACTGAATAAAGTGTAACACGATATTTACTATAACTAGGAACTATATTTATTACTGTATGTCTTCCTTCTTTTTCATAAGTTCTACTCTTTAAATATACATTTCTAATTATTGCTAATAAGTCAGTTGGAGTTTTTTCATCAGATGGAGTAAGAATGATTTCTTCTTCTCTTTTTTCCTTATCAACGATATTTTTGTGTGTTGTTAAATAAGTAACAATTTTCTCTTCCAATAAAGATACTACTTGCATTACAGTAGGATGATTAACTGCAAAATCTAATTCTTTAACACTAGATAAAGCATTTAATAAATTATTTATTTTATCAATATCACTTCTATTTACAGGTGCATTATCTAAAACTTCACGAAGTCTTAATTCTTCATTATATTTTCTTTGTCTTGCTAAAATGTCTTTTGCATTTTCCATAGCAAGTTTTTTAATTTCATCAGTCTCTCTTTTTTCCTTAGCAAGTATGCTTTTAGCAGTATCAAGTGCCATTGCTTTAAGTTTTTCATTTTCAAGTTCAAGTGCTACAATCTTTTTAGCTTGTTCTTCTGCTGCCCTTATTATTTCTCTTCTTTCTCTTTGAGCTTTTAAGATAATTTTTGCAAATTCTTCAGCATCTTTCTTAATCTTGTCACGTTCTTCAATAGCTTTCATTAGCATCTTTGCTTGTTCTTCTGCACCTTTATGAAGTGATTCATCATCAAATTTAGCAAATGATTCATCTTCTTTAGAAACTTCATCTTCCTTAATAGGATTATTTATAATATTAGAAAATTTATTATTATCTTCTTCTTTAATTCTCTTTAATCTAGAAATTATTGTTTCCTTTTCTTCTTTTGCTTCAATCATTTCCATACCATCCTCATCATTCTTTTTTTCTTGCTTAATATTTATACAATTTAGAAAGTCATCACAAATTTTTATCATTTCATCATCATTAACAATTTTGTAAAATTCTTTTCTCTCTTGCCAATAATCAACGTATTTTTGAATTTTATTACTTGTTACTGATAAAATAAATTTAAGAGCTTCTTGAATTCGCTTTGAATTTTTAGAAATAACAGCCTCATTATTCATTTCATATTCAGCACAAATAAGTGCATCTGTTAGTAAAGAAGGCTTGCTATAATCAACTTCTTTATAAGAATCACAGATTTGTTTAACCATTACATTTGTTGTAGTACTTTTAATTTCATCTAAAACAGACAAATCATATTTTCCATTTTGACAAAAATTCGATGAATACAAACATCTTGCTACAGCTAAAATAAGTAGCTCTCTAGTCAAGTTATTATCACTTACATTTGTATCTTTAGTAAAGTCATATGAAGCATTATCAAAATAAAGATTACCAACAAAACGTCTTCTATATAAAGCATACTGTAACACTATATTACTCAAAGTATAGTCATTATATATATCAGAAGAGATATTAAGTTTTGTAAAATCATCTTCTCTAAGTGTTTTAACAGCTTTTTCTATTTTTTCAAACAAGTCAATATAAGTTATTGGTATATTTCTTGCAGTAAATGACTCCATTCCATCTGTTCTATTTACAAACAACGTTCCCTTTTTTTCACTAGTCATAACTTTTCTTTTTGACAAGCTAAAGTTTTTTGTTAAAAACTGAAATATAATCTTCGGAAAAATTGATGTTTCAAAAGATTTGTCTATGACAATATCTGAGTTTAATCTTTCAATAACACTATCTTTTGCCATTAAAGTAATAACGATACTTGCATATTTCTCATAAAAATTGATATCCATTTCAATGTGTTTAAAATCTAACATTTGACAGTGAAACGTATCATATTTTCTCAAAAGTGTGTTAAATTCACATTTCGCGATCATCACACATCACGCCTTCCCTATACTCTTCCTATAATAAAGTATAGCACAAATGTAAAATTTTCAAAATACTTTTTTATATAAATTATAGAAAAGAAAAATAGAGCTACTTGCTCTATTATTACATTTTCATAACATCTGTATATACTTGTTTTAATTTTTTACCAACAGTCTTTAAATCTCTTTCTACTGCCACTTTATAAGCCTCATCTACTACAGAAGGAAGTTCACCATCAAAAAACATTTTTATCTTCTTTTCAAATTCATCAACATCTTTAGCTTTATAAACATTTTTTCCATCTTCAAGCCAACCATCAAATATTGGAATATCTCTAACAATAGCATTCTGCTTACATGCACATGCCTCTATTATTGGAATTCCTTCAGTTTCTTCAAAAGTTGGGAAAATATATAAATCTGCTCCACTCATCGCACCTTTTATAACATCACGTTCAACATAACCCGGGAAGAAAAGATTATCAAGTTTAGTATTAACAGCTTTTCTAACAGGTTTAGTAGCTGCAGCAAGAGGACTGTAACCAAACCAAATAAATTTATATTCAGGGAGTCTTTTTGCAAGTTCAACAAAATCTACAATTCCTTTACGTTCTATATATAAGCCTATCCCCATAACTATTTTATCATCTTTAGTAAATCCATAGTCTTTCCTAAACTTTTCACCAAGTTTTTTATCTTTTTTAAAAAAATCTATCTCTATTCCATTGGAAATATCATATATTTTTTTATTTTCTAAGCCTTTATATCCTTGTAATAAATTTTTAGAATATAACGTTGGAGTTACAATAACATCACCTAAACTGTAACACTTAATAAGCCATTTTTTAAATAATTTAGATGTTTGTTTAGCAAGAATAAAACCATTTTTATAATCTTCTTCTGTGGAATGAGCATGATATACAATCTTCTTTCCTTTTTTCTTTGCTCTCTTAGCAATTCTATATGACTTTGGAAAATAAGTATTGATGTGTAATATATCATAATCATCATCTTTAGGATCAAGAGTATACTCAATATGCTCATTTTCAAGTGCTGTCATCTGATGCTTAATGGCCTTACCCAATCCACTCTTTCCAATTGTTTTTAAACCCTCCGTGTAAAGTAATACTTTCATAATTCTAGCTCCTTCTAAAGTAAGTATAACATAAATAAAAAAAGAAAACTACTTTAAAGTTTTCTTAAGAAAATCTATTGCTCTTTTTTCTATTCTAGATATTTGGGCTTGACTAATACCAAGTTCATTTGCAAGTTCTGTTTGTGTTTTACCAATTACAAATCTTTGATCCAAAACGTATCTTTCACGTTCCTCAAGTTCATCAATCGCATTATTAACGGCCATTTTCATATCAATATCAAGACCATTACTTTTTTTATCTTCTATTTGATCATATAAATAAATTGTATCTCCGCCATCATTATATATCGGATCAAAAAGGCTAAGAGGATTTCTTCTAGAATCAAGTGCATCTAAAAGTTCAACAGTAGTAACATTAAGTGCTTTAGCAATCTCTTCAGTAGTAGGAACCCTCCCTAAACTTAATGATAATTCTTCTTTCATCTTTAATGCTCGATAAGATAAATCTTTTAAAGACCTACTTACTCTAACACTACTGTTATCTCTTATATATCTTCTTATTTCACCTTGAATCATTGGAACACAGTACGTAGAAAACTTGACACCAAATGAAGGATCAAAATTATCTACAGCTTTTAAAAGGCCAACACAACCAATCTGAAATAAATCATCTTTATTTTCATCAGACTTATTAAAAGATTTTAGAATCGATAAAACTAATTTTAAATTGCCATTTATAATATCATCTCTTGCAAATTTTTCACCATTTTTATACCTTTCAAAAAGATTTAACATCTCTTCATTACTTAATACTTTGATATTTGCTGTATTCACGCCAGTTATTTCAACTTTATGACGTGACAATGAAAAAATCTCCTTTCTTACATATCTATTAAGATATAAAAGGAGATTTTTTATACATATCTATAAATTATTTATTTTCTGTATTTGTGTTATCGTTTGTTGTATTATTTTCAGTATCGTCACTTTCTGTGTTATTAGCTTTATCCTCTACCTTTACATTGGTATTAGTATTGGTATTTACATTGCTTTTACCATCAGACATAACAACAATTACTGTATAAACTAAAAGACCAAGCAAAATCAAAATCAATGTAATAAGAACTATCTTAAGTGTTCTATTACTGTCAGTAGAACTGTTACTACTATTATTATAATCATAAGAATAACTATAGTTAGAATCATCATTCACATTCTCATTATCGTTATCATTTTCATTTTCATTTTTTTCTTCTTCTTTTGTTTCTCTTTTAGCAGTATCTATTACAGGATTACCACATTCCTGACAAATTTTCATCCAATCTTCATTTTGAGCTCCACAAAAATGACATACTTTCATAACATCCTCCTATTTATTCTTTAAAACAAAATTATAAGAATCTTTACACATATCTTCTATGTTATATTCTGCTTTAAATCCTAACACATCAGAAGCTTTTTTGCAAGATGCATAGCAACTAGCAATATCCCCATCTCTTCTTCCAACAATTTTATATGGAACTTTAACATTATTAACCTTCATAAAAGTATTAACAAGTTCAAGAACACTAAAACCATTTCCAGTACCAAGATTATAGCAATCAACACCTTTATCTTTAGTAACTTTCTCAATAGCTTTGATATGCCCTTTAGCCAAATCCACAACATGTATATAATCCCTTACACCAGTACCGTCAACAGTATCATAATCATTTCCAAAAATACTAAGTTCTTTAAGCTCTCCTGTTGCAACTTTAACAATATAAGGCATTAAATTATTTGGTATACCATTAGGGCTCTCACCAAGTAATCCACTCTTATGTGCCCCAATTGGATTAAAATACCTAAGAATAGCGATACTCCATTCATTGTCAGATTTATATAAATCTTTTAGAATTCCTTCTATTATAAGTTTTGTCGTACCATATGGATTTGTAGTAGACAAAGGAAAATCTTCTTTAATTGGAAGACTCTTTGGACTACCATACACAGTAGCACTTGATGAAAAGACAATCTTTTTGCAATTAAATTCATTCATAACTTCAAGAAGTGTAAGTGTTGAATCAAGATTATTTCTATAATACATAAGTGGTTTCTTCACACTTTCTCCAACGGCTTTATATCCAGCGAAATGAATAACCGCATCTATTTTTTCTTTTTCAAATATTTTTCTAACTTTTTCCTTATTGACCAAATCTTCTTTGTAGAATTTAACTTTTTTACCTGTAATCTCTTCAATTTTTAAAACAGCATCCTCTTTTGAATTTGAAAGGTTATCAATTATAACTACGTCATATCCAGCATTCAAAAGCTCTACACAAGTGTGACTTCCAATATAACCAGCTCCACCAGTAACAAGTATTTTCATATTATTCCCTCCAATAAACTTTATCATCATACTTTACTTTTGCCATAACAAGCCATTTTTTTAACTTAAAAATCAAATATATTATTAAACACAAAATTCCAAATAAAAATAAGGAAATATAACATGGTTCAACACATTTTTCAAAAGTCGATTTAATACTAAAATAGTCAGATATATGATAATTAGCTATAACCTCTCCAACTTTGTATACAACAAAAGAAATAACAACATTAACTGCACATAGCCAAGGCAAAGAACATAATTTTTCCTTTAAAATCAAATATATCATAATAGCTAAATCAACTAAAATAAATGCAAAAAATACATAATAATTAAATATTCTCTTTATAATAACAAAAGCATCTGCAACCTCTTTAGTGTTTACATTCTCTGTTATATCATTTGTAATATCATGTATTACATCATCTAAAGAATTACCAATATCAACATTATAAGTATCACCATATGAATTAAGTGAATTCCTTATTATATATTCAATTCTAGAAGTTTCAATAAAATTATAATCGCTAAATTCCTCCATGTAAAGTTTATCATATCCTTTTGATAAAACATCTTGAAAAGCAGAACTATTTATATAATCCAAAACATCAAGAGGAAGTCTAATTTCTTCAAGTCTATTTGATATAGCTTTATTTTCTTTTAGAAACTTAATAGTATCAAATGTTGATATAATATTATCAACATTATTCTTATGTAATAAATTTTGTCCAACAAATATAAAAGAGGTAAAAAGAAGTAAAAGGGAAAGAAGAAAGAGAAAGAAAAAACTGTTAAATTTTTTCATTTATTACTCCCCTTTTCTACTTTCCTTTTCCCTGTCTTATAACAGATAATTTTTCATTAGACTTTTGTAAGTTTTGTTTTACAATCTCTATTTCTTCTTTTGTAGCATTAACAACTTGCAATGAATTGTTATCACGACCTAAAGCTAAAATATACGACTCATCATCACTATCAGTAATAGAAGAAAGTCCGTTAACACTTACGAATATATCACTAAGGCTTTCAAACATCTTATTAGATAGTACATTTCTATCAAAGCTCTCTTTGTAAAGAACCGTTTTTTCATCATCCTTACCATAAGTAACTTCAACGGTACCAAAATTCTCATTTGGATAAGCAAAATCAATTTTTAAACATGCAGGTCCATCTAATGTAGCATTATTATCAGCTGTATTATAAGCAAATCTAATGTTGTTAATAACTTTTTTCTCATATCCTTGCAAATTTTTATTTTCTCCAAGTATATTACTATAGAAATCCTTTAAATATCTTAAATATTCTTTATCACTTTCTATAGGATTGTTATAACCTGGCTTATTTCTTATTTTACTGATTCTATTTACATCCTTGTAATATGATTTAATAATATTCATATGACGTGTATTAGCAAGTAAAAGTTCAATGATTGGATCAACATTACTACAACCACTTTTAATTAGTGCTTTCTTTAAAGTCATTTTATTTAAACTATCTTCATCCAAACTTTTAATGAAGTAATTGTCCATTACTTTAAAGAATTTTTTAGATTCTTCACTATCTAAGTCATATACACCATTTAACCCAAGAGTAGAAATCATGCTCCATAAATTAGCAAAATCAATTTCGCTGACTTCCGTTATATCGCGTGGTTTGTATTCATCATTCGTATTTTTTGAATAAATTTTTACTTTACCATCAACAACAGAAGAATAATACATATGAGCAGCATCACATATTCTATCGTATCTTTCATCAAAGTTAACTGCAAATTTTACTTTATCAATAACAGTTTTAACATCATATCCAACCATATCAAAGATATTACTATAATATCTAATACCCTTAGATGTAGTATATCTTACTTTATGATCTTTTTTAATTTTATACTTTTCGCCTTTCTTTTCACCAGAAAGTCTTTCCAAATCTTTATTACATTTCTTTATAGCTCTAACTACTTCTTTATATCTCTTTCTGTTTTTAGAATTCTTGTTTCCACGTTCTAATTGCTCTAGTTCTTCTAAAAGTTTATCCAATCTATTGGCAATCTTTTCAATTCTAGTGTCATGTTCTGCACCAATTACGGAAGATGATAAATTATCTTCATCAAGTTTTTGTTCTTCTAAAATAGGCTCTTCTTTTTTTTCTTCTTTTTCTGACACATAAGACAAAATCTGTTCTTCTAATAACTTAGCCTTTTCATCATAACTATGTTTAGTTTCTTCTACTTTAGTATTTTTAGCACGTAATGTTGCTTCTTCTAAAGCATCTTTATAAGTTTCTCTAACATCTTCCTCATCAATAGAGAAATCATCATTATTCATTTCATCTTTAATTTCAAATTCTTTTCTTGGCATAGGAGAAACTTCTAAAGGAATATCAGTATCTAAATATTCAATTGAATCATCAACTTCATTATTTGAATCTATCGTTTGATCAACATCATTTTCTAAAAATTCAACAGGTTCCATAACCCAATGTTTATCTTCTGTGGAAGAAATTCTATTTATTGAGTCATCGATATCTTTATCTATTAGGATTTCATTACCATTTTTAGTTCTATATAAAGTCTTATTAGTAGCATTTCCTAAAAAGTCAGATTTTATATTGTAAATAACATTATCATCAAATGTTAAGTACTCCATTGACTTCTTTAACTCAGTCATTATTTCATCATTATTATCAAAGCTGAAATTAAATCTGGAAGATTTACTGATTCCATTCATAAGAGAAATTCTAACTAATACCTTACCAGTATTATCACGATTCACTAATAATTCATATTTTTCACCGTCTAAAAGTGCTTCTTTGCAAAGTTTAAGTGATTCTTCTAAAGCTTTATAATCATCTGAAACAAAAGAGTTTTCACGTCTAAAGGTATCTAACTTACTTTTTTTGTAATTTTTAGATACAGTATAATCTAAATAACTAATTAAATCTTGTACATATTGCTCATATCTACTATTATCATCATCATGAAATTTGTAGCCTAATGCCATTAAAAGTTCTCTTTTAGAACCAATATAACTATTTTCCTTAAGTGTTTCAAGATTAAAGAAACCAACTCTTCCAAGAACATCAGATGCAAACTTCAATTTAGAATTGATTTCATTTTTATCATATCCATTTTCGGATATTTTCTTTTCCATTCTCTTAGTAAGTCCAACAAATTCTCCTAAAAACTCAACATAAGAATTATAATTTAGAATTTTTTCTGATAACTCATGACTAACTATATCTGATTCATTTGAACGAAGTATTTCTTTTACAAGCTCAATGTTATGCTTTTTAGCAGCCAAACTTCTATTATCGATTCTAATATCATCAAGTTTTGAAAGTTTCATAATAAAGCTGTTAATCTGTCTTTTTTCTTCTTTTGTAAAGTAGTTATCAAATACTAGTTTATTTTTATACTTTGCTCTACTATATATTAAAACCTCATTCCATTCATCATAGCTAGTTGGTTTTATTGGTTTATCAACCATATCCATACCATCTATTGAAGCAACTTTACTTGATAATATTTTATCTTTAATATTTTGATCAAATGACTCTATATAAATATAATTATTATCAGCAGTAACTGCAGAAAGTTTTACCATTGCTCCTTCCACATTAGGTTCAGCATATTCAAAATCAAGAGTACTATCACCATTGTTATAAAAATTCAAAATTCTCGGTAAAATAATTTCATCAAATTTTTTTGCATCATCAAAAACAAAAGTATCACTATCTCTTGAAAGTCCTCCTGCAAGTCTAACAGTTATGACTCTTCCATCATTAGTAAACTTTCCATCTTTTTCAGTTGGAGTAATAATAAGTTCTACCTTTTCGCCTGTAATACTAGCATTTTTATATAAATTGATAACATCATATAAATCATTTAGCTTCAAGGCGCTATTAACATTATCCATATTAAGACCTCCATTATAATAATAATTATATCAAATTTTTTGTAAAAAAAAAGATTATCTTTAAAATTTTACTCACTATGTTACATTCAACAATAATAGAAAGATGAAACAAAATATACTAAATACATTTTATTTCATCTTCTATAAAAAGCTTAAAATCTATAATATATAAATGGATTATAACTACCTACTAATATAAAGATTATTGATAAAATAAATAAGATTATCAAAATAAGATCTAAAGTTTTGCTTGATTTTTCTACTTTAATCGGAATTATAGAAACCAAAGTACCTAAAACAAACGCTAGAACAAATCTAACCGACAAAATACCAGTAAAGTATAAACTACCTAAGTTACCTAAACCAAATTTACCAATTAAAGCACCGAAAACATTAAACATTTCATTTATATCAGTAAATCTAAAGATTACCCAGCCAATATTAACAATTATCAAAGTTATAATATGTTTTAACAAGCTAGGAATTTTATCCAAAATATTTTTTAGTAAATATTTTTCTATCAATAAAAAAGCTGCATAATATAGTCCCCACAATACAAAATTGTAAGAGGCTCCATGCCAAAGTCCAGTCAAAGACCAAACAATCAAAATGTTTCTAATATGCTTAATCTTAGATACTCTATTACCTCCTAGAGGAATATAAACATAATCTCTAAAGAAAGTTGATAATGAAATATGCCATCTTCTCCAAAAATCAGTTACAGAAGTAGCTAAATAAGGCTTGTTAAAGTTTTCATCATATGTAAAGCCTAACATATGTCCCATTCCTATAGCCATATCACTATAACCAGAAAAATCAAAATAAATTTGTAAACTGTATGCCACCATTCCAACAACTGCACCAATAAAGCCATACGTTGTTGCGGATTGATTAAATATTTGATCAGCAATGAAAGCAACATTATTTGCTATTAACACTTTTTTTGAAAGACCTACTATAAAACGTCTTATTCCCTTAGCAAAGCCTTCCCAAGTTGATTTTCTATTATTTAATTCTCTTTCAACTGTAATATAACGCACTATAGGACCTGCAATAAGTTGAGGAAACGCTACTATATAACAAGCTAAATAAGATAACTTCTTTTGAACTTTAACATCTTTTCTATATACATCAATAACATAAGATAACATTTGAAAAGTGTAAAAGCTAATACCTATTGGCAGAACTATATTAACACTTCTAATATTTAAATTTGTTAAACTATTAAGTATATCTATTAAAAAGTTTGAATACTTGAATACAAAAAGCATTCCTAAATCAAAAGCAATTATAATCCATAACAAAAGTTTAGAATTCTTCTTATCCATTAAAATAGTTAAATAATAATTAACAATTATAGAAAATAATATTAAGAATATATAAAATGGCTCTCCCCATGCATAAAACAAAAGAGAAAATATCAGTAAAATTATATTTCTTGCCTTAGTCTTTTTAGCCAAGAAATAGCAAATTAAAAATAAAGGGAAAAATAAGAATAAAAATGTTGTTGAAGAAAATACCATTATCTCACCACCGTATCTGATATATTGTGATTATATAAATCAAACATTTGCTGTTCAGCTTCTTGTAAAAATAATATATCCGTAATATTGTGCTCAGCTAAATATTCTTTTAAATAAAGTTTATCAGTTTTCCACTTACCATACCTTAAATTTATAACATAAGTATTTTCAAAGTTTTCAGCTAAAATATAGTCAACTTGCCAAGATAATGAATCAGAAATAATTAAAAGATTGCGATTGTTTTGCACATCACTTGAATAAATAACTTCATCATATTGACCATTATAATAAGAAATATAATAATCATAGAAAGGATTAGCCTTTTTAACTATAGTTCTAGGTTTAAACTTACTATCTAGATTATTACTTTTTACATCGTTTTGATAATCAAAATCCATTAAGTTATCTGACACATTTTTATTAAGTGCTGTCCTAGCAAGTGAACCATAATAAGGACTTTGCACATTAACTATTGAAAGCTCCTTAGTATTATTTATATTCATCATTTTTACAATATCATTATAAGCCTTTAAAGCACCAACTGAATTATAATGATGATCTGTTTTATAAAAATAAGTCAAGTATTCATCAACATTTATAGATTCCAACATAGATACGTGAATATTTTTATTTAATCCATTTTTAAATTTATTAACATAATTATTTAAATTATGAAGATTAGAAAAGTTAGTAACTTCATATCTAAGTGGAAGATACACATATAAATTAACATTAGGATACTTATCACTAATATCATTATAGAAAGAAATTTGTGTTTTAATTCTAGAATTTAACTCTTCACTAGAAAGATTATTCAAAAGAAAGTAAAAATTATTTTCTTTATCATAGAAAAGATTCTCACCATCATAATTAGCTTTCACATAAACTTTATCTGAAAATAAAGAATCCATTTTAATATTAAAATTATAAAAAGCACTTGTAACGTCATTATAAAAAGGAAAATAATTAACAGTTCTGTTATCAATTGCAGTCTCAAGGTTCATAACTAAATCTTTTATTCGATTACCACTTTTCTCATAAGTTTTCCAGTTGTCTGAAGAAATTAAATTTAATTTGTTTGTTTTAAGTAAAATATACTTTACTGGATAAAAAGCAAATACTCCAAAAACAATAATTAGGAATAAAACAATTATCGGTTTATCTTTTTTCATAATTCACCCTCGTTCTAATTTTTATATAGTTACTAACTCATAATATACCCCGTTTACTAATTATAAACGGGGTTACAGCATTTTATATATTTATTTAATAACTTTCTTTCCACCCATATATGACCATAAAACTTTCGGAACATTTATACTTCCATCTTCATTGTAGTTATTTTCAATAAGTGCAATAAGTCCTCTTGGAGATGCTACTACTGTATTGTTAAGTGTATGTAAATAATATGTTCCTTTATCTCCCTTAGTACGTATTCCTAATCTTCTTGCTTGCGCATCACCTAAATTAGAACAACTACCTACTTCGAAGTATTTCTTTTGTCTTGGAGACCAAGCTTCTATATCACATGATTTAACTTTTAAGTCTGCTAAATCACCACTACAGCATTCAAGTTGTCTTACCGGAACATCAAAGTTTCTAAACACTTCAACAGTATATCTCCACATTTTTTCATACCACTCCATAGAATCTTCAGGCTCACAGATAACTATCATTTCTTCCTTTTCAAACTGATGAACACGATATAATCCACGTTCCTCAAGTCCATGTGATCCACCTTCTTTTCTAAAACATGGTGAATAAGACGTCATAGTAACTGGTAAAGTTTCTTTTTTAATGATTTGATCTTTAAATCTACCAATCATAGAATGTTCACTAGTACCAATTAAATACAAATCTTCTCCTTCAATTTTATACATCATTGCTTCCATCTCTGGGAAAGACATAACCCCTGTTACTACATCACTATGAATCATAAATGGTGGTATTGCATAAGTAAAGCCCTTCTCTACCATGTAATCTCTTGCATACGCAATCATTGCCTCATGAAGTCTTGCTATATCACCAAGTAAATAATAAAAGCCTTCTCCACTTGTTCTACCAGCGGATTCCTTATCCATTCCACAAAGTTTGTTTATAATGTCAGCATGATATGGAATTTCATAACTAGGCACAACAGGTTCACCAAATCTTTGAACTTCTACATTTTCGCTATCATCATGTCCAATTGGAACAGAAGGATCCATTATATTTGGAATAACTAACATACGTGTTCTTATCTCTTTTGATAACTCTTCCCATGATGCTTCAAGTTCTTTTATTTCATTACTCATTTCAGCAATCTTTTCTTTTATTTTTGCAGCTTCATCAGTTTTCTTTTCCTTCATTAAAGCACCAATTTCACTACTTAACTTATTCTTTTCTGCTTTTAAGTTATCAACTTTACTTTGAGCTTCTCTCACTTTTTTATCCATTTCATAAACTTCATCAACAAGTTTTAATTTTTCATCTTGAAATTTCTTTTTAATGTTTTCTTTAACTAAATCTCTATTTTCTCTTATAAGTTTTATATCAATCATCTTTTTACATCTCCATCTCTTTAATTTTATTCATTATTTTCTCATGTGTTGGAATATATCTTTTTTGTACTCTATCAAAATCTTTTACAGTAGGATTCTTAATTCTAGATAAATCCATATTGTTTTCAAGGTCTACAAGTTTTACATTAAGTGCTCTAATAGAACCATTTTTTAATATATTTGCAATATATTCATCATAAGAAATTGGTTTTACTCTTGTTAATACTTCTACATCATCTACTATATCTTTAGGAAAACCTATATCAAGTAAATCTTCTTTTAAAACTTTTTTGTCTTCTAAGACATCATGTAAAAGTGCTACCACTTTTTCTTCTTTTGTGTTTACATGTCTATACACATATATAATATGAAGCATATATGGCATGCCACCTTTATCTGTATCATATTCAAACAAAGTCGAGACAATTTCTAAAGCCTTATAAATCAAATCTTTAGATTTTTTAAGTTCTTCATATTTTTCTAAATCAAAATATTCTTTAAGCATTTTATTACCTCCTAAAAATAAAAGACCAAATAATAGGAGTGAATAATCACGGTGCCATCCTACTTTGGTCTTAATTCTAAATAACGGTTTAACCCGGAAACAGATACTTAAATTCCCTATTTCACTCCTGAGTTGATTCTACTTACTATATAAATAACTCGCACCAAACGTTATCTCTCTTAATATAATCATAAGTATACTAATCTCATTCAACGATTTACAAACAAATTATAACATTTATTATTATTAAAAGTAAACCATATATTTATTGTTATTTATATAAAAAATAAATATTTAACAAAAAAACATATAAAGCATTTACAATATTTTTCTTCATATAACTTAATATTTTATTTTTTCTTTTTATATGTATTTTTTTCTAAAAGTTTATCAACATCATCTAGTATATTACTTTCAACTAAAGTATCAAACTTTCTAGCAAAAAAATACTCGTTATTTTTCTTAATTATTTCTGGCAATTTGCTACTTGTAATCAAATCTGGACTTCTACTGTTATTTCCCCAATTAACGAAAGTTAAATTATTTTTTACTGAATCTTTAAAGCAGGAATTCATAATAATTGTCTGAAAGAAACATTCATCAGGAACAATCGTATTTTCAAAAAATTCAATGTACTCTTCATGTTCTTCACAAAATTTCAAAATATAATTAGCACAATCATCAGTTATTGTCCACCACTGACTGCCAAAATAAAATTCACCATCAAATGTTTTTTTCCTTTTGAATATTTTAAATGTATGAAATCTTCCACCAGTAACAACCAGATACAAATATTTAATTGCCTTAATAATGAATTTATTTTTCGTAATCCATCCAGGATTAGAATATTTAATTTCATATCTTTTCAAATATTCATAATATTTTTTTGTATTGCTAGGAGTAATATTCAAATAATTTACTTGAGGATTACTTTGTAATTTTTTAATTATAAATTGGGGTTTTTGAATTATATAATCCTGACCACTTAATAACCAAATATAATCAAACTTTATATTATTATTCTCAGAATACTTTTTTACATTTTTTAACAGTGATAAAGTTGCAAAAATCATCTCTGTTCCGCCCCATTTTACATCATAAGAATCTTGCTCCGACAATATATGTACATTATTAGATTTCATAATATTCTTTCTAATATCTTTATTTTTTGTATCACAATGTAAAAATATTTCACAATCAAATTTTTTTAACTGTTTTAAAAGTTTATTTATTTGATCACTATTTTTATGGCACAATAGTATAAATGCTATCTTCATTTCTCATCCTTTCTTCTAGTTGCATTAAAGTATCAAAATACACAAAAATATTGTTATTTTGATTTTTTTAATTACAAACATTAACTATTTCTAATATTTGTGGCTAAAAGAGTAAATTCTTTTTCTAACGGTTCATTTGTTTTCTTTTCACTAATAAATACACCATCAAAAGTTTTTTCAAATTTAACATTACCTTTATTTTTAATCCATTTATAAACACCTTCAACTTTTCCATTAGAGTTAGGTAATGCAATACAATTAGTATTAGTAATAAAAGCAAAAATCATTCCATGTAATCTATCAGTAATAAAAAATTTGTTTTTCGCTATTTCCAATAGTTTATTCTCTATGACTTTTTTTCTGTTTTTTACATTTATTTCACCTACATCACTTGCTGTAGTTGAGGTTTTGTTTACTTTACAATTTAGTTTGTTAATCTTTTCTAAATCAACACCAGACACTATTCTTTCTTTATCATCTCTTAAACAAACGCCAACTGAATTATTCTTTTTCTTACATAAATCAAAATAATTTAAATATAACACTATATCTGGACATAAAAGTACATTACACTTGTAAAAATTATCTTTCATAATTTTATATGATTTTTCTTCTCTCGCCATAAGTGTCAAATTTTTATGATTATTATAAATTTCTTTAGCCCTTTTAAATTCTCTATCTCCATAACGTGTTTTTCCATAATCAATTGTTTGTGGAAAAATAATTATTTTATTATTGGGGAAGTTTTTAATAATCATTCGTCTTATAGCTTCATATCTCTGATATAAAACTCCCATATTACCGCCACCAGTCAAGCAAATAATGTCATCTGGTTTTATAATTTTTTTTAGCTTTTTTATATTGTAATAAATTTGATTTTCTTGCACTTCTACTTGCTCATATTCTGGAAAGAAATCATTCATAAATTTCATCATTGCATATGCAATTGCTTGATCGCCAAGATTTCCATATTCTGGAGTATCTAAAAAATAAACGTATTTACAATTTTTTTTATTTTGGTCCAAAGATAGCAAATTTTTTTTAGTTCTTCGTAAACTATTTATAATCTTGAAATTTAATTCCATAGGCAAAATATGCATCATATTCATTTAGTTTTTCACCTTCTCAAAAAATTTTAATAAACAAAATTTTGGTTTATTGTAATAATAGTTATTAAATATTCAAAGCTTTTTAGTATTAAAATTAACTAAAATGTTTTTCATAATTAAATAAAAGTAACTTATAAACCATACTATTATGTATATAGTTTAACCTTTTATTGCATAATTTGTCAAAATAATTAAACATTTTTTAAAAGATTATCAAGTTCTTCTTGCTCTTCTTTAGAAATTTCCTTTTTATCAATATTTTTTTCAAACCAAGATGGTACTTCTTCTTTTACATTTTTTGTTTTTGTATAAGTTTTACCGTTTTTATCTTTTTCCATAAGTTTTTTAATCTTTTTGTGTTCTTTTTCTGCAACTTTCATAGCATCTTCCACAGTTTCAATATTCATTCTACACCACTGTGCCGCAACAGTTTCTACATAACTTCTAGTAAATTTATTATTATTAACTTTCAATACATAAGATATTAGAACATTAACAACTCCTGGTTTCATTTTTTGCTTTTTCATCAAGTCTTCAATTATTTGAAGTTCTCTCATTGTTGGTTCACCATTTTTATACTTACTACGTAAATAATCATTTGGAGTAACATTTTCAAATGTATACACTTGTTTAGCCCAATTAGAAGTATCTCCAGTAGGGCTTTTCAAATAATCTGGTTGTTTTGAATAAATAAGTGTAGGAAGTTTTCCAGCATTTTCAAATTCATAATAATTTCTAACATTTTTAGAAAGCTCGTTTTTATCTATCATGCCATTTTCGTTAAGGCTATTTCTAACCAAACCTTGCATAGCAAAGTCATCGATATTATAAGTAAATGCTAAAGCATTTATCAAAGATTTTACGTCATCATTAAAGCATTTTTCATTAACGATATTCTTAGGAATGCTTGATATAAGTAAATCAAAATCTATTTTATCATCCATCTTAATTGATCCAATATTCTTACTAATGATGTTATCATTTGCAGTAAATAAGTTTCCTGGAACAGAAGTAAACACAGAAGAAAAACTGGCAGTAATATCTTCATAATCCTTAAGTACTATTCTAGGAATTTTAAAATAATTAACGAGTTTTTCATATTCTTTTTTACCAAGATTATTATATAAAACAACACTTAATATTGGATGGTTCAAAAAGTCATTAACTGAAAGTGGTGAATATAAAACGTACACATAGTTGTTAACATTTTCTTCTTTTACGTATGTTTTCAAGAGCCCAACTGCTTCTAGTTTTTCTCTTGCTATAACAATATCATTAAGTTTAAGCTGCATAGTACTAACTAAATGGTGATGTGTAAGTTCATCACTCATTACTTCTCTTTTTTCAAGATCATCAATAAGTGTTAAATAAAGACTAACAGCAGTATGTCCAATAATCGGTTGATATAACATTGTAATTTTCTTCTTATCTTGCTCTGACAAAATTGTTTTATTAACGACTATATAAGTATCAGCAGGTAAAAGTTTTCCATTCATAGACACACCCCCAAAATAAAAAGTTGTTAAGTAAATTAACAACTTCAATTATAATCTATCACTAAGTCTAGATTCAACAAATTTATCACATTTTTTTAAGAAATTATCAACAAACGAACTTGTAATATTATACTCTTCGTCTAATGGTGTATTTATATCAAATATTGAAACAAAGTCAACTTTGTTGTAAAAATCTGTCAAATGTTTCTCCCATACATTAACAAGTACAGAATCAATATGCTCTTTTGAATACCATGATAATTGAAAATCATTTTTCATTATTTCTGGATCTTTAAACATATTGTTTTTAAATTTTTCTCTTGTCTTTTCGTCACTAAGGAATGTTGAAATATATCCCATTCTAACAAAATTTAAATCTTCATCTTCTAGAAATGACATAATTTCAATAACTAAATCAAAATATTTTTTATAATTTTCTTCATACATAACAAAAGAAATATCATTGTGATTTATATTTAGTCCAAATACACCACGATTAAATATTATAAGTGGTTGATTAGGATCATTTTGACTTGGTTGTAAAATTATAGGATCACCTAATTGATTAAATTTATTATAAATAGATGATGCTAAATTAGTAGGATTAAACTCATTCCCTTTTTTTAAGAATAAAACTAACTGTCTTTCATTTTTCATTTACAACTTTTTCCTTTCACAATTTAAGTCCTAGACATTTTATCACTATTAACTAGCAAAACTTATACTAACTTACTTTTCTGAAGATGTTTCATTTGACACTATCGAATATGAACCATCATCGTTTTGTACTCTTGTTGTAGCAACTCCCTGAGCATCAGTATTAGTTATAAAATGTCTTCCTTCTTCATTGTAACCTTCCTCAGAACCAACAACCGTTGTTGTGCCATCAGCACTTACAGTTGTATCAGTCACTGTTTTATGTAAAATACTGTTACCATCATCACCATATGTAGTAGATGACACAACAGTATTAGTTGCATCACCAATTATTTTTTGCGTTGTTTCTCTTGTTGTAGTATTACCATCGTACGTTTCTTTTATTGTAACCTCATGACTACTATCAGGGTTTAAAATATATTCATTAGATACAAGCTCACCTGCTGAATCATAACTATACGTTCCTTTTTGAGTAGTATTTGAACCAGCAGCATAAGAAGTATATTCATCTTTCTTTGTTCCATCTTCCTCGAAGAAAATAGTTCCACTTTTTGTATCTCCATTTTTGTATTTTATTCCATATTTATTTTCTCTTGCATTACCACTAGAGTCATATGAAATAGTACCTTCATCAACACTGCCATCATCGGAATTTTTTTGTGTATAATGATCAATTTTTGTTCCATCTTCGGCATACGTAATAGTACCATCTCTTTTTTCAGTATATAAATGGTATTCTTCCTGTGCTAGTGTACCGTTTGAGTTATACGATTTTTCTCCATCACCAATAGAATTACCATCAGCGTCATACAAAACATAATCATCACGTTTAATATCACCTTTATCGCACCAAATAGTACCAGTCTGAATAGGTTTATCAGGTTTATCACCATAATAGACAGTGTATTCAGTATCGCCTGCACTTCCATTATAATAAGGCGTATTATTTTCTGTTATAACTTTTTTACCATTCATCATACTTTCAATTTTTTCATCAACGGAAAAAATTTCTTCTGTATCAGAGACATATTGACTTGTCAACGTATGCTTGTTACCATTAGTATCAGTATAAATATCACTAACAACACGTGACAATTGATCGTACCCCTTTGTACCACTAACAGCATCTCCATTAGAGTAATATAAAGTATATTCTTCACTTCTAGTATTTTTTTCTCTATCATAGGTAACGATACTACTTTGGATAACAATATTATTTTCATTAGTTATATTATATATTTCTTTCAATAAATTACCTTCTGCATCTTGTACCTTATAGCCTCTTTTTACATTGCCATCTGGAAGTGTCTCTTCTATTGTAACCATAAATTGACCTTCACCAAGAGAAACAGATGATATTGTTGCGTCAGAAACCTCTTGCCCAAACAAATAAGCAGTAATATTTTTTAAACTAGCACGAGATTTACTTTCTAAATTAGAAGCATTGTGGTAAGCATTAGGAAGTGTTGCATCTTTCCAAGTAGCATAAGCTGGATTTGCCTTTCTAACTGGGTTCCCTTTAACATCAACATCTCGAATTGTTTCGCTTGGTTTAGAATTTTTTACTTGAATATAATTTTGATATGCTTTCATATATTCACTAATATTATCAATTGCACTTTGAACAAGAGGACCAACCCCACCTACAAGTATAGCGCTTGGTTTTATAACTTCAAGAGAATCCTTAATAGTAGCTACACTATTATTAGCAGAATCTTTAGTAGCACAAGCCCAAGAAGAGTTTGCTGATTCAAACAAAGAACCCATATTATCGGCAAAATTAACAATATGAGTTTCTAATTCACTTGACAGTGTTGCAAAACTGCCAGTGTCTATATCTTTTATCTTGTTATACATTTCTTCCAAATCAGTGGCATATGCTAAGTTAAACATAAAAACACCTCCTTTTAGATAGCAGAAACAGAAGAATTTTCCTGCATTTTTCTTTCAACTGAATCATCATAAGTTTTATAAGCTTGCGCTACTGTTTCAAGATATTTAATATACTTATCAACCTGTTCACAAATTAAGTCAAATGAATCAGTAAAGTCCTTCATATTTTGGGTTGCATGATTAGCGGTATTACCAATCCAATACCTACTCATATCATTTGAATCATTCTTAACATCAGTAAAAATGCTATTAAGATTTTGTCTTTCGGATTTAAGCATTTCAATTATTGAAGATAACTTATCATAGTTAACATATACACCAGAATTCATATTATATATCACTACCTTTCGAATCTTCTAAATCCATAGTACTTTGTTTGATCACATTAGCAGCTGTTCTAACGCTATCAGAATATACAGAAGCTGCTTTGGTATAAAAATTACTCCATTCTTGTAGATAATAAACATCTTCTTTCATATTTTCAAAATAACGATTAGTATTATTCCTAAAAGCATTCGCATCAACACCTATCCAACAAGAAGAAGTACTACTAAAAAGTTCCTGAAGCTTCTTGCGAGACTCTTCTAGTCTACCAGCATTATCTGAAGTTTTATTTCCTAACGAATGTAACCTAGCCCAGTTAACTCCATTAAATCTTCCCATATTATATTTCACCTCTTTTTATATCATTTTTTTAACAATATATTTAAAATTCCTAAAATATTAGAAGAATTACAATAAGAAATAGTATCTGCATAAATAGAACTTCTACATAAATTGTTAACACCATTCTTCAAAAGATCATCATTATTTTTATTAAATAGTAATTCTTCTGAAGGAACATTATTATTATCAGATACAGCTGAAATGTAAGATCTTATAGAATTGATAACACCGGCATTTTGATCTCCTACACTGTTACCATCGTAAATATTTCCAAAAGATTCTTGAAGATTTTCTTCTTTTATTTGAGAAACATAGCTAGAAACAGCGCCGAAATCTTTTAAAGCTGCTTTAACTTTTTCAGAGTATTCTTGATTACCAATAAGTTCATCGAAAGTAATTCCATTATCATTAGCTATCATTGATAAATATTTTTTCATCGCTAATATAGTTTCAGTATTTAAACCAACAACTTTTCCCTGAGAACCATTAACAATACTATTTAAAAGTTTTTGAGTAACGTTAGGATCAGCTACTTCATACAAATCTTTTAAATTTTTATTTATATTAACATTATTTAAAAGTGCTTCTTTTATTTTATCAGAATATTTTGAATCATTTATTAAAGCAGTCAAATCAGCACCACATGAATTAGCAGTGGAAACAAGAGTTGAGAGTACTTCTCTTAAATCGCTCATAGACATATTTTCATATGCATTAAGTTGTTTATCAGCATTATCAACAAGATTTATTGAAGTATTGTTATCATTTTCACTTGAATTACTGCTAGCACCGCCACTATATCTTGAACTATTTCTTTTATATGGTGGAGAATCAGGAATACTTTTTTCTGTTTCCAAATCGGCCACTCTACATTCCTCTATTTGAGATTGTAATGCACTACTAAGTGACTGAGCACTTGATATAATAGCTTCAACCCCGCCATCGAATTTTTCTGAAAAGCCAGCTTCAAGTCCTGCCTCTTTTAATTTCATAAATCCAGTATTAGCAGACACTTTAGGAATACCACTAAAAGCAGAAATAAGGCCATTAAAATTCTCAACAATCCCAATAGCTTCATCGTACGGTATTTGAGAAACATCTTGATGATTATTAGCGTCCTCAACTTCACCATTACTAACCGAAGTATCAAAGTCTGAAGCAGAAGTATCAGAACTTGAAGTAGAAATATCAGAAGTAGAATCTTCTGACTGCGCATTTGAACTAGTTACTTCAGAAGTATTATCTGAAGAACTTGTATCAGCATCAATCTTTTTTAAATTACCTGCAGCCAATTGGCTCTCATAACCTCTAACAGTTTTTATATTTCCAAGAGTATTATCATCTTTAACAGGACGCAACTCAACACTTGGAATATAATCGCTCCATAGAGTTGGTCCATCCAAAGCTGAAACTTGATAAACTATATTAGTCTTAGTATCAATCACACGATCACCAACTGCTAATGTCCAATTTTCTTTTTCTGCCTCTGCCATAACACACTTCACCTACCATCTATTCTATATAAGAGTATAGCATATTAAAGAAAAACAAGTCAATTTAAGTGTAAACAAAAAAAGACATCATATATAGACGTCTCTATTATAAAACATTCTCTTGTTGCTTTTATCTAAATCATATATCACAGTATTCCCTGACTTCAAAGACTTCTTAACATCAATTAGTCTTTGATTACTAGAACCCCTAAACTTTACAGTATAGCTTTTTCTCTTTATAAGGAACCTACCGTCAACTAAAATGTCAATTTCTTTTAAGAAATCCATAATTTCCTTATGCTTTTCACTTTTTTTAAGCAAAGCTTCATAAGTGTAACCTGTATAACACCAGACATTAAGACCAATACTATGACAGTAATGAGCAATTTCAGCACATTCTTTTGGTTGTACAAAAGGATCTCCTCCTGAAAAAGTAACGCCTACTTCACTATCCAAAGCATCTATCTCTTTTTCAAGCTCAGAAATGTCTTTAAGAAAGCCTCCATTATAATCATGAGTTTCTGGATTATGACATCCTGGACAGTTATGAGGGCAGCCCTGTGTCCAAATAACTGCCCTTATACCTTCTCCATCAACGATACTGTTTTCTTGTAAATCACTTGCTAGTCGTATGAACATAATCAAACTTCTAGAAAGAGTGTTTTACTCTATCATGCTCTTCAGCACGTTTACCATTATTAAATCTATCTACTGTTCCAACAAGATATCCTGTTATTCTTCTAATTCTTTCGAATCCTTGTCCTTCCCCTACTGTTTTTTTCTCCTTTGCATTAGTATCAAACTCTAATTCTTTTTTCATTATATTTTACCTCTTTCCTTTTTATCTACAATCACATTTTAATGATGTAATTTTCTCTAAACTAACGCCTTCACCCTCACGTCTTCCACACTTAGGGCAAACATCTTTTATTATTCCAACATAACCACAAACAGGGTCTCTATCTACTGGATGGTTAACAGCACCATAACCAATACCAGCTTCTTTCATTATTCTAATTACTTTTTCAAATGCTTCTACATTCTCAGAAGTGTCTCCATCAAGCTCTATATAAGAGATATGGCCTGCATTTGTAAGTGCATGGTATGGAGCTTCCAAAGTAATTTTTTTCTTTATTGTAATAGGGAAATATACTGGTATATGGAATGAATTTGTGTAATAACTTCTATCTGTTACACCTTTTATTTTTCCATATATTGCTTTATCTATTGCTACAAATCTACCAGAAAGTCCTTCTGCTGGAGTAGCAAGACAAGTAAAGTTCAAATTATATTTGTCACTATATTCATCACATTTTTGACGTATATGACCAATGATTTCAAGTCCAAGTTTTTGAGCTTTGTCACTTTCACCATGATGTTCTCCAATAAGAGCTTTCAAACATTCAGCAAGACCGATAAATCCAATACTTAGTGTACCATGTTTAAGTACTTTTCTAAGTCTATCTGTATTTTTTAACTTTTCAGAATCTATCCATACACCTTGTCCTAGAAGGAATGGAAAGTTATAAACTCTTTTATTACATTGTACCTCAAATCTTTCAAGTAACTGATCTTTTACAAGTTCTAGAAGTTCATCAAGAGCTTCATAGAAACCTTTCATATCAGCTTTTTCTCTTTGTTTAGTAGCAATACCATATTTAATACCAAGTCTTGGAAGGTTAATTGATGTAAATGATAAATTACCTCTTCCTGGTGTTATTGCTTTATCAGGATCAACGTGGTTTCCCATAACTCTTGTTCTACATCCCATATATCCAACTTCAGTACTGAAATCTCCTGGTTTATAATATTGTAAATTGAATGGTGAATCTATAAATGAGAAGTTAGGGAAAAGTCTTTTTGCAGACACCCTACATGCTAACTTAAATAAATCATAGTTAGGATCTTCTTTATTATAGTTAATGCCTTCTTTAACTTTAAATATTGATATTGGGAATATTGGGGTTTCAGCATGTCCAAGTCCAGCTTCTACAGCTAATAAATAATTTTCTACTACCATTCTACCTTCAAGTGAAGTATCAGTACCAAAGTTTACTGAAGAAAACGGTACTTGTGCTCCTGCTCTAGAATGCATTGTATTTAAATTATGTACAAAAGCTTCCATAGCTTGATAAGTAACTCTATTTGTTTTCTTATAAGCTTTATCTATTGACATAGCAAATAATCTATGTAACATTTCATTATCTTTAATAAATCTATCGAAATATTCAACTTTTACCCCAATAGTATCAATTTTATCTATTTCTTTAGCAACAGTAGCCATATTTACATATGTATCAAAACAAGAAAAATCAAGTAAATCAGAAATTGTTTGTTTCAATTGCTTTCTAAAAGTTTGAAGAACACCTGGTGCTAAGTAATGATCAAATGCTGGTATACTTTGTCCTCCATGCTGATCATTTTGGTTAGACTGAATTGCAATTGCTGCAAGTGCTGAATAACTCATAATATCTTTTGGAGGTCTTAAATGACCATGACCTGTAGAAAAACCATTTTTAAATAATTTTTCCAAATCTATTTGCATACAAGTAGTAGTACCCATTGGCATAAAATCCAAATCATGAATATGTATATCACCATCATCATGAGCATCTGAGAACTTTTTCTTCATCAAATATGATTTAGCAAATTCTTTAGATACTGTAGAACCATATTGAAGCATAGTTCCCATAGCAGTATCACCATCTACATTTGCATTTTCCCTTTTTGTATCATCTTCATGTGCACTCTTAAGTCCAAGACCTTCCAAAGTTTTTAAAAATTTATGTTTTTTCTTATCATCAAAGAAAGCCTCTCTTGATTGATTACGTCTTTCACGATAATCCTTGAATGAATGAAAAACATCTAAATATCCTTTTTTTTGAAGTTCATCTTCTATCAAATCTTGAATATTTTCTATTTTAATTTTTTCCTCATCTTTATATTCTTTAGCAATTCTATTCATAACTGATTGATATACCTTTTGCATATCTTTTTCAGTATATTCTTTACCAGTTTCTACTTCAACATCATCTGGAACAACTATATTATCGAAACCTTTTTTAATTGCAAGTGCTATTTTAGCCCCCTCAAAATCTACTTTTTTACCATTTCTTTTAACTACTTTTAAATTTTCAAAAAATTCACTATTATCCATCATTACACTCCTTGCATCAAGTAATTTATAAATCCATTTTATGCATAAAAAAAATAGAAGTCAATTACTATTTTTTTCCAACTCAATAAATTGCTTATAAAATAAGAAAAAAATACTTTTTAAATTTTAATGTAAAGTATTTTTTTCATTTTTTTGATAAAATAAAAATATCAAAAAACAAAATATTCCTTTATTTTATAGGGAATTCTCAAGAATATGACATTTTATTTTTTTCTAAAAAATATCATTTTTTAAAAAAGTGATTTTTTTATTTTTTGGATTTTTTTCTTATTTTGCAAGGACTTTAAAAACAAATTTTCATATAGTTAAATATGTAAATCGAACATATGATAAGTAAAAAAATAGACACCTTTAAAGTGTCTATTTGCATCACTATTTTTCGATATGAACATCAAGTTGTGGATATGGTATTTCGATATTATTTTCATCGAAAGCTGTCTTAATTTTCTCCTGTAAATTAAAGTTCAAATTCCAATAATCACTATTCTTAGCCCACACTCTGACAGTAAATATCAAAGCACTATCAGCCTGAGCAGTAAGTCTTATAAATATTTCTTTATCTTTAATTACAGTATCTTCCTTATCAATTACATCCTTAATTACTTTCTTTACCTTATCTATATCACTATTATATCCAACAGAAAATTTAAGTTCTAACTTCCTATCACTATTGTAAGAATAGTTAGTAATTGATTGATTAGAAAGAGGTCCATTAGGTATAACTATTCTTTGATTATTAGGAGTAGTTAATGTTGTATAAAATATTGATATTTCTTGAACAGTACCACTACTATCACCAGTCTCAATATAATCACCAATTTTAAAAGGCTTAAATACTAGAATAAGAATTCCTCCAACCATATTTGTAAGCCCACCTTGTAAAGCAAGACCAATAGCCAAAGTTGCAGTACCAACAACAGTAAGTATTGATGTCATTGGTACACCGATATAAGATAAAGCAGTAACAAATATGAACACTTTAAGTGCTATATTAACAAAACTTAAAACAAATGTTCTAACACTCTTTTCAAGCTTATTGAAACCCTTTCCTTTATTGAGAAGTTTAATAATAATTTTAGATATTCTAAATCCAATAACTAATATTAGTACTAACCCTACTAATTTAAAGCCAAGGTCCACTAAACCTTCTATAATTTTTTGAGCAGCATGATCCATATTTATTTTCTCCTTTTAAATTTTATTTTCTTGAATGCTTCCATCACTAAAAGTACAGGAAGTGAAATTAGTAACATATAAAATACATGTTGAACAGGCATACTAGTTGTTTTTAGAAAATAACTAAATATATCTACTTCCATAACAATTATCTCTAATGCAATCGCTCCTATAACACTAAGTACTACAAACCAATTTCTAGAAAGCGGAATTGAAAAAGCAGATCTTTTTTCACTTCGACAATTAAGTGTATGAAAGTTTTGCATAAATACCATAAGCATCATAATGTAACCCCTTGCAGTATCAACTGGAATAGAAGTACGTTTTACTAAAAATAGCCAAGTTATGAATACAATTAGTCCCATAGTAAGTCCAGACAAAAGTACTTCTTGAATCATAAGGCTATCAAAAACAGATTCTCTAGGGTCTCTAGGCTTTTCATTCATAATTTCTTTTTCTTCTCTTTCAAAAGAAAGTGCCATATCTTGAAGGCCATCAGTTACTATATTAAGCCACAAAAGTTGAATTGCTAAAAGAGGCATATCCAAATTAAACAAAATAGAAAGAGTAAAGAAAAGCACCTCTGAAAGTCCGCAAGAAAGAAGTAAATATACAACTTTTCTTATATTACTATAAGCATTTCTTCCCTCTTCTATACCTGACACAATTGACATAAAGTTATCATCCATTATTATCATTGTACCAGTTTCTTTTGCAACATCTGTACCACTTCCCATGGCAATACCGATATTTGCAGATTTAATTGCAGGAGCATCATTTACTCCATCACCAGTAACTGCAATAAATTCCCCCATTCTTTTGTATGAGTTAACTATCTCAAGTTTTTGCATAGGTGTAACTCGCGTGAACACTTTTTTCTTTTTTACATATCTGTCAAATTCTTTATTTCCTTTTGCAAGGTAACTATCAATATCATCACCTGTTGCGACCTCATCATATGATGAGCAAAGTCCAAGTTCTCTTGAAATTGCAAAAGCTGTAAGTGGATGATCCCCTGTTATCATAACAACCTTAATTCCAGCTTTCTTACATTCTCTAATTGATTCTACAGTCTCTTCTCTAATAGGATCTATAAAAGCCACTAACCCAACAAAAGAAAGTTTTGGTATATCCTCATCAGCAAGGACTTCTTTAGAAGGAATACTATCTACCTGAGATGATGCAAGCGCTATAACACGATAACCATTTTTCGCTAGTTCTTCATTTTGACTAATAATCTCTTTCTCATTTAACTTTGACTTTTTACCATCAATATAAGAACTATCGCAAAATGACAATACTTTTTCAAGTGAACCCTTTACAGTACAGTATTTATAACTATTCTCTTCATAAAATACTGAAGAATATTTTTTTTCAGATTCATAAGGAATATTTTTTATTTCTGTATAATAACTACTTAAATTAAGTTTTTCACCAAGAGCAAGAAAAGCAATATCGATAGAATCGCCATGACTTTTCCATGCTCCATTATCTTTTTTTAAAAAAGCTTCATTGTTTATAACACCAAGTTTAGCAATATACATGGCATCTTCTATATTAGCATCATCAACTGGTATTACTTTACCATCACCATTATAGCCAGTACCTTCTATTTCAAAAGCAGAACCATTAGGTAGTACTATTTTCTTAGCAGTTTGCTCATTAACAGTAAGAGTACCAGTCTTGTCACTAGCAATAACAGTACAACTACCTAAACTTTCAACAGAATTAAGTTTTTTAACAATAACATTTTTTTTAGACATTCTATGTGATCCTATAGTAAGTGCAAGTGTCAAAGCAAGAGGAAGTCCTTCTGGCATAGCAGAAACAGAAAGTGCAACAACTGCTGTAAAAATATCTTCTATTTTTTCTCCTTTAATTAAAAGAAGGGTAATAAGCAAGATTGCAACAAAAACAATTAAAAGTGTTATTTGCTTGCTCAATTTTTCAATTCTTATAACTAAAGGCGATTTCTCTTCTTTTGTCTCAAGTACAGTACTAGATATTTTACCAATTTCTGTATTAACACCTGTTTCAACAACTATACATTTAGCACGTCCTGTTACAACAGAAGTACCTGCAAAAGCCATATTAGATATATCAGTAACTGATTTACTATTTATAATTAAATCAGAATTTTTAACAGTTGCAATAGATTCTCCAGTCAGAACTGATTCATCAATAGTAAGATTTGAAGAAGTTAATATTCTAAGATCAGCAGATACTTTATTACCACTTTCTAAAAGAACAATATCTCCAGCTACCAAATCATCAGAAAGAATCATTTTCTCTTTTCCGTCACGTAAAACTTTACACTTAACCTTAATTAAATTTTGAAGACTTTCAGCTTCTTTGCCTGCTTGCCATTCTTGAACAGTACCAAATATTGCATCAACTAAAATAATAAATACAATTGCAAAAAAATCTAGATATTCTCCTGCAGCAAGAGATAAAATACCAGCTAAAACCATAACAAATATAATCGGACTTAAAAATTGCATAAAGAAAATTTTTAATGGTCCGTCACTTTTTTTCTTAGGTAAAACATTTTTGCCATATCTCAAAAGTCTTTCTTTGGCATCACTTGATTTTAATCCTTCAAGATTAGAATCAAGTTTTGTAAAAATTTCTTTTTCTGTTAAAGAGTACCACTTATTTTTCAATTAAACCAACTCCATCCATTTTATCCAACTAATAGAACTCCTTTTCTTCCACCACGCATATATTGTGAAATAATTTCTTCTAAGTTACCTCTTGAAGAAACACAGTTACTAATTATTACTTCACCATTTTCTTCCCCTAACAAAGTTATAAAATGGTTGTTGGTAGCATATTTATTTTGTCCAGCAGAATCGCCAGTAACAAGAGCTATTACAGGTCCTGTAGCAAAATGTTCTCTTATCATCGCTGCCATTTTGCTAACTTCTGCATCATCATGATTATTAGAATTATAATAATATGGTCCAGAATATTTAACACCAACAGAATCCAAAGCACCCATTATTCCAGAAAATGATCTGCTTTTACACATTTTAGCAGCTTCATAAGCACCAATACTACTATCAAAACCACTAACAGCAGATGCAAATGCTATTGGGGCACATCCATACATCGCTAAATTTCCACTTTGATAAGAAATATCTGCAAGACCACCTTGATTATACATATCATAAGTTCTTCCAGCATATGTATATGTCATGTAAGATCTCTTAGATTCATTTCCTGGCCCAAAAGTGCCACCGCCAAATGAACCCCCGCCACCTCCATGGCTAGCATGAATTACACCACCTTCCCATGTAAATTCAGGGTTTCTCTGTTTTTCAGCTACTCTAGCTTTTTCTTTAGCAGCAGTACCAGTTGCATTTGTGCATAATGGATCTGATCCTAAAACAGAATCAACAGCAGCGATTTTCGAAAACGCTATTACCATTGTTGGAGTAAAAATTACACACAAAGTTGCAATTGCCCGTTTACTAACATTGCTAGTAGCTTTAGCAAGCATTTTATCGTCTTGACTTATTACAGCTTTAGCAAAGTCAACACCAACCAACACTACAAGTAAACATGGTGCTAAAATTCTAAACCATCCCAAAATATCACGAACCAAAGATAAAGCTTCAGGAGTAAACAAACCATCACACGAAACTGCAACTGGTTCTGAAGGGAATAATTCATCTGCATAAACTGAAAAAGGTAACACTAAAGCAAGTAATAATGTAACAAGTAATACTTTATATTTCCTTTTCATTTTATTCACCTCCTAAACTCGTACTAAACACCGAAACATAAGAACCATTAACCATTTTGTATATTTCATATATTGGTTCATCATACATTCTATTTTGCATTATTATCTCATATACACCATCATTATCAGCATCTATAACTGCACTTACACCATAACTAGGAAAGACTATGCTTTCCTCTTCATAATAAGGTTCATTTTCAGCAATTAAATCTATATAATCATCTTTAACATAATATAAAAGTGAATAATTATACTTACTAATTTCTTCATTATCATCAGTAGCGAAATTTTTGTTATACTCATAAGTTACAGAATATAGAGTTTCTTCTTGACCATCGCCATCAAAATCCAATGTTATTTTGACAGTATCTAATAAATCAGAAAGTTTTGTAATATAATCCTTGCTGCTAACATTGTAAAAAATTTCAAAATCATTCTGATCAAATTCTTCATTAGTAAATTCAATATATTTAATGTTATTAGATATAGCAACAAGCGGTTTATTAAAGACATAATTATAATCAGCATGAATATTTGTAAATAATACATCGTTTGAAGTATCTACTCTTTTTATATAATAATTACCAACATACTCTTTTTGACTAAAAACTCTAAAATTGGACTTTAAGTAATCATCATTTTTAGCATAACTATAAGTTCCATCACTATATTCAATAACACCGCTATTATCTAAAATAATATAATAATTATCTGTACTAGCCATTTTAATAAATACTATTGACAAAATAATAGCAATAATTGTGGCGACTATTAAAATAATAAACTTTAGTTTGCTATTTTTTTTTGTTTTTTTTTGATTATTTTCTTCATAATTTACGAAGTCATATTGAAAATTATCATTATACATAAAATCCCTCACATTATAAGTAAATTATAGCAAAATATGAAAAAAGATACAACTAAGATTGTATCTGTATTCCAATATTAAATTACTTATTAACCGTTATATCCTTCGTTTAATAATTCGTTTGCTTTTTCTTCTATTTTCTTATCTGCTGCTTCATAACTTGCTGCAGTATTATCTAGAAATGTAGCATACTTGTTTATAGCATCATAGAAGTCAGTAAATTTTGCTGAAAGACTAGTATATCTAGCTCTTAAATTTTCTGCAGAAGCACTTTCCCATGAAGCTGCTGTTCCATTGATTGTAGATGTAGCTTCATCAAGTGTTGATTGCATATCATTTACATTCTTTCTTAGTGAAGATGCTGCGTTACGTAATTCTACTGAATTAACTTGCATATCCATTTATATATCCCTCCTTCATAATTTAATTATAGACTACTTGCTTGTTGAGCAATGTCTGCTTGTAGTTTTTCCAAACTGTTACCAGTTTCTTGTAGGAAAACACCATAGTTTCCAATAACTTGTCCTAATGCATCAATGTTTTCTTTGTAACCGTAAACAGTTGCAGCGAATTGTTGATTATCAGCACCTTGCCAATTAGCTTTAAGATTATCTACTGTCTCATAGATTGCCTTAACTGAAGCTAAATAACTTTCAGCATTAGCAACTAACTTCTTACCAGCAGTTCTTATTTCTTCTGGACTTGCCTTTAAGATCATTTAGTTCACCTCCTTGAATATACAAATAGCAGCAATATGCATCACTATTTTTATGTATTAATCGTAGTATATTTTTTAGCATTTGTCAATTTATTTATAAAAATATAACACCTTTTTACATTTTAATATTTGGTTTCTTTGTAGGGAGAAATTATAATTCTAGCTAACAATTTTTAACTGTAATTAAACCTAACTATAAATGCAAGGTTAAATTGTATCAGTTCCTGAACTTGTACTTGTACTCGTGCTTGTATTTGAATTGTAATATGTAGGAACACCAAGTTCTAGCGATGCTGTATCATATTTTTGAGCAGTATCAAGCCAACGCTGAGTTTCAGTAAACACATGATCAAGACCAGTAGTACCATTACCCCAGTTAGCAAATGCACCATAAACAGGAACCCAACCAGAAACGCCATTATTTGCAAGCCAATAACCCTCTCCATTAGTAACAGCCTCAAATTTCTTTTTAGCCTCAGTAATAGAATAAGTACCATCTAAGTAGCCTTGACGAATATCAATCATTGCAGCAACAGCAGCAGCCTCGCGCTCTTCTTTACTTTTACTCTTATTTTGAACAATTCCATTTAATTCGTCAAATGATTTATCAGAAATAACATCAGGAGAAACTTTTCCATCAGCACTCCAATATTGATTAAGGTAATCATAAAATTTCTTATCAGCTTCCAATAAGTCATCACCCAAAAACGAAATATCTCCTTGCCTTGTACCTGCCATGTCATTAACTCGCCAATAAAGGATAGAATAAAGTGACTTATGTGTACTACCATGCAAAGATTCCATGTATTCCTTATGTTGATCATAAGTTATTTCTCCATTTAGATATGCATTATTAACCGCATTATAATACGCCATTAAATGAGACATAACTTCTTTTCCCTTTTCACTAGAAAAGAAATCGGCAGAAGGTACTTTTTCAGTAGTATTCAAATAATCTACATCATCTTCTACTAGAACCTTAAGTTCATCGATACTTCCAGCTGAAGTAGCAGCAGGAGGTTCAAAAGAATTTGAAAAGCTTGGAACAGTAATAGTACTTAAATCCATTGTAGTCATTACACCTAAAGGAACACCATTACATACATTACCAACAATTCCTAAACCCTCTCCAGTCGCAGCTGAAGCAAGGTTATCTATAGCTTGCGCTACAGCAGTAACAGCATCAGAAATATCTTTTTTATTTGCATCTATTTGTGCTTGATCATTAGCCTGATATACAAAATTTGATCCTGAATTACTAGTAGATGATGTTTTAGAGGTGCCTTTTACAGATTTAGAAGTACTAGTAGATGATGCCTTAGGTACGTTTTCTCCACACTTAAGATTATTAGTAACTTTAATTAAGTCTTTTATATAATCAATTGGTTCTTTAAATTCTCCAATTTTAGAAATAAGTGTTGCCAAACTACCGTTCATACTAATTTCTATTCTATTTGTACCCTCAACAATAGTATTATCAAGAGCACTTTTTACACCAACACCAGATCCATTAGTCCAGCCACTTCCTATGCCACTACTTGCAGAAGAAAAACTACTTTTGGCAGTCGTAATACTTCCAACGATAGAAGCTCTTTTAGACTCCATTTCTGCAACTTTAGGCAACACCTGAGTATCAAAACTATCTACCTTATCACCACCTGAAAATTGAGTCAAAGTTAACCCTGGACCTGCCATACAAAACACTTCCTTTCATTATGCATTATTGCTATCATTTATACTCAAAGCATCTTTTCCATCATCAATTGCTTTGTTTATCATTTCTTCCATCATTTTATACTTACTACATGTCTCATCTAAGAAATCCATATAACTTTTATTTTTTAAACTAACTTCATCAAAAATTTTAGAAAAATTATTAAAGCTTTGTAAATTAGAACTGCCAAGGTTACCAGACCAATAAGAAGAAACAGCACTAGTTTTAGATTTAACATCAGCAAATAATTGGTTCATTTCGTCAACTTTACCTTTTAAAGCTGCAAGATTTGTTTCAAATTCATCAGAAACAAATTTAATATTATGACTGTTATTCATCAACACCAATCCTCCTGTTAAAATCCTCATTAAACTTTAAATCATTAGTATCATACTTCAAAGCTTTACCTCTAACATATGAGCCAAAAGAAGCAAGACAATTTTCAACATATTTAAGTCCTTTTATATATTCTAAAGAATTTTTCACAAAATTTTCAGAGTCAATTCCATCCCAACTATTTTTTATATTATTGACAAGTTCTGCCATTTCAGAAGAAATTTTTTCAAACTCTTTAGACTTACCATCCAAATACTTACCATAGTTATATAAATCGCTATGATTTGCATATATTCTTCCCATACAATCCTCCTTCACATTAAATTACTTCAACTACTATTTTTGATGTTCAGATATAAACTTTTCCGTAAACAAATTTTTTCCTAAAACACTACTTATACCACTGTTAGAATATTTTGGTAAAGTACTAGCAAATATAGTAGATTTACCAAATTCTTGTACTGCAGATTTTATAGTATCAGCATATTTGGTTTGTGTTAACATTTCTTCAGAACTAACACCAGACTTATCTTCTAAATATTTAACAAATGTTCTAAGGACACCAACAGTATTTTCTTTCATATCACCAATACCATCGCCATCATAAACATTTAATAATTTTGTTTGATAATCTTCTACCGATAAATTATCCCAGCTTCTTATAACATTCTTACAATCCTCAAGCTGTGAAAGTGTATTTTTTAATAAATCGATATGTTGTTCTTTAGAAATAAAATCACTAAATGTAATATTATTTTCCGTTGCTACTTTATTAAGATATTCATACATAACATCCAAATTAACAGAATTTAAATCAAATATATCAAGACGTTTTCCATTCATTATATCGTTCAATAAAAGTCTAGAAACTATACTGTCATTTTCAGTAAGAATTTTCTTAAGTTCATCAGGAATATATTGCGATTCTAACAATCTCTTTTTAATTTCATCATTATATTTATCATCAGCTAAAATCTCATCAATGCCTTTACCTTCTTTGCCTGACATGTCGCGTAAAATTTCAACAAAATTATCAAGTGCTGATAAATCCAATTTTTCTAAAGAAGTCGTATCTATTGCATCAACTATTTTTTGAGCTTTCTCTACTGAAGCAGGTGTACTAGGAGTTTGTGGTGAATCATTACCAGAAGAACCACCGCCTCCACTATAGCCGCCACCGCCTCCACTATAGCCGCCACCGCCAGTCCAAGGATCATCATTATCCTCCTGAGATGTTATCCCAGCATAATTAGAAACGGCAACAGACATTTTCTGTGACTCAATCAAAAGTTCCTCCATACTATTTTTTAGTTCTTCAATATAAGTAGCTCCAATAGTAGGATTAAAATTAGTCATTGCCTGAAAAGGATTACCTTGCATCTCTTGAAAAGCAGCATTTAAACTATTATTTCCTTGATTCCAAGACTCACATGCTTGACGGACTACATCACAATCAATATTAGTGTTATCCCCAACTATAGTTCCCCAACAACTATCATGATTAGTATTACTCATATAATCAACCTCACTATATCAAAATTATTTCTGTTCCATTCCTTATGTCAGAATCTTTAATCGTTAAATTAGCATTATAAGGTTTACCTGTTTGTTTACTGTAAATAACAGCATCTTTCTTAACAGGGTAATGGCCGCCAGAAAGCTCTGAAACGGCCTTAGCCAAAAGCATAGAAACCTTATTGACTGTTTTACCAACTGGTATATAAACCTCATACTTAGATTCAATCAAAGGAACTTCAACTATTATAAAAATCTTATTATTCATTAAGCATCACCATAAGCATCACCATCTTCCCCTTCTTCAAGGAACTTAACTAATACAGGTATGCCTCTTTCAACAACATATCCAAATCTATTACCAATTTCTTCGTACAATTCTTTAGTAGTTTTAGTAAGTTTAAGAGCAAACTGGTTAGCAATACCGTCACCAACCCAAATTCCTCTCGAATTATTTACTGTATTTCTATACCAATCATCATACTCAATTTTCTTAAACTTGTCAACACTATCAGCAAGCAAGAAACAAAATTTACCTAAGTCTTTTCCAAGTTCAAACATCTTTCCAAATAACTTTTTATTATCTGGTGAAAGCTTAGCTTGGAACTTATCAATTCCACTAATTATACATACAGTAACTGGAACATTTTCAATGCTTTTCTTATCAAAATTATTATTTCTATAAACCTCTTCAACATCTTTAATATTGTTATAAAGTTCTGTAAATATAGCATCAATACCATTATTTACATACTTGCAATTTGTTAAATCAGCAGCATCAATTATTTCTTCAGTATCAATAGCCAAATAATTTATACCATTTATTAAGTTAACTTCTTTAGCAATTTCATTCAATAATGGTTTAAGTGTAAGTATATCAAGCGTTGTAAGAATTGTGTTGTAGTTCCTTAACATATCAATTGCAGAAATTTTAAGAGTTTTCTTTTCAACACCAACAGGAATCTTGTTAATTCCAGTAAATTCACTTTTAACAAAGTCAAAGGTAACTCTAGTAGGAAGAATTGGTACTGATTTTGCTTTAAAGCTAGTAGATTCTTTAAGTTTGTTACAAGTCTCTCTTATAACATCATTAACATTACCTTCACTAACTATTGAAGCAGTTTGGAATTCATAAATAGAACCTAAGTTAACAAGTCCACGTCCAACTATATCTGAAGGCTTGGTACCTCTTACATTACCAAGTATTGCAGAGTAATCATTTTCATCGTTAAGCTGAAGTGTAAGTTTAATTTTAAAGTTCTGTGCTAGACGATATCTTACCATATTGCTTGCACTAGTAGTAAGTAAGAAGAATACACCAAACTTAGTACCTTCACGTGTAAGTTGTAGTAAAACATCTTCATAACTATTGTAAACTTCTGTAAATGCTTCATAGTTGTTTATAATTACCACAATGTTAGGTACTGATGAGCCGCTTTGTCTAACATATGTAGAAAAATCACCACTATAATCAGCAAATAATTTCTTTCTTCTATCTATTTCTGTTCTAAGCATTTTAAATAAGTTGCTAATTTTTTCACTGTCATTTATGTAAAGTATATCTCCTACATGTGGAGCCTTTGAAAATACTCGTAACGATTCTGCACCAAATTCTAGTATGTAGAAGTTTACTTCTTCTGGTGCGTGTGTAGTAATTGAATCATAAATAATAGCATTAAGCATTTGTTCCTTACCACTACCAGCAGAACCATAAATAATAGCATTTCCATCACGAGAAAGTGGAAGTGTTAAAATACCTTGTCTTTGGTTAAATGGATCATCAAACTCACCTATTATTGGTTCAATAACAAAGTTAGTTGTTAAATAGTTATATTTCGTTCTAAGTTTATCAAGTAATATAATAGCAGGAATTTTTTCAAGCCATAATTGTTTAATTTTAATATGTTCTTTCTCTGCTATATCAGAAAGATATTTAACAATATTAGTTAACTGTTCACCTTGAGCAGCAACACCATCTGTTTTAATTTCATCAGTTTCTTTTACAACTTCACCAATATTATTAACAAAGTTCATTGAAGTATCAATTTTCTTTTTAACTTTTTCCATAGGGAAATATGGAGCACCAGACCAAGCGCTTTGTCCAAGTCCAAAATACTCATTATAACCAACTTGTAAATAGAATCTACCAGTTTGTTTAATAAATGCAGCATCTGGTACTTTAAGCATATCATTACTGTCTGATTTGTCTTGAACTTTCAAACAAACTCTAAAACGAGCATTTGACCAAATCTGATCATTTACAATACCACTAGGCTTTTGTGTTGCAAGAATTAAGTGAACACCTAAACTACGTCCAATACGAGCAGCACTTATTAACTGATCCATGAATTCTGGTTGTTGTACTTTAAGTTCAGCAAACTCATCGGAAATGATAAGTAAATGTGACACTGGTTCTTTAACAAGTCCTTCATGATAGAACTTTTGATATTTATAAATATCTATAGTACCTTCATTTAAAGCTTGTCTTGCTTCATTAAATATTGTTTGTCTTCTTCTAAGCTCACTTTGTATTGATACAAGAGACCTATTCATCTCTAATGTATCAAGGTTTGTAATAGTACCAGCCAAGTGTGGAAGTTTAACACCTGTATCTTCATTTTTAAATGCTCCCGCAAGTCCTCCGCCTTTATAGTCTATTAAGATAAATGAAACATCATTTGGATGATAGTTAATTGCAAGTGACAATATATAAGTAATGATAAATTCTGATTTACCAGAACCAGTCATACCTGCTATAAGTCCATGCGGTCCATGTGCTTTTTCATGAATATCAAGTTTAAATAACATTCCGTTAGCATCAATACCAATAGGTGCTTGTAAAGTAGATGTTGGATTACTCATCTTCCAACGGAAAATAGCATTTAACTGATCAACTTTACCTACCCCATACATTTCAAGGAAATCAACCACATTTGGAAGTGCATAACTATCTTGAGCAAATTTAATAGGTATATTAGCAACTTTTTTGCAACATGTAATAAAATTACCTTGTGTATAGTTGTCAATTCTAAATTCTTTTTGTTTATCAGAAGTAAGTTCACTCTCAAATACTGCACCATTTCTACCATTTATACTTAAGAATGTTGTACATTCATTAGGAAGTGTAGACAAGTTATCATTTATAACAATTACATTCATACCTATGTTCTTCTTTAACTTAAGTGCCTTACTAATTATTTGAACATTTTTAGCAATTTTATAATCATCAGTTATTATTATGTAATATGGAGGAAAGGACTTATAATCTTCTTTATCATGTTCCAATCTTGATTCAAGCACTCTTTCCAAATATAAAGAAAGTGCACACATTTCTTCATAATTGGTAGCAAAGAATCTCATCTGCCTATCATTACTCCATGTATGTGGAAGCATTTTAGCATATTCCCATTCTGGAGCACGTTTCTCATCTGTAAATATTACAAATTTAACATCTTCATAGCTATGGAAAGTAATAATTTGAAGAAGAAGCTGTTTCATAAATTCTCTAGTTTCATCTCTTCTACCTACCATACCTAATATATACTTTTCTGTTAAAGAAATACTAATTGGAACATCATTTAAATCTTTTGATTTATCAACAAGTGTATTAAGTATCTTTTTAAGATCATCTTCATCCATTGTAAAGTGTTCTTCTGGATACTTAATATCAAGTTCCAAAGGTGTATCTCCCATACCAAGTCTCAATGATAAAAAGTCTGAGTGATCAACTTTTCTTTCCCATAACTGTCTATTCTTAGTAAGAACTATTTTTTCACATTCTTCTAATGTGATATAGTTTTCAATAAGAATTTGTTTTTGTTTTTTCATTATCAAGTCAATTTCGTTTCTCTTACCATCAATATAGGCACCATATTTTTCTTGACGTTCTTTTTCGTATTTGATTTTTTGTTTCTTTTGGTATCTTTTAGTAAGTAATGGCCATAAAAACATACTTGCCATCATACCAAATGCCATTATCAAAGATGGTAAACATTGTTGCCATGTCCTTTGTCCTGATGAAATAATATCTATTGTGTTATACAAACTTACCATTGAACTCATACCAGTTGTCATCATTGGTCCAATTGTATAAATAAATGGCGTTTCATCTTGTTTTTCTTTGCCAGGTGGAGGATCAATTACCATTTGCTCTTTTTCGATTATTGTTCTAAATCTTGGTGATCTAAAGAAATAATCATTTTCTTCAAATACTTCAAGTTCTGCATTTTTTTCTTCATCAACTGGTTCAATAACAACATTTGGTTTTTGATGTATAGTAAAAATATCACTACTATATTTAACTCTTCCAAAAGGATTGTTGGTTATAATCATATTACCAAGCACAATCATTTTAAGTCCTGTTATGAAGATTATATCTCCATGTTTTAAATTTTTTGTACCTACAAGTCTTTCATTATTTACATAAGTACCAAAACTACTATTCATATCAGTAATTTGCCATGAACCATTATTATATATAAGTCTTGCATGTTCATTTGAAACAGTAGGTAAATTATAAATAACTTTACAAAGCGCGCTTTTACCTATCAATATATCCGCTTGATTTCTAACTTCAATTTGAATATTATCAGAATCATATACAGGAGAACAATAAAGAAGTGCTATTTCTTCTTTTTCTATTTGTACATAATGAAAACTAAAATCTCGTAAAACAACTTCCCCTATTATTCTATCTTCCTCAATAACTTTATTATAGTTATTGCTTTTTAAAACCCAACTGCCATCACGTTCTTCTATTGATACAAGTTTTCTCTCATTGCCATTTTTATCTGTATCGCAAACCCAATAAGTACCATTAACAGCAAGTGGCAATCTAACAGAATAAATCTTATCTTTTTTAATTAATGAAACTAACATCCATTCACCAGCTTCCATTTCCTATCGATATTTTCAATAACGAATCTATCAACCGACCCCTAGTCTATAATAATGTTATCATTTTTAAGTTTATTTGGCAATAATAATACCCAAGAAAAAGAAAAAAACTACAGGTATTTTACCGGTAGTTATCTAACTTTCTTCTCAATGAGTTCCAATGTTCTTTTTGGATTCTCAATAAGCTTAACATAAATATCTATATGTTTTCTAAGCTCTTTTATAAGTTCTATTTCTTCTTTAGACATCTTGATGCCATACTCTATGTCATCATCACTTGTAACATATACATCATGACCTATAAGATAATCTATATTTACTTTAAAAAGATTAGAAATATCAATAATTGTATCTAGTGATGGTATCCTAGTTCCTTTCTCATAACAACAAATACTGACTTTAGTGACATTTATGCTATCGCCTAATTCTTTCTGTGTCATTCCGAACTTTTTTCTCAGTTCTCTTAACCTCTTTCCAAACAAAACCATGTAATATCACCACTTTCAGAATAAATACATTATATTTAATCAAAGGCTCTATTTGGGTGAAGTTAACTAAATAGAAACTCCTATTTTTTATCTTTACTTGTAGATGATAAGAAAGTTACTCTTTCTGCGACTACTTCTACATAATACTTTTTTTCATTCTCATCTTTCTCAACTACCCTTGTTTGAAGTCTACCCTTGATACCAACAATATCTCCTTTTTTGCAATATTCACTAGTAGACTTGGCAACTGAATCCCAGAGAACACAGTTTATAAAATCTGTTTCATATTCACCATTCATGTTTTTGAAATTACGGGGAACTGCAATTGTAATGTTAGATATTTTTTTATGAGATTCAGTTTCAACAAGTTCAGGATCTTTTACCAGCCTCCCAACTAATACTATTTGATTTAAAATGTTAATTCCTCCTTTCGTTTGAATACTCTAACATATTAAAAAGACGTGAACAAACAAGAGAAATTAAATTTTATATGCAAAAAAAGAAGCATTTCTTTATTAGAATTATGCTTCTTTTTTAATTTTTTATTCATATTTGTATAACTTATAAGTTTTTTTTCAAAAGTTGGTTAAGTTCCACCGCATACTCCATAGGAAGTTCTTCTCTAAACTTTTCTATAAAGCCAAGCACAATAAGTTCAGTAGCTTTTTCCATAGTAAGCCCTCTTGACATTAAGTAAAATAAGCTTTCTTCGTTTACTCTAGATACAGTAGCTTCATGTTCAATATTGCTCGATACATTTCTACAAACATTTGTAGGATACGCATCGCTTTTAGAGGCACTATCAAGTATTAAGGAATCACACTTTACAATAGCCTTGCTATTAACGGCAGACTCTTTTATATCAACTTTTCCTCTATAAGTTGCATTACCACCAAGTCTAGATATACTCTTGGAAATTATATTACTAGTTGTGTTCTTACCAATATGAATCATTCTAGCACCACTATCTTGTTGTTGATCTTTTGTAGCAACACTTATTGTGATACATGTTCCAGACGAATTATCACCTTTTAAAATACATGCAGGGTACTTCATAGTAGCACGACTTCCAATGTTACCATCAATCCATTCCATAGTACCATTTTCTTCAACAAGTGCTCTCTTTGTTACTAAATTCAAAACATTAACAGCCCAGTTTTGAATTGTTGTATAACGACAACTACTATTTTTACCAACATAGATTTCCACCACAGCGGCATGTAAACTTGAATCACTATAAGTAGGAGCTGTACATCCTTCAACATAATGCAAATGACTATTATCATCAACAATTATCAAAGTTCTTTCAAATTGCCCCATTCCACGTGAATTGATTCTGAAATAACTTTGAAGTGGTCTATCAAGTGTCGTATTAGGAGGTATGTAAATAAAACTACCACCAGAGAATACTGCACTATTAAGAGCTGCAAACTTGTTATCAGTTGGTTTAACAATTTTTGAAAAATATTTTTTCACAAGGTCAGGATATTTCTTCATTGCCATTTCTATTGACGTAAAGATTACATTCTTTTTAACAAGTTCCTCTAACATGTTATGATATATAACTTCACTTTCATATTGAACACCAATACCATCCAAATATTTTTCACTATCAACTACACCAAGTTTTTCAAATTCAGCTTTTACATTTTTATTTATACAACTCCAATTACTATTTAACTTGTTATCCTCATTTTTATAATAGATAACTTTATCAAAATCAAGTTCATAACTAGGTCCATAATTAGGCATATCTAGTTCTTTAAATATTTTATAACTATTAAGTCTATAATCTAGAACCCACTGTTCTTCATGTTTTATCTCTGATATTTTTTTAATATTTTCTTCATTTAGTCCTACAATTTCCATAAAGAACATCAAGCTCCTTTCTATTTTTCTTTATTTTCTAATATCTTTTTAGCTGCATTCATTGGAAGAAGTGCACATCTTTTTCTACTTGGTTGTTTATATACTTCATTATATATATTTAATTCACCAAGAAGTTTTTCATCATAAGGAAGTTCATTTATCATTCTCTCATAATTCTCAATAATCTCTTCTGCTTCTTCTTTTGTTTTTCCTTTTAATTCTTTAGTCATAACAGAGGATGCTGATGTACAAATAGCACAAGCTTCTCCATCAAACTTCACATCTTCTATCACACCATTTTTTTCTTTTAAAGCAACTGTTATGTTATCGACACATGACTCATTTCTAGAGTTCATTTTCGTATAACTATCATCATTTGGTAATCCTCTATTAGCAGGATTATTATAATTGTCTAACATAATGTCTCTTTTTAACTTACTATCCATTTTTATTCTCCTTTACTTATACAAGTGTATCTAAAATTTTATCTTGATCTTTAAGTGCATCTACAAGTACATCTATATCATGTTTAGTGTTATAAAAATACAAACTTGCTCTACAAGTATTTGTATCACAAATAACTTCTTCCAACATTTTAGCACAATGATTACCTGCTCTTATACATATCTTAAACTGATTTAAATAAATAGCAACATCTTGGCTAAAGTATTTTCCAACATTGAAAAGTAAAACACCACTTTCTACATTTTTATTATAAATCTTAATGTTAGGAACTTCTTCCATTCTACTTATTAAATACGTTTTAAGTTCTCTTTCATAATCATGTATTTTGTCCATACCAATATTTTCAAGATAATCAATGGCACTTCCAAGTCCTATTACACCAGCAATATTTCTAGTACCCGCTTCAAGTCTAAAAGGAAGTTCTTTCAAAGTATATTCTCCATCGCTAGAAAAGGCAATGTTCATTCCACCACCATATTCCATTGGTACAAGTCGTTCAAGAAGTTCTTCCTTCCCATATAATACACCAACACCTGTTGGTCCTAACATTTTATGTGCTGAAAATCCCATAAAACTTATATTATATTTTTTTACATCCATTTTTATATGACCAATACTTTGTGTTGCATCAAGTACAAATAATATATCTTTTTCTTTACATATATTACCTACCTTTTCAATATCTCTTATATCACCAATAGCATTAGTAATATGTGCTAAAGATATTACTTTAGTCTTAGGAGTAATCTCATTTTCTATACTTTCCACACTAAGTTCATAATTATCGTTTAATTTTGCATATTTAATTTTAAAACCTATCTTTTTACTTAATGCTAGCCAAGGCAAAATATTTGAAGCATGTTCACCTTTGTTAAGTATTACCTCATCGTCTTTTTTTAAGAATCCTGACATAAAACCAAACACTATCATATTAAATGATTCAGTTGAACCCTTAGTAAAAATAACTTCATTAACACTATCAGCATTTATAAATTTTCTAACCTTTTCTCTTGCACCTTCATATTCGTTATCAACTTTCAAACTATTATCATAGTCGCCTCTATGAGCATTGGCAGTATATTTTGTATAATAATCCACAACAGAGTTAACTACTACATTTGGTTTCATCGTAGTAGCGGCATTATCTAAATAAATAAGTCCATCTTTAAAAATTTCAAAATCTTCTCTATTCAAATTATCACCTCCTGTCAGTTAAATATTTTCTATCATTGATTCAAACACTGATTTTTCTTTCTCATCTAAATTCATATTATTTAAAAGGAATGCTTTCATCAAAAGTATATCACAAGTTTTCTCGTCAATACCACGTGTCATCATATAAAATTTACTATCTAAATCAAATGAACCAATGTAAGCTGAATGACTTGCTTCTATATCATCGTTATCCACAATTAAATTTGGTAGAATAAAACTTTTTCCACTATTTAAGTTAATAATTTTATTATCTTGTTTAAAAGTTGTTTTAATGCTATCTTTTTTCACAACACCATCTACAATAAATTTAAATGTATTATCTTTAACATTTATCGCATGGTTTCTAATCTTACTTTCACATTTTGGAACATTATGGTTAATTACTTCTCTAAATTCATTGTCTTTGTAATTGATAATACTGGTATTAAATATAACAAATGAACCTTCCCCATTCAAATTAAGTGTTATATCATCACTACTATCAATTGACAATTTATTTACAAAAACTTTACAATTTTGATTAACTGCATATTCTATAATATTTTTTGTGTTTTGGCTTTTATCAAAAACTCGCAAGCAAACTCCTGGCATAAGTTCTATCTTGATATTTCTTGACACATCTATAAGATTGATTTCTATATCAGCATCTTCATCTATCAAAATGTGCTTGTTAACAACATCGTTATCTATTACTAATTTATTCATAAACTTTATTCTCACTTATATTAAATGTATCAGAATAACCATTTTTTTCTATTTCTAAAGCAAAATCATAGTCACCTGTCTTAACTATTTTTCCGCCAACCATCATATGTACATATTTAGGTTTAATATACTCCAAAATTCTAGGATAATGAGTAATTATCAAAACCATTGTGTCAGGGTTTCTTTCTAAATAAGAATTGATAGCAACACACACACTACGTAAGCTATCAACATCAAGTCCAGAATCAATTTCATCAAGTATAATAAACTTTGGCTCTAAAAGCTCCATTTGTAATATTTCGTTTTTCTTTCTTTCGCCACCACTTGCACCAACATTTATTGCCCTATGAATCATATCTTCATTCATATCAAGTTCTTTTACTTTTTGATCTAAAACTTTAATAAATTCATAAAGGCTAATAGGTGTATCTCTTCTTGCATTAAGAGCTGTTTTTAAAAACTCGCTATTTTGAACTCCTTCAATACTAATTGGATTCTGCATAGATAAGAATATACCTTTTCTAGCTCTTTCATCAGTTTCAAGGTTATTTATACTTTCACCATCAAATATAATATTACCAGATTCAACTTCATAACTTTTACTTCCCATTATAACTTTTGAAAGTGTTGATTTCCCTGTTCCATTTGGTCCCATTATTGCATGAATTTCACCAGGTTTAATATCTATATTAAAGTCATTTAATATCTTTTTATCGCCAACTTTTACATTTAGGTTTTCTATTTTAAACATGAAACCACCTCACCTAGGTGTTATTATACCACAAAATATGAATAAATTATCAATTTAGTAAAAAAGTTTGTATAAAAAACAGACAGAAAAAACAAAATAATAATGATATTGCTGAATTCACCCGAAAATGCTTTAAGCATTTTCATTTTTTTGGTAAAATATTTACTGAAAGGATGTTAATAATTATGGAAAATTGTATTTTTTGTAAAATAATAAAAGGTGAAATTCCTAGCATGACAATATATGAAGATGATGTTGTTAAGGTATTCTTAGATATAAATCCTACTACAAATGGTGATACTTTAATTGTACCAAAGAAACACATAGAAAATATGTTAGACCTTGACGATAAAACATTATCTCATATACATAAAATTAGTAAAGAAATTTATAATGTATTAAAAGAAAAACTAAATATTGACGGACTAACTCTTGTACAAAATAATTTTTATGGGCAAGAAATAAAACATTATCATGTACATCTAATACCAAGATATAAAAATGATGACGTTAAACAGTTATCAAACAAAGAAATACTAAAAGAAGTAAAAGAAGTATTTAACCAAATAAAAGATTAAATACTTCTTTTTGTTTTTATATTTTTTTCCTTTAAAGGCATATTGGCTTAGAAATATTTTCCTTTTTAAGTTTCTTTGCTAAAACATAATCAAGTGCAATATTCTCAGCTTCTGCAAGTGCTTCATTATATGGCTCTTTAACGCTGTAACATTCAGAGATTGGAGGAAGTCCCTTAATCCTTCTGCATTCAGCAACAGAAGCAACACCAAGCAAGTTGTCAAAATAAGAATAATTAGCTTCTTTAAGCTCATCCATAGTCTCATCAGAAACTTTTTTCTTGTCTATCATTGATTCAAGTTCTGCTTTTTCCTCTTTTTCTATTTTGTCATCAAATGATTTACAAAGTTGAACCATAGTTAATTCGAAAGGAAAATGGCACATAAACTCTAATGCTTTTTGATCAATATTAAGGCTTGAATCCACTTCTTTTATAGCATTCATACCATAAGCCAAAAATAGTCTAGTCAAATAATCAACAGAAATTACACTCTGAAACTTTTTAAGCAAATCTTTTTTCTCATTAAATTCAATTTCCCTATTATTCAAATAGTAATCAACCATATCCAAATAAATAATACGACTTATATCTCCAAGCATAGAGCCATCTATTGCTACAACATCTTCTTGGTTAGACTCTTTAATGTCCTTTACATAACGAAAAATATGAACTAAGTATTCAAAAAAAGTAACGTATTCCCCATATTTTTCTTCAAGCACATTTCTTAGCTCTTCACTATCTATACTTTCACTATTATCACAATTTACAATATCCATAATATATTTATTTGATTGTGCAAAAATTTCTTTGTATTTATCAAGGTACATACTAAGAAAAGCATTATCATGGTCATAATATGCTCTAATTATTTTTTCACCAAGAATTTTTTCTTTTCTGACACTTGCAATTCCTTTATCATATACCTCATATATTTTCATACCATTACCCCACAAAATCTACAAAAATGTTAATTTACTTTAACTAAAGATTTAGATTTTTCTTTTTGCAAACTGCTAGCATATTCAATTGCTATATTACCGGCATTTTTCATTTTTTCATCTTTAGATTCAAGAAATTCTTTTGTATCAATACCATTTCTTCTTCTTTCTTCTATAGCAGAAGCTATTAAAAGTGTCCCAAACAATGAAGGATCTTTTTCACCATCTTCAATCATCATATCAGTATATAACAATGAAATTTTCTTGTTATCCACAAAAGCTGGGACAGACATAGTAGTATGCATAATTGCACCAATATCATCACCTGCTAAATAGCATCTAACAGAATCACTGTTAGTAAAGAATTCTGTAAGTGAATCTAAAAGTTTGTTTTTGTCACTTTCAGAAACATTATTTTCTTTTAAATATTTAACTGCCATTTCAAGTAAAATCATATCATGTTCACATTTTACAGAATGAACAGCATTATTTACAGCAAGTTCTCTAACACTTAATCCTCCAAATTCTCTTGCATATGCATCTTTAACCATTTCTCTTAAAAAGTAAGTATCATTTTGATCTAAATCAGAATCAACAAATCCACCATTTAAAGTAAGTGAGTCTGCAAGATCATTTACGAGAGTTTCATTATTTGCAAAAACAACATTATAAACATCTTGATATACACCTACGTTAGCATTTTTATCACTGAAAATTCTCTCTAGAATCTTTCTCCTAAGTTTCTTTTCCTTTTCTATACCAGAATTAAGTAATTTATATTTATCATTTATATTGTTCATATCATTATCTCCTTTAGGTGATCTATATTCTAGCACAGTAAAGATTTATTTACAAGGCATTAAAAAAGCAAGACTTGCATCTTGCTAATATGAAATAAATCCACCTACAATGATTGCTAACAATATGTAGATTACTATTATAACAACATAACCGTTATTACTTCTTTGACAATTGTTTTGAGAATTCTGCAAGGTTAATTCACCTCCTTATATATAGGCACCTAGAATTATTACTAGTAAAATGAATAGTACTAAAACAATAGCAGATGATGAAACACAATTACCCATAATTTAGCCCTCCTTTTTTTATTACTCACCTTATTTTATGGAATAACTGAAAAAAGGTTCGTGACAATTGTGAAATTTTTCTAAAACAATTGTTAATTTTAACAATATTTGTTATTATAGTATTGTTACTTTTGAAAGGAGAACAGTATGAAAAAGTTAGTAGTAAGTATGTTATTAGTGTTAATGCTTGTAACTGGTTGTAGAAAAGTACCTAAACTTGAAAATGGACAAGAAGCTGTAATAAGTCTTGATAATGGTGCAATTTCAGTAGATGATCTATATGAAGAAATGAAAGATAGATATGCTCTTAATGTCTTAATTGACATGATGGACAGAAAAATTTTAAATGATAAATACGAATCAACTGATGAAGAAAAAACTTATATTGAAAATGCATTAACTCAAGCTCAAACTTATTATAATTATTACTATTATAAACAATACTCAACATTTGAAAGCTTTATTCAATCAAATTATGGTGTTTCTACTACTGATGAATTAAAAGATGTTTTCGCATTAGATTATAAAAGAAAACAAGCTATAAATGATTATGTAAAAGAAACAGTAACTGAAAGTGAAATAAATGATTATTACAAAGATAAAACTGTTGGTAATATAAAAGCAAGTCATATTCTAATAACAGCAGATTACAAAGATGGTGCTACAGACGAAGAAAAGAAAGAAGCTGAAAACAAAGCACTTGAAACAGCAAAAGAAGTTATCACTAAATTAAATAATGGTGAAGATTTTGCTACATTAGCAAAAAAATATTCTAAAGATGGAAGCGCTGATAAAGGTGGAGATGTTGGAGAATTTAACCGTGGCGATATGGTTGATGAATTCTTCGAAGCAGCATTAAAACTTAATGTTGGGGAATATACAAAAGAACCAGTAAAAACTCAATATGGATATCATATAATTTTAAAAACTGAACAAAAAGAAAAACCAGCATTAGAAAGTGTTAAAGATGAAATTATAGAAGCACTTGCAAAAGAAAAGTTAAATGCAAATTCTAAGTTAAGTTATGAAGCTTTAATCAAAACAAGAGAAAAAGCTGGAATAACAATCGAAGACAAAGAACTAAAAAAGCAATATGAAAATTATGTATATAATGTAACAAAATAAAACTCCATTAAAGGAGTTTTTTTCTAATCAAAAGAATTATTTGTAAAGCCTAAAGCATACATTTTTTGCTTAACTTTATACTCTAGTTCACTTCCAGAATATTTTCTTGAAAGTCTTTTATATACTTTATCATACTCTTTTTTGTATATGTCTTTATCTGAGTTAAATGAAAGAGTATTTAAAACCGATAGTATAAGTGATCTATCATACCCTAGAGTACACAGATAATTAACTATTTTATTTTTTAATACTTGCGTACTTTTATTTCTATTAGTAGCAATCATTTTGGTTGCTACTTTTTTTATTCTTTCGGAACATAGTGAATCCGTAAACTTAATCAGTTTATTATCTATAACATTTTCACTTATCCCCTCTTCTAATAACATTTTTTTAACTTTATATGGGCCATCAAGACTTAACAAAATTTTATCATTTATAAATGACTCAGCAAAAAAAACATCATTTATATACTTTTGCTTTTCTAAAAGTGAAACAGTTTTATCAATAATATCCTTATCAACATTTTTATCGCTTAAATATTTTATAATTTCTTTTCTACTTCTTTGTCTAACTGTTATATATTTAATAGCTAGAGAATATGCTATATAATTAAGGTTTTCTGCAAGAATCTTTTCTTTGCCTTCATCACTAATTTTTTTTGTAAGTAATAAATCATATTTTAAAATCAAATCTTCATGTACAACTAGCACATCACCATCTTCTAGAAATATACTGTACATACCATTTTTCTTTTTCACAAATTTATTTATATTCAAAAATTAAAACCTCCTTCTATAAGAAAAAGACGTCTTATGCCGTCTCATTTTTTCTTACTTTTATATATCCTTCTGCTACTTCTTCAAGTGCTCTACCTATATTCTTTTTGGATACATATTTGTTGATAGGCATTTGAAAGTGTCCAGTTAAAGTCATTTCTTTGCTTCTTCTAGCAGCAATATGAACAAGTTCATATTTTGAATCCACAATATTTAAAAGTTTATCGATTGATGGATATATCACTCTATCACCTTCCCTATTTAAAGAATACACTATAAGAGTTGTCACTTCAACAGTTTAGACAAAACTTTACAATAAGCAACTGTCAAGTTATTTTAGGTATTCTTTTAATACCTCTATAGTATCTTTTACTGGATTTTTCCTAGTTGCAGTTGCAAGTGATTCCTCTAAAACAGATATAATATCACTTTTTGAAATATAAACAAGCTTAAATTCACCATTTTTTTCATCATCAGTTAAATAAACATTTCCAAGATCTGGGACAAAATCATTTTTTATTACATAATAATTGGTAATATATAGTGATAAATCTCCTGCATTAGGATAGTCTTTATTAAAATATTTTATACTCATAAAAAGTTTAGCATCATCAAGTGGTAAAGAAGAACCTGTTTCTTCTAAAATCTCTCTTTCTAGACATTCTTTATCAGTTTCCTCATCTTCAACATGTCCACCAGTAAAAAAGTAATTATTATGACAAAAGCATGTTAATATTTCTCCTTTTGTATTTTCTATCAAAATTTTTGCACGTCTTACTACATTATTAACATCTTCTAATAATATATTATTGAAATTATATACAATTTCCTTAACTTTTTCAGTTAAAAGTTTTATTCCTATAGCTAAAACTCCATACTTTGCTTGCTCTTCCTTAGAATAGTAAAGATCCATATCAGAAGGTTTAGCATCTTCATCCAAAGCATATCCGATAGAAACTTTATCATAATGTTTATAAAGTTCTTCAAAGCTATCATAAATATCCAAAGACACAACTGAAGTTTCTATTCTATCATGAGTAATTCTATTTTCGAACTCAATAATATCTCCAACTTTAATATTTCTTCTTTTCTCATCGTTTAATCTAAGTTCAAATGTTTTTGTACCGTTTGCAATAAGCTCAAATGGCTCATTATGTAATCTCATTTTATGAATCATACATATACCTCCTCAAACAATTAAATACTTCTATCATTTTCGTAATTAGTAATAATTACTTCCTCTACTTTACCTCTTTTTTTACCATTAGCATTTATACTTCTTTTAGCTTCAATTAAATGTATATGATAATCTTTATATAATTCATTAACTAAAGATGTATTATGATTAGAAAGCATAACATATACACCTTTAGCATCAAGTTCTTTAAAAACTTTTGCTAGTCTTCTCTGTTCTTCTTTACCAAAGCCATCTTCTGTATAACTATTAAATGTAGATGTATCAGAATCATATGGCGGATCAAAATATACAAAATCACCTTTTTTAGCACTTTTTACAGCATCCTCAAAATCCACACAAAGTATTTTTATATCATTCATAGTTAAATAATTACTAACAGTTATTAAGTTTCCACCATCATAGGTATTAACTTTTAACTTTTTACCAAATGGCACATTAAATTCATTTTTACTATTAACTCTATATAACCCATTAAAACATGCTTTATTTAAATATATAGTACGTGCTGCTTTAGTATAACAAGAAAGTCTATTATAAGAATTTTTATTTCTATCTTTATTTCTAATGTCATAATAAAATGCTTCAGAATGTTCCGTTTCATAATGATTTAAAACACCACACATCTTTTTAAATTTTTCTTCATCACACAAGCATTCATAAACATTCATAAGTTCTTCGTTAGAATCATTTATAACAGCCTTTTTAGGAGAAAGTTCGAATAAAAGTGCTCCCCCTCCAATAAATGGTTCATAATATGTGTCAAACTCATCTGGAACATATTTTTTCAATTTATCAATTATTTGTCTTTTTCCACCGGCCCATTTAACAAATGGTTTCCCTTTAATCATGTAAAACTCCTCCCATGTAAAATACTACTGTAATTATAACATATATACAAAAATTAGCAAAACAAAAAGGCCTCAGAATAGAAGCCTTTAAAATACTATATATGTTATCTATATTGGCAGCATGAACCGCATTGAATATTTGTGCAAGTATTTTCTTCACAGCATGAATAACTAGGTCTATATGTATGACGATAAACATGATTGTTAATAATTTTTGTTCTTATTGGGCAAACATGTGGAACTTCATGCATAATAGTTCTGTTTACTATTCTCTCTTGCATTGGTTCGATTATTGGCTGACCAACTCCACCTTGCATTACTGTATTTGGTTGTGATGCTACATTCATTTGACTACTTGTCATATTAACATCAATATCCATATTTATAGGACCATCACCAGTAAAATTTTGATTAAATTCATTTTGTCTTTGACATCCACGATTAAACACTTTTATTATTCCTCCTATCTAGTCTATCATATGAAGATATAGCTAAATAGGTATATTTTATTGGCCTAATTTATTTAACAGATTTGCCATATTCTTTCTTTAGTTTCAAATAACATTTTCCACAAACGCTCTCATACTCAACAGTTTCTTGATTATCTATTTCAACTTGTTTACCAACAAAAGTTGGAACATTATTAACAAGTCTCAAATTATGAGTAGCTTTACTACCACATTTGCAAATAGTCTTAAGTTCTTTTATATCATCAGCAAGTTCTAAAAGTCTAGTAGCACCTTCAAATCCTTTGCTTTGAAAGTCTGTCCTTAATCCATAACATAAAACAGGAACATCATATTCCTTTGTAATTGCATATAACTCATCAACTTGTTTTCTAGTTAAAAATTCAGCTTCATCTACTAATATTGCATTTGGAACATCTTTCATTTCATTAACAATTCTACCTGACTTTGTTAAAAGAATATCAACTTTTCTTTCTATTCCTAATCTGCTAGAAACTCTATCTTCAGCCTTTGTGTCAATAGCAGGTTTAATTATTAGAACTTTCATACCTTGTTGTTCATAATTGTGTGCTACTTGCAAAAGTGCAGTTGATTTTCCACTATTCATAGCACCATAATTAAAATAAAGTTTTGACATAATATTTACCTCTTACCTTCCATATAACACTATTATATATTTTTTAGAGGTAAAGAAAAAGTACCAAATGGTACCAATTATTTTTTTTGCTGATTTTTGTAGTAATCGTAAAGTTCTTTAAATCTTTGAAAATGAACAACCTCACGTTGTCTTAACCATAGAAGTGGTCCAATAACATCTGGATCATCTGTTAAGTCAATTAAATGTTCATAGACAGCTCTTGCTTTTTGTTCTGCTGCCATGTCCTCAGATAAGTCTGCTAAAGGATCACCAGTTGTAGCAAAATAGCTAACTGTAAAAGGAACACCACTGGCATCTGTTGGATATACAGCTCTTTCATGTTCAGCATAATGACTATCAAGTCCAGCATTTCTTATTTCTTCTATGGTAGCACCCTTCATAAGTTGATATATCATAGTAGAAAGCATTTCTACATGTCCCAACTCTTCAGTACCTATATCGGTAAGAAGTGCCTTACCTCTATCATCAGGCATAGTATATCTTTGATTTAAATATCTTAAAGCTGCACCAAGTTCACCTGCTGAACCCCCATATTGTGTAACTAGATATTTTGCCATTCTCAAATCTTTTTTAGTTATATTTATCGGATATTCAAGTTTTTTCTGATATTGCCACATACTTAATTAGCACTCCTTTCCCAAGGCCATGTTTGATCTACCCAGCCAAATGGAACACTATTTAAAGATGTACTGTTAACATTTAATGCCCCATATCTATTTTCATATTGATTTAATAAATCATTATATGTATTTCTGTAAGCTACAAATTGTCTCATTATATTTGCATCATTTGGATAAACATCCAAATATAAATTTAATTCATGCATAGCAAACTGTATTTGATTAAGGTTTAGTAAAGCTTCTTCACGTTCACTGCTTGGTGCAAGTGACATTGGTCGATAACTTTTGTATTGGTCATATAAGTTTCTAAATAAGTTACCTTTAACATATCCCTCATATGGTCCATAAAGCATCATATTTGAACCATTATTTAAATTATTGTTAGTATTATTTTGGCTATTACCATTAGTCATATTATTCATGTTATTTGAGTTACTATTTGTACCACTGTTCATAAGACCACTTCCCACATTATTCATGTTACTATTTCCATTCATCATAGCACTTTGCATTGCACTATTCATATTGCTTTCTGACATATCATTTAAAAATCTTTCGTTGAAAGCGTCAAAATAATTGTAATTATTCATAAATCCTCCTCAGTTTAATTTATGTGTATTTTAGCCTAGTGAATGGGTAAAAGTCCATTTATAATAAAAAAGGCTTGTTTTTTTTAATCTTTTTTGATAGAATAAGGTAGTCAATTAGAGATGGCGGAATTGGTGAAGCGGTTAACACGCCGGATTGTGGCTCCGGTATGCAAGGGTTCGATCCCCTTATTTCGCCCCATTATAAAAAACAATCACACATATTTGTGTGATTTTTTTGTAGAAAAATTAGTTTTACTGTTTAGATTCAATAACTTTTTCTAAGAATATCTTTTTCTCGAATCCACCACGTTTATTTCTTTTCCCGTTAGCAAGTTCAATAATATCTTCTAAAGTTTTACCAGATAACAAAGCTAGTGATTTAATTACTTCAATCATATCAGCAAGTTCAAAAAGTCTATCTTCACCAGAGGATTCAATAACTTCCTTATACTCCTCATAAAGTTTCTTTTCCAGTTCAAGCTTGCATTCATCATCATTAAGTATCCTTGTTACAGGGGTTTCATTCTTTCCTTCAATTATCTCTGGTATCTTATCTCTAACCAACTTATTATATACTCTCTCCATATTTTACCTCCAATATTATTATATCTTAATTACATTTTTTTTGAAAGATTATATTTATAGTCTAAATTAAATGTTATAATAAATAAAGAAAGCAAAAAAAGGAGGCTTTATGAACAAAAAAGAAGTACTTAAAAATTATAATATTAGTGAAGCCACCTTGAGAAATTGGAAAAAACTCGGATACATTAAAGATAATGACAAAATCACTATTAAAGAAATAGAAAAAATTATAAGAAAAAAGGATAATACAAGGCGAAACAAAAAAAATAGTAACGAACATATCATACCAGAAAGTTATTTAGGCAATAATAAAGCCATCAACTATGTGAAAAATATACTTATTTTAAAAGATAAATACAAGATAACAAATAACGAAATTTTAATAGAAGCAATTATTCAAAAATTAAAAAATAAAAAAATACCGGAAGAAATTAAAAAAATTTTAGGTAATGGTTCAAGCAATGTAAACTTCATTAGAGAATTTCAAAAACTTAAAATATCATATAATAAAAAAGATGATATTCTAGGATTATTATACATGTCACTATTATCTGTTGGCAAAAAAGATACACAAGGAATTTTCTATACACCGCATAAAGTTGTGCATGACATGGTAAAAAAATTAAAAATAGAAGAAAATCGAAAAATACTAGATCCTGGTTGTGGAAGTGGAAACTTTCTAATAGAAATATATAAAAAATTAAAGAGTAAAAAGATTCCAGCTAAAGATATCGTATCTTCTTTATACGGATATGATATAGATGAAATTGCTGTGTTAATTGCAAAAATCAATATTTACTGTTTAGATGAAAAAATTAAATATGAAGATATAAATATCTTTAATAAAAACTTTCTTGAGAATAACAAAGGTGAATGCTTTGACATAATTATAGGAAATCCACCTTGGGGAATAAAATACAAAAAGGAAGAAAAAGAAAAGTTAAAAAAATTATATGGTGAATTTTTTTCCAGACAAGACTCTTTTACACAATTTATTTTAAAATCATTTGAAGTTTTAAAAAATGATGGAACTTTATACTTTGTACTACCTTCTAGCTTATTAAATATTAAAGTACATGAACACATACGAAAGTTCTTGTTAGATTACAATATAAATTGCATAGAAAATATAGGAAGACAGTTTAACGAAATAACAACAGAAGTTATTCTATTAAGAGTAAGCAAGAATAAAAGTAAGGGAAAATGCTTATACAACAATGAAAAAATTAACCAAAATATATTCTTAAAAAATCCTTCATTTAATTTTCTATTACCATCAAAAATACCGCAAAACATTATAAAGAAAATTAAAAAGTTTAAGCACTTTCACTTAAATGATAAAAATTCAAACTTTTCATTAGGAATTGTAACCGGTAATAATAAAAAAATGATTTTAAATAAGAAAGTAAAAAATGCCGAACCAATTATAAGTGGAAAAAATTTAACTAAATACAACTTTAACTACGCAAATATAAATCAATACATTGTATTTGAAAAAGAAAAATTTCAACAAGTAGCTAAAATAGAAAATTATAGATTACCAAAAATAATCTACAAATTTATTAGTAAGAAGCTATGTTTTTCTGTAGAAGAAAATGGATTATTAACCCTTAATAGTGCCAATATAATAAATATAAAAAAAGAAAATATATATTATATATCTGCTATATTAAACTCAAGAATAACTGAACTTTTCTTTGATGAAATTTATAATACACACAAAGTTCTTAAAAATCATATTCAATCATTTTATATATTTAAATTTAATAATAATGATATAGAAAAAATTATCAAATTATCAAAAGAACATGTTGGAAATGAATATGATGAAAATATTGAAAACATTATTTATACAAATTTAAAACTAACAAAAGAAGAAATTGAATATTTAAGAAAAAAATATTAACCTACTTGAGGTTAATTTTTTTCAAATAAATTAAATAATTCTTCATAACTAAGTTCTTTATACAAAAAGTTTTTCTTATGGAACTCATAAACAGTATTCTTTATATGAAACTGATACTCAGTTCCTCCTTTATGCTGAATAGAATAACCAGGCATATTTACAACATCATCACTTTTGGCTCTAAATATCATAATTTTGTCATTAAAGAAAATTCCATAATACAAATAGTCAAACTCATCATGTTTTATTTGCTGGATATTACAGTCATAAACATATTTAGTTGCATCTTCTTCCAACAAAATATTAGCATCCGTAGTAGCCTCAATACATAAATTGATTGCATTATGTTCATTAAGTGGTTCAGACTTTTTCTTAGCTCTAGAAAATTTAACTTCCACTTTTTTGCCATCCGGTGTTAATAAATCATAATATTTTGCATCTGCAGAATGAAAGTGCTCAAGTTTTTTTACCATAAGTTGAGCAAGTTCACCAAAATTAGTATTTAATAAAAATATGCCTTTTTTAAAATTTTCCATTCTATTATTCATAAATTACACACTCCTATTTAATATATTTTTTCGTAAATGAATCTACCTTAGAAAAATATGTATTTGGATCAACATTCATTGATTTCATATGTTTTGCACCATCTATTATAAGTTTTTCTTTTTTACCAGGGTAGTTTTTATACATTACATCAAGATCATTTATAGAAACAAATTTATCACTTCCACCGTGAATAAACAATATAGGTATTTTACCACTTTTTAACTTTTCTAGTCCATCAGCTTTATAAATATTAAACTTACCCAAAAGTGTATAAAAAATATTTGCCGCTGAAATAACTATTTCAGGTATATGTCCACCATGTTTCAATTGATAATAAAATTGATGATAAATCGAATAAAAACCACAATCAGAAATCGCACACACTACATTGCCAGAAAGATTTTCTCCACAAGTTAAAACAGTAGTAGAAGCTCCCATAGAAAGTCCTAAAAGTGCAATTTTACTTTGTTTATCTTCTTTAACAATAAATTTAATCCATTTTAATACATCTAATCTTTCATTCCAAGACATAGTAGAATACTTGCCTTCACTCTTTCCATGTGCTCTTTGATCAATAATTAAAATATTATATCCATTATCATAAAAATGTTTAGCATAATCAAGCATATCATTACTAGTATTCGTATAACCATGGATTAAAATTATCCACTTATGAGATTTATTTGGTATCTTATAAGCATGCAATTTCAAATTATCAAAACTATTTACATAAACATCATATTTCTTTACATTTTCAAGCCATTCAAATGATGCATCACTGGCTAAGGTTAAATGATTACCTTTAAACAGTTCTTTAGCAGAAACTTTAGGGTTAGTTGAATAATGAAAAAAATAAAGTCCAAGTAAAATATAAGATAAAATTAAAACAATAATCACAACAATTATATATATCACATAATCACCTAATAAATATTATAACATAATTTAATTATAATTCTAAATTGGTTTACAAACACCATCTATTGTGCCGAAAAATATAGCTAGCATGATATAATTAAACAAAGAGGTGATAACTTATGAATAAAGAATTATTAGAATTTAAAAAATTATTAAGAAACTGCTACTCTATTGAAACTACACATCCTAGTTGTACAAAAGATTATGAAAAACATGATATATCTTATGGGCAAGGTGCAATAACAGCTCTTCTAGTATATGATAAATTTAAAGGGAAAATTTGCAAAACAACTGTAAACGGAATATCACATTATTTCAATATCATAAATGACGAAATAATTGATTTAACAAAAGAACAATTTGAAAATGACATTGACTATAAAAACTACAAAGAAAAAAGTTATGAAAAACTATTAAAAAATGAAAGTACAAAAGAACGTTACTTAAAATTAAGAGAATTGTTAGAGTTATCACAAATAGATATGCAGATAGGTAAATGTAGTCTTTGTCAAAATATGGTGGAACATTTTCAAAATAGTAAAACTGTTTCATTAGGGAAAACACATGATGTCGTTATATTAGGAGAAGCACCAGCAAATAATGGCTGGAGGAAAAGTAAAATTGCATGGTATGACGTAAATAAAAAATTACTACCAAGTGGTGTCATAATGCAAAAACTGTTAAATATAATAAATTTAGAACTAAGCGATACATACTTTCTTGAGGCGATTAAATGTTATCCAAAAGATAGAAAATATCTAAACAAATGCGGAAAAAACTGTAAGAATTTTCTTGTTAAACAACTTGAAATAATTAAACCAAAAGTTGTGTTATCATTAGGAGATGCTGCTACAAAAACAATACTTAAAGTAAAATATAAAAAGTTTAGTGAAATCGTTGGAAAAGAATTTTATGTAGATGGAATAAAAATAATACCAATCTATCATCCATCACCAATATCTCCGCTAAGTTACAAAGGTAATATACCAATATTTGAAAAATTAAAAACTAACTTATAACTAAAAACTGGGATCGATTATTCCCATTTTTTAGTTATTGAAAAATATTTCAAAAATTTTATATTTTTTATTTTTACAACACAAAAAAAATGAGAGCGTAGCTAGCACTCTCTTCAGGGGGCGAACAACAATGGGTAAATCACACCTATTTAATCCCTTTAAAATCAACGTTTTCAAGGAACATAGTTTAAAAATATTTAATCTTGCACAGCAAAATTTAACTAAATTGTTGTGCAGAAACTGTGTAGACAATATAAAAAGCATATATAGGATACGTAGCTATATATGCTCTTTTTTATAATTCAT
>ERZ857965.57-NODE-57-length-172660-cov-11.723490_pt1 | contig 172660 bp, 186 predicted proteins | sample MGYA00519758_ERZ857965 | MGnify/ENA primary metagenome ERZ857965 (study PRJEB31778, sample SAMEA3449381) | human gut metagenome | biome: human gut; feature: human-associated habitat; material: faeces | place: United Kingdom | collected 2010/2012 ...
AAAGCAAAAAAGGGCTCTAAAGTTCCCTAAAATGCTGCCAAAAGTTCCCAAAAGCTCCAAAACTAAAATCCTTGTGGCTCAGGAAAAAATATAAACAATGCTGTGGAAAGTAGACTTGCAAAGCCTTATAAATAAAGGGCTTGCGGGTTTTTTTATGATTCCACATTTTAGGTAATTTTTGAAGTGTCCATTGCCTTAGATACGTTTTAGATACGTTGAAAATCCTTACAAACTCTTATAAAATAAAGGCAAAACATGTGTTTGAATTTTAATTTCAAATTGAATACAAAACGTATCTAAAAAATAAAAGTTTAATGATATAATATAAATAGGAGTTGATAATTATGATAAAACCACAAAAATTAAATAAAGGGGATAAAGTTGCAATTATTAGTTTATCTAGAGGGCTATTAGGAATGCCTTTTTGTAAACATGAGTTAGATATAGCAATTAAAAGATTAGAAGACTTTGGATTAATACCGGTTATAATGCCAAATGCATTGAAAGATGTGGATTATCTTCAAAATCATCCAGAAGCAAGGGCTGGTGATTTAAAACAGGCTTTTATGGATGACAGTATAAAAGGAATTATTTGTGCCATTGGTGGAGATGATACATATAAAACAATTCCATACTTAATGGAAGATGAGGAATTTATAAATGCAGTTAAAAATCATCCGAAATTATTTACAGGTTTTTCTGATACAACAAATAACCACTTAATGTTAAATAAATTAGGACTCTCAACTTTCTATGGTCCTTGTTTATTAGTTGATTTAGCAGAATTAGATAATGAGATGTTGCCATATACAAAACAATATTTTGAAAAGTATTTTATGAATGAATCTAATTTTGAAATAATATCAAGCCCAATATGGTATTTTGATAGAGAAAGCTATGGTAATGAAGAAGTTGGAAAACCAAGAAAATCTCAAAATGAGCAACATGGATTTGAAGTTTTGAATGGTAAAGGAAAAATAACAGGAAAATTATACGGTGGATGTCTAGATAGTTTATACGATATTTATACAAGTGAAAGATATGGAAATGAAAATGAAATATACACTAAATATAATATATTACCAACCTTAGATGAATGGAAAGAAAAAATACTATTTATAGAAACTTCTGAGGAAAGAATGCATCCTGATAAATTGGAAATAGTATTGAACTTTTTTAAGAATAATAAAGTATTGGAAAGCGTAAAAGGTGTTATTGTTGGTAAACCTATCGATGAAAAATACTATGAAGAGTATAAGCAAGTTTACAAAAAGGTATTTGCAGATTTAAAAACACCTGTTTTGTATAATATCAATTTTGGACATTCCGTCCCAAGATGTATAATACCATATGATGCTGAAGCAACTATAGATTTTGATAATAAAAGAATAACTATTAATACTCCAATATTTGAAGAAAAAAGAATTACTAAAAAATTGTAAAAAATTCAACAATTATAAATTTTAGATACGTTTTTAGATAAGTATTTCAAAACTTTAAAAATGGTTCAAATTCTTATAAAAGAGGGCTAAAATGTTTCAAAATTAAATAAGTTTTTACAAAAAAATTACAATTTATAAAAAAATAGTATAATGTAATCATAATAAATCTTCAGGACATAAACCTTATTCAGTTAATTAAAATTTGCAAAATTATCAGAATAGTAATTTATTAACCAAAAGGTAGTAATTTAAAAAATATTAAGTATTTATGGTATAATTTATATAGGAGTTGATAGTATGACAAGATATTATTGTAGTGGCTTTGATATTAATAATGCTTTTGGACATGGATTAGGAGATATGTTCTTAAATGAATTAAAAGATAGAAAAAGTATAGTATATATCCCTGGTGGTGCAGATAAAATGCAAAAAGTCAGAGAAATATATGTTCCAGCATTTACTGAACATTTTAAAAATGTTGGAATAGAATTTGAAACAAGTACTATAATTACACCTGATATGTCTCCTGCAGAAGCTCAAAAGGCAGTTAGTGAAGCTAGCTTTGTAATGTTAATGGGTGGAGATCCATTTAAACAAAAAAATTTGTGTGACAAATTGGGATTATTAGAAGTTTTAAAAAAATATGATGGGGTAATGTTAGGCTTTAGTGCTGGTGCAATGTTAATGTCAAAATATATTATAATTATACCATGTAGTGAAGAGTATCCAGAATTTCACATTGAAGAAGGTTTAAATTTAGATGGAATTTCAATTTATCCACATAATAATACTAATGATCAAGAATATCCTGATACATTAGTAGTTGGAGATGAAATATACAAGAAAGAAGATTTAATTAAAGTAGCTAATCAATATGGAGATTATTATTTGTTACAAGATTATGTAAGAGAAGATGGACTTACTGATGTTAGTCTTATTAGAACAACAAATGGTAGCATAGGAATATATACTGAAAATGATGGTAAAATATGGACTGCAAAAAATAGTGGTATTGTTCTTTCAAATAAAATAGAGATGAATAATGTAAAAAAAATTTAATTACTTAAAAATTGTAAAAAATTTTAATCAAATTATTTTAGATAAGTTTTTAGATAAGTTGTTGAATAAAAACTTGCAATATTTCAATAAAAAAATATAGATTTAAAATAAAAAACACCAATTAAAAAGGAAAAAATTTAAATTTTTAAAAAGATAAATTGATTCGAGTTTTATAACTTGTCTACAAAATATTAAAAATATGTAGTAAAATAAAGGTGTGAACAATAATTATATTTGTTGACACCTTTTAAACTCTAATAGAAATAGAGGTATAACAATGGAAGAAAATAACAATAATATTGTAATTTATCAAGCTGATGATGGAACTACAAAAATAGATGTAAAACTTGAAGATGAAACAGTATGTTTATCACAACAACAGATGGCTGAGTTATTCTCTGCTTCAAGAACTAATATAATCGAACATATAAATAATATATATGAAGAAGAATTAGATAAAAAATCAACATGTCAAAATTTCCGACAAGTTCGAAAAGAAGGAAATAGAATGGTTAATAGAGAAATTCCATATTACAATTTAGATATGATTATATAAGAATTTTGAATAGTAAAATTGTGTTAAGGATGGTGTGGTATATGAATAAAGATAGATTGTGTCATTCAATTTCTGTTGGTAGGAAAATGGTAGAAATTGCTAAGGATATGAAGTTGTCTGAGACTGAAATAAAGAATTGTTTTGTTATTGGGTATAATCATGATATTGGTTATGAATTTTGTGAATCTGGAATTAATCATAATATGATTGGTGGTACAATTTTGAGAGATTGTAGTTTTGCTTTTTGGAAGGAGATTTATTATCATGGAGAGATTGATATGGAGTATTCTTCTTTGTATTTAGATATTTTAAATAAAGCAGATATGCAAATAGATAAGTATGGTAATGATGTTGGTTATGATAAAAGATTAGAGGATATAAAGAGTAGATATGGAGAGAAGTCTATGGTTTATAAGAAAGCTGATGTTTTAGTTAAAAGATTAAAAAAAATATGATTTGAGGTAGTATAATGGAAAAGTTTAAACATGTTAGACCAACTAAGGAATATGAAAGGGCTGCTGTTGCTTATATTAATGAGTTTTATGAGTATAATTCTAAGATTAATGGTGTTGGTGGTTTGTATAAGTTTTTAGATAATTATGATGGATGGCTTGATAGATTAGAAAGTGATAGGAATGCTGTTGTTTCTTCGGATAGGGTTCCTACTGAAACTTTTTTCTTGGTTCGTTCTAATGATAATTATATTGTTGGAATGATTAATATTAGGTTTGCTCTTAATTCTAGGCTTAAAAGACATGGTGGTAATATTGGATATAGTATTCGTCCTTTGGAAAGAAAAAATGGTTATAATAAAGTAAATTTATATTTGGGATTGTTATGTTGTCAGGAGCATGGTATTAAGGAAGTTTTACTTGATTGTGATAAGGATAATTTGGGTTCTGCTAGGACTATTAAATCTTTGGGTGGTATTTTGAAAAATGAGTTTTATGATGATAAATATGGTGTTATTATTCAGCAATATGTTATTGATGTTGATAGTTCTATTAGAAATAATAGGAATAAATATGATAAGTTTTTAGATAATTGATTTTATCTTTTTTTTGTTTTGTTCTTGCAAACAAATGTTTGCTATGTTATAATTTTTGTGTTAGCAAACTTCATTGTTTTTTTATTAATGTTTGTATTTGGTGGTGTTTTTATGTATATATATAAGTATAAGACTCCTAGTGGTTTTTCTGATATATTGATGTCTAGTGATGGGGTTTGTCTTACTGGACTTTGGTTTTGTGATTCTAGAGATGTTTTAAAGCATAAATTTGATTATGAGGAGAGGTTGTTACCTGTTTTTGATGATACTATTAGATGGCTTAATATTTATTTTAGTGGTGGAATTCCAGATTTTGTTCCTAAGTATAGAATATTGAATTCTACTTCTTTTAGAGATAGTGTTATAGAAATAATGAATAATATTTCTTATGGTAGGGTTATAACTTATGGAGATATAGCAGATTGTATTGCTAAAAAGAGAGGTCTTTCTAGGATGTCTTCTCAGGCTGTTGGGGGTGCTGTTGGATGGAATCTTATTTGTATAATTATACCTTGTCATAGAGTTGTTGGCTCAAATGGTAGTTTAACTGGTTATGGTGGTGGTATTTCTAACAAGATAAAACTTTTAGAACTTGAGGGCCATGATATGAATGATTTTATTATTCCTACTAGAGGTACTGCTTTATGAATAGGTGTAAATGGTGTAATTTAAATAATCCTATTTATGTTTCTTATCACGATAATGAATGGGGTGCGTTGAGGACTGATGATAGTTATTTGTTTGAGATGCTTATTTTAGAATCTTTTCAGGCTGGACTTTCTTGGGAGTGTATTTTAAATAAAAGAGATGCTTTTAGGAAGGCTTATGATAATTTTTCTTTAGATAAGGTATGTTCTTATGATGAAGAAAAGATTAATGAACTTATTGGAAATAAAGATATTGTTAGAAATAAGCTTAAGATTAGGGCTAGTGTTAATAATGCTAGAGTTTTTAAGAGTATTGTTTTGGAGTTTGGTTCTTTTTATAGTTATTTATGTTCTTTTACTAATGGTTCTATTTTTTATGAAATTGATAAGACTAAGTCTTTACTTTCTGATTCTATTTCTAGTGATTTAGTTAAACGTGGTATGAGGTTTGTTGGTTCTACTATTATTTATTCTTATTTGCAAGCTATTGGTGTTATTTATTCTCATGATAAGGATTGTTATTTATATAGGAGTTCTAATGATAATTAATACTGGGTGTAGAACTGATATTCCTGCTTTTTATTCTAAGTGGTTTATTAATAGGATTAGAGAAGGTTATGTTTTAGTTAGAAATCCTTATTATGAGGATAGGGTTACTAAGTATGTTTTTGATTCTTCTGTTGTTGATTTTATTGATTTTTGTACTAAGAATCCTTGTCCTATGATTAAGTATATGGATGAACTTAAGGACTATAATTTGTTTTGGTATGTTACTATTACTCCTTATGGTAAAGATATTGAGCCTAATGTTCCCGATAGAGATATAGTAATAGAGGGTGTTAAGAAATTGTGTTCTTTTCCTAATAATTTGTTTGTTGGTTGGAGATATGATCCTATATTTTTTAATGATGAGTTTGATATTAATAGACATATTATGGAATTTAGAGATATTGCTGGAAGGCTTAGTGGTTATGTAGATTGTTGTGTTATTAGTTTTTTAGATATGTATGAGAAAGTTAAAAGGAATGCACCGGAGCTTAGAGTTCCTTCAAAAGATGAGATGATTTATCTTACTAAGGAATTTGTTTTTATTGGTAAGGAATATGGAATATCTATTTATTCTTGCTCTGAAGGTGATTTTCTTTCTTGTTATGGTGTTAATGTTGGGGGATGTCGTAGTAAAGAGTTGGTAGAAAAATATTTGGGATATGGACTTAATGTTTCAAATGTCAAACCAATTAGAGATTGTTCTTGTTTGCTTGGTAATGATATTGGGTCATATAATTCATGTCTTCATTTTTGCAGGTATTGTTATGCTAATTATGATAGAGAGAGTGTTATTAGAAATGTTAAGTGTCATGATGATGATTCTCCTTTGCTTATTGGTAATGTTAAGGATTCTGATATTATTACTTTAGCTAGACAGGTTAGTTATAAAAAAGATTTTGATCAGCTTTCTTTGTTTTGATATTAATGATATAATTGTTTTAATTATTGAATGAAAGAAGTTGATTTTATGAAAATATATGTTTCACATTCTAGTAATTGTGATTATGTAAGAGAGATTTATGAACCTTTAAAGGAATCAAAGTTATATGATGAAAATGAGTTTTATTTACCTCATGATGGGAATGTTTTTAATACTAAAGAAGTTATTAAGAATAGTGATTTATTAGTTGCAGAGTGTTCTTCTAATTCTACTGGACAAGGCATTGAGATTGGTTGGGCTGATTCTTTTAATATTCCAATTTTATGTATATATAAGACAGGTAGTTCTATTAGTTCATCTTTAAAGTTTATTACTAATAATATAATTTCATATAATTCTTTGGATGAGTTTTTAGAGTGTATTTCGAATTTTATTTTAGATGGTGGTCAAAATGGATAGAGAAAAGTTTTTAGCTTCTATTTATTTAATTATAAAAGATGATTCTGGTAGAATTTTATTTCAAAGAAGACGGGGTACTAAGTTATGGTCTGGTTTTTTAGGCCTTCCGGCTGGGCATGTTGATATTGGTGAGAATGTTTATGATGCTGCTATTAGAGAGGCTAAGGAGGAGCTTGATATTACTTTTGATACTAAAAATATTGTTAATACTTTTGTTGTTAATAGAAGAAATAAACATCTTAGTCCTTATTTTGATGTATATTTTGAAATAGATAGTTATATTGGAGATATAAAAATTAATGAACCTTTAAAGTGTTCTGAACTTTGTTATTTTTCTATTAATGAGTTGCCTTTTGATGTTATTAGTTTTGAGAAGGAGGCGCTTATTGATAATTTGAATGGTATTAAGTTTGGTGTTGTTGATATAGACGAAGAAAAAGATATGAACAGATTTTGTTAATATCTTTAATGTTTATTTAATATTTAGTATTTAGTATTTATTAGAATTTGGTAAACATTTGTTCGTTAATAGTTGCTAGAAAAAACTATTGCTGATATAACAGTTTCTAAGGCTAAACTTGTTTCTATTGTTTCTGAGGGTGTTGTTATTGAAGGTAAGAATAAAGTTTTTTTGAATGATTGCATACTTGTTGATAGTAATACTAGCCTTAATGGGCAATCTACTACTTATAAAAAGTGGTGATGCTGCAAGTGGTAAGTCAGAATTTAGTTCTAAAAATAGTTCTATAACTACAAAAAAAGGTGATAGTTTTTATGCGACTAATACTAATTCTTATATATCTTAAGAATAATGATTAAGCTTACTGGTAATAGTTATGTTACTAGTTTATCTGATGATGATTCTAGTTATAGTAATATTGATTTTAATGGGTATAAGTTATATGTTAATGGAAAAGCTATTAATTAGTTTAAGTCTTTTTGGACTTTTTTTCTTTTGTAAATATATATTTTTGTTTCAAATTTACTTGAAATGTTAATGATTATGTAGTATCATTTATATGAGTAAGATATAGAACATTTATATATGGTATAAGGAGTTAGTAGCTATGAAAAAAGCAAAAAAGAGTACTAGCAAGCGTTTTTTTAATGGCGATAATTCTTCTTTGGAGAATAAAGAGTCAGTTAATATAAATATGATAACTAAATTTAAGTCATTTTTTAAGCGTAGTTTTAATAGTAAATTTAATAATTTAAAAGTTAGATATAAGAAAGATCCTAAAAAAGGTTTGGCATTAGTGCTTGCTATTGTGGCACTTTTTAGTACTCTTGTTGGTTCTTCTTATGCTTATTTGCAATATGTTAGTAAGACTAATAATAGTACAGTTATTAATGCTGGAACTCTTGCTCTTACTTTTAAGGGTAGTTCTAATTCTATTATGCTTACTGGTGCTCTTCCTCAGAGTGATTCGGATGGTCTTGCTAATAGTGCTGAATATGAATTTAGTATTGAGAATACTGGTAGTATTCCTGCTAATTATAGGTTGACTCTTGATAATGTTTGTTCTACTTCTAGTAGTTATTCTATTGATGGGACTAGTGTTACTCCTTCTTTATGTATTCCTAATGAATATATTAAAGTTGCTATAAAAGAGGGAAATAAAGATTATAAAGTTTTAGAGAAAAAGACTATTAATAATGAGACTAGTTATATTATTGATGCTGATAGTTTGAAGTCTAAACTTACTAGGACTTATAAGATGAAGATATGGCTTGATTATGATACTCCGAATACTTATAGTTCTAGTGGTTCAAATGTTGTTATTTATTTTGGTAAGTTGGGGCTTAGTTATGAACAAGGAAGTTTAAAAAAATTAGATAAAAGTGGAGCAAATGCACCGGTATTAGATGAAGGAATGATACCAGTATATTATGATGAAACATCAGAAACATGGAAAAAAGCAGATGTAAATAATCAAGATGAAAATAATAAATGGTATGATTATAATAATAAGATGTGGGCGAATAGTGTTACAGTATCATCTACTAATAGAAGTAAATATCAAAGTGCAAGCACAGGTACAGAAATACCAATGAGCGATATATTAACAATGGAGGTTTGGATCCCAAGATATAAATATAAAGTATGGAATTATAATGCCGATGGAACAAAAACAAGTAATGAACAACAAATAGAAATAACATTTGAAAAAGGAACAGCTAAAACAGGAGAAATAGCATGTCAAGATGCAATATCAGGAACAGACGGAGATCCATCAGAAACATGTAAGTTAAAAGAAACAAATGCTACTTGTACGGATGATACATGTAATAATAAAACATATACCCATCCAGCATTTACATTTGGAAATGAAGAAATAAAGGGATTCTGGATTGGAAAATTTGAACTTACTGGAACAATAGATAATATAACAACAAAACCTAATTTAAGTAGTATAAGAAGTCAAAGTGTAAGTACATTTGAAACAAATATAATGAATATGAAAAATAGTAATAATCAATATGGACTTAATACAAATACAGATACACATATGATAAAAAATAGTGAATGGGGAGCAGTAGCCTACCTATCTCATTCAAAATATGGAACATGCACAGATGGTACATGTAAAGAAGTAAATATAAATAATAGTGATAGTTATTATACAGGAAGAAGTGGAGGAAGTCCAAGTGCTTCAAGATCTACAGAAGGAACATATAAATATAATGATATTTATAATAAAACTACAACAATGACTGGGGGAACCACAATAACACCAACAGTAACAAATGATACAACATATCCATGGACTTCTTCAAATGGTCTATATAAAAGCTCAAATCAAGGAAAAAATTCTACAACAACTAATCTAAAGTTTAGTTTTACAGCACCAACTAATAATACATATCTATCATTTGATTGGAGTGTGTCAAGTGAAAGTGCAAGTTATGATTATTTGTATTATACAATAACAAAAGATGGAGCAACATTATCAGGTACTGGAATAAGCACGAAAATAGGAGGTACCTCATTAGGAACAACAGAAAGTGCATTAACATATAAAAATGTATCAAAAAAACTAGATAAAGGAACATATGAATTAACATTTACATATACAAAAGATAGTTCTAGCGCAAAAGGAACAGATACAGGATATATAAAAAATATAAAAATATTAGATAGTCCAACAGTAAATGTAACCAAAACACCAATAGGAGAAGGAGCAGATGGACCAAGTGCATCAACAACACATAATATATATGGTGTATATGACATGAGTGGAGGAGCATTTGAATATACAATGGGAAATGTAGTAAGTAATGATGGTTCAACAATGATGAGTGGATATGATACTTCATGGACTTCAGGATATACAGGAAAAATATATGATACTGGTAATTATACAGCATATACTGGAGTAGATTATCCAAATAATAAATACTATGACAAATATAGTTTTGGTACAAGTGATGATTCAAAAATAAGAAGTAAACTAGGAGACGGGATAAAAGAAGTGTATAAAGGTTCAAATGGATGGTATAACGATCACTCCTGTCTTGCGGGCTCGGATCACCCTTGGTTCTTACGTGGTGGTCACAATAACAAGGGTACTTTTGCTGGGGTGTTTAACTCGTACAACAACTATGGTTATGCTATTTCTGATGATTCTTCTCGCCTCATAATAACACCGTAGGTGTTGATAACAAAATAACAGTCTTATAAAATTACGAATAATTATAATATTTCTCTTTTTTGTAGAGAAATATTTTTTTCTTTGGTATAATTTTATTATTATTGGAGGTATTTTTATGGAAATTGTTGAAATGAAAAAGGTTTTGGTTAGTAATTTAGATAAAATTAATGTTTTATGGAGGTCTCTTTGACGTAGATTCTAAACTTGATGAAATAAAAAAGTTAGAGGATGAGGTTAATTCTTCTTCTTTTTGGAATAATAATGATAGGGCACAAGGTGTTATTAATAAACTTAATGTTTTGAAGGGAAAGACATCTTCGATTGTGTCTTTGAAATCTGATATTGTTGATGCTCTTGATCTTGTTTCTTTGCTTCTTGAGGATTATGATGAGGATGTTTATTCTTTTGTTTTTGATGTTGTTTCTTCTTGTGATGAGAAGGTTAGGGCTTTGGAACTTGAACTTTTGCTTTCTGGTCCTTATGATAGTAATAATGCTATTGTTGAGATTCATTCTGGTGCTGGTGGTACTGAGGCATGTGATTGGGCTTTAATGCTTTATCGTATGTATACTCGTTGGTGTGAGAGAAAAGGTTATTCTGTAGAAGTTCTTGATTTGCTTGATGGTGATGAGGCTGGTATTAAAAGAGTTTCCTTTTTGGTTAAGGGTGTTAATGCTTATGGTTATCTTAAGTGTGAAAAGGGGATTCATAGGTTAGTTAGGCTTTCTCCTTTTGATGCTAATAATAAGCGTCATACTTCTTTTGCTTCTTTGGAGGTTATGCCTGAATTTGATAATGATATAGATGTTGAGATTCGTGATGAGGATTTGAAAATTGATGTTTATCGTTCTAGTGGTGCTGGGGGACAGGGTGTTAATACTACGGATAGTGCTGTTAGGATTACGCATTTACCTACTAGGACTGTTGTTACTTGTCAAAATGAGCGTAGTCAAATTAAGAATAAAGAAAAGGCTATGTCTATACTTAAGGGTAAGCTTTTGTTACTTGAGATTGAGGCTAATGAGAAGGAACTTGCTAGTATTCGTGGTGATTCTATGAATATTGATTTTGGTTCACAAATTAGAAGTTATGTTATGCATCCGTATTCTATGGTTAAGGATCATAGGACTGGTATTTCTACTAGTGATGTTTCTAAGGTGTTAGATGGTGATATTGATATGTTTATTGAGGCTTATTTGAGGAGTTGATTTTGTGGAAAATATATTGAGTAAGGTTTATAGTAAAAATAGGATTTTTAGATATTTTTGGATGATATTTGGTGTTTTGATATGTGCTGCTTCTTATAATATTTTTATTTATCCTTATGATATTGTTTTTGGAGGGGTTGGTGGTATTAGTATAATAGTTTCTCATTTTATTAATATTAATCCTTCTTTGATAATGCTTTTTTGTTCTTTGATTTTTTGTTTTATTGGGGTATTGTTTTTAGATAAGACTAAGGTTATTCATTCTGTTTTTGGAGCGATTATGTTTCCTATTTTTGTTGAAATTACTTCTTTTTTACCTTCTTTGGTTAAGATAGATAGTTCTGATATGCTTCTTATTGCTTTGTTTGGTGGTACTCTTTATGGACTGGGTCTTGGGCTTATTATGAGATCTGGTTTTACTCTTGGAGGAACTGACTTTTTAACACAAATTGTTAATAAGTATTTTAAGATAACTCTTGGAAGTTCTATGCTTTTGATTGAGGGTGCTATTGTTGTTATTGGGGCAGTTATTTTTGGATTTATGAATTTTATGTATGCTGTGTTAATTCTTTATTTGATTACTTTTTTGGTTGATAAGGTTGTTTTGGGAATTTCTGATAAGAAGGCTTTTTATATTGTTGCTAAGGATAAAAAATCTGTTTGTGATTATATAATTAAAGAACTTGGTCATACTGTTACTATTTTTTCTGCTACTGGTGGTTTTAGTAAGAAGAAGACTTCTGTTTTGTTTACTGTTGTTCCTACTAAGGAGTATTATAGGCTTAAAGAGGGTATTAGATGTATTGATGATGGTGCGTTTTTTACTGTTGTTGATGCTTATGAGGTTACTGGTGGTGAATAGTTATGGGATTTTATAATGAGATTAAGTTAATTTTTACTGATGGTAGTTATGGTATTAAGTATGGTAAGATGAGTTTGGGTCTTTTGCTTCTTGCTATTTGTTATAATTTGTTTATATGTTCTATTCATTTGGTATCAGGTGGTGCTGGTGGTCTTGGCGTTTTGTTTAATTATTTGTTTGATATTGAACCTTCTTTAGTGGTATTTTTTGTTTCTTTTTTGATGTTTGTACTTGCTTTTATATTTTTGAATTCTGATCAGGTTGTTTCTACGTTTTTTGTTGCTCTTGTGTATCCTTTGATGGTTAAGGCTACTAGTGGTATTACGGATATTGTTTTTATTGATACTAGTCATGTTTTGTTAATTGTGTTATTTGGAGCGATTTTTAGTGGTATTGGACAGGGTTATATTTTTAAGATTGGTCTTAATTTTGGTGGGTTTTCTGTTTTGGCTAAGATTGTTAATAAGTATACAAAGATTTCTGTTACGATGGTTAATGCTGTTATTAATGGTATTATTGTAGTTGTTGGTGGTTTTGTTTTTGGAATTGTTATGGTTTTGTATGCGATTATTTTTATTGTTATTTCTAGGTATGTTAGTGAAAAGATTATGCTTGGTATAAGTTCTAGTAAGACTTTTAAGATTATTAGTTCTAAATATGATATTATTGAGAAGTTTATTTATGATAATTTGGGGCATGATGTTACTATTTATGATACTTATGGGGCTTATCTTAATGATGATAGGAAGCTTATTATGGTTGTTGTTCCTACTAGTGAGTTTCTTGTTTTGAGAGAGTATGTTAAAAGTGTTGATAAGTCAGCGTTTATGTTTATTGCTGATACGTATGAGGTTAAGGGACAAGATATATCTATTAATAAGAAAATGTGTTAAGTTTTTGAGAATATGGTTTTTTTGTGATTTTTTTGTCTTTTTTTGTGTTATAATGTAATGTAAGTGAGGTGTTAGGCTTGGATATAATTAGTATGAGAAATGTTTATAAGACTTATCCTAATGGGGTAGGTGCTATATTTAATCTTAATCTTTCTATTGAAAAGGGAGATTTTGTATTTATTATAGGTGGTTCTGGTTCTGGTAAGAGTACTCTTATTAAGATGCTTTATCGTGAGGAGAAACCTTCGCGTGGTGAGATTATTTTAGGAGGAGTTAATGTTGGTAAACTTCGTAATTCTAGGGTTTATAAACTTCGTCGTTTGATTGGGGTTGTTTTTCAAGATTATAAATTACTTCCTAAACTTACTGTTTATGAAAATGTTGCTTTTGCTTTAGAGGTTACTGGGGCTGATAGTAAGCTTATTAGGAAAAGGGTTATTGATGTTTTAGGAAAAGTTGGTCTTAAGCATAAGGCTAAGGAGTATCCTGATAAACTTTCTGGTGGAGAACAACAAAGGGTTGCTATTGCTAGGGCTGTTGTTAATCGTCCTAAACTTTTGATTTGTGATGAACCTACTGGTAATCTTGATCCTACGATTAGTATGGAAATTATGGAGATACTTGATAAGATTAATAGAGAATATGGTACTACTATTTTAATGGTTACTCATGATATTGATATTGTTAAAAAGATGAAGAAGAGGGTTATTGTGCTTAAGGATGGTATCCTTGAAAAGGATTATAAGAAGGGAAGTTTTGTAGATGAAAGGTTGTAGAACGTTTTTTAGAAGTTTAAGAGATGCTTTTAAAAGTGTTGTTAGAAATTTTAGTTTGTCTCTTGCTTCGATTACTTGTATTACGATTACTCTTATTATAATTGCTTCAGCTCTTCTGTTGTCGGAGAATGTTAAGAACTTTACTAATGAAATAGAAAAGGATGTTACAATTGTGGCTTTTCTTGAATCTGATGTTAAGGATGATACTCGTGAAAACTTTGAGACTTCTCTTAAGAAGAATCTTAATGTTGAAACTTTTGATTATAAGTCTAAGGATGAGGTAAAGGATGAAATGGCTAAGGAGAATAAGACTTTTAGTTCTGTTCTTTCTGAGTGGGATGATGCTAGTAATCCTCTTAAAGATACTTATACTATAAAGGTTCGTGATGTTAAGAGTATTGGTAAAACTGCTAAGGAGATAGAGGGCACTGATGGAGTTAATTCTGTTCAGTATGGTGAAGGGCTTGTTGAGAAGTTAGTTGGAGTATTTGATGCTATTGAAAAGATTACTTATATTGCTGCTCTTGCTCTTATAATTGTTACTGTTTTCTTAATAATTAATACTATTAAACTTACTATTTTTTCTAGAAAACGTGAAATTGGTATTATGAGACTTGTTGGGGCTTCTAATAGTAGAATAAAACTTCCTTTTGTTATTGAGGGTATTATTCTTGGTATGATTGGTTCTATTATTCCTATCCTTGTTGTTATGTTTGGTTATACTGGTTTGTATGATTATTTTGGAGGAGTGTTATTTTCTCCGGTTATAAAACTTGTTAGTCCTATACCATTTGTTGTTAATACTTCATTAATTATATTAGGTATTGGTATGGTTGTTGGTATGGTTGGTAGTGCTAGAGCTGTAAGGAGGTATATTAAGGTATAATGAAAAAATATAGGGTTTTGTTTGCTGTTTTTATATCATTTTTGTTGGTTCCTATTTGTGTAAGTGCTGAGACTATTGCGGATTTTAGAGCAGAGATTAAAGATATTGAAGCTCAGAAGGCAGAAAGTGAAAGTAAGAGTGCTTCTGTTCAAAAGAAGATTGATGATGCTAATGCAAGAATTGATGAGATTACTAGACAAATTGTTCAAGCAAGGAAAGATCAAGAAAGTACGCAAAAAGAAATTAATGATCTTAATTCTAAGATTGATGATAAGAAGGAAGAGATTAAAGATTTAGTGGCTTTTTATCAAATTTCTGAGAATGATAATTTTTATCTTAAGTTTATATTTGGTGCAGATAGTTTCGAAGATTTTATTTATAGATTTTCTGTTGCTGAACAACTTACTGATGCTAATGATAAGTTAGTTGATGAGATGAATGGTTTGATTAAGGAAAATAAGAAAAAAGCTAAGGAACTTAAGTCTCAAGAAAAGAGGCTTGATAGTCTTAATGCAGAGATTACTAAAGAAATAGCTAAACTTGGTAATAAGAGAGATTCTTATATTAAAGAGGGTGCTACTTATGATGAACAAATTGCTTCTTTGGAAAAACAAATAGCGTTTTATAAGAAAGCTGGTTGTGGTGAGAATGATAATGTTTTTACTTGTGGTGTTAAGTCTAGTGTACCAAGTTCTAGTGGCTTTATTATTCCAACTGGTTCTGGTTTTATTGAAGATGATGAGAGTGAATGGGGTTATAGTCCTATGAGGGGTAGACTTCATGCTGGTATTGATGTAAGTGGTGTATCTTTGAATTCTCCAGTTTATGCTGTTGCTAGTGGTGTTGTTTCTGATGTTACTTGGTGGACTTATGGCGGAAATGTTGTTATGATTAGACATGTTGTTAATGGCAATAAGTATACTTCTATTTATTTACATCTTAATTCTACTTCAGTTAGTATTGGTCAGGTTGTTAATCGAGGTCAACAAATTGGTGGAGCAGGTGGTTCTGGTGGTTATCCTGTGCATCTTCATTTGGAAATGATGTATGGTCATGGTGGTTATAGTATGTCTAGTACTTTTAATCCTCGTAGTGTTATTAATTTTCCGAGTCAAGGTGTTTGGTGGTAAAATCTGTAAAATCTATTGACTGAAAACACTTTTTGTGTTATTCTCTAGTTGTGAGACACGAAAGTGTTTTTATTTTGAAAAAATATATTATTTAGAGGTGGGTTATGAAATCTGAAAATGTTAAAGCAAGTAAAGTAAAAAAAGATAATAGAAAAGTTTCTAAAAAAGAGGTTACTTCTAAAGATAAAGCAAAGACAAAGAAAGAAGGATTTTTTAAAGAAGTTATTAGGGAACTTAAGATAGTTAAGTGGCCAGATAAGAAATATATGGTTAAGTATTCTATTGCTACTTTTGTTACTATTATTATGTGTTCTTTATATTTTTATTTAATCACTGTAGTGTTTGCCCTTGTAAAGGAGCTTAGATAATATGGATAAGAAGTGGTATGTTGTAAATACGTATTCTGGGCATGAAAAAAAAGTTCAAGAAAAGCTTTTGATGCGTGCTAGTTCTATGAATATGGAAGATTATATTTTTAGAGTTATTGTTCCTGAACAAACTGAGGTTGAAGTTAAGGATGGGGTAACCAAGGAAAAGGTTAAGAAGTTATTTCCTGGTTATGTTCTTGTAGAAATGATTATGACTGATGAAGCTTGGTTTGTAGTGCGTAATACTCCTGGTGTTACTGGGTTTATTGGCTCAAGTGGTAAGGGTGCTAAACCTACGCCTTTACAACCATATGAAGTTGATAAGATACTTAATAATATGGGTATGAGTAGGTTAGAAGTTTCTTCTGATCTTAAAGAGGGAGAAATTGTTAAGATTACTTCTGGACCATTTTCTGGTATGGAAGGAAAGGTTTCTTCTTTGGATTTAGAGAATCAACAAATTATTGTTTTGGTTGATTTATTTGGACAAGAAACTGAGGTTGAAGCATCTATTTCTCAAATAGAAAAGGCTTAGGCTTGCTTTTTTTGGGGAATAGTGTTATTATTTAATACGTTTATGTATATTTATTTTTAAATATATGTATATAAATTTAAGTGGGAGGCAAAGCGGAGCTATTATTACCACTCGCGAAAACTTAAAAAAACTAGAAAAGGAGAGTGTTTTTCGTGAATAAAGAAGTTGTTAAAGTAATTAAATTACAAATTGAAGCAGGAAAAGCTACCCCAGCACCACCAGTTGGTACTGTTCTTGGACCTGCAGGAATTAATTTAGGGGAATTTTGTACAAAATATAATGATGCAACTAGAGAACAAATGGGTAATGTGTTGCCTGTTGAAATTTCAATTTATGATGATCGTTCATTTGATTTTGTGATTAAGACTCCACCTGCTGCATTTTTAATTAAGAAATATGCTAAGGTTAAAAAGGGATCTAATAAAGGATCTAAGGAAATTGTTGGTAGTCTTACTAATGAACAACTTAAAGAAATTGCAGAAATTAAATTACCAGATTTGAATGCTTATAATATTGAAGAAGCTATTGAAATTGTTCGTGGTACTGCAAAGAACATGGGAATTGAAATTAAAGATTAATAAAAAATAATAAAAAAAATTACATAGGTTTTTTATCTGTGTGGGAGGTATATATCCGCTAATACCACATAAGGAGGAAATGAAATGAAAAATAGAGGAAAAAGCTATAAGAGTGAAGTTTCTAAGGTAGAAAAGAATAAACTTTATACTAAAGAAGAAGCAATTAAACTTGTTAAGGATATGTCTAATGTTAAGTTTGATGCTACTGTTGAAGTTGCTATGAATTTAAATTTAGATGTTAAAAAAGCTGATCAACAATTAAGAGGTGCTATTGTACTTCCTAAGGGAACTGGTAAAGATGTTCGTGTTTTAGTTATTGCTAAGGGCGATGCTGTTAAGGATGCTAAGGAAGCTGGAGCTGATTATGTTGGAGATGCTGATATGATTGAAAAAATTCAAAAGGAAAATTGGTTTGAATTTGATACTTTAATTGCTACTCCTGAAATGATGCCTTTATTAGGTAAGATTGGTAAGATTTTAGGGCCTAAGGGACTTATGCCAAATCCTAAGACTGGTACTGTAACTACTAATGTTAAACAAGCTGTTTTAGATGCTAAAGCAGGTAAGCTTGAATATCGTACTGATAGTTATGGTAATATTCATGGAATTATTGGTAAGGTTTCATTTAGTGATGAAGATTTACAATCTAACTTAGATGCTTTTGTAAAAACAATAATTAAGGCTAAACCTCAAACTGCTAAGGGAACATATGTTAAATCAATTAGTATTTGTTCTACTATGAGTCCTGCAGTTAGAATAGATCAAAATAGTTTTGACAATTAGTAAAAAATAGTTTATAATATGGTTATCAAGTGCCAAAGACAGTAGGTTGTTAGTAAATCCTACCGAGGACTTATACTTTGTATAGTAAGAAGTCTTTGGTTAGACTTCTTATCTTTTGCACTTATAAAATATATTAATAAGGAGGAATTATAATGCCTAGTACTAAATCTTTAGAACTTAAACAAGCTATTGTATCAGAAATTAAAGATAAGTGTAATAGTGCTAAGAGTATTGTATTATTTGATTATCGTGGTCTTACTGATAATCAAATTAAAGACCTTAGAATTAAACTTAGAGAAAATGATTCAGAATATAAGGTTTATAAGAATACATTACTTAAGATTGCATTTAAGGATTTAAATATTGATTTTGATTCTTATCTTGCTGGCCCTACTGCTATTGCATTTTCAAATGATGATATTGCTGCGGTTAAGGTTTTAAGTGATACTGCTAAGAAGAATGATGCTTTGGTTTTAAAAGCAGGATATGTTGAAAATTCTGTTTGTGATAAAGCTAAACTTGATGAATTTGCTAAGATTCCATCTCGCGAAGGACTTTATACAATGCTTGCTGGTGGTATGATGCAAATTGTTAAAGACTTGAGTATTGCTCTTGATCTTTATTCAGAACAAAAAGAAAATTAATTTAATAAAAATAAAGGAGGAAAAGTTATTATGGCAAAAATAACAAAAGAAGATTTTATTAGCTCTTTAAAAGAAATGACATTATTAGAAGTAAAGGAATTAGTTGACGCAATGAAGGAAGAATTTGGTGTTGATCCAAGTGCTGTTGCAGTAGCTGCTGCTCCTGCTCAAGCTGAAGAAGCTGGACCAAGTAAACAAACTGTAGTACTTAAGAGTGCTGGAGCTGCTAAGATTAATGTAATTAAGATTATTAGAGAAGTTACAGGTCTTGGTCTTAAAGAAGCTAAAGAAGTTGCTGATAATGGTGGTAATGTTAAGGAAAATATTCCTAGTGAAGAAGCTAATGAACTTAAAGCTAGACTTGAAGAAGCTGGCGCTGAAGTTGAACTTAAATAGTTAATTTTACTTACTTAAAGCCGTTTGCATATGCACGTGGCTTTTTGTGCTATAAAGGGGAAGATAAAATGAAACACTATTTTACCAATTCTGATGTTAAGAGTAATTTGAAGAAGATTAGTTGTAATATTTGTGATAAAAAATTTGTTTTTAATACTGATAATGGGGTTTTTTCTAAGAAGGGACTTGATTTTGGTAGTAGAACTCTTATTGATGTTTTGCTTTCGCGCGATATTACAGGTAATGTGCTTGATATTGGATGTGGTTATGGTGTTTTAGGTATCATTTTATCTTCTTTTTTTAATATTAATGTTGATATGGTTGATGTTAATAAAAGAGCGGTACATCTTGCAAATATGAATATTCGTTTGAATAATGTTTCTGGTGTTAAGGCTTTTTGTAGTGATATATACTCTGGTGTTGATAAAAAATATGATGTTATTGTTACTAATCCCCCGATTAGAGCAGGAAAAGAAGTTGTTTATGAATTTTTATTTGGGGCACGTAATTATTTGGTTTCTGGTGGTTCTTTATATTGTGTTATAAATAAAGATCAAGGTGCTAAAAGTGTTGTTAAAGACCTTAGTGTTTATGGCAAAGTAGAGGTTCTTAAAAAAAATAAAGGTTTTTTTGTAATAAAGTGTATTTTTGATTGACAACTTGAGTGTTTTATGGTAATAATATAAGTTGGTTATTTGTCTGTGTGAGAGACAAAGATTTTTTGAAAATTTGAAAGTAGGGGTGAATTTTGTGGCATACAAAATTATAAAATGTGGTGACCACCGCACACGTAGAAGTTTTTCTAGGATTAAGAATACTTATGAGTTGACTGATTTACTAGAAATTCAAAAGAAATCATATCATTGGTTTGTTGAAAAGGGTATTAAGGAAGTTTTTGAAGATTTATTCCCCGTGGAAAACTTTGCTGGTACTTTATCTTTAGAATTTGGCGATTATCATTTTGATGAACCAAGATATTCTGTTAAAGAGTGTAAAGAAAGGTATGCTACTTTTGCTGCACCTTTAAAAGTTGAAGTTAGACTTTTTAACAATGAAACAGGTGAAGTAAAGGAACAAGAGATATTTTTAGGTGATATGCCTCTTATGACTGATAGTGGTACTTTTGTTATAAATGGTGCTGAAAGAGTTATAGTATCTCAACTTGTTAGATCTCCAAGTGTTTACTTTAATAAGGAAATTGATAAGAATGGTAGACTTCTTATTACATCTCAAATTATACCTACTCGTGGTACTTGGCTTGAATTTGAGGCTGATGCTAGGGATATTTTATATGTAAGAATTGATAGGACTAGAAAGGTTCCTCTTACTACTATGCTTAGGGCATTTGGTCTTAGTAGTGATGAAGATATTACTAATCTATTTGGTAAGTCTGAATTTATGGATAATACTATAAGTAAGGACTCTACTAGAAATACTGATGAGGCTTTAATTGAAATATATGAAAAGTTAAGACCTGGTGAACCTGCAACTTTGGATAGTTCTAAGAATCAAATTATTACTAGATTTTTTGATGAATTTAGATATGATTTGGCTAAGGTTGGTAGATATAAGTTTAATCTTAAACTTAATGTTCTTGATAGACTTTTAGGACAAACTCTTGCTGAAGATATTAAGGTTGATGGAGAGGTTAAGTTTGAAAAGGGAACTGTTGTTAGTAAAACTGTTTTAGAAGAACTTCGTCCTATAATTGAAAGTGGTTATGGTATTAAAGAAGTTAAGATTAATGATGAGCTTGATTCTTATAATAAAGTTCAAATTATTAAGATTTATAAACCTGGTACTAAGGAAAAGATTAGTGTTATAGGTAATGATGGTTCTATTGATTCTAAGAGACTTACTATTTCTGATTTTTATGCTTCTTGTTCTTATTATCTTAATTTGCTTCAAGGAGTTGGTAATTTTGATGAAATAGATCATCTTGGTAATAGACGTATTCGTCAAGTTGGTGAACTTTTACAAAATCAATTTAGGGTAGGGGTTACTCGTATGGAAAGGGTTATTCGTGAAAGAATGACTACTCAAGATATTAATGAGGTTACTCCAAAGACTTTAATTAATATTAGACCTGTTACTGCTATTTTGAAGGAGTTTTTTGGTAGTTCACAACTTTCTCAATTTATGGATCAAAACAATCCTATTGCTGAACTTACTCATAAGAGAAGACTTAGTGCTTTAGGTCCTGGTGGACTTTCTCGTGATAGAGCTGGTATGGATGTTCGTGATGTTAATGAATCGCATTATGGTAGAATATGTCCTATTGAGTCTCCTGAAGGCCCTAATATTGGTCTTATTACTACTCTTGCTAGTTATGCTAAGATTGATGATTATGGTTTTATTCAAACTCCATATCGTAGGGTTGAAAATTCGGTTATAATGGATGATGTTCATTATTTAACTGCTAGTGAGGAAAATGATCTTATTATTGCTGAATCAACAGTTGGTACTGATGATAATAATAAAATTATTGATGAAACTGTTGCTGCTCGTTATCGTGGTGAAAATTTACTTGTTTCTCCAGATAAGGTTGATTATATAGATGTTTCACCTCAACAAGTTGTTTCTATTACAACAAGTTGTATTCCATTCCTAGAACATGATGATGCGACTCGTGCTCTTATGGGTTCTAACATGCAACGTCAAGCTGTACCACTTCTTAAAACTGAAGCACCATTTGTTGGTACTGGTGTTGAATATATTGCTGCTCGTGATAGTGGTTCTACTGTAGTTGCTAAGGCTGATGGTGTTGTTAGTTATGTTGATGGTAAGAAAGTAGTAGTTAAAAATAAGGGTGGAGAAGATGTTTATTATTTATCTGACTTTACTGCTTCAAATCAAGATACTTGTTTTCATCATATTCCTATTGTTAGAGTTGGTGATAAGGTTGTTAGAGGTAAGACTATACTTGCTGATGGACCTTCAACTGACAAAGGAGAACTTGCTCTTGGTAAGAATATGACTGTAGCATTTATGATGTTTAATGGTTATAACTATGAAGATGCTGTTATTCTTAATGAAAAATTAGTAAAAGAAGATGCTTATACAACTATTCATATAGAAGATTATGAGATGCCTTGTCGCGATACTAAACTTGGTCCAGAAGAAATTACTAGAGATATTCCTAATGTTAGTGAGGATGCTCGTCGTAATTTGGATAGTGAAGGTATTATTAGAATAGGTACAGAAGTAAAAGAAGGAGATATTCTTGTTGGTAAAGTTACTCCAAAGGGAATGGCTGAACTTACTTCTGAGGAAAAACTTCTTCATGCTATATTTGGGGAAAAGACTCGTGAAGTTCGTGATACATCACTTCGTGTTCCACATGGTGGTGATGGTATAGTTCATGATGTTAAAGTATTTACTAAGAAGAATAGTGATGAACTTCCTAGTGGTGTCTCTAAATTAATTCGTGTATATATAGTTCAAAAACGTAAGATTCAAGTTGGAGATAAGATGGCTGGTCGTCATGGTAATAAAGGGGTTATTTCTTTAATTCTTCCAGAAGAGGATATGCCTTATTTACCAGATGGTACTCCGGTTGATGTAATGCTTAATCCACTTGGTGTTCCTTCTCGTATGAATATTGGACAAGTTCTAGAACTTCATTTAGGTATGGCTGCTAAGAAGCTTGGTGTTCATGTGGCTACTCCAGTATTTGATGGTGCTAGTGAGCAAGATATTCTTGATATGATGAAGGAAGCTGGTATGGATGAAGATGGTAAGACTGTTTTATATGATGGTCGTACTGGGCGTCCATTTGATAATAGGGTTTCAGTTGGAGTTATGTATATGATTAAACTTCACCACATGGTTGAAGATAAGATGCATGCTCGTGCTACTGGTCCATATAGTTTAGTTACTCAACAACCACTTGGTGGTAAAGCTCAATTTGGTGGACAAAGATTTGGGGAAATGGAAGTTTGGGCTCTATATGCTTATGGTGCTGCTCATACTCTTCAAGAAATATTAACTGTTAAGTCAGATGATGTTATTGGACGTGTTAAAGTATATGAAGCACTTGTTAAGGGTAATAGAGTTGATCAAGCTGGTGTTCCTGAATCGTTTAGGGTTCTTATTAAAGAATTCCAAGCTTTAGGTCTTGATATTCAAATTATTAATGATAAGAATGAAGTTCTTGATCTTAAAGAAATTGAAAGAGAAGAAACAAATGAAAAGACTTCATTTGCTATAGATGATATAGAAATTAAAAAATTAGAAGATGATAAATCTTTTAATGAAGATGACGATGATGATGATATTGAACTTGATGGTGATGAGGATTTAGACTTTTCCGATGAAAAAGAAGAAAGTGAGGTGAGATACTAATGATAGAAGTTAATAAAGTTGAAGCTTTGAAAATTGGTATTGCATCTTCTGATAAGATTCGTGAATGGTCTTATGGAGAAGTTAAGAAACCTGAAACTATTAATTATCGTACTTTAAAGCCTGAAAGAGATGGACTTTTCTGTGAAAAGATTTTTGGGCCTACTAAGGATTTTGAATGTTCTTGTGGTAAGTATAAGAGGGTTAAGTATAAAAATATAGTTTGTGATAGATGTGGAGTTGAAGTTACTCGTTCTAAGGTTAGAAGAGAAAGAATGGGACATATAGAACTTGCTTCTCCTGTCTCACATATTTGGTATTTTAAAGGTATTCCTAGTAGAATGGGTACTGTGCTTGATATGAGTCAAAGAGACTTAGAGGAAGTATTATACTTTGTATCTTATGTTGTTATTGATAAAGGGATTGCTCCTCTTGAAAATAAACAAACTTTAAGTGAAAAAGAATATCGTGCTTATTATGAAAAGTATGGTGATGGATTCCGTGTTGGTATGGGAGCGGAAGCTGTTAAGGAACTTCTTAAACAAGTTGATCTTGGTAAGGAAATTGAAGATATTCGTAAGAAACTTGAAACTGCTCAAGGTCAAAAGAGAGCTAGTCTTCTTAAGAGACTTGATATTCTAGATGCATTTTATAAATCTGGGAATAAACCTGAATGGATGATTCTTGATTGTATACCTGTTATACCTCCAGAACTTCGTCCAATGATTCAACTTGATGGTGGTAGATTTGCTACTTCTGATTTGAATGATTTATATAGAAGAGTTATTAATCGTAATAATCGTTTGAAAAAACTTATTGATTTAGGGGCTCCATCTATTATTATTCAAAATGAAAAAAGAATGCTTCAAGAAGCTGTTGACGCTTTATTTGACAATGGTCGTCGTGGTAAGAGTGTTACTGGTGCAGGAAATCGTCCTCTTAAATCACTTTCTAGTATGTTAAAAGGAAAGCAAGGTCGTTTTAGACAAAACTTACTTGGTAAACGTGTTGATTATTCTGGTCGTTCTGTTATTATAGTTGGACCAAGTTTAAAAATGTATCAATGTGGTCTTCCTAAGGGAATGGCTCTTGAACTGTTTAAACCTCATGTTATTCATGGTTTAGTTGAAAAGGGTATTGCCCATAATATTAAGGCTGCTAAGAAGCTTATTGATAATCAAGATGAAAGAGTTTGGGATGTTGTTGAAGAAGTTATTAAAGAACATCCAGTTATGCTTAATAGAGCTCCTACTTTACATAGACTTGGTATTCAAGCGTTTGAACCTAAGTTAATTGGAGGTAAGGCTATTAGACTGCATCCACTTGTTTGTCCAGCGTTTAATGCGGATTTTGATGGGGATCAAATGGCTGTTCATGTACCTTTATCTGAAGAAGCTCAATCTGAAGCTAGGCTTTTAATGCTTGGTGCTAATAATATTCTTCATCCTAAGAGTGGGGAACCTGTTGTTACTCCTGCTCAGGATATGGTTCTTGGTAATTATTATCTTACTATGGAAGAATCTGATGAAGATGAAGGTCGTGTGTTTAAGAATTCTAATGAGGCTATTATGGAATATGAAAGAGGAGACTTAAAGATTCATACTAGAATTGCTCTTAAAGTTAACTCATTTAAACATAAATTGTTCTCTGAAGAACATAAAGATGATTATTTAGTTACTACAGTTGGAAAACTTATATTTAATGAGATTCTTCCTGATACATTCCCTTATATAAATGAACCTACTAAGGAAAATATTGAAAAGATTACTCCTAGTAAATATTTCTTGAAACCTGGTACTAATATAAGAGAAGCTATTAAGGAAATGCCTCTTGTTGAACCTTTCCCTGTTAAGACTTTAAAACAAATAATTGCTCAAATATTTAAGCTTTATAAAACAACAGAAACTTCTATTATGCTAGATAGACTTAAGGATTTAGGATTTAAATATTCTACTGTAAGTGGAGCAACTGTTTCTACGCATGATGTTGCAACTAGTAGTTCTAAATCTAAGATTATTGCAGATTCTAAGAAGACTGTTGATAAGATTAATAAACAATATTCTAGAGGTTTAATTACTGAAGAAGAAAGATATGAAAGTGTTATTAATGTTTGGTATAAGGCTAAAGATCTAGTTCAAGCTGAACTTCAAGAAATTGCTGATAAGTCTCTTGCTAATCCAATATTCATGATGATGAAATCTGGTGCTCGTGGTAAAATTTCTCAATTCGTTCAACTTTCTGGTATGCGTGGACTTATGTCTAAACCAGGTGGTCGTGTTATAGAAATTCCAGTTATTTCTTCATTTAAAGAAGGATTATCAGTTTCTGAATTCTTCTTATCTACACATAGTGCACGTAAGGGTAGTGCGGATACAGCGCTTAATACTGCATCTTCTGGATATTTAACTAGAAGACTTGTAGATGTTTCTCAAGATGTTATTGTTAAAGAAGCTGATTGTGGTACTGATTTTGGTGTTACAGTTGAAGCATTTATTAACGATAAAGATAATACTGTTATTGAAAACCTTTATGATCGTATTGTTGGTAGATATGCTAGTAAGAAGATAATAAATCCTGAGACAAAGGAAGTTATTGTTGAAAAAGATGGTCTTATCAATGAAAAAGAAGCAGAAAAGATTGTTGCTGCTGGTATTGAAAAAGTTGAAATTAGAAGCGTTCTTACTTGTAATACACATAATGGTGTTTGTCAAAAATGTTATGGTAGAAATTTAGCTACTGGTAATATTGTTGAAATTGGTGAAGCTATTGGTATTATGGCTGCTCAATCTATTGGGGAACCTGGTACTCAACTTACTATGAGAACATTCCATACTGGTGGAGTTGCTGGTGGAGAAGATATTACTCAAGGTCTTCCACGTGTTGAAGAATTGTTTGAAGCTCGTAATCCAAAGGGACAAGCTACTATTGCTACTATTGAAGGTAAGATTAAAGATATTAAAGAAGATCATGGAAAATATAAAATTAAGATTAAGAATAAGTTGGAAGAAATTGAACATATAACTAATTATGGTGCTAAGTTAAGAGTTCAAAAAGGTGATGAGGTTGCTGTTGGTGAGAAACTTACTGAAGGTAATATTAGTCCGAAAGAACTTCTTGCTGTTACTGATCCAATAACTGCTCAAACTTATATTCTTAAAGAAATTCAAAAGGCTTATAGAGCTCAAGGTGTTGATATTAGTGACAAACATATTGAGGTTGTTGTAAGTAGAATGATTTCTAAGATTAGAATATCTGATGGAGGAGAAACTGAATTATTACTTGGTAGTCTTGTTAATATTAAAGACTTTACTGAAGTTAATAAGGAAGCAATTCTTAAGGGTAAAAAACCTGCGACTGGTAAACCAATTCTTCTTGGTATTACTAAGGCATCTCTTGAAACTGAATCATTCTTGTCTGCTGCATCATTCCAAGAAACTACTAGAGTTCTTACTGATGCGTCTATTAAAGGTAAGGTTGATACTTTACAAGGACTTAAGGAAAATGTTATTATTGGTAAACTTATTCCTGCGGGAACAGGTGCTAAACAATATCGTGATGTTTCTTATGAACTTAAAAAACAATTTATGTCTGAAGAACCTTTAGAGGCTTTAGAAGACGAACTTATGTAATATAGGACTAACTGTTATGGTTAGTTCTTTTTGTTTACTTGTTTTTGTTTATTTGATATAATTTGTTTATGTGAGGAGCGATGTTTGTGGAAAATAAGTTTTTAAATGCTATAAAGAAGCGTGAATATTTTGAGAATTTTATTACTCGCAGTATTAAGTGTTCTAATGCGATAGAGGGTAATACTTTGAGTTATGCTGAAACTTATTCTATTGTTTTTAATGATGAGTCTCTTCCTTTGCAAAATGTTAATCCTAGGGAACTTTATGAGGCTATTAATTTGAAATATGCTATTGATATGTCTCTTAGTAATTTAGATAGGTTAGATAATGGTCTTATTGTTAAGTTTGGAGATATTATTAATAGAAATATTAAAGATACTTCTGGTTATAGAAAGATTCAAAATTATATTAATGGAGCGGATTTTGTTCCTCCTAAACCTGAATTAGTTTCTAGTTTGATGAGTGAGCTTTTGTATGAATTTGATAATAGTGAATATAATGTTTTTGAAAGAATTGCTAAATTTCATATTAATTTTGAACATATTCATCCTTTTGAAGATGGTAATGGTAGAGTGGGGCGTTTACTTATTAATCATCAATTGATTAGTAATAATGAGATTCCTATTGTTATTGATGATAGTGATAGGATTAGATACTTTAATTTGATACAGGATTATGATATTGATGGATTTGTTTTGTTTATTAAAGAACTTCAGGAAAGAGAAGTACTTAAGATGAAGGAGTATGGTGTGTATTAATAATAATGATTGTGCTTAATGATCATTATTTTTGTTTACTTGTTTTTGTTTATTTTGTATAATAAGTATGGTGATTTTATGAATAAGAAAGTTGTAGTATTTGGAGGAGGAACTGGAATTAGTTTTTTAGTTCGTGGTCTTAAGGAGTTTCCTGTTGATATAACTACTGTTATTAGTGTTTCTGATAATGGTTCTTCAACTGGTAAGCTTCGTGAGGAATTTTTTATGCCTGCGATGGGTGATGTTCGTAAGGTTATAGTTGCTCTTAGTAATGCTAATGATGAGATAAAGAAACTTTTGCAATATAGATTTGATACTTATACTGATTTGAATGGTCATCCTGTTGGTAATTTAATTATGGCTGCTATGTATAATATTACTGGTAGTCTTAAGGAAAGTATAAGGGTTCTTGGTGATTTTTTGAATGTTCGTCATAAGATTCTTCCTTTGTCTGAGGATTATCTTACTTTGATGGCTGAAACTACTAGTGGAGATATTATTCATGGTGAGAGTGAGATTGGTCATGATAGACGTAAGATAAAGAAGCTTTTTTATGATGAGGAACCTAATGTTGATCCGGAGATTATTTCAGAGATTTTATCTTGTGATTTGATTGTTTTTAGTATGGGTAGTTTATATACTAGTTTGATACCTAATTTACTTTCTGATGATATAATTTCTGCGATAGATAAGAGTAAAGCTAGTATACTTTATACTTGTAATGCTGTTGATCAGGTTTTTGAGACTGAGGATTATACTGTTGGAGATCATGTTGAGATAATTGATAAGTATTTGGGAAAACATAAAGTTGATGCAGTTTTGGCTGCGGATAGTAAACTTCCTTCTTTGGTTCTTGATAAGTATATTGCTTCTGAAAATAAGAGTTTGGTTAAGATTGATGAGGATAAGGTTGCTTCTTTGGGATGTAAACTTATTAAGGAAGATTTACTTGTTATAGAGGGAAATTATATTCGTCATAATGGTCTTAAGCTTGCTACTAGTATTTTTAATTATTTGATGAGGTGATGTTGTGTCTTTTACTACAGAAATTAAGAATGAGATATGTTCTAATAATTATTCTAGGCTTGAGAATATTTGTTTGTTATCTGGTTTTCTTAGGAATAATGTTGAAATTTTAGAGGATGAGATAGTTATTGTTTCTGAAAATCCTAAGGTTGTTAGAAAGATATTTTCTTTGTTTAAGGAATTGTTTGATGTTATCCCTGTTATTAAAAGTGGTACTGGTAATAGTTTTAAGAAGAATTATTATAGTATTTTGCTTCATGATAAGTTTTCTGTTATTTTGAGCAGTCTTATGGTTTTAGATAATGGTTTTTTGTTTCCTTCGATTCCTTCTTATTTTTTAGATACTGAGGATTTGAAGAGAGCATATTTACGTGGTGTTTTTCTTGCTAAGGGAAGTATAAATGATCCTAAGAAATCTAGGTATCATATGGAGTTTCTTGTTGATAGAAAGGATGAGGCTTATTTTATTGTTTCTTTGCTTTCTTATTTTAATATTAATTCTAAGGTTATTCCTAGAGATAAGGGATATATGACTTATGTTAAAGAAGCTGAGAAGATTGGGGATTTTTTGAGGATTGTGAGTGCTAATAATGCTATTTTATATTATGAGGATATTCGTATATATAGGGATCATAAGAATATGACTAATAGGCTTAATAATTGTGAACAGGCTAATGTTGATAAGATTATTGATGCTAGTAGAAAACAGGAATCTGATATTGCTTTAATTAAGGAATATATTGGTCTGGATGGTGTTTCTGATAAGATTCGTGATGTTATTATTTATCGTGAAAAGTATCCGGATGCTTCTTTGGGGGAACTTAGTTATATTATGAGTTCTGAGACTGGTAAAAGTATTACTAAATCTGGTCTTAGTCATAGATTTAGAAAGATACATGATATTGCTGATATGATTAGAAATGAAAAGAGTTAAGATTTGGTCTTAACTCTTATTTTGTGAATAGTTTTGGTATGTTTTTAGTTGGTAGTAACATTTTTAATTCTTTGTTTATTGTTATTGTATATTTTTGTTTTTCATCTTTTAGTTTTTCTCCATCGATTGTCCAATTATTTTTTATTTTTTCTTTGAAGGTTATTTCTATTTTATCACTTGTGTGGCAGTATATACCAGGAACGTTTGTTATTCCAGTTTTGACAAGTAATATTAGTGTTTTTACTAAATCTTTTCTTCTAGTGATGTTACAGAACATTATTTCAAACTTATTATCGTCTAATTTTACATTTTTATATATATTATTGAAACCTGCTATACGATTGGCGTTTGATATTAGTATTAATGAATAAAAGCCGTGATATGTTTGGTTGTTTACTTTGTATTCTAGTTCATATAGTTTTGTTGTTTGAAAGAATTCTTTTGCTCCATTTATAAGATAGGCTAGGTGTCCTAGTTTTTTTTTAAGTTTTCTTGATGTTTGGTATGGAACGTTTATGAATTTTCCGAATCCTGCGACGTAAAAGAATGTTTGGTTGTTGATTATTCCTAGGTCAACGTTTTTTATTTCTCCTTCTAGTATTTTTTCTACACTTTTTAGGATGTTTTTGTTTAGGCCTAGCATGTGGCCTATGTCGTTGGTGGTTCCTACTGGGATATGTGATAGTACTAGTTTGTTTTCTCTTAAGTGGTTTCCTGATACTATTTCATTGAATGTCCCGTCTCCACCGATTGATAGAACTAGGTCTGTTTGTTTTAAGTTTTTAACATGTCTTTTGGCGTCTCCGTGTTTTTCTGTGTAATATATGTGGGTTTTGTATCCATGTTCTGTTAGTTTATTAATAACTTCGTTTAGGGTTTTTCCTTTTATTCCTTTACCACTTTCGCGGTTACAGATTAATTCACAGCTTTTCATATAATCACCAATTTAATTATACATAATTTATTTTTTATTTTCAATGATTTTGTCTATTAGACCATAGTTTTTGGCATCTTTACTTGATAAAAAATAATCTCTTTCTGTATCTTGCTGTATTTTTTCTAATGGTTGTCCGGTATTTTTTGCCATAATTTTGTTTAGTTTTTCTTTTAGTTTTAGTATTCTTTCTGCTGCTATTTTTATTTCTGTTGCTTGTCCTTGAGCTCCTCCGAGTGGTTGATGTATCATAACTTCGGAGTTTGGTAGTGCTAGTCTTTTTCCTTTTTCACCACTTGATAAGAGAAATGCTGCCATTGATGCTGCTATTCCTATGCAAATTGTTGATACTTTACTTTTAATAAAGTTCATTGTGTCGTATATGGCCATTCCTGCGGTTATTGATCCTCCTGGTGAGTTTATGTAAAGACTTATGTCTTCGTTTGATTCTGAGTCTAGATATAGTAGTTGTGCTACTATTATGTTAGCGGTTGTATCATTTATTTCTCCATTTAAGATTATAATTCTATCTTTTAGTAGTCTTGAGTATATGTCGTAACTTCTTTCTCCATTTATTTCTTTTTCTATTACTGTTGGAATTAAGTTCATTTATTATCACCTGTTAATAGAATATGAAAAAAAATGAATAATATTCGTATCAAAATCATACAATATGTGATAAAATAGTAGTATAGAATTAAGAGGGTGTTTATTTATGGAAAAAATTAATGTTATTATTAATGATGAAAAGTATGATTTTGATAAAGGAATTACACTTCTTGAAATTGCTAATAAAGTATATAAGGAGAAATTTCCAGCGATTGTTGCATTTGTAGATAATGAGTTGTTTTCTTTGGATAAGAAGATTAATAAGGATTGTGTTGTTAGATTTATTAATCTTTTAGATCCGGTTGGAAATAGGATATATCAAAAGGGACTTTTCTTTGTTCTTATTTATGCTTTTAAGGAGCTTTTTGGTTATAATTATTATGTTAAGGCTTGTCATTCTATAGATAAGGCTATTAAGCTTAGGAGCAATTTGTATCTTAATCATGAAAGAATTAATATGCTTAAGAATAAGATGAGAGAAATTATTGACTTGGATATGCCTATTGAAAAGTGTTTGGTTAGTAGAAAAGAGGCTAGGGAATATTTTTTAAGTATTGGTGATAATAGTAAGGCTGATACGTTTATTTATAATACCAATCATTATGTTACTTTATATAAACTTGGTGATTTGTATGATTATTTCTTTTCTGTTATGCCTGTTTCTACTGGAATATTTAAAGATTTTGATCTTTATTTATTAGATAAAGGTTCATTTATTATGCAGTTTCCTACGATTATTGATGGTGGAAAGATACCTGAGTATATTAATAGGGAAAAGATAATTGAGGCTTTTGATGAAAATTATAAGTTGTCTAAGAAACTTGGTATTTTTAATAGTGTTGATATAAATAGGGCTGTTGCTAGTGGTAAGATTTCAGATATTATTAAACTTAATGAAACTATTTCTAGTAATAATTTACTTAATTTGGCTAGGGATATTTATGATAGGAAGGATAGTTTAAAGATTGTATTAATGGCTGGTCCTTCTTCAAGTGCTAAAACTACTACTTCTAGAAAGCTATCTATGTTTTTGAAGAGTTTTGGTCTTAATCCTAAGCCTCTTTCTATTGATGATTATTTTTTAAGTAGGGAAAAGACTCCTAGACTTCCTAATGGTGATTATGATTTTGAAACTATTCATGCTGTTGATATTGATTTGTTTAATGATCATTTGACTAGGCTTATTAAGGGTGAGGAAGTTGAAGTTCCAACTTTTAATTTTTATAAGGGTGAGGGTGAATATCTTGGTAATAAGATTAAGCTTGATAATAATGATATTTTAATTATTGAGGGACTTCATGCTGTTAATGAAGAACTTACTAAGTCTATTTCTAAAGATAATAAGTATAAGGTTTATATTTCTCCACTTACGGATTTAAATATTGATAATCATAATATGATATCTAATAGTGATGTTAGGTTGCTTAGAAGAATTGTTAGGGATAATAGAACTCGTGGTTATGGTGCTGAGGAAACTATTAAGAGGTGGCGGACTGTAAGAGACGGTGAAGATAAGTATATTTTTCCTTTTCAAGATGATGTTTCTTATGTTTATAATTCTTCTCTTATATATGAAATTGGTGTACTTAAGTTGTATGCTGAACCTTTGCTTTTTGGAATTAATAATTCTTCTCCTTATTATGAGGAGGTTGTTAGGTTACTTAATTTTTTAGATTTGTTTGTAGGTATTCCTACTGATGAGATTCCTAGTGAATCAGTTCTTAGGGAGTTTATTGGAGGTAGTTATTTTGAATAGGAGGTTATTAGATGAGGGTTGCAATTAATGGTTTTGGTAGGATAGGTAGATTAGTTTTTAGAATAATGGAGGAATGTGATGATTTTGAAGTTGTTGCTATTAATGATTTGACTGATGCTAAACAACTTTCTCATTTACTTAAGTATGATTCTAGTCAAGGTAGTTATCGTAAGGATGAGATTGGATATTTTGGTAATTATTTAGTTGTTAATCGTAGAAAGATTAGAGTTTTTTCTAATAGTGATCCTTTGGAGCTTCCTTGGGGTGAGTTAGATATTGATGTTGTTTTTGAGTGTAGTGGTCATTTTACTAAGAAAGCAGATGCTTTTAAGCATGTTGAGGCTGGTGCTAAGAGGGTTATTATTTCTGCTCCTTGTAAGGATAAGGATGTTAAGACTGTGGTTTATGGTGTTAATGAATCTATTTTGAAGGGTAATGAAAAGGTTATTAGTGCTGCTAGTTGTACTACTAATTGTTTGGCGCCAGTTCTTAAGGTTATTGATGATAAATTTGGTATAGTTAAAGGTTATATGACTACTATTCATGCTTATACTAATGATCAAGTTATTCTTGATGTTTCTCATAAGAAAGGAATTGAGGCTAGACGTGGTCGTGCTGGTGCTATTAATATAATTCCGACTTCAACGGGTGCTGCTAAGGCTATTGGGCTTGTTATTCCTAGTTTGGATGGCAGAATGAAAGGGACTGCTATGAGGGTTCCTGTTTCTGATGGTTCTTGTGTTGATTTGGTACTTGAACTTGATAGGAATGTTAGTATTGATGAGATTAATAAGGCTTTTGTTGCTTCTAAAAGTGATAGTTTGGATGCTACATATGATCCTATTGTTTCTAGTGATGTAATTGGAGATACTCATGGTGGAGTAGTTGATCTTTTGCTTACTGATATTTTAGAAGTTAATGGTAAGCAGCTTGTTAAGATTGTTGCTTGGTATGATAATGAAAATGGTTATTCTCATCAAATGGTCAGATGTGCTAGATATTTTTGTTCTTTAGTTAAATAAGTATATATAAAAAAATCTCATTCATTATGAGATTTTTTTAATGCTTTGCTACCTAGTTTTGTTTTTTTGTGAATATTATATATTGTTTTGTTAATAACTAAGTCAAATTCTCCGATGTATTCGGTTACTTCTGCTCCGAATCCTAGTTTCATTTCATTTAGTCCATTAAATTTATTGTTGTCTCCAAAGTAACCTGTTATGGCGTTTAGATCAAAGTATACGGCTCCTAGTTTTGCATATTTTTCAATTATTGCCCATTTTGTAAGAAATGTTGGGTAGTATAGTTTGTATGCTCCGTTTTGACCTTCTATTACTAGGATTACTCCATGTTTTTCGATTATTACTGCACAAGTGCTTATGATTATTCCTTGTGGATTTTTTGTTAGTAGACTAGATGCTGTTTCTAATTCTTTTTTATATATTGCTAGGACTTTATCGGATGTTATTTTTGAGTTTGTTAATTTATTACTTATTTTTCCTGTTAGTCCAGCTTCTTGAATATGACTATTTATTTCTTCGTTTTTTTGTAATTCTTGTTCATATATTTGTTTTATGTTGTTTAAGTATTTTTCTGTGTTTAATTTTGCAAAATAAAGTTCAAAGTTGTCTTTAAATGAATCTGCAAATTCTTTGTAGTAGTTTAATTTTCTGTAGTGTTTTTTTGCTACGAATTTATAAAATGTTTCTATATCTCCATGATTTCCTTGTAGTATTTCTACTCCTCTGGATTGGGCTTTTCTTATTTTATTTTTTACACTTGGATCAAAGTTGTCGAATAGTGTTTCGGCTGATCCTGTTACTTTTAGTATAGCGTTCCATCTTGGTTTTAAAGTTCCAAAGAATTTGTTGTCTCCGAAGTAGGTATATCCTATTTTTGTTAGAAATGGTATTAAATCGTTGGTGTAGGGACTTTTAATAATATTACCGTTTCTATCTCTTTTGTTGTTTACTACTGGGGGATCTATTTTTAGAAAGATTATATTGTTTTTTGCTAGGAATTTTTTCATTTTGTTTGTAACATCTATTATTAAATCTTTGTTATCATAATCTATTAGGTATCCTCTTGGGGCATAGGCATATTTGTAACCTAGAAATAATTTTTGTATTAGAATTAGACTTGCTCCGATTAGTATGTTTTGATCGTTTATAAAACCATAATAATGGGGTTCAAATCCTTCGTTACTCATAAGATTTCCATAGTTTGATGTTTGATAGTATGTATGTAGAGGGTGGTTGTTTGAAAAATTGTCGAATTGTTCAGGACTTAATTTTACTATTTTCAATTTTTTCCCTCCTTATTAGTTTTACTATTTATATAATATCTTTTTTTTGATAAAAAATCAATAAAAAGTTTTAATACTAATCAAAATATTATATAATTGTTTGTGAGGTGAATTTTTATGATAGAAGATATTAAAGCTAGAGAAATTTTAGATTCTAGGGGTAATCCTACGGTGGAAGTTGATGTTTTTTTGGATGATGGTACTTGGGCTCGCGCTAGTGTTCCTAGTGGTGCTTCGACTGGTTCTAATGAGGCTTTAGAACTTCGTGATGGTGGTTCTAGATATATGGGAAAGGGTGTTTTGAAAGCTGTTTTTAATGTTAATAATATTATACGTCCTGAGATAATTGGTAGACAAGTTAGTGATCTTAGGGGAATAGATGATATTATGATTGATTTAGATGGTACTAAAAATAAGAGTAAGCTTGGTGCTAATGCGATGCTTGGTGTTTCTCTTGCTTGTTTGAAGGCTAGTAGTAAGATTTATAATAAGGCTTTATATGAATATGTTGGAAAGGGTAAGACTCTTCCTGTATGTATGATGAATATTTTAAATGGTGGTGCTCATGCTGATAATAATTTAGATTTTCAAGAGTTTATGATTATTCCTATTGCTGGTACTGTTAAGGAAAGAATTAGGATAGGTAGTGAGGTTTTTCATAATTTGAAGAATATTTTAAAAGCTAAAGGTTATTTTACTGGTGTTGGAGATGAGGGAGGTTTTGCTCCTAACCTTGATGGTAATTATGAGGCTTTAGATTTGATATGTGATGCTATTAGAGAGGCTGGTTATGTTCCTGGACAAGATGTTTCTTTGGCTCTTGATGTTGCAGCTTCTGAAATTTATCATGATGGTTATTATTATATCGATGGAAAGAAATATGATATTGATTCTTTATGTGATTATTATAAAGACTTGGTTAAAAAGTATCCGATTATTTCTATAGAGGATCCGGTTTGGGAAGGAGATTTTGAAGGCTTTAAGAAGATTACTGATATGTTAGGTGATAAGATTCAACTTGTTGGTGATGATTTATTTGTGACTAATATTGATTATTTGAAACGTGGTATTTCTATGGGAGCAGGCAATGCTATACTTCTTAAGGCTAATCAAATTGGTACGATTAGTGAAATGATTGATACAATTAATTATGCTAAGAAATATGGTTATAAAACTATAATTTCTCATAGAAGTGGAGAAACTGATGATTGTTTTATATCGCATTTAGCTGTTGGGCTTGATTTAGGTCAAATAAAGACAGGTTCTATGTCTAGGATGGATAGAATTTGTAAGTATAATGAACTTATGAGAATTGAAGAAAGTATAAATAAATAATTGTTTTTTGTTAATAATATTTCATTTTTTTGTAAATGTAATTTACATAAATGAAATATTTTTTTTATGTTTTTTTTTTTTTTTTTCTTTTCTTCTCTTGCTATGGGAGATGTGGTTGGTAGTAATTTGTTTAATTTTCTTAGATAGGTTTGTGTTTTGTTAATATTTTGATTTTAAAAATTTGCTTTTTTTTTGGTTTTGTGTTATAATCTTGTAAGTTTATGTTTTAAGGGGAATTTTTTACTTGTTTTTGTTGCATATCTTTAAAACTTAGATTTTAAGAGGGGGTAAAATCATGAGTGCATATTCTTCTGTTGACTTTTGTGATAAGAAGTCTAATTATATTACAGATACTTTGAAACAGTATATTAGTGATATTTCTAATATTGATGTTTTGGATGATGATACTTTTAAAAAGCTTTATTTTGAATATAAGAATGGTTCTGTTGAAGCTGGTAAGAAGATAATTGAGTCTAATTTGAGACTTGTTAAGAAGGTTGCTTCTAAGTATTCTAATAGTGAGGTTTCTTTTTTGGATTTGTTATGTGAGGGAAATCTTGGGCTTTTTGAGGCTCTTGAGAGATATGATATGTCTAAGGCCAGATATTCTACTTATGCTTATAAATGGGTTGATCGTGCTATTAGAAGGGGTATAATGAATAGTTCTCGTAATGTTAGTATAAAGTTTGGTACTTATGAAAGTTTGATTAAATATAAAAGGTTTTTAGATAGTTATATAGCTTCTTATAATAAAGTTCCTTCGGATGAGGAGATTATTAAAAGTATTGGTATTACTGAGGAAACTTTAAAAATTTTTAGAATTTTTTCTGATGATACTGTTTCTTTAGATAAGGCTGTTGTTAGAGATGGTAAAGAAGCTGGAACTGTTTCTGATTTTATTGCTGATGATAAGTTTATTGCTCCAGAGAGATATGTTTTAGATACTGAACGTAAGGCTATTGTTTCTGTATTGCTTGATTATGTTAGTGATAGGGAAAGGCGTATTGTTGAGCTTTATTTGGGTTTAAATGGTGAGTGTATGACTTTTGAGGCTATTGCTAATATTATTGGTTTGTCTCGACAAAGAGTAACTGCTATTTATAGAGAATCACTTGATAAGATGAGTATGTATTTGAAGAGAATAAATCGTGTTGGTAATAATAAAACTATTGATGTTGTTGTTCCTTTAGATGATTTTGATGATTTGGAACAGGTTGTTGTTAATAAATTATTTATTGATTCTGGAGCAGGGACTAGTATTAATTGTGTTATGAATTTGGAAGAACTTTCTAGTTTTAGTGAAGCTGAAAGACTTAATTTTATAAAATCTGTTATTAAGAAATATGTTGTTTCTTATAACAAGGTAAGAGGTAGGAGGTAGTTTATGAAAAATAGAATAAGTGATATTAATAAGAATGTTGATGTTAATGACATTGCTGATAAGTATAATAGTATAAGTGGTGATTTGGATTGGAAAGAAAATAATTTATTTATTAGGAATCTTGATTCAAAGATTAAACGTGAATTTAATGAGCTTACTAGGGAGTTAACTAATGCTGGTAAGATTATTGATAAATCTGTTGATTATGAAGTTATTGAAAAGCTTGGTCTTGATGAAAAAATTGAAAATTTATTTTTGGAATATTTATCTGCCGTTCAGTGGATTACTGTAGTTTATGATGAAAAGGATGTTTTTGAGAATATTAATGGTAATTATACGAGTGATTCTTTGAGAGCATATTTTAATGAAATGAGGGAGTTTCCTTTACTTAGTGTTTCTGAGGAAAAGGCTATTGGAGAGGATATTAAAAATGGTGTTCCAGGTGCGACTGAAAAACTTGTTAATTCTAATTTACGTTTAGTGGTTTCGGTTGCTAAAAGATATTATGGAAGAGCTAAAGATCTTGCTTTTCTTGATTTGATTCAAGCTGGTAATATTGGCCTTATGTATGCTGCTGAAAAATTTGATGTTTCTTTGGGACATAAATTTTCTACGTATGCTACATGGTGGATTAGACAGTCTATTACTCGTGCTATTGCTGATTATGGAACAACTATAAGAATCCCTGTTCATATGCATGATAGTGTTAAGAAATATGTTGGGGTTCTTGAAAAATATAGAAAGAAGTATGGTAGAAGACCTACTAATGAGGAGCTTATGTCTGAACTTGATGTTAGTTTTGAAAAACTTGCTACTATTAAAGATGCAAGTGGAAAGGATACTGTTATGTCTTTAGAAACTCCTGTTGGTGATGATAATGAAAGTTTGTTGCTTGATTTTGTTGCTGATGATGAGGGCGTTACTCCGGAACAAAGTATTTTGAACTATGATATGGAATTTGTTGTTTCTAAACTTACTAAGTTTTTAACAGAACGCGAATTAGAAATTATTGATTTACGTTATGGTCTTAGTGATGGTAGAGCTAGAACTTTACAAGAAGTTAGTGAAGTTTATAATGTTACTCGTGAGAGAATAAGACAAATTGAACTTAAAGCTCTTAGAAAGATGAGAATTGCTGCTAGTGGAAATGATTATTCTGATTATCATACTAAGGAATTTAAACGTGAAATTGCTAATGGGACACTTAAAACAAGTCCTAAAGTTAGAAATTAATTTGATTTTTTTGAGGTGACATTTTGTTATGTTGCTTTTTTTTGTTGAAAAAATCATAAAAAATGCTTGCTTTTAATAGGATATTGTGTTATTATTTTCATGTTGTGACTGCTGTGATGTACAAGGTTGTCGATACACCAGGCGTAGTTGTCTGTTGTTATTGGGTTTTTGTACGGAGCAAGTCTATACTAGATATAGGCGAAGGGAGGTTAGGATTATGGCGAAATCAGAAGTTCGTGTAAAACTTAAAAGTTATGATCACAGAATTCTTGATAATGCTGCTGCTAGGATTGTAGAAACAGTTAAAAGAGCTGGTGGTGAAGTTAGTGGACCTGTACCACTTCCAACTGAAGTTGAAAAAATTACAATTTTAAGAGCAGTTCACAAGTATAAAGATTCTCGTGAACAATATGAAATGCGTACTCATAAGAGATTAATCGACATTAAAAATCCTAGTAAGGAAGTGATGGATGTTATGCAACGTCTGGACTTACCTAGTGGTGTTGATATTCAAATCAAACAAAAATAATTTAGAAGGAGAAAATTAAAATGAAAGGAATCTTAGGTAGAAAGCTTGGTATGACTCAAGTGTTTGGTACTGATGGGAAACTTGTTCCTGTTACTGTAATTGAAATTGAACCTAATGTTGTTACTCAAATTAAAACTACTGAAAATGATGGTTATGAAGCAGTGCAACTTGGATTTGATTCTGTTAGAGAAAAAGTTAGTAACAAAGCTAAAATGGGACATACAAAAAAAGCTAACACTACTCCTAAGCGCTTCTTAAGAGAAATAAGAGGAGTAGATATTAGTGCTTATACTTTGGGACAAGAAGTAAAAGCCGATTTATTTCTAGCTGGTGAAATGGTTGATGTTACTGGAATCAGCAAAGGAAAAGGTTACCAAGGGGTAATCAAGAAAAATAATCAACATCGTGGACCAATGAGTCATGGTTCGAAATATCATAGAGGTGTAGGTTCTCTTGGTACTATGAGACCAATGAGGGTTATGCCTGGTAAAGCACTTCCAGGACATATGGGTGCTGAACAAGTTACTATTCAAAATCTTGAAATAATTAAAGTTGATGTAGATGATAATTGTATTTTAGTAAAGGGAAGTATTCCTGGACCTAAGAAGGGTATGGTTATTATAAAAAGTGCTGTTAAGACTGACAAGGTTAATGATGCTTTTGATCTAATATCTTATGAAGAAGAAGTAGTAGAACCTGAAGTTACAGAAAATACTACTGAAGAAGTTAAGGAGGATTAATATGAAATTTGAACTTGTAGATCTTAATGGAAATAAAGTTAAAGATGTGACTTTAAGTAAAGAAGTTTTTGGAATAGAACCTAATGATGTTGTTTTAAAGGATGCAATTGTTTTAGGACGTGCTGCTTTAAGACAAGGAACTCACAAGGCTAAAACTAGATCAGAAGTTTCTGGTGGTGGTAGAAAACCTTGGAGACAAAAGGGAACAGGAAATGCTCGTCAAGGCTCAATTAGAGCAGTTCAATGGGTTGGAGGCGGAATCGCTTTTGGACCAGTTCCTAGAGATTATAGTAAGAAACAAAATAGAAAAGAGAGAAAACTTGCTCTTAGATCTGCTTATTCTTATAAAACTAAAGGTAAAGATATTGTTATGGTAGAAAAACTTAGTCTTGATACTCCTAAAACTAAGGAAATGGTATCAGTTCTTAAGAATTTAGAGCTTGATAATATTAAGACTTTAGTTATTGTTAATGAATATGATGAAAATGTTATTCTTGCTTCTCGTAATTTAAAAAATATTATGATTGCTCTTCCTGAAGAAGTTAGTGTACTTGATATTGTAAGTGCTAAAAAACTTTTAATTGAAGAAGCTGCTGCAGAAAAGATAAAGGAGGTGCTTAAATAATGGATACTAAGTATTTAGATGTTATTAAAGCGCCAGTAGTTACTGAAAAGTCTGCTAATATGGGTCAAAATGGAGAATATGTTTTTTATGTTAATCCTAAAGCAAATAAGACTGAAATTAAACTTGCTATTGAAAAAATATTTGGTGTAAAAGTAGAAAATATTAGAACAATTAATGTTCATCCTAAAAAGAGAAGAGTAGGTCGTTATACAGGGCTTACTAATCGTAAGAAAAAGGCAATTGTTAAATTAGCTCAAGGGCAAACAATTGAATTAGGGTAAGGAGGTATAATAAATGGCAATTAAAAATATGAAACCTACTACTCCTGGACAACGTGGTATGAGCAAGCTTCGCAATGATGAAATTACTACTAATAAACCTGAAAAAAGTTTACTTGCTTCTAAGAGTAAGAATGCTGGTAGAAATAATCAAGGTAGAATTACTGTAAGACATCAAGGTGGAGGAGAAAAGAGAAAGTATCGTTTAATTGATTTTAAGAGAAATAAATTTGATATAGTTGGTACTGTTGCTACTATCGAATACGATCCAAATAGAAGTGCTAATATCGCTTTGATTAACTATGTTGATGGTGAAAAGAGATATATTATTGCTCCTAAAGGGTTAAAAGTAGGAATGAAAATTGTTTCTGGAGAAAAAGTTGATATTAAAGTAGGAAATGCTCTTCCTCTTATGAATATTCCAGAAGGAACACTTGTACATAATATTGAACTTCAACCTGGTAAAGGTGCTGAACTTGCAAGATCTGCTGGGGCTAGTGCTCAAATTCTTGGTAAGGAAGGTAAATATGTGCTTGTAAGACTTGCCTCTGGTGAAGTTAGAAAAGTTCTTGGAACTTGTATGGCTACTATAGGTGAAGTTGGAAATGAAGATTATTCTTTAGTTAAAATTGGTAAAGCAGGTAGAAAAAGACATATGGGAGTTAGACCTACTGTTCGTGGTTCTGTTATGAACCCTAATGATCACCCTCATGGTGGTGGAGAAGGTCGTGCACCTATCGGTAGAAGTGGACCAATGACTCCTTGGGGTAAACCAGCTCTTGGTTATAAAACTAGAAAGAAAAAAGCGTCTGATAAACTAATTATTAGAAGAAGAAAGAAAAGAAAGTAGGAGGTTATAGAATATGGCAAGAAGTATTAAAAAAGGGCCTTATGTATTTGATAGATTATTAAAGAAGGTTCAAAAGTTAAATGAAACTGGTAAAAAAGAAGTAATTAAGACTTGGTCACGTCGTTCTACAATTTTTCCTGAGTTTGTAGGCCATACTTTTGCAGTTCATAATGGTAATAAGTTTATACCAGTTTATGTTACTGAAGACATGGTTGGTCATAAATTAGGAGAATTTGCTCTTACAAGAACATTTGGTGGACATGGCGCTGATAAGAAGAAGAAAAAATAACAAGAGGAGGATTTTAGAAAATGGATGTAAAAGCTATTGCTAAGGATGTAAGAATTAGTCCAATTAAAATTCGTCTTATGGTGGATTTAATCCGTGGTAAGAATGTTAATGATGCTTTAAATATTTTAACTAATTATAATAGTAAACCAGCAAGAGTTGTTAAGAAGGTTCTTGACTCTGCTATAGCTAATGCTGTTAATAATAATAATCTTGATAGAGATAAATTATATATTAAAACTGCTGTGGTTGATCAAGCTTCTACACTAAAAAGAAGGGTACCAGGTTCTCGTGGTAAGGTAGATAAGTTCTATCATAGAAGATCACATGTAACTGTTGTGGTATCAGAAAGGTAATTTAGGAGGTTATTTATGGGACAAAAAGTTAGTCCAACTGGACTTAGAATCGGAGTTAATAAAGATTGGGAATCTAAATGGATGGCTCCTAAAAAAGATTTTGCTAAGTATTTAAGTAATGATATTAAAATTCGTGAATATTTAGAAAAGAATTTAAAAGATGCTGGTGTTTCTAAAATAGAAATTGAAAGAAATAGTAAAAGATGTGAAGTTATTATTCACACTTCTAAACCAGGTGTTGTTATTGGACGTGGTGGAGAAGAAATTAAAGTTTTGAAAAATAAACTTTCTAAACTTGTTGATGAAAATATTAATGTTTCAATTATGGATGTTAAGAATATTGATTTGAATGCAAATTTAGTTGCTCAATCAATTGCTAAACAAATTGAAGCTCGTGCACCATTTAGAGCTGCTCAAAAGAAAGCTATTAGAGCTGCTATGAAGGCTGGTGCTAAAGGTATTAAAACTTTGGTATCTGGTAGACTTAATGGTGTTGAAATGGCTAGAAGTGAAGGTTATTCTGAAGGAAATGTTCCTTTACATACAATCCGTGCTGATATTGATTATGGCTTTGCTGAAGCACTTACTACTTATGGTAAGCTTGGTGTTAAAGTATGGATTAATAAAGGAGAAATCTTACCTTCTAAACGTGAAGAAAAAGGAGGTAATTAATTATGTTAATACCGTCTAGAACAAAATATAGAAGAGTACATAGATTAAAGTACGAGGGAAGAGCTAAAGGTAATACTGAACTTCATTTTGGAGAATATGGACTTATGGCTCGTGAAGGGGCTTGGATTACTAATAATCAAATTGAAGCTGCTCGTGTTGCTATGACTCGTTATATGAAGCGTGGTGGTAAAGTATTTATTAATATTTTTCCACATATGCCTAAGACTGCTAAACCGCTGGAAGTTCGTATGGGATCTGGAAAAGGTGCTGTTGATAAATGGGTAGCAGTTGTTAAAGAAGGAAAAATAATGTTTGAAATATCTGGTGTTTCTGAGGAAGTTGCTAGAGAAGCACTTAGACTTGCTTCACATAAATTACCAATTAAAACTAAATTTGTAAAAAAAGAAGATATGGGTGGTGAAAACGCATGAAAATGGAAGAATTAAGAAAACTATCCACTGAAGAATTAAATAATAAGATAAAAGAAAGCAAAGAAGAATTATTTAATTTGCGTTTCCAACAAGCAACAGGAAATTTAGAAAAACCTGTTAGACTTAGAGAACTAAGAAAACAAGTAGCAAAGATGAAAACAATAATTCGTGAACGTGAATTAGAAAAGGTGGAGGAGTAACATATGAAAGATACAGTTAAGAAAGAACTTGTAGGAAGAGTTGTAAGTGATAAGAATGATAAAACTATTACTGTACTTGTAGAAACTTATAAGAAACATCCTAAGTATGGTAAGAGAGTTAAATATAGTAAAAAGTATACTGCTCATGATGAGACTAATAAGGCTAAAATGGGAGATATAGTAAGAATAGTTGAAACTAGACCTTTGTCTAAAACTAAGAGATTCTATTTAGCTGAAATAGTTGAAGAAAGTGTAATACTATAAGGAGGTATTTGTTATGGTTCAACAAGAAACTCGTTTAAAAGTCGCTGACAATTCTGGTGCTCGTGAACTACTTGTTATTAGAGTGCTTGGAGGAAGTAAAGTTAAATTTGGTAATATTGGTGATGTTGTAGTAGGTACTGTTAAGAAGGCTACTCCTAATGGTACTGTTAAAAAAGGAAAAGTAGTTAAGGCTGTTATAGTAAGAACAGTTAAGGGAGTTCGTCGTGACGATGGCTCATATATAAAATTCGATGATAATGCATGTGTAATAATTAAGGATGATAAGAGTCCTGTTGGTACTCGTGTATTTGGACCGGTTGCTAGAGAAATTCGTGATAAAGGTTACATGAAAATAGTGTCTCTTGCAAAAGAAGTATTATAGGGAGGTCTTTTATGAAACTTAAAGTTGGAGATAAAGTTAGAGTAATGTCTGGAAAAGATAAAGGTAAAGAAGGAAAAATTACTCATACTTTTAAAAGTGAAAACAAAGTAATAGTTGAAGGTATCAATTTAGTTAAGAAACATGTTAAGCCTGATAATGCTAATAAAACTGGTGGTATCATTGAAGTAGAAGCTAAATTAGATGCTTCAAATGTTATGATTTTAGATAAGAAAACAAATAAACCTACAAGAATTTATCATGATGTAGATAAGAAAACAAATAAAAAAGTTAGAGTGGGTAAATCCCGCGAAAAACTTGATTAGTTGGAAGGAGGGTATTTATGAACCGCCTAAAAGAAAAATATGTTAAGGAAATAGTTCCTAGTTTAAAAGAAAAAATGGGATATAAGTCTGTTATGCAAGTTCCAAAATTAGATAAGATAGTTATTAATATTGGTGCTGGTGATGCTGCTCATAATTCTAAAGTATTAGATGCTTGTATGCATGATTTAGAAGCAATTACTGGACAAAAGCCTGTTATAACTAAGGCTCATAAGTCAATTGCAGGATTTAAGATTCGTGAAGGACATAATATTGGTTGTAAGGTTACTTTAAGAGGGGAAAATATGTATAACTTCTTGGATAAACTTATAGCAGTTGCACTTCCACGTGTTAGAGATTTTAGAGGTTTATCTTCTAAAGCGTTTGATGGTAGAGGAAATTATACTATTGGTGTTAAAGAACAACTTATCTTCCCTGAAATTGAATTTGATGATGTTGTTAAGGTAAGAGGTATGGATATTGTACTTGTTACTACTGCTAAAACAAATGAAGAAGCTCATGAACTTTTAAAGGAACTAGGAATTCCTTTTAGAAAGTAGGGAGGCATATTATGGCAAAGAAAAGTATGATAGCGAAAGCTAATAAAAAACAAAAATTCAAGGTACGTGAATATACTCGTTGCAGTCGTTGCGGTAGACCTCACAGTGTACTTAAAAAATATGGGATTTGTAGAATTTGCTTTAGAGAACTTGCAAGTCGTGGACAAATTCCAGGAGTAAAAAAATCAAGTTGGTAGGCAAAGAAGGAGGAATTTATTATGGTAGTAACTGACCCAATTGCTGATATGCTTACGAGAATTCGTAATGCTAATGCTAATAAAAATAAAGAAGTATCAATGCCTGTATCAAAAGTAAAATCTGAAATTGCTAAAATATTAAAAGATGAAGGGTTTATTGAAAATTATAAAATTCGTAATGATAAACCTCAAGGTACTTTAATTTTAACACTTAAATATACAAATAAAAAAGAAAGGGTTATTACTGGACTTAAACGTATTTCTAAACCAGGACTTAGAGTTTATACTAAAGCTGATGAAGTACCAAAAGTACTTAATGGATTCGGTATAGCAATTATATCTACTTCTAAAGGTATTATGACTGATAAAGAAGCTAGAAAGAATGCTCTTGGTGGAGAAGTAATGGCTTATATTTGGTAGTAGGTGATTAAAATGAGTAGAATAGGTAATAGAATAATAGCAATTCCAGAAGGTGTTACTGTTTCGGTAAATGATGGATTAGTTTCTGTTAAGGGATCTAAAGGAGAACTTAATTTAGAACTTAATAAAATTATTGATGTTGAAGTTAAGGACAATACAGTTGTTGTTACTAGAAAAAATGAAACAATTCCTGCTAAACAAATGCATGGGACTACTAATGCTAATATAAGAAATATGATACTAGGTGTTTCAAAAGGTTTTTCTAAATCTTTAGAAATAATTGGTGTTGGTTATAGATTTAATCTTAAAGGAAATGTTCTTGTAGTTAATGCTGGGTATTCTCATCCTGTTGAACTTGAAGTTCCAGAAGGATTAAGTTTAGAAGCTAAAGGTAATAATCAAATTACTGTTTCTGGTATTAGTAAAGAAAAAGTAGGAGAATTTGCGGCTAATATTCGTAAGATAAGGAAGCCTGAACCTTATAAAGGAAAAGGTATTCGTTATGTTGGTGAATATGTTAGACGTAAGGAAGGTAAGAAAGCTAAGTAGGTAGGAGGTTAATTATGATAAAAAAAGAATCACGTAATAAGATGCGTAAAATTAGACATGAAAGAATTAGAAAACAAATCATAGGAACTAAAGATATACCTAGACTTAATGTTTATCGTTCTAATAATAATATTTATGCTCAAATTATTGACGATGAAAAAGGAGTTACTTTAGCAGAAGCATCTTCTATGAAAATGAAAGGTAATAATACTGAAATTGCTGCTAAGGTTGGTGCAGCTATTGCTAAAGAAGCTAAGAAAGCTAAAATAACTAAGGTAGTATTTGATCGTGGAGGATATCTATATCATGGACGTGTAAAAGCACTTGCTGATGCTGCTCGCGAAAATGGTTTAGAATTCTAATAGGAGGTAAAATTATGCAAAAGAGAAGAAATAATCGTCCTGCTAAGATGTATGATGAAATCGTATTAGATACTAAAGCCGTTGTTAAAGTAACAAAAGGTGGTCGTCAAAGAAGATTTCAAGCTGTTGTTTTAGTTGGAGATAAAAAAGGTCTTGTTGGTTTAGGTATTGGAAAAGCTAATGAAATTTCAGAGGCTGTTAAAAAAGCAAGACAAGATGCTAATAAAAATATGGTTAGAGTACCTATTGTAGATGGAAGAACAATCGCACATGAAACTAGATATAATGAAGGGGCAACTAAGGTTATAATTAAACCTGCTTCAGCAGGTACTGGACTTGTTGCTGGTAGTGCTGTTAGATCAGTGCTTGAAATTGCTGGATATCACGATATTATTTCAAAATCACTTGGAGCTAGAACTAAAATAAATATGGCTAGAGCTACTATTAAAGCTTTACAATCAATTAAGACTATTGATGAAGTTTGTGCAGCTCGTGGAAAAACTAAAGAGGAGATTTTAGGATAATGGAACTTAATAAATTACCAAAGAGTGCTACTCATAAAAGTAAAAGAGTAGGACGTGGACCAGGTAGTGGTCTTGGAAAAACAAGTGGTCGTGGTGAAAACGGACAAAAATCTAGAAGCGGTGCTTCAATTCCAGCAGTGTTTGAAGGTGGGCAAACTCCACTATTTAGAAGGCTTCATAAAAGAGGATTTTCTAATGCTAAATTTAAGACTAGATATGCTACTATAAATGTTAGTGATCTAAATAAATTTAATGATGGCGATGTTATTACTCCAGAACTTTTAAAAGAACTTGGAATTGTTAAAAAACAACTTTCAGGTATTAAAGTTTTAGGAAATGGTACTTTAGAAAAGAAATTAACAATTAAGGCACATAGATTTACTGAAAGTGCTCTTAAAAAAATAGAAGAATCAGGTAGTAAAGCAGAGGTGATTTAAGATGTTTAAAAATCTTAAACAGCTATTTACTAAAAAGAATAAAGATTTAAGAAAAAGATTATATTTTACAATTGCAGTACTTACTTTATATATAATTGGTACAGGAATAGAAATTCCAGGTACTTCTGCTGTAACTAAGAATCTTGGATTTTTGGAACTTTTAAATGTTATGGGTGGTGGAGCACTTAAGAATTTTTCTATATTTGCTTTAGGGGTTATTCCTTATATCACTGCTTCTATCGTTATTCAACTTTTGCAGATGGATATAGTTCCTTACTTTTCAGATTTGTCTAAACAAGGACATGCTGGAAAGCAAAAGTTAAATCAAATTACTAGATATCTTGGTATTGCGTTTGCGTTTTTCCAAGGTTATGCAATGAGTTATGCGTTTCTAGGAAGTTCTTATACAGTTCTTAATTATATAGAAGTAGCATTTATAATGACTGCTGGTACGGCTTTCCTATTGTGGCTTGGTGATCAAGTTACTCAAAAAGGATTTGGTAATGGTATTTCACTTATTATCATGGCTGGTATAGTGGCTTCACTTCCAACTACTATGATTACAGCATTTAACAATTTAGTTGATTTAAGTACTACTAGTTCTATTATTGCTGGTGGTGCTAAGTTCTTACTATTTGTTATTGTTTGTATCTTAGTTGTTATTGGGGTTGTATTTGTTGAAGGTGCTGCTAGAAGAATAAGTATTCAATATGCAAATAAATCTACTGCAAGTTTAGGTAAACAAACTTATATGCCTATTAAGATAAATTCAGCAGGAGTTATTCCAGTAATTTTTGCTTCAAGTTTACTTGCAGTTCCTGTTACAATTGCTCAGTTTGTTGATAATGAAGCGTTTTCTAATTTTGTAAATTCTTATATTAATTATACGACTCCAGTAGGGTTAATACTTTATGTTATTTTAATTGTATTCTTTGATTATTTTTATACTTTTGTTCAAATGAAACCTGAGCAAATGTCTAAAAATTTAAAGGATAATGGTGGTTATATTCCAGGTATTAGACCTGGTAAGGATACTGAAGATTATTTATCTAAAATGCTTATTAAACTTACTACTGCTGGATCTGTATTTCTTGCTATAATTGCAGCATTTCCTATTTTAATCAATATGTTAACTGATTTACCATCATCTGTTTCTATTGGTGGTACTGGACTATTAATCGTTGTTGGTGTTTCTGTTGAAACTTATAAACAACTTGAAAGTAGTTTACTTAGTAGAGGTTATAATGCTCATGCTGGTGTTAAAAGGAGGGCTAGAAGATAATGAAGAATGTTATATTAATTGCCCCTCCTGCTGCCGGTAAGGGGACTTTAGCTAAGAAGTTAGTTGATTCTTTAGGATATGTTCAATTATCTACAGGAGATATGCTTAGAGAACAAGCTAAAGAAGATGAGAATTTACGTAATATGATGAAAACTGGTAAACTTATTGATGATAAGACAGTTTTTAAAGCACTTGAGGCTAAGCTAAATAAATTAGGAGATACTCCATATATATTGGATGGATTTCCTCGTACTGTTAATCAAGCTGTTATGTATGATGAATTGCTTCATTCCATCAATAAAAATCTTGGAGTGGTAATTTATTTAGATGTAGACAAGGAAGAACTTAAGAATAGAGTTATAACTAGACTTGTTTGTCCTAGTTGTAAAGCTTCTTATTCAACTAGAAATGAAAATCTTTTTCCAAAAGAAAAGGGTTTGTGTGATAATTGTAAGGTAGAACTTATTCAAAGAGAAGATGATAAGGAAGAAGTATTTAATATGAGATATGCTGAATACTTAGAAAAAACTTCTCCACTTATTGATTATTATGAATCTAAGGGTTTACTTGTTAGAGTGGATGATATAGATGCTGATATAATATTTGATAAGGTTTCATCTTTAGTGAGGAATGTTTAATGATTTCTATAAAAAGTGATAGAGAAATAGAACTTCTTAGAATAGCAGGTAATATTGTTTATCAGACTCATCAGTATTTAAAGGATTTTATAAAACCTGGTATTACTACTGGTGAGCTTGATAGACTTGCTGAGGAGTTTATTATAAGTAAAGACGCTACTCCTTCTTTTAAGGGATATGAAGGGTTTCCGGCTTCTATATGTACTAGTGTTAATCATCAAGTTGTGCATGGAATTCCTGGTAAACTTAAACTTAAAAAAGGAGATATAATATCTATTGATATTGGGGCTTGTTATAAGGGTTATCATGGTGATAGTGCTTGGACTTATCCAGTTGGAGATATTTCTAAGGATAAGGAATATTTGCTAGAACATACTGAAAAATCTTTATTTATGGGTCTTGCTGAGATAAAACCTGGTAATAGAATTGGTGATATTTCTTATGCAATAGAGAGTTATGCTACTGAATATGGTTTAGGAGTTGTTAAAGAACTTGTAGGGCATGGAGTAGGTACTAGTGTTCATGAGGATCCAGATGTTCCTAATTTTGGTGAAAAGGGAACTGGTCCTAGACTTAAAAAAGGTATGGTTATAGCTGTTGAACCAATGCTTAATTTAGGTAGTCCAAATATTGTTATGTTAGATGATGATTGGACAATTGAAACTGAAGATTATAGTCCATCAGCACACTTTGAACATACAGTAGTTGTTACTGATGATGGATACGAAATTTTGACAGGAGTGATGCGTAATGGCAAAGAGTGATGTAATCGAAGTTGAGGGAAAAGTTTTAGAGGTAATTCCTGGTGGTAACTTTAAAGTGGAATTATCAAATGGTCATGTTATTGAGGCTCACGTTTCTGGAAAGATGAGAATGAATTATATTCGTATTGCTCCAGGTGATAAAGTTATGATCGAACTTTCTCCATATGATTTAACACGTGGGCGTATAACCTATAGAAAGTAGGAGGGATAAAAATGAAAGTTAGTGCATCAGTAAAGAAAATTTGTCCTAAGTGTAGGATAATTAAACGTAAAGGAAAAGTAATGGTTATTTGTGAAAATCCAAAACACAAACAAACTCAAGGTTAGTAAGGAGGAAAATTATGGCTCGTATTAAAGGTGTTGAAATACCAAATGATAAGAAAATTGTTATATCTTTAACTTATATTTATGGGATTGGTAGAACTACTGCTGAGAAAATAATTGAAGCAGTTAAGCTTGATCCTAATAAAAGAACTAAAGATTTAAGTAATGAGGAACTTGGTTTAATTCGTGAAGAATTAGGTAAGTATATTACAGAAGGTGATTTAAGACGTCAAGTTTCTATGGATATTAAAGCAAAAATGGAAATTGGTTCTTACCAAGGAATTCGTCATAGAAGAGGATTACCTGTAAGAGGTCAAAGAACTAGTAGAAATGCTCATACTCGTAAGGGTAGAGGTAAAGTTGTTGCTAATAAAAAGAAATAATTTAATAATATTAAGTTTAAGGAGGTTAAACTATGGCTTATAAACAAAGAAAAAGAAAAGTTAAAAAGAACGTTCCTGAAGGTGTTGTACATATTCATGCAACATTTAATAATACAGTTGTAACTATTACTGATAAAGAAGGAAATGTTATTACATGGGCAGCTCCTGGAGCAGTTGGTTTTAAAGGTAGTAAGAAATCTACTCCATATGCTGCTGGAATTGCTGCTGAAAAAGCTGCTAAAGAAGCATATGATATGGGTATGCGTAAAGTTAATGTAGTTGTTAAGGGTGTAGGTCCTGGTAGAGATACTGCAGTTAGATCACTTGAAGTTGCAGGACTTGAAGTTATGTCAATTTCTGATGTTACTCCAATTCCACATAATGGATGTCGTCCACCTAAGAGACCACGTAACTAATAAAAGGAGGGGAACCTATGATTCAATTTGAAAAACCAAATTATAAAATTACAGATTATGTAGAAAAAAATAATTATGGAAGATTTGAACTAGAACCACTTGAAAGGGGTTTTGGTTATACTATTGGGAATGCTCTTAGAAGAGTAATGTTATCTTCACTTCCTGGTAGTGCTATTACTAGTGTTAAAATAGATGGAGTTTTACATGAATTTCAAACTATTGAGGGTGTAATTGAAGATGTAACTACTATTGTTCTTAATTTGAAGGATGTAGTTATTAAGAAACATTGTAAAGAAGATAAGGTAATTAGAGTTTCTGCTTCTTCTGAAGGAGTAGTTACTGCTGGAGATTTTATTTGTGATGCAGATGTTGAAGTTATTAATAAAGATAAAGTTATTGCAACACTTGCTAAAGGTGGAAAGCTTGATATGGAAATGACTGTTTCTTCTGGAAGAGGTTATGTTCGTGCAGAAGAAAATAAAAAACTTCTTTCTGATAAGAAGATTGGTGTTATTGCTATTGATTCGCTTTATTCTCCTATTGAAAGAGTTGCATATGAAGTGCAAGATGCTCGTGTTGGACAAGATGAAAGTTATGATAAATTAGTTATGGAAGTATGGACTAATAGTTCTATTAAACCAGAAGAAGCTATTGCTCTTGCTGGTAGAATCTTAATTGAACATTTGGAACTTGTTACTAAGTTAGATGAAATTGCAGATGTTTCTGGAATGATGATTGAAAAGAAGGAAGATCCTAAACAAAAAGCTTTAGAAACTGCAATTGAAGATTTAGATTTCTCTGTTCGTGCTTATAACTGTTTAAAAAGAGCAGGTATTCATACTTTACAAGATTTAGTTAATAAGTCTGATGCAGAAGTTATGAAAATTAGAAATTTAGGTAAGAAATCATTAAAAGAAGTTCTTGATAAGGTTAAAGAACTTGATCTTACTTTAAGAGATGACGATTAAACGAAAGGAGTATTATAATGAGAAAGTTAGGTGTAGATAATAAGCATAGAAGAAGTATGTTAGCTAATCTTACTATTGATCTTATTATGAATGGTAAGATAGAAACTACTGAGGCTAGAGCTAAGGAAACTAGAAGATGTGTTGAAAAGATGATTACTTATGGTAAAAATGGATCTTTAGTTTCTCGTAGAAAGGCTGCAGCGTTTTTAATGAATAATAAAGAAGCTACTAAGAAGTTATTTGATGAACTTGCTCCTCGTTACAAGGATCGTAATGGTGGATATACAAGAATTTTAAAACTTGATGAAAGACGTGGAGACGACGCTTTAATGGTAATAATTGAACTAGTTTAGGCTGGTTCTTTTTTTTGAAAGTTATTTTACCAACAGAATATTGTCTTGTTTCTTGATTTACTATTTATTTTTGCTATAATATAGTTGGAGTTGGTGAATATGAAAGCACTTATTACTGGGGCTTCTTCTGGTATAGGAAAAGATATGGCTATATATCTTAGTGAATGTGGTTTTGATCTTATTTTATGTGGGAGAAATAGGAATGCTCTTGAGAAGTTACAGGAATCTTTAAAGACTGTTGTTAAGATAGTTATTATCGATCTTGCTGATGAAAAGAAGGCTAAGGATCTTTATATGGTTGCTAAGAATGAGAATATTGATGTTCTTATAAATAATGCTGGTTTTGGTCTTTTTGGGGATTATAATTCTTGTGATTTACTTACTGAGCTTAAGATGATTGATGTTAATATTAAGTCTGTTCATATTTTGACACGTATGTTTCTTAAGGATATGGTTAAAAAGAATAAGGGTTATATTTTGAATGTTGCTAGTAGTGCTGGTTTACTTCGTGGTGGTCCTCTTATGAGTACTTATTATGCTACTAAGAGTTATGTTACTTCTTTTACTCTTGCTATTTCTGAGGAACTTCGTCGTAATAAGTCTAATGTTAAGATTGGTGTTTTGTGTCCTGGTCCTGTTAAGACTAATTTTAATAATGTAGCTGGTGTTAAGTTTAATATGTCATCTTTATCTTCTAGGTATGTTGCTAGGTATGCTATCGATAAGTTTTTAAGAGAAGGTAAGACTATTATTATACCTGGATTTAAGGTGAGATTTGGTTTGTTTTTTAGTAGGTTTTTATCTATTAAAAGTCTTGTTAGAATTACTTATAAGTTTCAAAGGAGAAAGAAATGAGGTATTTTATTAAGTTTTCTTATGATGGGTCTTGTTTTAATGGTTTTCAGAGGCAACCTGGTGTTAAAACTGTTCAAGGGGTAATAGAGGATGCTTTGATGCTTTTAAATGGTAATGGCGTTAATTTGTGTGCTTCTGGACGTACTGATAAGGGTGTTCATGCAATAAAGCAATGTGCTCATTTTGATTTAGATAGAGATATTAAGAAATATAATCTAAGAAAGTATTTAAATAGTTCTTTTAATGGAGAGATTTATGTTTCTTCAGTGGAAAAAGTTTCTGATGATTTTCATGCTAGGTATGATGTTAAGAAAAAGGTATATTCTTATTATATAAATATGGGAGAGTTTTCTCCGATTAGGCGTAACTATGTTTATCAACTTTGTGTTAATTTAGATGTTGATAAAATAAAGGAGGCTTCTATGTATCTTTTAGGAGAACATGATTTTAGATCTTTTTGTACGGATGAGAAGAATAAGGATAATTGTGTTAGGACTATATATAGTATTGATGTTTTTGTTTTAGATAATGTTTTAAAGATTACATTTTGTGGAAATGGATTTCTTAGAAAAATGATTAGGAATATTGTTGCAGTTTTAATTGATATTGGTTTAGGTAAGAGGGATATTTCTTTTTTGGAGCAGGTTCTTAATAATAAGTCTAGGACTGGTAATTTGAAATGTGTTTCAGGATGTGGTTTATATTTAGAAAAAGTGATTTATTAATTTCTTTTTTTGTGTTATAATAGGTGTTATTCTTTTTTGAGAAATATATTTTATTAATGGGGGTAATTGTATGAAAACTAATCAAGATGTTTATTCTTCTTTGTGTGAGAGGGAGATACTTGAATCTTTAAATAATATAGTTGAAGTTTATTTAGAGGTAGAGGATATTGTTGATAAGGAGATATATCAAAAAGAACTTGCTAAGAAGTTTATAGCGAAATCTGGTTTTAATTTTTTAAAGTCTGGTGTTACTGCATCTGCTTCTTTGATTGCTTCGGCTGAGTTTTTTGATTATAGTCCTAGTGGTATTCAAACTGTTGTTGCTATTACTACTGCTTCTCTTACTGGTTATTTTTTGTTTCAAAAGGCTAATCGTAGAGAGTTTATGGAAAAGAGCTTAGATACAGAGGAGTATGTTGGCAAGGTTAAAAATATATGTGATAGGCTTTATGTTAATTTAGAGGAATTTGATAATTCTGTTAATAGGTATATTGAAAATTCTGAGTGTTCTTTTGATGATTTTGTTGAAAATGATTTTATGAAAGATATATTTGATAATAATAGAGATTATATTGAAAATAGAAAATCTATGTGTGATTATGATTATGATTTTGATTATGATAGGGTTTCAGAGGTTTTTAATGATTGTTTTAATTTGAAGAATGGTATTAATGAATATTTGGTTAAGAGTCGTGATAATGGTGTAAAAAAGAGTATTCATATTAGAAGAAATTAGTTTATTTTTGATTAATTGTTATGAAAATTTAGAAAAAATGCTAGAAATGATGGATATTTAGGAAAATCAATTGACTTTTGTTAATACTTTTAGTATAATTTTAGTCGGTACATTTTTCTTATATAACCCATTTTATAGGACTTGGGAAATCCTATGAAAAGTAAGAAAGGAAGATTTAAATGAAAAGTTATATGCAAAAAAAAGAAACTGTTGAACGTAACTGGTATGTCATTGATGCTACTGATGTTACTTTAGGACGTTTAGCTAGTAAGGTTGCTCATATTTTAAGAGGTAAAAATAAGGCAACTTATACTCCACATATTGATTGTGGTGATTATGTTATTATAGTAAATGCTGAAAAGGTTAAATTAACTGGTAATAAGTTAGATAAGAAGCTTTATTATAATCATTCTGGTTATGCTGGAGGACTTAGAGTTCGTACTGCTAAAGAAATGATTGAAAGATATCCTGTTGAAATGGTAGAAAGAGCTGTTAAGGGTATGCTTCCACATAATAGATTAGGTAGAGCAATGTTTAAGAAATTATTTGTTTATGAAGGAGAAAATCATCCACATATGGCTCAAAAGCCAGAAGTGCTTGATGTTAAATAGGGAGGTTAATTTATGGCAAAGAAAGAAAATACAAGTTATTATGGAACTGGTAAAAGAAAGACTAGTGTTGCTAAGGTAAAATTAGCTCAAGGAACTGGAAAAATTCTTGTAAATGGTCAAGATGTTTATGAATATTTTCCATTTAAAACTTTAGTTATGGATTTGACTCAACCTCTTGAACTTACAAACATGTTAGAAAAGTTTGATATTATTGCTGATGTTAAGGGTGGAGGATTCTCTGGACAAGCTGGTGCTATTAGGCTAGGTATTGTTAAAGCGCTTTTAGATTATGATAGTGTTAGTGATCCTGATAGTGAAACAAGCTTTAGAAAAATTTTAAAGAGAGCTGGTCTTATTACTCGTGATTCTAGAGTTAAAGAACGTAAGAAACCAGGTCTTAAGAAAGCACGTCGTGCACCACAATTTAGTAAGAGATAGGATATTCTGTTTGGAATATCTTTTTTCTTGCAAAAAATTTCAATTATGTTATAATGAAATGGTAAATAAAAAATAGAGGAGTGAATGAAAAATGAAAAAGGGTAAAATTGGTTTAGTAGTTTTGGCTGTTTTTTTAGTATTGTCTTTGATTGGATTAGGGTATAGTTATTTTTTATATACTAATAAGGTAGAAGATTATAGATCATTAGAAACTAAATATAAGGAAAGTGAAACTAATTATAAAGCGTTAAAAAGTAATTATGATAAATTAAGTAACAAAAATAATTCAATTGATGTAAATAAAAGAAATGAAAACCTTGATTATAGTGGTTTAAAATATAAAAATAAGGATGTGTCTGATTCAGTTGTTGATACAGTTTTTGAAACTTGGGAAGGAAGCGATGGTAATGATCAATTCTTTTATATTAAGTTATTGTTATCAGGTAAAGTTTTAATTAGTGTTAATGATCAGAGTGATAGTACAAAAAATGATGTAAAAAATAAACAATTAGAAGGAATTACTGATGCTGTTAAATTGCTTTATAATAATGATGCTGTGGTTTATATTCTTACTAAGTCTGGTAATGTTTATAGATATAGTTTATATGATGCTAATTTAAAAAAGTATACATCTGAAAAGATTTATGGTAAATCCAATATTGAGAAAATAATGCTTATTGATGGAGCTAAGTTAGCTGGAATAACATATAATAAGAATGTTGTTGTTATTAAATAGAAAAAGTTTATATTAAGATATAAGTAATTTGATGAAAAATAAGTAGACGGTAATAAATGGGTATTCTGTTTGGAATATCTTTTTTCTTGCAAAAAAATAAGAGTTAAACTCTTATTCCCATGAAAATTTGTTTTCGTCTTTAGTTTCTTTTTCTTTTGTTTTTTCCCATTCTAATTCATTTTTATCGTTTTCATTATTATTTTGTTTTTCTTTTGTTTCTTTGTTTACTTCTTTTTTGATTTCTTTTTCAATATTTAATTTTGGGTTTATTAATATATCTAGTCTTTTACATATTGAATATATTCCCATTATAAATGTTACTAGTATTATTGCTGATAGAATGGTCCAAAAAAATACTGCTATACTTTTTGAGTTTGTTCCTGCGATCAGTCCTAGAATCAATCCTATTATTAATATAAATCCTGTAATTATTTTGTAGATTTCTACTTTACTATTTTTCATATAATTACTCCTTTCATTTTTAATTTTACACTTTTAATTTTTCTATTTCAATTGTTTTTAGCTGTTTTCTTCTTTTTTTTAAATGTTTATGATATACTTTTATAGTAGGTGATACTTATGGGAAATAAAATTTTTAAATCTTTAGATGAACAAATTAAAATTTTAAGGGAAAAGGGTTTAGTTATAGATGATGAGAAGTTTGCTAAGGAGGTTCTTCTTAGGGAGAATTATTTCTTTTTGAATGGTTATCGTCATTTATTTATGAAGTCTAAGGATAAGTCTAGGTATATTGAGGGGACTAAGTTTGAGGAGTTATATAGTTTGTTTTTGTTTGATAGGACTCTTAGGAATATTTTGTTTAAGAATATATTAATTGTTGAGAATAATATTAAATCTATTATTTCTTATCAACTTTCTAAAAAATATGGTTATCGTGAAAAGGAATATTTGAAGGCTTCTAATTTTAATACTTCTTTTGATTATAAGAGACAAGTTAGTGATGTTATTGCTAAGATGAAGAGACAAATTAAGACTAATGCTGCTTCTCATTCTGCGACTCGTCATTATGTTCTTAATTATGGTTATATACCTTTATGGGTACTTGTTAAGGTTTTATCTTTTGGTATTGTTGTTGAGCTTTTTTCTGTTCTTAAGAAAGAGGATCAATATGATATTGTTGATTTATATGATATAGATTTGAAGTCTTTTAATGTTAATCTTAGTATTTTGTCTAATTATAGGAATTTGTGTGCTCATGAGGATATTGTGTTTGAAAATAGGACTCAAAAGGTTATTGAGGATTCTGTTTATCATAGAAAACTTAAGATACCTATGATGGATAATGAGTATATATATGGAAAGAATGATTTGTTTGCTCTTATTATAATTCTTAAGTGTATGCTTAAAGATAGTGAGGTTAATGATTTAGTTTTAGAGATTGATGATGCTATTAATAATTTAGAGTTTAATTTGAGGAGTATTCCTATTAATAAGGTATTAGATAGGATGGGGTTTCCTGATGATTGGGATCAGATTAAAAATGTTACTAAGAAGGAGTTGTTTTGATGGAAAAGGTATCTGAAGCAGAGGTTGTTAGTGTTAAGGAAAAAAGTGATAGTGGCAATGTTAATTCTGATAATAATAAATATGAAGAGGTTAATGTTGATAGAAAGTTTGATTTTTCAACTTTCTTTAATGGAAACTGGAAGTATTTAGTTGTATTTATTTTTGGAATTGTTCTTACTATTTTTACTTTTTCTTGTTTCGGTGGTTTTTCTGATAAGGCTGCTAAAACGTTAGTTGAGGTTAATGATAATGGTATTTCTGCTGGTATTAATAAGGTTTATGATTCTACTGTGTATATTGAGAATTATAAGGATAAGAAGGTTAGTGTTTCTGGAACTGGTTTTATTTATAAGAAGGATTCTGGTAAAGCTTATATTTTGACTAATTATCATGTTGTTGGGTCTAGTAGTTCTTTGAAGGTAATACTTTCTGATGATAATAGTGTTGATGCTAGATTTGTTGGAGGGGATGAGTATTTAGATATTGCTGTTATTAGTATTAGTGATAAATATGTTAAAAATGTTGTTAAACTTGGTTCTAGTAATAAGGCTGTTTTGGGAGATACTGTGTTTACTGTTGGTTCTCCAGTTGGTGATGAGTATAGAGGTACTGTTACACGTGGTATTTTATCTGGTAAGGATAGATTAGTTGCTGTTTCTGTTAGTGGTGGTACGGATGATTATGTTATGAAACTTTTGCAAACTGATGCTGCGATGAATCCTGGAAATAGTGGTGGTCCTCTTTGTAATATTAATGGAGAAGTTATTGGTATGAATTCTCTTAAGCTTGTTAAGAATGAGGTTGAAGGAATGGGATTTGCTATTCCTATTGAGGATATTTTGGCTCATATTGATACTTTTGAAAAGGGTGATTCAATAAAGAGACCTTATCTTGGTATTTCTATGGTTAATTTAAATAATAAGGATGCAGTTTCTTATTATGGTCTTAGTAAAAAGATTAATACTAAACTTGATAAGGGTGTAGTTGTTGAGAATGTCCAAAAAGGTACTTCTGCGGATGGTAAGTTAGAAGTTGGTGATATTGTTACTAAGGTTAATAGAAAAGAAGTTGTTAATATGGCTTATTTTAGATATGAGTTGTTTAAGCATGAAGTTGGTGATAAGGTTACTTTAACTGTTGAGAGAAAGGGTAGACTTATGGATATAATAATTGCTTTGAGAGAAAAATGATATTTATTGTCATTTTTTTTTAATATTTTTTGGTGTTTTGATTCTTTTGGTTTGAGAAATATTAATTGGTAAATATTGGAAAATTTATATTTATTAGTTATTTTTATAGTTTTTTGTTATTTTATTTGGTAAATTTTGGTAAAAAGTGTTTTTTGATTATTTTCTTATGATTTAATTGGCAAATTTTGGTAATTTGTTTGTTATAGTTTCACATTTGTTTATGTTTTACATAGTATATGTTAGGTGATAGTTTATGAATTATAAAGTAGTTGTAGATGCTGGACATGGCGGAGTTGATCCAGGTGCTGTGTATGGGGGTTTGCAAGAAAAAGATTTGACTTTGAGGGCTGCTAAATACATGTATGATAGATTTAATGATTTAGGTGTGCCTGTTAAACTTACTCGTAGTGATGATGAGACGTTGCCAAAGAAGGAAAGAGTTAATAGGATACTTGATGCTTTTGGTAATAGGGATGATGTTATTGTGATTTCTAATCACATAAATGCAGGAGGTGGCGATAGTCATTGTGTAACAAAATATGTATAACAATTAAAGCCAAATAAATATAGAGAGAAATGAGGAAATAGTTATGAGCATTAGTTACACAAAAGTTGGTGATTATTTATTACCAAATTTGAGATTAAAAGATAAAGAAAGATTTAATATAGGAAAGTATGGATTACTTAAATTAGAGTATTTAAAGAAGAATAAAAGAGGATTATATACTGAACTGCTTATGAAAGATAAGCTGAATAAATATTTGCATGATATAGATATTACTGTTATGGAAAAGGTACAGAAGTTAATTAAAGAACTGACTGAAAAAGAAAATATAAATGAAGAATTAAAACAAAATAATCAAATACTTTGGGTAAGCGAAATGAATAATATTAAAAATATAGCTGAAGAAATAAATTTAAAGGAGTATATCTATGTGTGATATTACAGATGAAGAAATTGAAAGAATATACTTACCTGTATGTATTAATTATGATAACTACCTAAAAGAATTTGTAATACCAGATGTAGTAGCTTTTTATATAGCAGATAGTTTTTATAAGAAAGCGTTATCTAAAGCACCATTATATAACCATATTAATTCAACAATAGATATATTTAATGTAAGATGTGATATAGATAAAATAATACCATCTATAAAGAAGATATTAAGAATAAAATATAATTTAAAAATAGTAAAAGATAATCCAATGATATTAAAGAAATTTTATTAAAAGAGAGAACTCTATCTAATCAAATTGATAGAGTTTTTATGTAAAATATTTTTACTTTTTTACCACGATTTTAAACTTTATGGAACAAGAGTAAATTAATTTGGGAGTTAAACTATTGTCCAGCCAGCACTGAATTTCTACTCCCGCACGAAATTCTTTTGTGGGATTATTCCCAAACCCTTGATTAAGATCTAAAATTATGATATCATTATATCAAGATATGTTGATATCAAAATAAAGAGGGATAATATGGATAAAAAAAAAGAAGAAAAAATTTCGATACCATTAAGAATGGCTCCAGAACTATACAAAAAGGTTAGTGATTTAGTTCACTCAAAAAAGAATAACAATAGAGGTTATAGTATAAATAAATTTGTTGTGGAAGCCATTAATGAAAAAATGAAGAAGGAGAGTAAGTAGTATGAGTAAAAGTAGTATAGAGGAACAAGTAGAAGATATTGCAAAAAAACAATTATCAGAGATAAAATATTATACAAAAACTGAGGTGATTAATTCTGAAATAGAAAAAGCATTAAAAATAGCACCATCAAAAAGTGGTGGCTCTGGTAAGAATTTCCCGGATATTAAACTATTTATAGAAACAAAAGATTTACGATATATACCCGTAATGATAGAAGTAAAAGGAAAAAAAGGAGACTTTATAAAACTTAATTCATCTGGTGAAATTGAAAATAAAACTAAGGATGGAAGCCCACATTTTAATAATATTAATAAATATGCTGTAAATGGAGCTATTCATTATGCTAATGCTATTATAGAGCATACTGAAAGTTATAAAGAGGTAATTGCAATAGGGATTAATGGATATTATCAATCAGATAAGATTAAACTTGAACTTGGGGTATATTATGTATCTGCTGAAAATTATTTTATTCCTAAAAAGATAGATGATTATGATGATTTAACATTTTTACTGCCAAACAATATTGATGAATTAATAGATAAAATCACTAATTTAAATTTAACTTCTGAAGAAATAGAAAAAAAGTCCAAAGAAGTTGAAAATGATATTGAAATTAAATTAAAAAATTTAAATCAGGTTATGCAGGATGATTTAAAAATATCAGTTGGATCAAGAGTCGAATTGGTAACAGGATTAATTATGGCTGGTCTAGGAGTGGATAATAAAGTATCACCACTTGAAATAAATGATTTAAAAGGTGAAACTGGAAGTAAAGTAAATGATGGCATAGTAATTATAAATAAAATTGATTCTTTTTTAGAAGAAAGAAATTTGCCTCAAGAAAAAAAACACATGATTATTAATGATTTATCAAGAGTATTTATATATTCAGATTTATGGAAGCCAATAAATGGAGAAAGCAAATTAAAAAAAGTTTATACAATAGTAAAGAATGAAATAATGCCTATATTTACATCTGCAAGACATTTAGATTTTACCGGTAAGTTATTTAATGTACTTAATGCTTGGGTTGATATACCTGATAGTGATAAAAATGATGTTGTACTAACACCTAGATATGTAACTGAATTAATGGCAAAATTGGCTCAAGTAAATAAAGATAGTTATGTTTGGGATTATGCAGTAGGATCTGCAGGGTTTCTGATTTCATCTATGAAATTAATGATAAGGGATGCTGAAGAAAGAATAAATAGTCCAAAAGAATTAAAAGAAAAGATAGCGAAAATTAAATATCAACAATTACTTGGTATTGAAAAAAGATCAGACATTTATTTACTAGCCGTTTTAAATATGATTTTAATGGGTGACGGCTCCTCAAATATTATTCATAAGGACAGTTTGACCGAATTTGATGGCAAGTATGAGCAAGGAGATTTAAATGGTAAAGATTTTCCAGCAAATGTATTTTTATTAAATCCGCCATATTCTGCTCCAGGGAAAGGCTTTATTTTTGTTGAAAAAGCATTAAGTAAAATGGAAAATGGTAGAGCTGCAATATTAATTCAGGAGAATGCAGGCAGTGGTATTGGATTGCCATATACTAAAAAACTTTTGCAAAATAATTCTTTAATAGCAAGTATTCATATGCCAGATATTTTCAAAGGAAAGGCTGGTGTACAAACAGCAATTTATGTATTTAATATTGGTATTCCACACAATGAAAAACAAATCGTAAAATTTATTGATTTTACGAATGATGGATATACCAGACAAAATAGAAAAAAATCTGGACAAGATGTTAATTTAAAAAATACCAATAATGCATATGAAAGATATGATGAAATTGTCAATTTGGTTTTATATGGTAAGAGTTATTTAAGATATTTTTCTGAAAAAGAATATATAGAGGATACAATTAGTTTAAATGGAGATGATTGGACTTTTTCTCAGCATAAAAAAATTGACACGATACCAACTGAAGAAGATTTTAAAAATACTATTAAAGAATATCTTGATTGGAAAGTTAAAATTTATTATTAGTTGGAGGTGATTTAAAATGGAATATAAAAATTTTAAAATTGGAGAACTCTTTGATATTCACCCAACAAAAAGGTATGATCTAACAAACAATGATTTGTTTAAAAAAAATGGTACGACACCAGTTATAACAAATACAAGTATTAATAATGGAATAGGTGGTTATACATCATTACCTGCAACAGAAAAAGGAAATATGATTACTTTTAGTGATACTACTACTGGTGATGCAATATTTTATCAACCTAATGATTTTATAGGATATTCACATATTCAAGGATTATATCCAAAAAAGAATAAAGAAAAATGGACTGAAAAATCTCTACTATATTTTTTAACGCTTTTTAAAAAATTAGCTAAAGGAAGGTTTGATTATGCAACAAAATTTAATCGTAAAATTGTTTCTGATATGGATGTCTCATTACCTATAAATAACTCGGGCAACTTAGACTTTAAATACATGGAACAATATATAAACGATATGCAAAATGAATTATTAAGGACAATAAAAAGTGAACATAATGAGTTGAAAGATAAATATAAAAGACAAATGAATTTAGATAATCTAAATATAACAAGCGATGATACAAAACTTTTGAATATGATAAAAAATAATGAAATAAAATATAAAAATATTAAAATTGGAGAATTATTTGATGTAGTCTCTTCCAAAAAGAAATTTAATGCAAATACGGTTAAATTTGGTGGAAAATATCCATATGTAGTCAGAAGTAATAGTAATAATGGTATTAAAGGATATATAACAGAAAATGAAGTGTTTTTAAATCCAAGGGAAACCATTTCTTTTGGACAAGATACGGCTACAATTTTTTATCAAGAAGAGGATTATTTTACTGGCGATAAGATAAAAATAATGAAATTTAAAAATGGTAAATTAGATAGGAAGTTGGCACTTTATCTAGTAACGGCAATGAGAAAATCTTTTCAAAACTTTTCGTGGGGACAAACATCATTCAATGAGAATGTAATTAAAAATATGGAAATAGTATTGCCATATATTGACGGTGACATAAATTATAATTTTATAAGTAGCTATATAAAAATTCAAGAAAAAGTAGCTATAAATGAAATTATGAATGAAAAAAATGATAAATTGTTAAAAATTTCAAAATTAATTACAGAAAGGTGAAAATATAAGTAAAATATGATATAATAATCTTGTAATTTGAAAGCAGGCAATAACTGGATAATTACAATTATCAATAGCAGTTGAAATAATACTGTGTGCTCAAATTTATGGGACGTTGGGAGATTTGCAAGCAAATAAATGCTATGCTGGATGTTTGTGGCGCTGAGCCAGTCAAGCTGTCTCATCACCTACAAACATTATTCCACCATACCACTGGAAAGCTAAATGCGAAGAGGTTAATTAAAACATCGGTCGTGTTACCTTTTATTTATTTTCAATAATTAAATAGGAGGTGAAAAAAGTGAGATATAAAATGAGCAAAAAGGTAAATGAGATTATTATCTCTTTCCAAAAAAAATTAAAAATGATAAAGCCATTTGATTCCATAATAGTATTTATACTTATTATGGGTCATTACGATTTTGGAGTTTTCCAAAGCATTGCAATTATTATGTACATTGTTTATAAGATCTATTCGAATAAATCAAATTTTAATAATAAGGTGGCATTCTCATAACGAGCGAAGTATTGTCTTTTAATTAACCGGTGAAGCGCATTTGGCGCTTTTTCCTTTTTTAGAGGTGATAATATGAAAAAAAACACAGTGTATAAAAATGACTTATATGCATGTTATAGTAAGAGAAAATTAGCTAAGTTATTATCTAATAAAGATTTGAAAGTATATACAAAAGAAGTAAGGAACCCCGATCATCATTTTCTAAATAAAAAAAGAACATTCTATCAATCTAAAGTAACTAAAGAAATATTTGATAAAAAACCAACTGATTATACATCAAGTAAATATAGAGAATTTAGTGATAGTTGTGATAAGCATAAAAAAGTATTAAGACAAATTTGCCTTTATTTATCACAAATAGAAATGCCAGAATACTTATTTTCAAAGAAAGAAAGTGATTATAAAAGAAATGCTTTATATCATATTGGTAATACCAAATTTATATTATTAGATATAAATAGTTTTTTTCCAAATTGTAAATTTAAGCGTGTTAAGGATTTCTTTGCCAAAGAGTCAGGATTGCATATGGTAAAAGAGAAAAAAGACAAAGATGGTAATATAATCGTTTATGAAAGTGATGTGGCGGATAGAATGGCAAAAATTGTTACAGTTCCTATCGGTTCTTCAAATGCTGGTGAAAGAATTATTCCACAAGGGTATCCAACTAGTCCCATAGTCAGTTTTTTATCATATAAGGAAATGTTTGATAAAATAAATGATGTGGCCATAAAATATAATTGTAAATTTAGTACATATGTTGACGATATATCATTTTCTTATAAAGACAATAATTTTAATCCTAATGATTTAATTACTGAGGTTAGTAATATTTTGAATGATTATGGTCATTCTATAAGCGAGAAAAAAATTAAGATAATTGATATAGAAAAAGAATTAGGACCAAATGAACAATTAATATTGCCATTAATTACAGGATTAACAGTTAAAAGATATTGTGTAAGGGCATCAAAAAAGATGCATTCAAAAATGAATAAGCTATTTAATATATTTATTTCAATGGGAGATCCTAAGGATGAATTAGAATACATTAAGAAGTGGAAATGCTTCATTTCTTTAAATGGTATGTTTAATACAATAGAATATGTTGAACCACCATCAACAAAAAAGAATAGAGAACATATAAAGAAAGTAATAGATAAGAATAAAAAGAACTTTGTCTTTCATGTAAAAATTCAAAGAGTTGAACAATTAAAATATGAAAGAAAAATATTTGATGCATATAAAAATGGTACATTAACAGAATTTGTAAATAAAAACAAAGATAAGTTGATAAATTATAGAAAATAAAATATCTATGGGAGTACAGAAATGTACTCCTTTTGCATGTTTTGTACAATTTCTTTTTATTTTAATTTGTTATAAGATGAAAGCACCTAGGGAAAATATATTTTAAAAGTGCACTTTTATTATCTCAAGATATATCTTATATATTGATTATTATGGATAAAGAAGAATTCATAAATGTATTTATTTTAAAATCCGTATTAAGAGATAATAAGTTAACATTTTTAGAAAGATTATTATTAATTTATATAATAAGTCTTTGTAAGAAAAATGGTTATTGTTGGGCTACTAATAGATATTTTTGTGATATTTATAATGTAACACAGGTAACTATATCAAAAAGTATAAGTAATTTAGCCACCTTTGGTTATATTAAGACTGAATATGATAATAAAGGTACAAATAATTCTAAGCGTATAATTAAATTATCAGAGGTCTTAAATTTAAAATTAAAAAGTATTAAAGATAATTATAATACAGGCTATAAACAAAACTTTAAACAATATAATAATAAATTAAATAAAAAAGAAGATAGTATTTATTATAAAGATGAAGATGATAATGAATACTGGCATGGTAAGTTAATACCTAAAAATGAGGTAACTATTGAAGAACAAGAAGAATTAAAAAAACTATTAAGTGATATATACGAGGAGGAATAAGAAATAAAATGAAACAGACACTCATAAAATTTTATGAGGTGGCTTATGTTTAAAATTACAGAAACTTTTAAAAAGGATGATAATGCTCTTAATTTGGTAGATTTGTTAAATAAATATATAAAAAGTGTACTAATTAAAAATTAGCACATTGGTACTTATGAAAATAAAGTATTATACTTTAAATGGCTTTGATTGTTATACAAAAAAGAAAGGAGTAATAAATGTATAACGGATTGATACAAATGCCAAATAAGATTTATAGAGCTGTCATATATATAAGATTATCTGAAGCAGATGAAGGAAAATCTTATGAATCAGAAAGTGAAAGTATTACTAATCAAAGAAATTTATTAATGAACTTTGTAAAAGAAAAAGGATTTGTATTTGTTGGAGAATATGTCGATGATGGGTATTCTGGTACTAATTTTGAAAGACCTGGATTTACTAAAATGATTGAAGACATTAAAAACAAAATGGCTAATTTGGTTATAGTAAAAGATTTATCAAGATTAGGTAGAGATCATGTTATGACAGGATATTATATAGAAAACTTTTTTCCAGAAAACAATATAAGATTTATATCATTACAGGAAAACTACGATAGTGCAATTAATCAAGCAAGTAATGATTCATCAACATTTATAATTGCTTGTAATGATTATTATAGTAGGCAAAATTCTATTAAAATTAGGAGTGTTTTAAATGATAAAAGAAAGAAAGGAAAGTTTATTGGAAGTAATCCAAGCTATGGATATATGAAAGATCCAAATGAAAAAGGTCATTTAATACCTGACCATGAATATGCTCCAGTAGTAAAAAAAATATTTGAAATGGCCGCCAATGGAGTAGGATTATCTGATATAGCTTCATATTTAAACGATAATAAAATTAAAACACCTAGTAGTTTAAAACGAAAAAATCCTAATTCTAAAATGAGATATAATGAACAATGGACTACATCATCGGTTAAAAAGATACTAAAGAATAGAATGTATACAGGTGATATGGTTCAAAGTACACAGACTAAAGTAAATTATAAATCTAAAAAGAAAAAAACTCTTCCAAAAAGCAATTGGGATATAGTTTCTGGAACACATGAACCATTAGTTGATAAACTAACATTTGAAAGAATACAAGGTAATGTCAAAAGGACTAATGTAAGTGTTAGTAATAGAGAAAAAAGATTATTTGAAAATTTACTATTTTGCAAAGAATGTGGTAATGCATTAACTATTACGTATCGAAAAAATCATAATTATTGGACTATTAATTGTAATAAGTATGCAAGAGATCCAAGAAGAAGGTTATGTGAACCACATTTTATGCCATATGATAAATTAGAAGAAGCTCTACTTGAAGTAGTAAGAACAACTTGTAAAAATTATATTAAGCAAATTGATTCTAAATCATTATCTAAAGAAATAGCAACTAAAAATAATAAGAAAGAAGATAGTAAAGAAAAGATAAAATATTTAGAAAATAAGATAAAAGAATATATCTCAAAAATTGATATGTTATATGAAGATAAATTTAAAGGCAATATATCAGATGCTACTTATAAAAGATTATCACAGGAAACAGAAAGTCTATTAAACAAAGCACAATTAGATTTAGAAAATTATAAAAATACTAAAAAAGAATGTATTAAAACTAAAGAATTAGAAAAATATGAAAAAAGAATAAGAGAATTAATAGATATAAAGAAGCCTACTAGAGAACTTTTACAAACGTTAATTGATAAAATTGAAATTGATAAAGATAAAAATATTGAAATTTTCTATAGATTCATGATTTAAAAATTCTGTGCATTTGCACAGAATAGTACATAATATTTAAACTCGTATATATCACAAATATAACTTCGGTCCAAAATGGTCCAAAGTTTAAATTTAATTAACTTTTACAAAACTTAGGCTAGAATTGAAAAAACACAAAATTCTAACTTGTACTCAAATCGGGTACAAGTTAGAACTTCTGTTCAATTTGGGCAGAAGTTAAATATTTTATCAATAGTTTTTTATGTCAACTTTACCTTTATGGTAAAAATTATCAACAATTTATTGTGCTTATAAAACAATATGCCGGTAACGGAATAAAAGTGTTGACAAATCATACCGAATTCGGTATAATTGCAAATGAGGTGAATAATATGGAATTTATGACTACAAAAGAAGCTGTTGAAAAATGGAATATTAGCGAAAGAAGAATAAGACAATTATTACAAGATGGTAGAATTGAAGGTGCAGTTAAAGTAGGAAATAGTTGGAATATTCCTATTGATGCCGGGAAACCTGTTGATAAAAGAATAATTAAACCAGATGATAATAAATTTATTATTGATTTAGAGGATAATTATTTTGATGAAGTAGATAGCTTAAAAAGAGAATTAGATAGTAAAAGACCAATACCTAAAGAAACTTTAAAATCTTTAAAAGAATCAATTAACTTAGAATGGACTTATAATAGTAATGGAATTGAAGGTAATACTTTAACATTAAGAGAAACACAGGTTGTTTTAGAAGGAATTACTGTTGGTGGAAAATCTATTAAAGAACATTTAGAAGCAATTAACCATGAAAAAGCAATTTTGTTTTTAGATGATTTAGTTAAAGATAATGAACCAATTAGCGAATGGAATATCAAAAATATTCATCAATTAATTTTAAAAGATATTGATAATGAAAATGCTGGAAGATATAGAAAAGAAAATGTAACTATTAAAGGTGCAACACATATTCCTCCAGATTATTTAAAAGTTCCTGAATTAATGGAAAAGTTAATATTAACTTATAATACTTGGAATGAATATCATCCAATAATTCAAGCAGCATTATTACACGGAGAGTTAGTAAAAATACATCCATTTGTAGATGGTAATGGTAGAACATCCAGATTACTTATGAATTTAGATTTAATGAATAGTGGATATAATCCTGTAATTATTAAGAAAGAATCAAGATTAAAATATTATGAAGCATTAGATAAAGCACATACAACTGGTAATTATACAGATTTTGTTAAGTTAGTTACTAAATTAGAAATAGAAATGTTGAAAAAATATTTAGAATTAATATAGGAATCATAATGAGAGCAGAAACTATGATTATTGTAAATAATTACTATACTAAAGAAGAAATAATGCTTTTTAAGAAGTTTGCAAAAATAATCGATAAAGAATACATGAATAAAGAAAAACAAAGAGAAATATGGAAATATGATCAAAAAGTAGGAGGATTTGGTGGTTATGCTGCACCATTAAATCCTACAGTAAATCCATTTAATAGATTAGGTGATTATAGAAATGTATTCAGAAGTCTTCAATATGCAAGAAGTGATATGTATTATTGCAATAGGGCAAGACATATAATAATAGATGCTGCATTACATGTAGAAACACTTGTTAAATTGACTTTATCTAAAAATAAACTTATTAAATTTATTTATAGTAAAAGAGAACTTGGAAGAAATATTGAACAATTATATAACGAAGGAATAATTAATGATGATTTATATGATAGACTTAATAATTTAAGAAAATTATTGAATTATGCGAAACATGATACAGATCCTAATAGAGATAATACGTTTGATTCAGAAGATGCAATAGTATTTTATTTTGAAACAAGAATAATAGGAAATGAATTATTAAAAATTTTAAAACATCCTACATGTGGTATTATTTATAATATAGATGATGAATTTTAAGTAGTAAAGGAGGTATTATAATGGCAGTATGTTATTTTAATGATTATTATCAAAAAAGATTTAATTGTGAATATGAACAAAACGAAAAAGGTATTGAAGTAATAGTTGATTACGAAATAAATGATGAGATACCATCAGTAAATGGAGTCAAATCATTTGGAAAAGATACTGAATTTGATGAAAGAGATATTTTAATTGTAGATTATACGAATAAAAGAAATTTATTATTAAAAAATGCTGGTTATCGTGGGCATACTGAAGTTTGGGGAACTCCTGATGGAGGTTCAAAAACAAAATTTTATTCAAGTTGCTACTTTACGCATGGTGATTATGATAAACTATGTGAATTGCCTAGAACTCCAAAAGTTAAAAAAATAAAAATATTTAGTAATGTAATAAATAACTTTATTGGATGTCCAAGCTTAAGTACTATTGAAAATGATAAAGAGTTTACTATTAATTTAAAAAGAGAAAGTCAAACAAAACAAATTGAGCTTAATAAAAATAATATAAAAAATATTATAATAGGTGATTCTTGGAATAGTAAGCATAGTTTTAAAGAGTATAATATAGATATTAAATTGAATGGATATATAGAAATAGAATTAATGCAAAGAGTAAATTATGATAAAGTTTATGAATTTGTTTATGAGTTAATTATATTTATGCAATTGTTGTATCCTAATAAATTTGATATTAGTAAGATTCATGTGATGGTAGATGATAAGTATTATAAGATGTTTTTACCTTTGAAGACAATCGAATATCAAAACAAATTTATCGAACCTAGTGTAAAGGATGATATTCTAGTGTTTCTAGAAAAATGCTATAATTCAATTCCATATAGAAATAGTAAAGCTGAGATAAGAAATATTCCATATATAGTTTTAAATACATCTCGTGGTCTTGAGGATAATTTTTTAATATTTTATAGATTTATTGAATGTTATTATAAAAAACAAAATATAGTCAATAATTTTATTAATCATAGTATAGTTAATAATTATAAAAAAAGTGATAAAATGACCGAGGAAGAAATTGAAAAACTTTCACAACAAATAGTTTCGTTAAGAAATCAATATGTGCATTCGGGATATTATATTAAAAATAATAGTTTAAAAATAAAATTTAAAGATCTTGATGAAAATATACCAAATCCTAAAAATTACACTGAAAATAATGTAGATGTAGATTGGATTTATAATAAAACAAAAATATTATATGATATTGTTATAAATATAATTTTTGAAAATATGTTAGGTTATAAAGAATATAAATATAAAAAACATTTTTAGAATGAATTAATTACACAATGACCATCACCAGGTGGTGATGGCGCTGAGGTAGTTTATGCTCTCAGAAATAAAGATACTTTAGCTAAATCAGTTTTGAATAATATTGCGAAGGAAGGACAAAATATTCGTAGTTATTATCAACGAAGATTACCTAGTGATCCTACAAAAGATTATTATTTTATTCATCGTGAGACTGGTAAAACTCAGCCATTACTTGTTGAATATGGTTTTATAGATAGTCCTAAGGATGATATTGCTCAATTACAAAATAATTTAGAAGATTATGTTGAAGCGGTTGTCAAGGCTGTTACTGATTATATAGGTGTGCCATATAAGGCTCCTGGGGTTTCTGATAATGTATATGTTGTAAAGAATGGAGATAGTTTATATAGTATTGCTAATAAGTTTGGTGTTAGTGTAGAGTCTTTAAAAAGCATTAATGGTATAACTGGCAATTTGATAAATGTTGGTCAAAGACTTGTTATTCCTAGTGATGCTGAGGTAAATCCTGGTGATTATGTTGTTTATACTGTTAAACGAAATGATTCTTTATGGAATATTGCTAATAGCTATGGTGTTAGTGTTAATGATATAGTTGATTATAATAATTTAGGTACTACTGTTCTTCAGATTGGTCAACAACTTTTAATACCTAATTTGAATAACTCTTTTATTGATTCTGGAGTTATATATGTTGTAAAAAATGGTGATAGTCTTTGGAGTATTGGTAAAAAGTATAATGTTAGTGTTAATGATTTAAAAAGTGCTAATAATCTTAATAGTAATATGTTATCTATAGGTCAACAGCTTATTATTCCTGAGAGTAGTGATTATCAAACTTATACTGTTAAAAGTGGTGATAGTCTTTGGAAAATAGCTCAAAATTATGATGTTAATGTTAATGATTTGATTAAGCTCAATAATCTTAGTAGTAATGTTCTTTCTATAGGTCAAACTCTTTTAATTCCTAGATAATGTAGGAAAAGATTGCTTAGTTTATTTTGATTAAATAGCATCTTTTTTTGTTATAATTTATTGTAAATAAAAAAATCTTATTAAGATATAGGATATAACTTTTTAAGATTTTTTAATGTATTTGTCTACATACTCCTTGATAAGGAATGTAAAAGCAGTGACTTTTGTATTTGCCTGAGTTTCTTTGATCATACCAAAGGGTTGGGCATGGTTTGTTGGTACCTGGATTGTAGAACCATAAGGAGTTGGTTGCGGGATGGTAATATTCTCCACGTAATATTCTGCTTGCTAGTTCTAGTTCTTTTGTAGTGGGATTTCCAACAAATAGGGAATTGTTTATTCCAGAGAATTGGTTTTTTTGATAAATGACATCTGTTATACTTCTTAGGTTTTTAAATGTTAAACAATCTGCTAGAGTTCTATTTATTATTACGTTTCCTACCATTAGCATTGCTAGGTTTCCATCTCCAAGGGCTTCTGCTCGCATAATTCTAGCGAGCAAATTTTTTTCTTTTTTGTTGAAACTTATTATAGCCATATCATCACCTGTTTAATGATATGTTTATTTTAAAAAATATTGACAAAATTAGTTTTTTTTATGTATAATAAGTTTGTTGTTAGGGGTATAGTTCAATGGTAGAATAACGGTCTCCAAAACCGCTGATGTGGGTTCAACTCCTGCTACCCCTGCCATTATGTAATAATCCTTGTTTTCAAGGTTTTTTATTTTGTATAAGTTGATAGAAGGTTTTGTTACTTTCTTTTTTTAATTCTATTTTTGGGATAGAATATTTCACAATTTTCAAGTTGTAGATTTTTAAATTCTTTTATTATATCTATTTCATTTGTGGATGAGTGTTCTGTTATGAATTCTATTATTTTATAGATGATTTCTTCGGTATAACCATTTTCTATATAATTATCATATTGTTCTTGTGCTATTAGACTAATGAATGGTGTATTTATTTCATTTATGTATTTTCCACAGAATATACATTTATAAGTGGTTTGTATCCATCCGTTTCCAGTGTATTCTAGTCTTATTTCATGGTTGCAATTGTAATTTTTTATTGTTTTTTCTGCTTGGTGTAGTTTTTCTTTTCTTTGTATTATTTCTTGTTTTAGAATTAGAAATTCTTTTTTTAATTCGGGTATGTTTTGAAATTGGTTATATTTATTTTCATATTGTTTGATTAGGTCTTCTGATTTTTGATTTTCTACTCTTGTTATGTTGGTTGCTATAATTTTTTTTAATTCTTCTTTATTCATATTTTTATGATACTAATCATTTAAAGAATAATTTTTTTTATATAATTTTTTTTGATGATTAGTTATTCCTTTCTATTTATATTTTCTTTTTAATACTTTTATTTTGTCTTCTTTTATTTCGGTTTCTAGGGTTTGTTCTATAAGATTTATTGGTGTATGTTCTAGAGTTTCTTCAATTTTTTCTTTGTAGTTTTGGGTTATTAGGTTAGGTAATGGTACTTTTAGTATGAGTTTTGTGTTTTGAAGGTTATTTTCTAAGACGGGAAGTCCACATATTGGACATTCTAAATTTTTGTAATCGTCTATAAATATTATTTCGTGTTTACAGGTGCTTTTCATTAGTTTTTGAATTTTTATATATTCTTCATTTAGGTTTTTTAATTTTTGATTGGTATTTTCTAGGTATATTTTTATGTTTTTTAAGGCTTTTAGGCTATTTTTATTTTTGAAGAATTCTTCATTTTCTTTTAGAAATGATGTTAATGTGTTTATTGTTATTTTTATTTTAATGATTTCTTTTTTTAGATTTCTTCTTTTAATGTAGAGTTCTTTGTTCATAATTTATAATCAAACTCCTTTCATTTGTATTATATAGTCTTTTTGTGTATAATTAAAATATATATAATTTATGTTTAATATAAGGAGAGGTTATATGAATATTAATTTTGAACTTTATAAGATTTTTTATGAGGTTGCTCTTGCTGGTAGTATTTCTGGTGGTGCTAAAAAGTTAATGATTAGTCAACCTGCGGTTACTCAGGCTATTCATAATTTGGAGGATGAACTTGGTGGTAAACTTTTTATTAGGATTCCTAAGGGTGTTATCTTTACCAATGAAGGTAGAGAACTTTTTGAGTATGTTAGTATGGGAATTAAGTATTTTGTGAATGGTGCGAATAAATTTAGTTCTTTGAAAGAATTGGACAGTGGTGTTATTAATATTGGTGCCACTACTACTATTTCTGAATGTTTTTTGTTACCTTATTTAAAGAGGTTTCGTGAGTTATATCCTAATATTGTTATTAATATAGTTAATGATTTGTCTGATAATCTTATTTCTTTGCTTAGAAATGGTAGTGTTGATATTGTTTTTACGTCTTATAGTGATTTTAAATATAAAGATGTTTCAATTAATTATATTTGTGAATTAAATGATATGTTTTTTGTTGGGAAGGGTTATAAAAAGAATTTTGATAGTTTTGAAGATATTGTTAATGATGGAATACTTGTTAATAAAAGACCTTCTGTTACAAGAGTTAATTTTGATATTTTTATGGATAAAAATGCAATTGATTATGTTCCTAAAATGGAAATTGTTAGTCATGGGTTGCTTGTTAATTTAGTTAAGAATAATTTTGGTGTGGGACTTTTAACTAAGGAGTTTGTGGAAAATGAGATTGATAGGAATTTATTTTATGTTGAACCGGTAGTTAATATTCCAAAAAGAAATCTTGGTTATGTTTTGAAGAATGATTTTTGTGCTAGTTTTGCGATTAAGGAGTTTGTTAAAATGTTTGATTAGTTGTTTTTATTAGATATAAGAACTTATTTAGTTATTTGCTTTGGTTAATTGTGTTTTGATGAAATAATGTAAAGAAATGAAAAACTATATTTAATAGTCTTTGTGTTTGAAATAATGCGTGGTATAATTGGGGTAAGAATAGAATAGGTGATTGTAATAAATAAAGGAGTTGATTTTAGATGATAGAGGATTTAAGAGATGAGTTTAAAAGTGATAGTAAAGTGTATGAAAAGAAATATGTAGATAGTGATTTAAACAAGAAATTGAATAATGAATTGAGAGAATCTGGTTTTACTTCAATGTATGAACTTAAGAATGATTTTGGTTATTCGGTTAGGTGTTTCAAAGATTATTATTTTAATACTAATTCTTATGATAAAAAGACTAATGAATTTAAATTTTATGAGGAAAAACCTATGGATTTAGAATTAGATGATTTAAAAACTATAATGATTTTTCAAAATAATAAAAGTATAAAAAAAATAGAGAAGAATATATATTTTATTGCTACATTTTTAAAAGTATGGTTAGTAATTAGTTTAATAGCTATATTGGTAATTTTTTTTGTAAGTTTGAAGGGTTATTAGAATAATAGTGATATTGCTATAAATTAGTTCTGATACAATGAATGATAATAATGGAATAGGTGATTGATATGAAGAATAAAGATAGACTTAATGAGATAATTAGTATTATTGTTAGTAATGATATTGTTAAAGATAGGAGTCCTAAAAATATTAGAAAAACCCTTGAGGATTTAGGGCCAACGTTTATTAAAATTGGTCAAATTCTTTCAACTAGGGTGGATTTAATTCCTTCGGAATATGCTCTTGAACTTGCTAAACTTCGTAGTGAGGTTACTCCAATTCCTTATGATAAGATTATTTCTTTGTTAAAGGAAAGTTATGGTGATGATTTTTCGAAGTTTGTTGATATTTCTGAAAAACCTATTGGATGTGCTTCGATTGCTCAAGTTCATACTGCTAAAGTTAAGGGACTTGGTAAGGTTGTTTTGAAGATCAAGAGGCCTGGCATAGATGATGAAATTAAGAATGATATAGAACTTTTGAAGGATGCTGTTAAGATTCTTCATCTTAGTCATTTTATTAAAATTATGGATTTAGAGATGGTGCTTGATGAAATATATAAATGTACTTTGAAGGAACTTGATTTTGAAGAAGAGAAGAAGAATATGATTAGCTTTTTGGATAGTAATAAAACAGAAAAATATATTACTTGTCCTAAGGTGTATTCAGAGTTTTGTTTAAAAAATGTTGTGGTTATGGAATATATTGAGGGAATTATGGTTTCTAATTTTGATGCTATAGAAAGGGCTAAATATGATAAGAAGTTAATTGTGCGTGAACTTGGTAATAATTATATGAAACAAGCTTTAGATGATGGTTTATTTCATGCTGATCCACATCCTGATAATATATGTTTGAGTAAAGGTAAAATTGTGTTTTTGGATTGGGGTATGGTTGGTGGTATTAATAAAAAAAATAGGGGTTTGCTTTCTGATTGTATGAAAGGAATTATTTATGAAGATTATGATAGAGTTGCAGATGATTTGGTTAGTATGTCTTCAAAAAGAGGAGATTTTAGTTATGATAAGTTAGTTAAAGATGTTGAGGATATTTTAAGTGTATTTACTTCGATGGAACTTTGTGATATTGATGTTAAGAAGTTTATGTCTGATATATTTAATATGCTTAGGAGTAATAACTTAGTACTTGATTATGATGTTACGTTGTTGATTCGTGGTATTTGTGTTATAGAAAGTGTTATGAAACAATTGGATCCTTCGACTAGTTTGTTTGAGGTTTTAGAAAATAGAGTTAAGCATGATGAAATTAGGTCTTTTGTTTCAAAGGATAATTTAAAGAAAATTAGTAGAGACCTAGTTAAGAGTGGTAATAGTTTGGTTAGTTTACCAAATAGGTTTGATAAATTAATGAGAAGTGTTTCGAATGGAGATTTTAAGTTTAAATTTGAGCTTAATGATTCTAGTAAGCATGTTGATAAGATTGAAAATTTGGTTCATGAACTTATTTTAGGATTTATTGATGGGTGTTTGATTCTTGGTTATAGTTTATGTTCTTCGAGTAGTATAAAATGTTTTTTCTTGATTTTTATAATTGTTATTTCAGCTTGGTTGTTGTTGAAGATGATTTTTGATTTGTTTCATAAGGGATATTAAGATTAATAAAATACTAACAATTTGGGTTGATTGTTAGTATTTTATTATAGGAAAGTTCTTGGTTGTTTGTGAAAATAATTAATAAACTATTAAAAATATATGTTTGTTTGATATGATTGATTTATCAAACAAAGGGGAATATGCGAATGTATGAGACTTATAAATTCAGATTGTATCTAAATATTGTTAAAAAGTTAATAAATAAGATGTTTGGATGTATTCGTTAAATAGATAGAGATTAAAAAGTTAGTATAAATATAATGAATTAAGTCTAAGTATGTGTGAGAAAGTTTAGGGTTTAAAAAAGAAAAAATAAGAGTATGGTAGCGATTGTCGAAATTTAAGTTTGTGGAGAATATCGAGTGTGGTATCTATGAAGCAGAAAAAGGGAACCGTGAGGTTCCTAGGATAAGCTTTAACTTGTCTATTATTTTTATCCGGTTGGCCCAGTAGGTCCAGTAGGTCCTTGTGGTATTGTTAGGTTTAAACTGTAATTTGGTGCTGTACCGGTTATGGATGCTGTTGCTTCGGTTCCTGGGGCACCAGTTGTTATTGTTCCTATTGTTAATGTTGGAGTTTCTCCGTCTGTTCCAGCAGGTCCAGTTTCTCCGGTTTGTCCGGTAGGTCCAGTAGGTCCAGTAGGCCCGGTTGGTCCGGTAGGCCCGGTTGGTCCGGTTGGCCCGATAGCTCCAGTTTCCCCGGTTGTACCTGTTGGTCCGGTTGGCCCAGTTGGTCCAGTAGGTCCGGTAGGTCCGGCTGGCCCGATAGCTCCAGTTTCCCCGGCTGTACCTGTTGGTCCGGTAGGCCCAGTAGGTCCGATAGGTCCAGTAGGTCCGGTTGGCCCGGTAAGTCCAGTAGGTCCAGTAGGCCCGGTAGGTCCGGTAGGTCCGGTTATGCCTCCACTTGGTCCGATAGGTCCAGTAGGTCCGGTAGGCCCTATTACTCCCACATAGTTTATTGGTGGAAGTGGTCTTTTTTTATTACAATTATTCATTTTTTACCTCCTTGGTTTATTATATGATTATTATTTGTCTTTGAATAAAGTGTATGACTATATATTTTTATATTTTGGTTTTATTCTTGTGTTATAATGATATTGTAGTGGAGGTTTTTTATGAATGATAATATTATTAGAAATATGAATAATCATAATAAATATTTATCTAAGTATGCTTGTTCTGATAATGAGGCTATTAGATTTTTTGATATTGATGATGATTTTAGAACTAGTTTTTTTAGGGATATAGATAGAGTTATTTATTCTCTTTCTTATATTAGATATGTTGATAAGACTCAGGTGTTTTCTAATGTTAATAATGATATGATAAGTAAGAGAATGACTCATGTACAACTTGTTAGTAAAGTTGCTAGGACCATTGGTAGGGCGCTTGCTTTGAATGAGGATTTGATTGAGGCTGCTTGTCTTGGACATGATCTAGGTCATGTTCCATTTGGACATGTTGGTGAAAAGATTTTAAGTGATATTAGTGTTAAACATAATGAGGGATATTTTTATCATAATGTTCAAAGTGTTAGGACTTTGATGAATATTGAGAATTATGGTTTGGGAAATAATTTATCTGTTCAAGTTTTTGATGCTATTTTTTGTCATAATGGGGAGGTTATTAGTGGTATTTATGAACCAGTTTTGAAAACTAGTGAGGAGTTTTTAAATGAATATAATAATAGTTATTATGATTCTTCTATTTTGAAAAATGTTAGACCTATGACTTTGGAGGGTTGTGTTGTACGTATTAGTGATGTTATTGCTTATATTGGTAAAGATATTGATGATGCAATTAGACTTGGTGTTGTTAGTATTACTGATGTTCCAGATAAAATTGTTTCAGTCTTGGGTTCTAGTAATTCGGAGATTGTTAATACTATAGTTAAGGATATTGTTATTAATAGTTATGGTAAGAATTATATTAAAATTTCTGATAATATTTTTAATGCTATGAATGAGCTTATGAGTTTTAATTATGAAAATATTTATTTAAAGGCTAATACTAAGGATGATATTGAAAATTATAGGAATATGTTTAATAAGTTATTTGATCTTTATTGTTATCAGATTGAAAATAATATAGTGTCTGAGGATATTTTTACTTTATTTTTGAATGATATGAGCGATGAATATAATAAGGAATCTGTTGCTAGAAGGGTTATTGATTATATTGCTGGTATGACTGACGATTTTTTTATATTACAATATGATAAGTATTTTAGTGAATAGATTTATTGTATTATAAAAGAGTTAAAAACGTTTTTTGTTTTTAACTCTTTTTGTGTTTTATTTTATTTTATTAGATATAGTTATTTGCTTTTACTTCCATATAACTTTGTGGATGTTTACATACTGGACATATATCTAGTGCGTTTTCTCCGATGTAAACGTGGCCACAGTTTCTACATATCCACATTTTATCACCATTTTTGTGGAATACTTTATCTTCTTTTACGTTATTTAGTAGTGTTAGGTATCTGTCTTCGTGTTCTTTTTCTATTTTTGCTACTTCTTCGAATAGGTAGGCTATTCTATCAAAGCCTTCTTCTTTTGCTGTTTTTGCGAATTCTTTGTACATTTCAGTCCATTCGTAGTTTTCTCCATTTGCAGCGTCTTCTAGATTTTCTTCGGTTGATGGTATGTTTCCTTCGTGTAGTTCTTTGAACCATAATTTTGCGTGTTCTTTTTCATTGTTTGCAGTTTCTTCAAAAATGGCTGCTATTTGTTCGTAACCATCTTTTCTTGCTTTGCTGGCATAGTAAGTATATTTATTTCTTGCTTGTGATTCTCCGGCAAAGGCTGTCATTAGATTTTCTTCTGTTTTACTTCCTTTTAATTTCATTTTTCTTTTCCTCCTTATTTAGACATTTATGACATATTCCTGTATATTTTAGATCATAATCTAATACTTTATTTCCATTTATATATTTTTTGGTATTTATTGTTTCTTCTACATCATATATGGTGTTACAAATATTACATATAAAATGGGTGTGTTTCTTTTTTATGTTATCGTAGTGTTCTACTGAATCATTGGTATTTACTTTTATTATCATGTTATTTTTATATAATAAGTTTAGATTTCGATAAATTGTTCCTAAACTTATATTTGGAAATGTTTTTAGTGCTTCTTTGTGAATATCATAGGCAGTAGGATGTTTTGTGCTATTATTTATTATATTTAGTATTAGATTTCTTTGTTTGGAATTGTTCATAATTATCTCCTTTTAAAAACAGTAATGATTACTGATTTCTATTTAATTTTATCATTTATGTTTTGCTGTGTCAATGTTATTTTCTTTTTTTTTTGTTTTTTATTGATTTATACCCTGTGGGGGTATATAATGGTTGTAGTGTTTTAAAAAATAATTATATTTTTATGATTATGTGTATTTTAATGAGAGGGTGTATGTTAATGAATAAAGAATGTGAAAGATGTAAAAAACTTGTTCATCGTTCTGATGATGAGAAAAATAGTTATATAAAGAGACTTAATCGAATAGAGGGGCAAGTTCGTGGTATAAATAAAATGGTGGAGGATGATAGGTATTGTGATGATATTATGATTCAAATATCTGCGGTGTCTAGTGCTCTTAAGAGTTTGGGACAGGAGATTCTTCTTAATCATATGAAAACATGTATGGTTGATGATATTAATAATAAGAAATATGATACTATTGATGAGGTTATGGAACTTTGTAGGAGGATGATGTAATGAAATATAGTTATAATATAATTGGACTTGATTGTGCTAATTGTGCTAGAGAGATTGAGGAAAGTCTTAATAAGAATAAAAGATTTAAAGATGTAGTTGTTAATTTTAGTACGTCTAGGATTAGTTTTTATAGTAATGATTCTATTTCTTTAGCAGAACTTAATCGTTTGATTAAAAAGGTTGAGCCTTTGGTTTATGTTAGTGATTCTGATAATGTTGAGAGTCCTAAGGAGTATTATTTTTCTATATTGATTATTGCTGTTTGTTGTGGTGCTTTGGGAATGTATTTGTCTATTTCTGATGTTTTTAAGTATATTTTGATTGGTATTTCTTATGTACTTCTTTTGTATAGACCTTTTGTTAATGCTTGTAAGATGCTTTGGCGTAGTCATAGTATAAATGAGAATGCTTTGATTATTATTTCTTGTATTGGAGCATTTTTTGTTGGTTCTACTATGGAAGGTATTATGGTTGTTGCTCTTTATACGTTGGGTAAGATTTTAGAGGAAAAGGCTATTAATAATACTAGAAATTCTATTAAGGGTTTAATGGAAATTAAACAGGATTATGCTAATGTCAAGAGTGGAGATATTGTTAAGAAAGTTGATGTTGCTTTGGTTAATGTTGGTGATGTTTTGGTTGTTAAAAAGGGGGAAAGGGTTCCTGTTGATGGTATTGTTGTTGATGGTAATTGTTTGTTAGATGTTTCTACGCTTACAGGAGAATCTGATTTAAGTAAGTTAGGTAAGGGAGATAAGGTTTTATCTGGTTCTGTTAATATGGGTGATATGTTTGAGATTAAGGCTAGCGAATTGTATGAGAATTCTACGGTTGCTAGGATACTTGAACTTACTATGAGTGCTGGTGATAAGAAGGCTAAGACTGAGACTTTGGTTACTAAATTTAGTAAAGTTTATACCCCAGTTGTTCTTGGTTTGGCTGTTTTAATTACTTTTATTTTACCTTTATTTGGTGTTGGTTTTAATGATAGTATTTATAGAGGGCTTACTTTTCTTGTTATTTCTTGTCCTTGTGCTATTGCTATATCTGTTCCTCTTTCTTATTTTACTGGAATTGGAGTTGCTTCTCGTAATGGTATCCTTATTAAAGGAAGTAATTATTTAGATAATTTGGTACATTTAAAGAATGTTATTTTTGATAAGACTGGGACTTTAACTACTGGGGCTTTTAAGGTTGTATCTGTTCTTGTGTTATCTGATGAGTATTCTAAGGATGAGATTATAAAGTTGCTTGCTCATGGTGAATCTTTTTCTAATCATCCTATTGCTAAGAGTATTGTTGCTTTGTATGATGGTAAGATAGATAATAAATGTGTTAAAAATTTTAAAGAAATTACTGGGAAAGGGCTTTCTTATGAATATAATGGTAAATTAGTTAAGATTGGTTCTGTTGGTATTTGTGATGATTGTGATATTGATACTAATCTTCATGTTAATATTGATGGTGTTCATGTTTGTTCTATTGTTTTGGATGATGGTATTAAGAAGAATGCTAATCTTGCTATTGATAAGCTTTCTAAACTTGGAATTAAGACAATGATATTTACTGGTGATAAGAAGGAGACTGCTCTTGCTGTTGCTTCTAAGCTTGGTACTATTGATATTAAGTATGAGATGCTTCCAGAGGATAAGTTTAAGGAATATGAAAATGTTTCTGTTAGTGGTCTTACGGCTTTTGTAGGAGATGGTATTAATGATGCTCCGGTTTTAAAAAGAGCTGATATTGGTATTGCTATGGGTGGTGTTGGTTCTAGTTCTGCGATTGAGTCTTCTGATGTTGTAATTATGAATGATGATTTGATGAAGATTCCTATGAGTATTGATATTTCTAAGTATACTAGTCATATTATTAAACAAAACCTTATTTTTGCAATTGGTGTTAAGGTTATTATTCTTTTACTTAGTATGTTTGGACTTACTACAATGTGGTTTGCAGTATTTGCTGATACTGGTGTAACTCTTATTACTATTATTAATACCATTAGGATAAGAAATAGATTTAAGTAGTTAGAATTTGTTGTTTCTAACTATTTTTATTTTGTTTTTGTAGTCTTTTTTGAGTTCTGTTATGAATATTGATTCGTTTTTTTCTGGTGTCAGGAGATAAGTTATGTTTTTTGTTCTGGTTATTGCTACATAAAATAGTCTTCTTTCTTCAGCATATTTATATTTATCTTCTTTGCATGAAACGTATTTTAGTATTTTATTGTCTTGTATTTTGTTTGGAAATCCTGTTTTTTTATTTGTTAGGTTAATTATAATAATGTTTTCTTCTTCTAGTCCTTTTGATTTGTGAACTGTTAGGTAGGTCATTTTGATATTGGGGTTGTCTTTATATATTAGGGTGTTATTTGTTAGAATGAATTTGTTGGTTTTGGTTATTATGTTTATGTCAAAATTGTTTCTTCCTAGGATTAGTATTGGTTTTTTTGTTGTGTTATGTATGTTTGTTATTAATTTTATGAACGTATTTATGATGTTTTTGTAATAGATTATTTGTAAGGGATATTTTATACTTTTGTTTGATTTTAGATTCTTTTTTAATTGATTTTGGTTTTTCATGATGAATGATCCTGCGATATTGATTAGTTCTTGACTGTTTCTATAGGTGTTTTCTATTTTAAGTATTTTGCTTTCTTGAAATAGAGTTGTGAATTTTAGAAATAGATCTAGATCGCAACCTGTGAATCTATATATTGATTGGAAATCATCTCCGACTACTAGGAGTGATGCATTTGTTTTATTTAGTATTTCTTTTATTAGGTTGAATCTTACTTTTGATGTGTCTTGAAATTCATCTATTATTATGTATTTTATTTTTTTGTTATAGCCTTCTTGTTTTATTTTGTGTGTTGCTTTTGATATCATGTCTTGAAAGTCTATTTCGTTTTTTGAATCTAGTTCTTTTTGATATGTGTAATAGATATGATATGTTAGGACTAGAAAGTATTTTTCTTTTTTGGTTTTTGCTTTGTTTATAAAGTTTAGAAATTCTTGGGGTTTATGATCGTTTGCTTTAAAGAGGTTTATGAATTTTTCTATTAGACTTGATAGATTTTGTAATTGTTTTGGTGTTATGTTTTTATATTTTTTGTTATAGTTTATGTTGTTATGTTTAATTTTTAATATTGTTAGAACTATTTTTTTATCTTCTTGGGATATTAGATAGTTTAGGTATTCTGTTATTATGTAGGTTAGGGTGTCTGTTTTTGTTATTTGTTTTTCTTCTTGTTTTAGGATTTCTAGGCCTAGTTTATGAAATGTGTAACATGGAATGTTGTAGTTGTAGTTTTCTTTTAATTTGTTTTTTAAGTTGTTTGTTGCTTCGTTTGTGAATGATATGCAAAGTATTTCTGATTCTTTTAGTTTTTGTATTTCTATTAAGTATCTTATTTTTCCTATTATGGTTAGGGTTTTTCCTGAACCTGCGCCGGCGGATACTAGTATGTATTTTTGATTTGAGGTTACTACTTTTCTTTGTTTTTCATCTAGAGGGTAACCGTTTATATTGTCTAATAATTTGTCTATTTCTTGTTTCATGTTTTAATTATATTTTAATTGTTTTTTGGTTGCAAACTGGGTATTTTGTTATTTTGGTTGTTTTTGTTTTTGATTTGTTAATTTTTGTATATGTGAATGTTGTTTTTTTAGATTATTTTTGTTTTGAAGTTTTTATTTTTTGGTATTTATAATTTTTTTTATTTTTGGTATAATTGTTTTTATGGAGGTAATATTTATGAAGAAGATTTTGACAGGGCTTCAGCCAACTGGGGTTATTACTCTTGGTAATTATGTTGGGGCGATTAAGCAAATGGTTAAGTATCAGGATGATTATGATAGTTATATTTTTATAGCGGATTTACATTCTATTACTGTTCCTCAAGAGCCAAATGTTTTAAAGAAGAATATTAGGAGTTTGGTTGCTCTTTATTTGGCTTGTGGGATAGATGCTAATAAGAATACAATATTTATTCAATCTGAGAATGAGTATCATACGAATATTTCTTGGTTACTTGAGTGTAATACTTATTTTGGGGAGCTTTCACGTATGACTCAGTTTAAGGATAAGAGTAGTAAGAATGTTAATTTTTCAGCTGGTCTTTTTACGTATCCTGTGTTAATGGCTAGTGATATTCTTGCTTATGATATTGATTATGTTCCGGTTGGTATTGATCAAAAGCAACATGTTGAAATTACTCGTGATATTGCTATTCGTTTTAATAAGAAGTTTGGAGATACTTTTAAGGTTCCGGATGTTATGATTAGTGATAGTGGTACTAAGATAATGGATTTGGTTACTCCCGATAAGAAGATGAGTAAATCTAGTGAAAATCCTAAGGGTGTTATTAGGCTTCTTGATGATCTTAATTCTGTTAGGAAAAAGATTATGAGTGCTACTACTGATAGTGATATGGAGATCAGATTTGATTCTGTTAATAAACCTGGTATTTCTAATTTGATTAATATATATAGTGCTCTTACTGGTAAGAATATTAAATCTATTGAGGATGAGTTTAGGGGCTTTAATTATGGTGATTTTAAGAAGGCTGTTGCGGATGTTGTTTGTGATGAACTTAGTGGTATTCAAGCAAGATACAGTGAACTTATAAATAGCTCTAGACTTGATGAGATATTAGATGATGGTATTATGAAGACTAGGGCAATTGCTAAGAAGAAATATGAAGTTATGAAGGAAAGGATGGGACTTGGTAGATGAGTTTTGATGAGGTTATAGCTTCTAGGAGAAGCATTAGAAAGTTTTTAGATAAGGAAGTTAGTATTAGTGATGTTGAGGAAATAATTAAAGCTGGTATAATGGCTCCTTCTGCCCATAATAGACAACCTTGGAGAGTTGCTATTTTAGAAGTTGATGAGAAGGATAATATTGCTAGTGTTTTAGTTGATAAAGCTGATGGTGATGAGAGTAAGGTTAATACTGCTAGAATAATTAAAGAGGCTCCTATTTTACTTGCTATTTATTATGATGATAAAGATGGTAATAGGGATGATGATATGTTATCTATTGGTGCTTTTATTGAAAATATGCATTTAAAGGCTACAGAAATGGGATATGGTTCTTTATGGATTGCTAATACTAATTCTATTAAAGAAGATATTAATTATATTAGTTCTGTTGGTTATGAGTGTGTTTCTTGTCTTGCTATTGGTTATAAGGATCAAAATCCTAAGATGAGACCTAGAAAGAGTTTGGAAGAGATTATAGTTTCTTAGTTTCTTCTTTTTTTTGAAATATTTATTTTTGGAGGTGTGTTTATGATATATCCAAAGTTTTTAAGTGAGGGTAGTGTTATTGGGGTAACTGCTCCTTCGGATGGAATTACTGATGATTTGGATTTGGTTAGACTTTCTAGTGCTAGTAGAAATTTAAGTGATAGGGGTTTTTCTGTCATTTTAACTGATAATGTTAGGACTAGTAATAATATGAGAAGTTCTAGTGCTTTGAAGCGTGCTAAAGAGCTTGAATCTTTGTTTTTGGATGATAGGGTTGATTTAATAATTTCTGCTTGTGGAGGGGAGTTTTTAATGGAAATGATTCCTTATTTGAATTATGATGTTATTGCTAAAAATCCTAAGTGGTTTCAAGGTTATTCTGATCCTACATGGATTACTTATACTATTACTACTAATTTAGATATTGCAACGGTATATAGTAATAATTATAAAGCTTTTGGTATGGAAAAGTGGCATAAGTCTTTATCTGATAATATTGATATTTTGGAAGGAAGGAATGTTGTTCAAAATAGTTTTGATATGTATGAGGGAAGTAAAAGGAAGTTAGTTACTGGTTTAGAAGGGTATAATTTAGATAGTGATGTTAATCTTAAAATTGTTACTGGTGAGGAGTCTGTTTTTATGTCTGGAAGAATGATTGGTGGTTGTTTGGATGTAATTGGTGATATTTTTGGGACTAAGTATGATAAGACTATTTCTTTTATTTCTAAGTATAAAGATGATGGTATTATTTGGTATTTTGAGAGTTTTTCTTTGTCTTCGGAGAATATAATTAGACTTTTGTGGAAACTTAAAGATAGTGGGTATTTTGAGTATACTAAAGGTATTGTTTTTGGTAGGAACTGTATGTATAGTAGTTTGTTTGAAACAAGTTTTGAAGATACTGTTATTAGTGTTTTAGGGGATTTAGGAGTTCCAATTGTGATAGATGCTGATATTGGTCATGTTGGGCCACGTATTACGGTAATAAATGGTGCAATTGCTGATATTGGTTGTAGTAATGGAAAAGGTAATATTAGGTTTAGTTTTAGGTGATTGGTATGAATAGTATTGATAATATTTTGAATTCTTTGAGTAAATCTAAGTTTAGGAGTAGTTTTCATCTTAAGGAAAAGGATATTGTTTATGCAAAAGAGAAAGGATATAGAGTTATTGAGGAGCATGCTTATGATTTTATAGGAAAGAGGCTTGCTCCAAAAGTTATTTTGAATGATGGTAAACAAACTCCAATGAGAGGACATCCTGTTTTTATTGCTCAGCATGCAACTGGTACTTGTTGTCGTGGTTGTTTGGAAAAATGGCATAAGATATCTAAGGATGAGGAGTTATCTTCTTTACAGCAGGATTATATTGTTAAGGTTATAATGACTTGGATTACGAGAGAAGTTGTTAAAAAATAGTAAACATTGGTATAAAAAGTGTCAAAAAGTAAAAATCATCATTGTAAAACTAGATAATTTTATATATAATATTAATATAATAGGAATTTTAGAGAGAAGGTAGAAATATGAATAATGGTATGCCAAATAATATGAATGGTAATGGTTCTTATAATAATGGTGGTAATAATTATGCTGCAGATAGGGCTAATGCTCAGATGGTTAGTGGACAAAGTAGTGTAGGAAATGGATCTGGTATGATGCAAGGATTTTCTGGAGTGCAAAATGAGCGTAGTGCTATGCAAGGTATGGCTAATGTTCAAAATAATCCTGGGGTGATGCAAGGAAATAATGTTCCAAATCAAAACGCTCAGCTTAATCAAATGCCAGGACAAAATCATTCGGGTGTAAATAATTATACTATGCAAAAGGAAGAAGTTAAGCCTGTGGAGTCTGGAGTTGTGTCTGTGCCAGGATTTGATAGTCCTAGTCAAAACCCACCAAGTGTTCCTAATTTTGATAATATGCCTAATCAAAATATAGGTTCTAGTTCTAATAGGTATAATAATTTGGGTAATAGTAGTGTTAATCAAAATGTTAATAGTACTTTTAATGATATGTCAAATGTAAACAGTAATGTTGTAAATAATACACCTTTCTCTGAAATAAATAGTAATAATATTTATGGTAATAGTGCTGATGTTAATTCGAATGTTTATGGTGGTGCTAATAATACTGTTAGTAAGCCTGAGGTTGGTGTTAATGAACAAAAACCTTTATCTGCTTCTTTAAATAATGATAGTAGTTTGAATAATAGTATTAGTAGTAGTGGAAATGGTAATGCTTTTGATAGACTTAATTCTGCGATTAATGATAATTATGGTAGTGTTGCAAGTAGTAAACCTATTAGTAATCAAGTTGGAAATGAAATAGGCTCTAGTGTTTCGAGTGTTAATTCTATGGGAACTAGTAATTCTTATGGAACAAGTGGGGTTAATTTTAGTACTGTTAATGGTACTCATGATAGTGATAAGAAAACTGATGGTATTAGTATTCCTAAACCTGCTGGTATTGAATCTTTAAATAATACTGGTGGTAGTGTGAATAATAGTGGTTTAAATAGTAAACCTATTAGTAATCAAGTTGGAAATGGAATAGGATCTAGTGTTTCAAGTGTTAATTCTTTAAGTAGTGTTGGTTCTTATGGAGCGAGTAACGTTAATTCTAATACTAGTAATAGTACTTATGATATTAATAAGAAGCCTGCTGATGTTAATGCTTCGAAATCTACTGGTATTGAATCTTTAAATAATACTAGTGGTGGTTTGAATAATAATTTAAATAGCAATTATAATAATATAAGTAATAATGTTAATAGTTCTGTTAATACTGGTATTGGTAGTATGAATAATAGTGGAATAAATAGTGTTAATAATGAATCTGGTAGTAATATTAATTCTAATAATATGAGTGGTGTTAAGCCTAAGAGACCTGAACCTATGTTTAGAGATAATAATCAAAATATGATTGGTAGTACTAGGGATTTAAATAATGCTATTAATGGAATTAAACCTACTTCTATGTCTGATGGTGTTTCACAAGTTGGACAAATGGAAATGAATAATAAATCTCAGTTTAATACTAGTTATCAACCTCCAAAGAAGAAGTTTCCTCTTTCTGTTAGGGAAATGATTCTTGTTTCTATTGCTCTTATTGGAGTGGTAGTTGTAGTTATAATGTATTGGCCTAAGTAAAATAATATTGACAAATGTTTTATAAGTGTTTAGAATAATAATTAATTCGTTGATGTGGAGAAGTAATATGGATTACTGTTAATAGAGAGCCTTGTTTGGTGGAAATGGGTAATAAGTGCTATATGAATAACACCATGGAGTGTTTTTCTGAAATTAGTAGGAAAGACCGGGTAAACCGTTATATTTTAGAGATATCAATCATGATAAGAAGAGTGGTACCGCGTTTTTGGACGTCTCTTTGTTATCGTGATTTTTTTGTAAAGGAGGAATTAAAATGGATTTAAAAGAATTATTTAGTAAAATTAAAGATTATGAGGGCAAGAGTGTTGTATTAGAGGGATGGATTAGAAATCATAGAAAACAAAAAGATTTTGGATTTATTGATTTTTCTGATGGTACTTGTTTTAAACATTTACAACTTGTTTATGATAATGGTTTGAGTAATTTTGATGATATACAAAAGTATCATGTTGGTAGTGCTATTGAGGTTTGTGGTGTTGTTACTGCTTCTGAAGGTAAGGAACAAGCTTATGAACTTAAGGTTAGTGATGTTAAACTTCTTGGTGATTGTCCAGAGGACTATCCTATGCAAGCTAAGAGACATTCTGTAGAATTTTTGAGGGAGCAAGCTTATTTGCGTCCTAGGACAAATTTGTTTCAAGCTGTTTTTAGGGTTAGAAGTATTGCTGCTCTTGCTATTCATACTTATTTTGGTGAAAGAGGGTATGTGTATGCTAATACTCCTCTTATTACTGCTAATGATGGTGAAGGTGCTGGGGAAATGTTTCAAGTTACTACACTTGATTTGAAGAAGATTGATCAAAAAAATATTGATTATTCTAAGGATTTTTATGGAAAGAAGGTTGGTCTTACTGTTACTGGTCAGTTAGAGGCTGAAACTTTTGCTACTGCTTTTAAAAAGACTTATACTTTTGGGCCAACATTTAGGGCAGAAAATTCTAATACTAAGACACATGCTAGTGAGTTCTGGATGATTGAACCTGAGATTGCTTTTTGTGATTTGAATGGTTTAATGGATATTGAAGAGGATATGCTTAAGTATATTGTTAAGTATGTACTTGAACATGCTAAGGAAGAAATGGGGTTTTTAAATAAGTTTGTGGAAAAAGGACTTATTGATAAATTGAAAAAATTAATTAATAGTAAGTTTACAAGAGTTACTCATGAGGAAGTTATTACTATTCTTAAGGAATCTAAACAAAAGTTTGAGTTTGTTCCAGAATATGGAGAAGATATTGCTAAGGAACATGAAAAATATATTACTGAACATTTTGGAGGTCCTGTATTTATTACTGATTGGCCTAAGGATATAAAGGCATTTTATATGAAACAAAATAGTGATGGTAAGACTGTGGCTGCAGTAGATTTAGAGGTTCCTGGTGCTGGTGAATTAATGGGTGGTTCTCAAAGAGAAGAGGATTATGATAAACTTGTTAATAGAATGAAGGAACTTGGTATAAAAGAAGATGGATTAGAATGGTATTTGAATTTGAGAAAATATGGTACTTGTGTTCATTCAGGATTTGGTATGGGATTTGAGAGGTTGTTAATATATTTAACAGGAGTTGAAAATATTAGAGATGTTATTCCATTTCCTAGGACTCCTGGTAATTGTGAGTTTTAATAGTAAGTGTTTAAAAATGTTAAAATAATAAAACTGCTTGAAAAAGTGGTTTTTTTGTTATAAAATTAATGTATATAATAATACCTAAGGAGGACGTAAAAATATGAAAAAATTACAAAATCAAGATAGCAAACATTCGTTCGGGGGGGGGGTCATTTTATAACCTATTAAATAAAGATATAAAAGAATTAAATACGGTAATTCTGTCTTTATTTATAATAATATTTCTTTTTAGTGTAGGATTTATTTCTTATAAGTTTAGTAATTCTTATGCTTTATTTTCAGATGAAGTAACAGGTATAAAAACAATAGAGGCTACAGTTAAATTATCTAATTTAGATAAAAGTGGTGCAAATGAACCTGTTTTAGATAGTTCAATGATACCAGTATATTATGATAGTAATAATAATGTATGGAGAAAAGCAGATATAAAGAATCATGATGAAAAATATAAATGGTATGATTATGATAATAAGATGTGGGCAAATAGTGTTACAGTATCATCTACTAATAGAAGTAAATACCAATCAGCAAATCTAGGAACAGAAATACCAATGAATGATATATTAACTATGGAGGTTTGGATACCAAGATATAAATATAAAGTATGGAATTATAATGCAAATGGAACAAAAACAAGTAGTCCGCAAGAAATAAAAATAACATTTGAAAATGATAATGAATCAACTGGAGAAATAACATGTAGTGATAGTATAAGTGGAACAGATGGAAAAGCATCAGAGACATGTAAATTAAAAAGTACTAATGCTACTTGTACAGATAGTTTATGTAATAATAAAACATATACCCATCCAGCATTTACATTTGGTAATGAAGAGTTAAGTGGCTTTTGGACAAGTAAGTTTGAACTAACTGGTTCTCTTTCTTCAATAACTTCTAAACCTAATTTGGTAAGTGTTGGTAGTAAAAGTGTTTCTGGTTATGAAACAAATATAATGAATATGAAAAATAATAACAATCAATATGGATTTAGTACGAATACAGATACACATATGATAAAAAATAGTGAATGGGGAGCAGTGGCATATCTATCACATTCTAAATATGGAACATGCTCTGGTGGTAGTTGTGTGGAGATTGGAATAAATAATAATTCTAATTATATGACTGGATGTGGTGCAACTGCTGGAAGTGCTAAATCTTCTGTATGTGATGCTTATAATACAAGTAATGGAATGCTTGCTTCAACAACTTTTAATATATATGGTGTGTACGATCTTAGTGGTGGAACTGCAGAATATACAATGGCTAATATAGTGGGCACAGATGGTAAGACAATGATGACTAATTCTTCTGGTATATCTACATATCCAAATGCTAAATATTATGATAAATATAGTTATAGTGGAAATAATAGTGATGCTGCTAAAATAAAGAGTAAGCTTGGTGATGGGATAAAAGAGATGTTTAATGATACTACTAATGATAAGTTATGGTATGGTGATAGTGCTTGGATTGATCATGGTTCTAATGCTGCGTGGTTTACGAGGGGTGCAGGGAGCGGAAATGGTTCTAGTGCTGGAGTTTTTACTTCTAGTTGTGGTTCTGGAGCAGGGGAGTATGCATTTATAGCAACTAGATTTATAATAGTTACGTAATTATTTTTCTTTTCTTGATGATAGTAAATTTTTTAGTTTTGATTGACTTTTTATATATTTTTTGTATAACATGTTTCATTAAGGAGTGGTTATATGTTTAGTAATAAATATATGTATAAGAATAGGCTTAATGAACTTAGTAAAGATTCTATTGCTAGAAATTGTAAGGCTTTTGGGTATATGGATGGCTATTTAGATGAAGAGATTTATAGTTCTATTTTTGAGTATAATGATAATAATAATGCTAATTATGAGAAGGGTTATATAGAAGGTGTTAATGCTAGACTTAAGGAAGATAGTGATGTTTTGTTAATGCAAAAGTCTGAACATATTATTAAACTTGCTATGTATGATGGAGAAAATGGTATTGCTCCTAGAAAAATATCTAGGAATTATAAGGATATGTATGCTAGAAATTATTATAAGGCTAGATGTGCTAATTTTGAGATGATTAATGCTTATATGTATGAGACTGAAATTCTTGATGATTCTGAGGAACAGGTTTATACTTTTGGATATATGGATGGTTATTTTGATGAGTATGTTTATGGTGATGCTTCTTATAGTGAGGATTTAGCATATTTATATGAAATTGGTTATCATGAAGGTGAGATGAGTAGAAATGCTAATTTTGCTAAAGCTAATTTGGAAAAGCTTAAGTGGTTGGTTTCTTTGTCTATTAATGATTCTCTTAATGGTATACATAATAGAGAATTATCTATTGATGCTAGGAATGTTTATAATAGTCATTATCAGTTTTTGGATGATGATGTTATGAATGATGAAGGTGTTTTAGATAATAAACTTTCTGATGAGGAGTATTTTAGATTTAGACATAAAAGGTGTTGTAAATAGTAAAATTTTAAGAAAATACTTTTATAAATTGTGTTGTTGTGATAAACTATTATTAGTTTGACTGTGATGAGAAAGTAGTAATAAGAGATAATTATTTTTTAGAGAAGAAGTGGTTGGTGAAAACTTTTAAAATAAATTCTTATGAATTCACTCTCTAGTTAAGATCGTATGTCTGCGTTAAGGATAAGAGATAGTGTAACTATGAAATAAGGTGGTACCACGATGTAATGTCGTCCTTTGGTGGCACTTTTTTTATTTTGAAGGAGGATTTATGGAAAATATTAAAAATGATATAGTTCATGATATAGATGGTGTTAATTCTGTTAGTGAACTTAATGATTTGAAGGTTAAATATATTGGTAAGAAAGGGGTTATTACTTTACTTTATGCTAAGATGAAGGATATTTCTAATGAGGAGAAGAAGAAATATGGTATGAAGATAAATGAACTTAAGGATTTATTTAATGAAAAGTATGAAGACAAGAAGAATTTTTTAGAGGGGATGGAACTTTCTAAGAGGCTTGCTAGTGAAAAGATTGATATAACATTACCTGGTACTAAACCTATAGTTGGTGCTCCTAATATTTTGGAGAAGATAATTGAAGAGGTTGAGGAAGTGTTTATGTCAATGGGTTATGATGTTGTTGATGGTCCAGAGATTGAGGAGGATAAATTTAATTTTGAAATGCTTAATATTCCTAAGGGTCATCCGGCACGTGATGCTCAAGATACTTTTTATATTGAAGATGAGAATATATTACTTCGTAGTCAAACTTCCCCAGTTCAGGTTAGAACTATGTTAGAGGCTGGGGGTAATAAACCAGTTAGAGTTATTTGTCCTGGTAAAACTTATAGGAGAGATGATGATGATGCAACTCATTCTCATCAATTTATGCAAATAGAAGGCCTTTTAGTTGATAAAGATATTAGATTATCAGATTTAAAGGGTACTTTTGATGTTATTGCTAAGAGACTTTTTGGAGAGGATTGTAAGACAAGGTTTAGACCTAGTTATTATCAATTTACTGAACCTTCAGTAGAGACTGATATATCTTGTTTTAATTGTAAAGGAAAGGGATGTTTTCTTTGTAAGAATACTGGTTGGATTACTGTTAGTGGTGCTGGTATGGTTCATCCTAATGTGCTTAGAAATTGTGGGTATGATCCTAAAAAGTGGTCTGGTTTTGCTTTTGGTTTTGGGGCTGAAAGACTTGCTATGCTTAAGTATGACATTAATGATATAAGAGCATTTTATCAGACTGATTTAAGGGAGGAAAAGTTATTTGATAGGAGGTCTTGTAATGATTAGTTTAGATTGGGTAAAGGATTATGTTGATATAAGTGATCAAGATTTACATAAACTTGCTGAGAAGGTTACTAAGGCTGGGGTTAATATTGAAAAGATAGTTGATAATCGCATTAATAATTTGGTTATTGGTGAGGTTGTATCTTGTGATAGGCATCCAGATAGTGATCATTTGAATGTTTGTATGGTAAATATTGGTGATAAGGTAGTACAAATTGTTTGTGGTGCTTCGAATGTTAGGGCTGGTATTAAGGTGTTAGTTGCTCTTCCTGGATGTGTTTTACCTGATGGTGTTACTATTAAGAAGGGTGTTATTAGAGGACAAGAGTCTAATGGAATGATTTGTGCTTTGTTTGAACTTGGTTTAGAGGAAAAGACTAAGGAAAATTATGATCGTGGTATTGAGATTCTTGATACTGATTTGAAAGCTGGTACGGATGCTAATATTTATTTAGGTACTAATGATACTTTGTATGAACTTGATGTGCATAAGCATAGGAATAATGATTGTTATTATCATATTGGTTTTGCTTATGAAATTGCTAGTATTTTGGGAAGAAAGGTAACTTTACCAGTTTCTGATTATAATGAAATAAGTGATAGTGTTAAGAATCATATTAAGATTGATGTTGCTACTAAGAAATGTCCTTATTATACTGCTAAAATGGTTAAGGGGGTTAAGATTAAGGAATCTCCAGATTTTATTAAGAGAAGACTTATTGCTGCTGGAATGAGACCTATTAATAATGTTGTAGATATTTCTAATTATGTAATGCTTGAGTATGGGCAACCTCTTCATTTCTTTGATAAGAATAAGATTGGTGATAATATTTTAGTAAGGGATGCTAGTTTGGGAGAAGAAATTGTTACTTTGGATGGAACAACTAGAAAACTTACTTCTTCTGATGTTGTTATTACTGATGGTAATGTTCCTATTGCTATAGCAGGTGTTATGGGAGGAGAAAATACAGAGGTTGATTCTGATACTAAGGATATTTTAATTGAAGCTGCTATATTTGATTCTGTTAGTATTAGGTATACTGCTAGTAGGCTTAATTTAAGGAGCGAGGCTTCTATTAGATATGGAAAGGGTCTTTCGTTTGAGTATACTGATAAAGCTCTTGATAGGGCATGTTATTTACTTGCTAAGTATGCTGATGCTATAATTCTTAGTGATGTTATTAAGTATGATGTTATTGATAGGACTCCAAAGGTTGTTAGTTTTAATACTAAGGAGGTTAGTACTTTACTAGGTCTTAGTCTTACTTCTTCTGATGTTAAGACTGAACTTGAAAGACTTATGTTTGATTATGAGATGAATGGTGATACTTTTGTGGTTACTATTCCTTATAGAAGACTTGATATTGATCCTAATGTTAATGATATTGCTGAGGAGATTGGAAGGCTTTATGGTTATGAGAATTTGGCATCTACACTTCCTAGGGTTGAGACTAAGAGGGGAATGTATTTGAAAGATATAGGGCTTAGAAAGAATGTATCTAAGAGACTTAGAACTTTAGGACTTGATGAAGTTAAGACTTATACTCTTACTAGTCCAGTTATGGCTAAGCTATTTAGGTATGAAAATAGGGAAAATGTATTTCTTCCTAATCCTATGAGTGTTGATAAGTCTGTTATAAGGACTTCAATTCTTCCTTCGCTTTTAAATGTTTATGATTATAATAAGAAAAGGCATGTTAATGATATAAGTATTTATGAAATTGCTAAGACTTATGATAAAAATTATGTTGAGGAGAGTAAGATTGCTATGCTTGTTAGTGGTAATTATATTGTTAATAAGTGGCATACTACTATTAAGTGTGATTTTTATCATTTGAAGGGAATAATTCAAAATTTGCTTGATTATTTAGGTTTTGCTGGTAGATATTATTTTACTCAAGAAGAGGTATGTGATATGCATCCAGGAATGTGTGCTAGAATATTTATTGATAGGGATGAGATTGGTGTTATTGGTAGAATTCATCCTTCTGTTAATAAAGATGAAATATATTTAGCGGAACTATCTCTTACTAAGATTTATAATAAAAAGGCTAAAGCACTAAAATATAAGAGTGCTTCTAAGTATCCTGATATTGTTAAGGATGTGGCTTTTATTTTAGATAAAGATGTTTTAAGTAGTGATGTTGAAAGAGAAATTAAGAAATGTGGTTCTAAGATTTTAACAGAGGTTTCAGTATTTGATGTTTATGTTGGAGATAAGATTGAATCTAGTAAGAAGTCTATTGCATATAGTCTTACATTTAATGATTATGATAGGACTTTAACTGAAGAAGAGGTTGATACTTTATTTAGAAAGATTATTGATAAAGTAAAATCTAAGTTTAATTGTGATATTAGAGATAAGTAGGAAACTTTCCTGCTTTTTTTAATATTTTGTTTTTTTATTTCATATTATTTAGTATGAAAAAGTTTATGCAAATAGTTATTATTAGTTTATTTACGTGTTTTAGTTTTTATTATACTGAGAAGGTAGTAGAGTTTTCTAAAAATCAGGATCCTATTATGGAAAAGATTAAATCACTTGATAGGGATATTAGTCCTGTTAATGGGATTCTTTCTAGTGACACTATGCTTGTAGGTAAAAGTGGTATTTCTGTTGATGTTGATAATAGTTATGAGCAAATGAAAAGGGTTAATGAATATAATGAAAATTTACTTGAGTTTATTAGTGTTAAACCTAGTATTTTAAAGGGTAATAATTTGGATAAGTTTATTGTTGGGGCTAATACTGATGATAAAAAATTGTCTTTGGTTTTTAGTTTTGATGATTTTGATTTTTTGGAGGAGGTAGTATATGTTTTAGATATTAATGATGTGTCTTCGACTTTTTTTATAGATGGTAAGTTTTTTGAGAGTAATTATTTAAAGATTAAAAATTTGGTTAATGATAAGATTAGTTTTGGTCTTTATGGTTATGATAAGAAGTATAATGGTTCTAGTATTAGGTATGTTAAGAGTTTAATTGGTAATGGTTTTTCTTATAGTGATTATTGTCTTTATGTTAATGATGAGTTTTTTAAGGCTTGTATTGGTTCTAGGATTAATACTATTAAGCCTTATGTGATTAAGAATAATGTTTTTAATTATTTTGTTAATAATAAGATTAATGGTTATATATATATGGTTAAGGTTAATGATGAGAATATTAAGGAACTTAATAGTTCTATTATGTATTTGAAGCAAAAAGGGTATAAGATTTTGTCTCTTGATGATATTTTAAAGGAATAGGTTGACTTTTCCTTTTGTTTTGTGGTAAAATCTTATATGTTTAAGGCCTCATATAGTGCTTTAAACCACATTGAAAAGGTAAAAGTTCTATTTATTAGACACCTTAAGAGTGAGTCTTAGGTAAGAGATAAGGAGGTAAGTATGAAAGCAATAATTAAAACTGGTGGAAAACAATATTTAGTTGAAGAAGGTTCAGTTATTTATGTTGAAAAGTTAAATGCTGAAGAAGGAAAAAATGTTGTTTTTGATGAAGTGTTGATGCTTGATGGAAATTTTGGTAGTCCTAAAGTAGATGGTGCTAAGGTTACTGGTAAAGTTGTTAAACATGGTAAAGGTAAGAAAATTAGAATTTTTAAGTATGTTAACAAGAGTAAGAGTACTCGTAAGAGTCAAGGTCATCGTCAACCATATACTAAGGTTGAAATTACTAAGATTAATGGTTAATTGATATGATTAAGATTAAAGTAAAAAAAGATGAAGAAATAATAAGGGAAATAAGTATTAATGGACATGCTCTTTATGATGATTATGGTAAAGATATAGTTTGTGCTTCGGTTAGTAGTATTGTTATAACTACTGTTAATGCTATATTGAGAGTTGATAGTAGTGCTATTTCTTATGATGAGACTCCTTTTGTTATTAGGGCTCTTAAGGATAGTTATATTACTAATTTACTTCTTGATAATATGATATCTTTGCTTAAAGAACTTGAAAGAGATTATCCAAAGAATGTTAGATTTTTATAGGAGGAATATTTATGTTAAGATTAAATATCCAATTATTTGCTCATAAAAAAGGTGGTGGATCTACTTCAAATGGTAGAGATTCTGCTGGACGTAGATTAGGTGCTAAACTTGCTGATGGACAAAGTGCTAAAGCAGGAGCAATTATTTATCGCCAAAGAGGAACAAGAATTCATCCAGGAGTAAATGTTGGAATGGGAAATGATCATACTTTATATGCTAAGATTGATGGTGTAGTTAAGTATGAAAGACTTGGAAGAGATAAGAAACAAGTAAGTGTATACGAAAAGTAATACACTTTTTTTGATATGGGGATAGTTTTATGTGTGTTAATGATATTTATGAGATTAGTATAATAGATGATAATCATAATGGTAATGGTATTGGTAAGATTGATGGGTTTCCTGTTTTTGTTAAGGGTACTGTTTGTGGAGATATTGTTAAGGTTAGAATTGTTAGAGTTTTAAAGAAATATGCTGTTGGAGAGGTTGTTTCTTTTGTGTTTAGTGATGATAAGCATGTTTCTGTTTTCTGTCCTTATTATGATAGATGTGGTGGTTGCGTGCTTGGACATATTTCTTATGAAAGGGAGATTTTGCTTAAGAATAGATATTTAAAGAGACTTTTTGGCGATATTTTTGAAGGAGTTACTTATTTTGATAGATTTAATTATAGAAATAAGGTTAAGTTTCATGTTGTAAATGGTAAACTTGGGTTTTATGATGAGTCTAGTAATGATTTAATTTGTGTTTCTAGTTGTATGCTTCTTGATGAGGAGATTAATGGTTTAATTAGTTTTTTACTTAGAACTAATTTGCTTTATGTTAAGGAAGTGGTTATTAGAAAAGGTGATAATGGGCTTCTTTTATATGTTTTAGGAAGTGTTTCACTTGATGATTTAGAGGTTCTTAAGGAATGTAATAGTCTTATATCTATTTATGTTAATGATGAATTGGTTTATGGTGATAGTTTTATTGTTTCTTCACTTGGAAATGTTAAATATTTTGTTAATCATAAAGCTTTTTTTCAAGTTAATAGTGAGTGTTGTTATCATTTGTATGATGAGATTAAGAAGAATGTTTTAGGAAATAGTCTTTTGGATTTATATTGTGGTATTGCTTCGATTGGAATATATGTTTCGGATGTTTGTAATAGAGTAGTAGGAGTTGAGGTTAATCCTGAATCTGTTAGATGTGCTAGGGAGAATGTTAGGGTTAATAATATAGATAATTATGAGGTTATTTTAGGAGATGCTTCGGTTATTTCAGATAGTTTTGATACGATAGTGGTGGATCCTCCGAGAAGTGGTCTTAGCAGGGAGGTTATTAGTAATATAAATTCTATGAGGGCTAAGAGACTTATTTATGTTTCTTGTAATCCTAGTACGTTAAAGAGGGATATAGAACTTTTGGGTAATTATGATGTTATTAGTATTAAGGGATTTAATATGTTTCCTTGTACTAAGCATGTTGAGTGTTTATGTGTTTTTGATTGTAAATAAAAGTTGTTTGTAAAGTTGGTGATTAAAAGTGGAGTATAGAAAAATCTATAAAATGGAAATTTCTGATGCTTTGGAATTGGTATGGAAAGTTTTTTTAGAATATGAGGCTCCAGATTATACTGAAGAAGGTATAAATGAGTTTAAGAGGATTATTGAGGATGATTCATGGGTAAGTGCTAGAGAGTTTTATGGGGCTTTTGATGGTGATAAGATTGTTGGGGTAATTGCTACTAAAGATGGGAATCATATTGCGTTATTTTTTGTTGATGGTGATTATCATAGACGCGGAATTGGTAGAAATCTTTTTAATATGGTACTTGAATTAAATAAAGATGGTTATTTTACTGTTAATTCGTCGCCTTATGCTCATGAGGTTTATAAGCATTTAGATTTTTTTGATACTGATACTGAACGGTGTATAAGTGGTTTGAGGTTTTATCCTATGAGAAGAATAATTGTTTGATTATTTATTGTTAGACTAACTTTTTGTTGGTCTTTTTTGATTATCGTTTTAAAATAATTTGTTTTAGGGTATAATTAGGTTATTGGAGGTAAGTTTATGGGGAATAATAATGATGATATAAAGGCATTTGGTTGGGATGCAATAACTAGTGAATGTGATGGAGTGAGATATGGGAAGTATTAATACGATATTAATTCCTGAAAAATGGAAGATTTGCAAGTGTGGTTTAAATAAAAATTGTGAAAATGATTTGGTTTATAAATTATTGATCGGTTATGGTGAAGATTTTGGTTATTATGAGATTTATGAGTATATGTCTGTTAATAATTATGATAATTTAATTGCTGGAAGATATAGTGTTTCTGTTTTTCCTTATTCTGAGAATAAGATTTTATTGTTTGATGAGAATGGTGATTGTATACCTTTGGTTAATGGTTTAGATAGTGTTAAATGTAAAGTTCGAAAGTAATTTTTGAAAAAGCTATGATAATTAATAAAAATTAGTGGTAAAAATACAATTATAATGGTAGAATATTTTGTATTGGAGATGATATTATGAAGAGTTTTATTGTTAATGGTTTTAGGGGATTTTGTATGTCTCTTGCTGATAGTGTTCCTGGGGTTTCTGGGGGTACTGTGGCGTTTATTTTAGGATTTTATGATAAGTTTATTAATAGTCTTAATGATCTTTTTAGTAAAGATGGTGATAAGAAGAGTGCAATTAAGTTTTTAGTTAAACTTGGTATTGGTTGGGTTGTTGGTATGTGTCTTGCTACTCTTATTTTATCTAAGGTTTTTGAGACTCATATTTATATTGTTAGTTCGTTGTTCGTGGGATTTATTTTGTTTGCCATTCCTTTGATTGTTAAGGATGATATTAAGATTTTGAAGGGTAATTATAAACATTTGGTATTTACTTTGATTGGAATAGTAGTTGTATCTTTGCTTACTTCTTTTAATCCTAGTGCTTCTAGTAGTTTGGATATTAGTACTTCTAGTTTAAATATTGGTCTTTGTTTATATACTTTTGTTGCGGGAATGGTTGCTATTTCTGCGATGGTTTTACCTGGTATATCTGGTTCAACTTTGCTTTTGATATTTGGTCTTTATCTTCCAATTATTAATGGTATTAAGGAAACTCTTCATATGAATTTTGAATTTGTTCCTATACTTTTGATATTTGGTCTTGGTGTTATTGCAGGTATATTTCTTGTTATTGGACTTGTTAAGAAGGCTCTTGAAAAATATAGAAGTCAAACTATATATACTATTATTGGTCTTATGATTGGTTCTATATATGCTATTTTTATGGGTCCTACTAGTTTGAGCGATCCTAAAGCTCCTTTGTCTTTTGGTACATTTAGTATAATTGCTTTTATAGTAGGTGGAGTGATAGTTTTATTAATGGAATATGTTAAGAATAAGTTAGGTAATGAAGAATAAATGTTATGTAAAGTTAGTGCTTTTATGTAGCATTTATTTCTTTTTTTTTGTATAATTTTTTTAGGAGGATAAGTTATGTCTAAGTTTGATAAAGAATATTTAAAATTATGTAAGAAGATATTAACTGATGGGGTAGAGGTTGAGAATAGGACTGGTACTAATTCTATTAAAATACCTAGTTATAATTTTCATTTTGATCTTAGTGAGGAGTTTCCTATGCTTACTACTAAGCAAGTTTTTTATAAGAATGCTATTACGGAGATGCTTTGGATTTATCAAGCTCAAAGCAATGATGTTAGATGGCTTAAGGAGAGAAATAATCATATTTGGGATGAGTGGGAGATAGATGATGATGGTTTATGGAAAGCTACTCAAAATGTTTTAGATGATAATGGTAATCTTGTAAAAAAAGATGTTGTTAAGGATTTTGGAAAGGATTGGGCTCATACTATTGGTACTGCTTATGGTTGGATTGTTAAGAGATATGGTCATGTTGATAATTTGATTAATAAGATTAAGAATAATCCTACTGATAGGAGAATGATTATGAGCTTATGGCAAGATGAGTTTTTAGATACTGCTGTTTTACCTTCTTGTGTTTGGTGTAGTGAGTGGGATGTAACAGATGGAAAAGTTAATATGATGGTTCATCAAAGAAGTTGTGATGTACCACTTGGTCTTCCGTTTAATATAACTCAGTATGCTGTTTTACTTAGTATGATTGCTCAGTGTACTAATTTAAAACCAGGTTCTATTGATTGGTCTATTAAAGATGCTCATATATATGTTAACCAAGTTGAAGGAATTAAAGAGCAAATTGAAAGAGGAGATACTTTGGAAGATTTACCGGCGCCAGAGTTGTGGCTTAATCCTGAGATTAAAGATTTTTATGAGTTTGATAATTCAAAGGAGTTAAAAGATATAAAAATAAGAAAATATAAGCATCATGGTAAAATATCTTTTCCTATTTCACAATGAAAATTAATATAATTGCGGCGGTAGGTAGGAATTTAGAACTTGGTAAAGATAATAAACTTATATGGCATATTGATGAGGATTTAAAATATTTTAAAGAAATGACGATTGGTAAGACTGTTGTTATGGGAGAAAATACGTATTATTCTATTGGAAAGGCTTTGCCTTGTAGAGATAATGTTGTTTTGTCTTTTAATAGAAAGAATATTCCTGGTGTTTTGGTTTTAAATAACTATAAGGATGTTTTTAAACTTAATTGTGATGAGGTTTTTATAATAGGAGGGGCTTCTATTTATGATCTTTTCTTACCTTATAGTGATAATTTGTATTTAACAGAGATTGATGATGAAGATAGTTCTTGTGATTGTTATTTTCCTTCTTTTGATAAGAGTTTGTATGATAAAACTATTATAAGAGAAGGAGAATCTTCTGATATTAAGTATTTATTTGTTTGTTATAGTAGAAAGGAAAAAGTGTTATGAATGGAAAACTTATTGTAATAGAGGGTGCTAGTGATGGTATTGGTAAGACTACACAGTTTGAGATTTTAAAAAAGAGATTTATTTCTTCTGGTTTTTCTGTTTCTTCACATCATTTTCCTTCTTATGGAACTTATTATGGAAGATTAGTGGAGGAATATCTTAAAGGTAGTTTTGGCAATCCTAAGGATTTGTCTCCTTATTTTGTTAATAGTTTATATGCTGTTGATAGGGGTGTTGTGTGGAATAATATTTTAAAAGATAAGTATTTAAGTGGAGAGGTAATTCTTCTTGATAGGTATACTACATCTAGTTTGATATATCAAAGTGCTTTTATTACTGATAGTGAAGAAAAAAAGAAATTTCTTGATTATGTTACTGATTTTGAGTATAACAAACTTGGTATTAAGAGGCCTGACAAAGTTATATTTTTAAGTGCAGATCTTGATGCTGTTAATGAAATGAGAAGAAAGAGGAAGCTTGAGGTAGGTGAGGTTGTTGAAGGGGATATTCATGAAAATGATTTATCTTTTATGAAGCTTGTTTATGATAGTGCAATGTTTGTTGCAGATTATTTTGATTGGGATGTTGTGGAGTGCACTAGTAATGGTAAAATGAAAAGTATTGAGGAAATTAGTGAAGAAGTATATAAGATTGCTACTTCTAGCTAGTTTTCTTTTTTTATGATATAATTATGATGATTTAAGGATGGTGTAATTATGATAGAACTTTATGCTCATAACAAGGAAGCTTATGAAAAAACAATTGATATGCTTGATAAAGAAAAGAGATGTTGTATAATTCATCCAACTGGAACAGGAAAGAGTTATATTGCTCTAAAGTGGTTATATGAAAATAGAGATAAAAAGAGTTTATTTGTTACGTCATCTTTATCTATAGTTGATAATATAGAGTGGACTATTAGAGAAAATGGGATGAGTTTAGAGAAAGATTTTCCTAATTTAAAGATAATTACTTATTCAAAACTTATGAAAGATTCATATATTGATGCTGATAATATAGTTCTTGATGAGTTTCATAGAGCGGGAGCAGAAAAATGGGGTGAAGGTGTTCAAAAGTTGTTATCTTTTAACAAAGATGCTAATGTATTAGGACTTTCGGCAACTCCAGTTAGATATTTAGATGGGAAAAGGGATATGTCTGAAGAGATTTTTAATGGTAATGTATCTTCTCATATAACTTTGCCATATGCTATTGCGAATGGTATTTTACCAGTTCCTACTTATGTAAATGCTATATATTCATTTAAGGAAGATGTTGATAGGATTGAAAATAAAATAAATAATGTAAAAGATGAAACTGATAAAAAAGAACTTTTAAAGGAACTTGAGAAAGCAAGAAGATTGATAGAACAAGCAGATAATTTGAAAGAAATATTTTCGAAGTATATGAAAAAGAGTGATGGTAAATATTTAGTGTTTTGTCGTGATATAAAACATTTAGAAGAAATGAAAGAAGAGGTTCCTAAATTGTTAAGCGGAGTAAATAAAGATATTGATGTAAGTTATATACATTCCGGAATGGATCAAGAACTTAATAAATATGCAGTAAACAGATTTAGATATGCAAAAGGTAGTGATTTAAAATTATTGTTTTCAGTTGGAATGTTAAATGAAGGTGTTCATGCAAAGGATGTTGATGGCTCAATAATGCTTAGACCTACTTCATCGCCAATATTATATTTTCAACAATTAGGAAGAGCTTTAACTACAGGAAATAAGAAAAATCCTTTAGTATTTGATATAGTTAATAATATAAAATGTTTAAGAGATATAGAAAACTTAAGGGATTCGATAGTTAAGGTAATGACTAAGAATGGTAAAATGAAAAAAGAGATTGAACTTGTTGTAAAAAGTTTTAAAATAATAGATGATTATAAAGAAATAAGTAATTTACTTGAAGAACTTGATATTAATTCTACATATGGTTGGGATGAAAATCATGAAAAGTTAAAAAAATTTGTAGAGAAAAATGGAAGATTTCCAAAAAAATGGGAACTTTGTAATGGGTGGCTTTGCAATCAAAGACATAATAAACGAACAGGAAAATTATCTCCAGAGAGAGAAGCTAAATTGGATTTGTTAGGTAATTGGCTTGATTCTAAAAAAGAAATAGATGAAATAAAATGGAATGAAAATTTAAAAAAGTTAGAGAAATTTGTAAAGGAAAATGAAAGATTTCCAAGATGTGGAGAAGTTTGTATTGCATGGCTTACTATGCAAAAACAGGTTAAACGAAAAGGTAATTTATCTAAAGAAAGAGAAGAAAAGCTTGATGCTTTAGGTGATTGGATGACACCTGTTGGAAGAGAAAAAATTACATCTATAAAAAGAAATGAAGAGGAAATAAAGATTAAAAATCCTCGTACTTAGATTTAAAGTGTGTTATAATTATTAGAGTTTGAGGTGATATAAATGTTTGAAAATAAAAAGATAGTTGTTTTAGGACTTGCTCGTAGTGGGATTGCTGCTTCTAAGTTTCTTAAGAAAAGAGGTTGTGATGTTATTGTTAATGATAGAGTATCTTCTTATGACAAGGCTATTCTTGATGAGCTTGATTCTTTAGGTATAAAGGTTGTTTTGGGATCTCATCCTGATTCTTTGATTGATTCTTCTGTTGATTATTTGATTAAGAATCCTGGGGTTCCTATTGATCATAAATATGTTTTAAAATGCAATGAACTTGGTATTCCTGTTATTAATGAGGCGGAAATGGCTTATAGATGTATTCCTAAGGATAAGAATATTAAGTTACTTTGTATTACTGGTAGTAATGGTAAGACTACTACTACTACTTTGTGTTATGAGTTTTTGAAACGGGATAATAGAAAAGTAGTTCTTGCTGGTAATATTGGATATCCTCTTTGTTCTTTTGTTGATTCTTTAGAGAAAGATACTATTATTGTTATGGAGGTTTCTTGTCAACAACTTGAAAATTTTGATGAGTTTAGACCTGATGTTGCTGTTATGACTAATATTGTTGAGGCTCATATTGATTTTATGAAGACTTATGATCATTATAAATATGTTAAGAGTAAACTTTTAAGGAATCAATCTAGTAGTGATGTTGCTATTTTGAATAAGGAATCTAAGGATTTACTTGATTGTGTTAGTGATGCTAGGAGTACTAAGAAGTATTTTTCTTCTAAGTCTGTTATTGATGGGGCTTATTTATTTGATGATAGTATTTATTATTATGGTGAGAAAATAATATCTATTAATGATTTGAAGCTTCGTGGTGTTCATAATTATGAAAATATTATGGCTGCGATTATGGGTGTTAAGGAGTTTGGATGTAATACTTCTTCTATTGTATCTGTTTTGAAGGAATTTACTGGTGTTACTCATAGATTAGAGTTTGTTTGTAATAAGAATGGTAGAATTTTTTATAATGATACGGAGGCTACTAATATAAAGTGTACACAGATTGCTCTTTCTAGTTTTTCTGAACCTACTATTATATTGCTTGGTGGTCTTGAGAGAGGACAAAAGTTTGAGGATCTTACTCCTTATATGAAGAATGTAAAGGCGATTATTGCAATGGGTGAGTGTGAGAATAGGGTTAAGGAATTTGGGGATTCTTTAGGTATTCCAACATATCTTTGTAATTACATAGATAAGGCTACAAGAAAAGCTTATGAGATTAGTTCAAGTGGTGATGTTATATTACTTTCTCCAGGAAGTGCTTCTTGGGATCAGTTTAAGCAATGTGAAGATCGAGGAGATTTGTTTAAGGAAATAGCTAATAGTTTTTAGAAAAATCGACATTTTATTTAATGTCTTTTTTTTATACTTAATTTGGTGGTTTTATGAAAATATATTTGGATTATATATTTTTAATTAATTTTTTATTTGATTTTATACTTCTTTTAGGGGTTTCTATTGTTCTTAAGAGAAATGTTTCTAAGTTAAGACTTTTTTTAGGTTCTTTGTTTGGAGGAGTTTCTTTTTTTATTATATTTTTTTCTATGTCTTCATTTATGTTTTTGATAGTTAAGATGATACTTGGTGTTTTGATGGTTATTATTTGTTTTTCTTATAAGAGTTTTAGGTATACTTTGAGTAATTTTATTTATTTGGTTATTTTATCTGTGATACTTGGTGGTGGTCTTTATTTGATTAATACGGAGATTGGGTATTCTAATGTTGGGATGATATTTTTTGCTAATGGGAATAGTGTTAATTTGTTTTTGCTTATTTTGATTGGTTTTTTGATTGTTTTATTTTATTCTAAATATACTAGGTTTATAAAAAAATCTTCTGTTAATAAATATAGTGTTGATGTTTTTATTGGTGATTCTAGTTATAAGTTTGATGGGTTTATGGATACGGGAAATGATTTGTTATATTTTAATAGGCCTGTTGTTATTTTGAATAAGGATTTTGGTTATGATGGTGATTATGTTTATATTCCTTTTAGAAGTGTTAATGGGAATAGTGTTATGAAGGGGTTTAAGGTTTCTAAGATTTTTGTTTCTGGAAAGGGTTTTTTTGAAAATGTTTATGTTGCTATAGCAAATGACAAATTTCAACTTAAGGATTGTGATATGATTTTGAATGTAAATTTATGGGAGGATGATTAAATGAAAGATAAGATTTTGTGGTTAATTAGGAGATTTTTTAAGAGGGATGGAGTATTTTTTGTTGGTGCGACTGATATACTTCCTCCACCTCTTAGTAAGGAAGATGAGGATCGTTTTTTGGAGCTTAAGGAAAATGGTGATACGTATGCAAAGGATAAGCTTATTGAACATAATTTAAGGCTTGTTGTGTTTCTTGCTAAGAGATATGAGAATACTAAGGTTGATTTGGAGGATCTTGTTAGTATTGGTTCGATTGGACTTATAAAAGGGATTAATACTTATAAGAGGGGGAAGAATATTAAACTTGCTACTTATTGTTCTAGGTGTATTGATAATGAGATTCTGATGTATCTTAGAAAAACTAAGAAGAATAAGACTGATATTTCTTTTGAGGAATCGCTTAGTTTTGATAGCGATGGTAATGAACTTCATTTGGAGGATATTTTAGGTACTGATGATGATATTGTTACTAAGCCACTTGAGGATGAGTATGATAAAAAGGTTTTATGGTTAGAACTTGATAAGCTTGATGCAAGAGATAAGGAAATTATGCAGATGAGATATGGTTTAAATGGTAAGGATGAACTTACTCAGAAGGAGGTTGCTAAGAGGCTTAATATTAGTCAGTCTTATATTTCGAGAATTGAGAAGAAAGTTATTAAAAAGTTAAAGCAGATAATTAAGATTTAACTTTTTTTGTGATATAATACTTTGTAGTTAGGAGTTTTTATATATGGTATATACTTTAGTTGGAAATAAGGATTATGTTTTAGAAGAAATTGATAAGATAGTAGGAGATTCTAGTAATGTTATTAGTTATGATTTAGATGAATGTTCTATTAAGGATGCTATTATTGATTTAGATACTGTTAGTTTGTTTGGTAAGAAGATAGTTAAAGTGTTTGGTTTGGATAAAATTGATGATAGTGATTTTTTGGTTAAGTATTTTGATAATGCTTTGGATAATGTTTTAATTCTTGTTTCATATAAAGAGCTTGATAATAGGAAGAAACTTACTAAAGTGTTAAAGGAAAAGACAGAGTATAAAGAGATATTTAGTTATGATTTTAATGGTTATGTTAAGGAGAGACTTGATGGTTTTAAGATGGATTTTATGACTATTAATTTGCTTGTTAGTTATTGTGATGGTGATATTAAGAGACTTTTTAATGAGCTTGAGAAGTTAAAGTTATATAAGTTTAATGAAAAGGTTATTACTTTAGATGATGTTAATAGGATTGTTAGAAAGGGTTATGATAGTACTATATTTAATTTAATTGATGAGATTAATAGTGGTAATAAAGAAAAGATTTATAGTATTTATAGGGAGCTTCTTATGGAAAATGAGACTGAGGAAAAGATTCTTTATACTATTGCTAATCATTATAGGCTTTTGTATAAGGTTAAGATTAAATCTATGTCTATGAGTGATAGTGAAATGATTAGGATTTATAGGCTCCATCCTTATAGACTTACTAAATTAAAGGAGCAGTGTAGGTTAGTGTCTAGGGAAAAGATTCTTTTTATGCTTAAAGGTCTTAGTGATGTTGACATTAATGTTAAAAGTGGAAAAATGGATATTTCTACGGGAATGTTTTTGTTTTTGGAAAATTTATAAATTTATATATTTTTTTGTTTAGACGTGGTATAATATTAACATGATAAAGGAAGTGGGTTATGGATAAAATATCTATGTTAATTGATCAACTTGTTAATGTTATGGTGTCTTTTGGCCCTTTTGGAGGATTTTTACTTGTTCTTTTGGAATCTGTGGTGCCTCCGCTTCCTTTGGGGGCAATAGTTGGTCTTAATATGCTTTCTTTTGGTAATGTTTTTGGATTTTTAATTTCTTATATTGCTACTATTATAGGATGTATTGTATCGTTTTATTTGTTTAGATATTTGTTTAAAGATAAGTTTATTCATTGGTTTTCTAAGAGTAAGCAAGAGACTATAAAAAAGTGGATGGATAAGTTATCTAATATTGATTTTAATGTTTTAGTGGTGCTTTTTGCACTTCCTGTTACTCCGGCTTTTGCTGTTAATATAGCTGGGGGGCTTAGTGATATATCTGCTAGAAAGTATTTAATTGCTTTAGTGATTGGAAAACCAGCGATGCTTTTGTTTTATGGATATATTGCTGTTTCTTTTGTAGATAGTTTAAAGGATCCAATTAATTTTGTTAAAGTAGGAGCACTTGTTCTTGTTGCTTATATTATAAGTAAGATAGTAGAAAAGATAGTAAAGGTGGAAAAATAGATGGAATATGTAATAATTGGACTTTTGGTTATTATTTTAATTTTAGTAGTGGTTAGTATTACTAAGGGTGGAAATGAGGCTAATATAACTGAAAGGCTTGGGAAACTTGAAGTTAGTATGATGAAGGAACTTGGTGATTTGAAGAGTTCTCTTAATAGTGATTTTAATAAACTTTCAGAAAGGCAAGATCAAAGACTTATTTTGATGAATGAGAAGGTTAATGAAAGACTTGATCAGAATTTTGAAAAGACTAATAAGACTTTTTCTAATGTACTTGAAAGGCTTTCTAAAATTGATGAGGCTCAGAAGAAGATTGATTCACTTTCTAGTGATATTGTTTCTTTACAAGGTATTTTAACTGATAAGAAGACTAGAGGTATTTTTGGAGAAGTTAATCTTAAACATATTTTGTCTTCAGTATTTGGTGAGAGAAATGATAGTATTTATAGGCTTCAATATTCTCTTCCTAATGGTACTATAGCAGATTCTATTTTGTTTGCTCCAGAACCACTTGGTACTATTGCTATTGATTCTAAGTTTCCTTTGGAAAATTATAGAAATATGGTTGATAAAAATATTAGTAGGGTAGAAAGAGAAAAGTATGAAAAGTTATTTAAGGCTGATGTAAAGAAACATATAGATGCTATTAGTAGTAAGTATATTATTCCTGGTGTTACTAGTGATCAAGCTATTATGTTTTTACCAGCAGAGGCTATTTTTGCAGAGATTAATGCTTATCATTCTGATATAATTGATTATGCTTATAAGAGAAGGGTATGGATTGCTTCTCCTACAACACTTATTTCTACTTTAACTGTTATTCAAATGCTTCTTAAGAATATTGAAAGAGATAAGTATACTAGTGTTATTCATGAAGAACTTAATAAGCTTGGTGTTGAGTTTGGTAGGTATAAGGATAGATGGGATAAGTTATCTAGAAGTATTGAAACGGTAAGTAGGGATGTTAATGATATACATACTACTACTGAAAAGATTACTAAGAGATTTAATTCTATTAGTAAAGTGGAACTTGATAAGGAAAAACTGGAGGAACTTGAATAAAATTATTGCTTTTCAATAAAAAAAATGGTACATTATATATGTACTTGTTTTGCGGATGTGGTTTAATGGTTAGAATATGGCCTTGCCAAGGCTAAGATGGGAGTTCGATTCTCCTCGTCCGCTCCATTTGAAATCAACTTACGGACTTAATTGTTCGTGAGTTTTTATTTTATATAAAACTTTAAAAGTTCTCTTTCTAGAAAGGAGGCCTTTTTTTCATGCTTGAAATTAAATCCATTAGAATGGACAAAATTAATAAACAACTATAAAAACACAGCAGAAGAAATTTTCTTAAAAGAATATGTTTTTATATAAATAATCTTCAAAAAAGAGGAAAAATTTATCAAAATAATTTAATCCTCTTTTTTTATTTTTTGAATATGGGAATAAAATCTATGTTTAGCCAGCACTGAATTTGTACTTACACACAAATTCTACTATGGGAACTCCCATACCCTATATTTTTATCTACTTAAATTTGTTTTAGAACTATTTCCCCAGTAATATTCTTGATAGCATCCAAACTTTTGGGAAAGTTCACAAAGCATTGGACCACTTAAATAAGGCATAGCAATTCTTATACCATCAACTTCTTCTATTTGAAAATCTCCATCTAAAATTGCAATTATTTCTTTATTTTTTAATAAGTTGTAATTAGTATTCATACATTTCCTCATTTCTGTGTTCTATATCTTCCATTTTTTTGGATAAATATATTCTATTCTTTCTTTTTTGGGTACATAATTTTTTTTGATTTTAGTTCTATTTGATTTTAAATCAGGTAATGCTTGTCTACAATATTTATCTAATTCACAAAATATATTTTGACAATCAATAAGTTGTAATGGTCTATTACCAATTTTTTTAAAATCTAAATTAAGTCTTTTAAACTCTTCGTCTTGATGTTCATACATATACCTAATTATATCCTCATTACTCATTTTACCTTTATCAATAAAACACTTTTTTATTCCTCTTAATGAACCAGGCCCTGCTACTGTAAATTCATCTTCTTTCCAATTTACCACTTCACTATAATTAATATCAGTTACTAATTGATAAGCCATAAAATTACCTATTAATGGATAACTTTTAATTATATTAAATGCTTGTTCCATAGTTTTACATTTAACAATTTTATTTTGCATTTTATCTTCATTAAACATTTTATTTAAAAGTGCTAAATGGTTAGCATGTTTTCTATCATAACCAAATGCTTTATTAGCACAACTAATATAAGCATCATTATAAATTTTAGTTCCATTTGATATCGCACTTTCTAATGCTTTTGAATAAGCTTTAACATCAAAAGTATTTAAGGTAATATCTTCAAAATTATTTAATAATAATTCCCAAGTTGATTCTTTGTTAAATAGTTTAAATATTAGTATTCTAAATAACATATCCTCGTCAGTATAACTTTTACCATTATAAATTACATTTTTTAATAAATACTGGCTAACTCTATCATTAACTCTATAACTATTGCAAAACTTATATTCTTGTAAGATTTTATCATTAGTCCATGGAGCAGGTTCGCCATTTAATTTTTTTATAAAAATATTTTGTCTTTCACAAGCAAAATACCAATATAAATCATAAACTTCTTGTCTTTTTTTCATATTTACCTCATACATTTTGGATCTCTTGAATTTATACATTTTTTTAATACTTTTACTTTATCTTTATCTTTATCTTTATCTTCGATATAATTTGCTATTATTTTTTGACCAATACAACCACTTTTGCATATTTTATAATCTTTACAAGTAGAACAAGAATTATTAGTATTTAACTTTCTAATATTTGAAAAATAGGATGAATTATACATTTCTTCAAGAGTATTTTCTTTTATATTTCCACTGATACCAAGTTTGGTAAAATACTTTATAGAATCACAAGGATATGCAATACCATCAAATCCAATAATCACAATTTCATCAGCAATAATACAAGGACTATTTTCAACACCTAGAATATTCCATGGACTGCCTAATCTTATTTTCCCCTTATTTCTAAGACTTACATATAACTCTTTTATCATCAATAATTCTTGTTTAGTTAAATCCATTTCTGTTATTCCTTTGCCATGAGGAACAAATCTAAGCAAACTAACTTTATCAAAATAAGATTTATCATTAAATAAATTTAAAGTACTAGTTACAGTGTCATTCATTTTAGGAATAGAGTCTTTTGAAACTGTATAGTGAAATCCTAATTTTGCATTATAATCTTTAAAAACTTTATCAAAAAATTCAGTATGAGAATATGTAGATAAATCTTGTTCATCTGATAAAGTATCAGCTAAAGAATATATAATTTTATTTAAACCATTATGTAATAATTCTCTATATTTATTTAAGTTTTTTTCATTTCTATAAGCAAAAGTATATAGTGTTGAATTCATACCTGATTTTGAAGTTGCTTTTATTAACTCTGGCAGTCTTTCATACATTAAAGGTTCCCCACCAGTAAATACTATTGTTTCTACATTCATATCTTTTGCTTCATATATAATTTTTTTTACATCTTCAAAATCTAATTCTTTTACATTATTAGAGTTATTAGTTGCACTACTTGAGCAATGCTTACAATTTCTAAAACATCTATTAGTAAGTTCAATTTTTACCTCTTTTAACATTGTCATTACCTCCAAGAAATTCATATAAGATATTATACAATGAAATACAAAAAATTCCCATACTTCCTTGTAAAAATATAGGAATTACTATATAATATTTTTTAGAAAGAGAATTTAGTTTGTAACTTGTTGTTTATTCGCTCCAAATAATGTATTAAAAAGATAGAGTTTGATAAATTTGATAAGCTCTATCTTTTTTATTCTATTTAAATATTATTTTTTTGTTATTAAGAAGTTTATTAGTTCTTTTGGATCTTTATTTTTATATATTATGTTATATATCATGTTTATGATTGGTATTTTTATTTTTTTGTTTTTAGTTAGATCATATATTGATTTTAATGTATATAATCCTTCAATTGTGGTGTTTTCTATGTAGTTATTTATTTCTTCTTTTGATTTATTTTGTCCAATCATTTTACCTAGTTTAAAGTTTCTACTTTTATTACTTGTACATGTTAGATATATGTCTGCGAATCCTGCATATGATAGGATTGTTTTTTTGTTTCCGTTTAGTTGATATATTAGTTCTTGTATATCGTTTAATGCTTCGGTTAGAAACATTGCTATTGTTGATTCTGGCATATTCATTCCATGAAGGATTCCTGATGCTATGGCGAGAATATTTTTTATTGAACCACATATTTCTGTTCCTTTTATATCTTTGGTTGTTCTTATTTTTGTGTTATTTGTTTGTAGGGCTTTTGTTATTATTTTTTCTGTTTCTTTATTTTTTGTTGCTAGGGTAAGTCCAATTGGGGAATCGTTTATAATATCTACTGCGAAACTTCCTCCGGAGATTATTCCATATTTTTTATTGTGTATATATTTTTTTAAGATATTATCGGGAAGTTTGTTTGTTTTTTGCTGTATTCCTTTGGTTGCTAGACATATGTGTGTTTTTTTGTTTATGTTTTTTATGTTTTTAATTGTTTCTTCTAGAGCATTTGTTGGAATTGCTATTAGAATTAAGTCTTTGTTTTTTATACTTTCTTCTAGGTTAGTTGTTATTTTTATATTTTTTGGTAATTTGTAGTTTGACAATTTGTTTTTGTTTGTTCTTTTTGTTTCTAGTTCTTCTTGTTCTTTGGTGAATTTTGTCCATATTGTTATATCGTGATTGTTTTTATTTATTATGTGGGCTAGGGCTAGACCATAGGCTCCTGCTCCTAATATGGTTATTTTCATGTTATCCCTCCATAATTTAATTTTATCATATTTTTATATTTTGTATATTTTTTATGTCAAATTTTTATATTTTTGACATTTTTTTTTTGTTTTTCTTTTCTTTTTTGAAATTTGTGTTATTATTATAGTAGGAGGAATGATATATGAGATTTAAGAATTTTTTAAAGTATTTTGTGATTTCTTTAGCGTTTTTATTTTCATTTGGATTTGTTAATGTAAATGCTGAGACGTTACAAAGTATGATTGATGGATCTACAACTGGAAAGGTAGTTTTAGATCAAAACTTTACCGAAAAAGTAAGTGTTGCTAAAGGTAAAAATATTACTATTGATTTGAATGGTAAGACTATTACTGGTGCGATTGAGGTTAAGGGAACTTTAACAATTAAAGATTCTAAGACTGGTGGAGCAGTTATAGCTAATACTGAAAAAAATGCATCTGCTATTCAAGTTGAAGGTGGTAAGTTAATACTTCAAAGTGGTACTGTAAAGAATGGTAATGGTTATGGTATTTATGCTCTTGAAGGTGGAAAAGTTACTGTAAATGGTGGTACTATTGATACTTTATATGCTGGACTTTCTGGTAATAATACTACTGGAGATATGTATTTTACTGTAAATGATGGTGTTGTCAAGGCTAAATATGGGCCTGCTGTTTATGTACCTGGTCAAGTTGGTCTTGATGTAAATGGTGGTACTTTAAATGGTGGTATTTCACTTAGAATGGGAACTTTAAATATTACAGGAGGAGTTATTACTGCTGTTACTGGAGATATTGATAGTCCTAGTGAGTATTATGCATATAATGGTTGTGCATGGCTTCCAGATGCTATTTATGTAATGGGAGGTACTTATAATTCTGCTAGTGGAAATGATTTAAGTATTAATATTACAGGAGGAGTTATTACTACTAGTAATGGACAAGGTAGTGCTCTTGCTATTTATGATTTAGGAAAAGTTAGTCAAAAGATGAATGTTTCTATTTCTGGTAGTGCAAAACTTATTACTAATAGTAAGACTAGAACTGCATATGATGTTCTTAGTTTAAGTGATATTGGTGTTACTAGTCCTAAAGCTGGATTTAATAATCCAAGCTATGTTGGAAAAGTAAGTACTAGTATAACTGGTGGTACTTATTCTAATATAAATGATAAGTATATTGCTAGTGGTTATGATAAGAATTTAGTTAATGGAAACTATGTTGTTTCAAAGAAAGTGGTTAAGGTTGATATGCCTAGTGTTGATTTAACTAAAGAAGTTAAAGATGTTACAGTTGGTGTTACTAATTATAATGTTGTAAAAGGAGTTCTTCTTGCTTCACTTGAAAAGAGTAATATTAATACAGATAATATTACACCATTTGTTGATGTAGATGTTACTAATAAGAGTGCTAGTAGTGTTTCTGGTGATGTTAAGAATGCAATGCTTGATGTAGTTAGTAGTAAGGCTGCTAATGCTAAGATTGCTAGTTATTTTGATATTTCTGTTCTTGTTAAGAATGCTGCTAATGGAAATGTTGTTGGAAATCTTACTAAACTTACTGATAAGATTAAGTTTACCGTTGCAATTCCTAGTGATTTAACTAAGGTTAAAACTGGAATGGAAAGAAATTTCTATGTAATTAGAGAACATAATGGTGTTGCTACTGTTTTACCAACTAAGTTATCAAAAGATGGCAAATCACTTACTTTTGAAACAGATAAATTTTCTACTTATGCTCTTGCTTATAGTGATGTAGCAAGTAGTGATGTATCTAATGTTAAGAATCCTCAAACTTATGATGGAATTATGGGTTATGTAGTTGTTACATTAGTTGCACTTGGTGGTGCTCTTGGAGCAGTAGTTTATTTAAAGAGAAATAGTTTAAATAATTAGTTTATAAGAACTAGAGAAATCTAGTTCTTTTATTATGAAAAAACATAGATTTTTTAATCTATGTTTACTCCTTTTTTAAATGTATTTTTTCCTATTATATATAATATTATGTTATATATAATATAAATTATTGTACTTAATGATAACATTTGTTTTAATAGGTTTGGTGTTATATTATTTGTTTTGAATAAATTCATTATTTGTTGGTTAAATAGTCCGATTATAAATATTATTACTAGTATTAGTGTTTGCATTGTGAAGTATATTATTAATCCGAATATTAGAGATTTTATTAACTTATTATTGTTTTGTTTGTAACCTAGAATTATTGCTGTTATTCCTGTTAGAATTAAAAATAGCATTTCTAGATAGAATATTATTATGCTTGTTATTATTGTTGTGTTAGTAATATTTATTTGATTTAGGATATTTTTTATTATTTCTATGTTTTCTTTTGAATAGTAGCATATTAATAAAGAAATTACTATTACTATGGTACTTGTTAATAGAGTTATTATTGTTGTTAATACTTTGGAAAGGAATAATGTTTCTTTTTTTATTGGTAGGGTATGTGTTAGATATGCTTCATCACTGTAGAAGTTTTTTATTGTTCTTGCCCATATTCTTAATATGTTATTTATTAATATATTTATTAGAAGTGTTATAGTTATTCCTTGCATTATTTTTCCTATTATGGAGAATAGAATTCCTTCTTGTATATTTAGAAATATTCTTGTTAGTATTGCGAATATTATACTTAGTATATAGAAGATTGTAAGTGCTTTGTAACACCATTTTAAATCATATTTTAATAGTTTTTTTAGCATTTGAAGTACCTCCTAAAAATTTCATCTATAGATTGGTTTTCTTTTTCTCTTAGTTTGTCAGTAGGTGAGTTTAGAATTATTTTTCCTTTATCTATGAATATTACTTCGTCTAGTATTTTTTCTATATCTTCGATTAGGTGTGTTGAGATAATAATGCTTGCATTTTCATTAAAATTGGTTAGAATGGTGTTTAGTATGTATTCTCTTGTTGCAGGATCTACTCCTCCGAGTGGTTCATCTAGAATGTATAGTTGTGCTTTTCTGCTCATTACGAGGATTAAGGTTAGTTTTTCTAGCATTCCTTTGCTCATTTTTGATAGTTTTTGTTCTTCGTTTAGATCTAAATCTTTTAGTAGTTTTTTTGCTTTGTTTATGTTAAAGTCTTGATAGAAATCACTAAAGAATGTTAGTGTTTCTTTAATAGTCATTGATTTATCTAGATAGGTTCTTTCTGGAAGATAAGATATTATTTTTTTTGATTCTGGTCCTGGTTTTTTTCCATTTATTAGTATTTCTCCACTTGTTGGGGTAAGTAGGTCATTTATTAGTTTTATTAGTGTTGTTTTTCCAGTTCCATTTTTTCCTAGTAGTCCAATTATTTTGTTTGGTTTTATTGTTAAGTTTATGTTATTTAGTATTGTTTTGTTATCAAATTTTTTGGTTAGATTTGTACATTTTACTAAATCCATATTATTCTCCTTTCGTATTTTGCAAGTATGTTATGGCTTCCTGTTTGGTGAATCCTAAGTTTTGCATGTCATTTAAGTAGGTAATTATTTTTTCTTTTGCTAGCTCTTGTTTTATTTTTTTTATTAGTTTTATGTTTTTTGTTACGTATTTTCCATTTGTTCTTTCTGTATGTATTAGTCCTTCTTGTTCTAGTTTTTCTAGGGATTTTTGAACTGTGTTGGGATTTATTTTTATTTTCATAGCGAGTTCTCTTACTGAGGGTAGTTTTTCATTTGGTTTTAGTTTTCCAGATGCTATGTATAGTTTTAGGTGATTGGTTAGTTGTGAGTATATTGGACTATCGTTTGTAAATTTAAAGTTCATTGTTACCTCCTTGCATTGTATTACTTGCATAATACAATAATACATTTTGTTTTGCTTTTTGTCAATAAAAAAAGTAAGTTTCCTTACTTAATTATGCTGTTATTTTTTCCTGTTATGAGTGCTAAGAATGATTCTATATTTTTTAGTTCTTTAAGTGCTGATTTTTTGTCTGCTTTTGACATTATTCTTCCTTCGATACTTTTTGATTTTTTTATGTTGTAATGTAGATTTGTTTTGTTATAAGTGTTTTTTATTAAATATTTGTAGTGTTTAAATTTTGTTATGTTTTGGTTATTTATGATGGTGTTTGTGGTTACTTTTTTTACGGGAAATGGATACATATGATGAAGGATACCATCTATTATTTTTTCTCTTTTTTCTTTGTTTTTAAAGTATTCTGGGAACCAGGTGTAAGAGTTTATAACTGCTTCGACAGGATGTATAAATCCGTGGTTTTCTGCTTTTATTATTGATTTTTTGTCCGCGTTGTTTTGCCAAGGATTGGTATATAAATCGTGAAATAATGAGATTAGTAAGGCATCTTCGAGGTTTATTTTTTTTAAGGGATGTTTTAGTTTATATATTTTTATCATTCTATAGGTTAATATGGTGTCTTTTATGATGTGTTCTCCTAGAGTTGTGCTTCCATGATGGTAAAATTCTTCGGTACATCTTTTTTCAAATTCTTCGTGCATGATTATTTTTTTTGTTATGTTTAGAAATTCTTCTTGTTCTTTGAGAGTAAAGTTTTCTGATAAAAAATTTTCATTTATATATTGCATTGCTTTTGTCATTTTGTTATAACCTCCTTTTTTTGCTAATTATACTATATATTTGGATGGTTGTCTATTTTTAATTTTTTTCTTCATATAAGCCTACTGCCTCTGTAATGGGTAGTGAGAAGATGATTCCACCGCCTTCAGTTTTTAGTCCTGTTTCTTTTACTATGGCGTTCATGATATCATTTTTTTTGTCTTCGTCAGTTACTATTAGTATGACATCTTTTTCTGGTTCTATGGAAAAACCTAGAAATTGTCTTTTTGAATTTGTTTGGTAGATGCTACGTCCATTTATTAGGGTTCCTCCGCCTGCACCAGCATTTTTGGCAGTATTCATAACTTTTTCTGAGTAACCTTCTGTTACGATTGTTACTATTAGGTGATGAATTTTCTTTGTTTTTATATTTTTTTCTTTTTTTGTTTTTTGTTTATTTATTTCTTCTTTCATATTATCCTCCGTATTTAATTTATCTAATAGGTATTTTGTGCTTCCTGATAGGGGTATTGTAAAGCATATTCCTTCACCGGGTTTATCTAGTTCTAGGTTATGTCTAATACTTTCTAGTATTTCTTTTTTTTGTTTTTCGTGTATGAGTGAGAAGTATATGTATTTGTTTATATCTTCTAGGGCGAAGTATTGTAGTAGTGAAGATGATGCTGTTCCTTCACCATGGGTTGTTATGTTAAAGGGCATGTTGTATTTGTCATATAGGGGTTTTATAATTTTGTCTTCTTTGTCATTTGATATTAAACATAGTAATTCTATCATAGTGTAGTCCTCCAATCGTAGTTTATGATTGTTTCGTCTATTTTTTTGTTTATTTCTTGTTTAGTTTTTATTTTGAAGATTATTCCTAGTAGTTGAACCATTATAAGTGGAGATGTCGCAATAAATGCGATTAGTCCAAAGGCATCTAACATTATGTTGCTGTTTGAGGCTAGGCATACTCCAATTATGAAAGGTAGAATGAAGGTTGCTGTTAGTGGTCCGCATACTGATCCTCCTGTGTCGAAGGCAATGGCTGTGAACATTTTTGGTGATAGGAAAGTTAGTAACATTGCTAAAGCGTATGCTACTACTAGGAACCAGAATATTGGTATTTGATATATTACTCTAAGTAATGCTAGTAGAAGGGCAATTATTACTCCGATTGATATGGTTATACGCATTATATTGCTTGTTATACTTCCTTCGGTTATTTTTTCTACTTCATTGGTAAGAATTTTTACAGCAGGTTCAGCGAATACTACAAGGAATCCTATTACTGATATAAATGGAATTATATATTTTGTTAGGTTGTTATTTATGAATTCTTGTCCAAGAAGGAATCCTGTTTTCATAAATCCAACGTCTACACCAGTTAGAAATAGGCATAGTCCTAGGAATGTTGCGATTAAACCAATTATAATTTTTTTAATTTGTTTTTTACTAAATGCATCTTTTTTGATAATGTTAAATACTATGAATAGTCCTATTATAGGGCTTAGAGATATTGATACTGATTTTATGCATTCTAAGAATTTTTCTGTATATTGTAGTAGTAAGGGTAGGTTATTGTTATAGATTGAAGTGTCATATGTATTTGTTCCTTGATATAACATTCCAAGTATTAGTACCATTATTTTTGGTCCTACTGCACATAATCCAATTAGTCCAAATGTATCATTTTTGGTGTTGCTATCGGTTCTAAAGGCGGTTAGCCCTATTCCTAGTGCTAGTATAAATGGAACGCTTATAGGGCCTGTTGTAACACCACTTGAATCGAAGGCAATTGGTATGAAGCTACTAGGTACAAAGGCTAAAAGTGCAAATACTAAAGTGTAACTTATTATGAGAATTGTTCTTAGACTTAGTTTAAATAGTATTTTAATAGCTGCTATGGTAAGCATTATTCCAACTCCTAGGCTTATTGTTAGTATTAGAGTTGTAGTTGGAATGCTAGGAATTTGTTCGGCAAGTACTCTTAAATCTGGTTCTGCGACAGTTATCATGATTCCTATTAAGAGAATTACTCCAAGTATTATTCCAATTTTTTTACTTTTGATAAGGGAACTTCCTAGTTTTTCTCCAATCATCATCATGGAAAGGTCTGCTCCAAATGTAAATAGACTTATTCCGATTATTAGAAATATGGAACTTATCATAAATGAGGTTATTACACTTTTATCAAGATTAAATATTGAAGATATAATTGTTACTATTATACATATTGGTAAGACAATTATAGTTGTTTCTTTGAAACTTTTTTTTAAGTTATCTATCATTAATTATCACCTATTACTATTTTAACATGAAATTTGTTGTTTTAAAAGTTTTGGTTTTTAGTTTATTTATTTTATTATTTTGTAAAGTTTTGATTATTTTTTTAAACCTTTTGATTTATTGTTTGAATAGTTATATAATTGTTATAGTAGGTGGTAGTATGAATAAGATAATTAATAAACTTAAGAATAGGGAGATTCTTTCTTATGATGAGCTTTCTTTACTTTTTATGGGTTATTTAAATGATAAAGTTAATGATGAGGAGATGACTGTTTGTCTTAAACTTATATGTAAGAATGGTCTTAGTGATGATGAGATTTTTAATCTTACTGATATATTTATTAGAAGCGGGGAGGTTCTTCCTAAGAATTCTTCTTTTATTGATAAGCATTCTACGGGAGGGGTTGGAGATAAGACTACTTTGATTGTTCTTCCAGTTCTTGCTAGTTTGGGTGTTAAGATATCTAAGATGAGTGGTAGGGCTCTTGGGTACACTGGTGGTACTATTGATAAGCTTGATTCTATTGGGGTTAAGACTGCTCTTACTAAGAAGGAATTTTACGATTTGATTGGTAAGACTAATATGGTTGTGTCTTCTCAAACAGATAATTTATGTCCTTTGGATAAGAAGGTTTATGCTTTAAGAGATGTTACTGGTACAACTAAGTCTATAGCTTTAATTGCTGTTTCTATTATGAGTAAGAAAATTGCTAGTGGTGCTGGGAAGATTTTGATTGATATTAAGGTTGGAACTGGTGCTTTAGTTGAGGATAAGAAACAGGCTAGGGAACTTGCTAGGCTTATGATTGCTATTGGTAAGAGGTATGATAGAAAGGTTATTTGTATGCTTACTAGAATGGATAATCCTCTTGGTGATAATATTGGTAATAAGATAGAAGTTATGGAGGTTGTTGATATTCTTAAGAATGGTAAGAGGAATAATCTTAGTGTTTTGTGTATTGAAATGGCTAGTTTGATGTATTTTATGAGTAAAGATGTTAGTATGGATATTGCTAGGGATAGGGTTAAGTATGCTATTTCTAGTGGGAAGGCTTATAAGACTTTTGAAAAGTTTGTGTCTTTGCAAGGAGGAAGTATTCCTAATGATGATGATGATAAGTGTTACGAGCTTAAGGCTGTTAGGAGTGGTTATATTAAGAATATTAATAGTATGATTATTGGTTCTACTTCTATGGAACTTGGTGCTGGTAGAAAGAAAAAGACTGATAAGATAGATTTTGATGCTGGTATAGTTCTTAAGAAGAATGTGGGAGATTATGTTAGAAAAGGTGATGTTTTGATGAATCTTTATGGTAAGAAGTTATCTTTTGATAAGGTGTATGATGCATATAAGTTTTCGTTTTTTAAGCCTTTTAGAAAGAGTATAATTATAGATGTTATGGAGTAAATTTATTGTATAAGTGTATTTTGTGTGATATAATTAAGCAAAGGAGTTGATAATATGAGTAAATTTTGTTCTAATTGTGGGAGTGAGTTAAAGAAGAGTTCTTCTTTTTGTAGTAAATGTGGTCATAAAGTAGAGGAAGATAAAGAGGTAGTTGCTGGAGAAGTTGTTAATGATGAAAATGGTAATAGTTCTTTTCCTAAATCTAAGATTGCAGCAGGGCTTTTAGGTATATTTTTAGGAGCTTTTGGAGTTCATAATTTTTATTTAGGTTATACTGGAAAGGCTGTTGGGCAATTACTTATTACAGTTTTATCTTGTGGTTTTTTGTCATTTGTTTCTGGTATATGGGGACTTGTTGAGGGAATTTTAATTCTTACAGGTACTATTAATATAGATGCGGATGGTAATTATTTAGTTGACTAAGTTTAGTGATAAGAAATTTATTTTATTGATATTTTTAATACTACTTGTATTTGGTGTACTGGTAGTATTTGTTTTTGATGTTGATTGTTTGTTTAAGAGTATTTTTGGGATTCCTTGTTCTGGATGCGGTTTGACTAGAGGTTTTAGAGCTTTGTTTTATGGCAATTTTAAAGAGGCATTTTTTTATAATATACTTACTATTCCTATATTTTTGTTTTTAGTTATTTTTCTTGTTTTGTTTGTTATTGATATTTTGTGTAATAGGAATTTTGTTAGTAGATATTTATTATTCTTTACTAAGTATTATTATATTTTAATTATTTTGGTAATAATTAGTTTTGTTTTTAATAATCTTAGAGGTATATAAAAAAGCAAGTTAAATTTATTTTTGTTTAACTTGCTTTTTTATTTTTTTTAATGATTATTTCTTTTTGGTATTTTGTTTTATATTTATTACATATGGAGCTTCTTTGTTTTTTGTGTTATGGAATTCTTCATATGTATAATTTGTTAATGTTTTTAGATATTTCTTTATTTCTTTGCTTTCTTTTAGTCCTTCTTTATGACCTGGATATATTGTTATTACTATATGTCCTTTTTTATTTAACATATTTAGGCTTTGTTTTATAGCATGTATTGTTGTTTCTGTTTTTGTTGTTATTTCTTTGTTTTCTTTTGGTAAGAATCCTAGATTGAATATAATTAATGATATTTTTTGTTTGTATTCTTTTAATGTTTTTTCTATGTTTTCGTGTCCTGTTTGGTATAGTTTATAGTTTTTGTATTTAGTTTTTAGGAGGTTATTGGTGTTTTCTATGGCTTTTTTTTGAATATCGAAACCAAAGAGAAATCCTTTTGTTATTATGCTTAGGAGATAGTTTGAGTCTTTTCCGTTTCCTATTGTGGCATCTATTACTATGTCGTTTTGTTTTAGGTTTGTTTCCATAAGTGTTCTTGCTTTGTTTAAGATACTTAGGTTGTAACCTTGATAGGTATTTCTTTGTTTTAGGGTTTTGTCTATATCATTTAAGATGGTGAATTTTTTTATTGTCCAGGTTGGTTCTATTAGTTCGTTTTTATCTGGGTCTCCGGTTAATCTATTTATTATTATTTCTTCGTTTAGATTTTCTAGTTGATCACATACTATATCTATGTATTCTTCTTTGGTTAGAATATGAAAGTTTTTTTCTTTGTATAATTTTTCTAATTTTGTATCTTTTAGGATGTGAAGCATGTGTATTTTTATTCCATCTATGTGAAGTTTATTTAAATATTTTACTGTTTCTAGCATCATGTTTTTGGTTTCATAGGGAAGACCATTTATGATATGTACTACTACTTTTATTTTAGCTTTTTTAAGTTTTTTGTACATGGTTTCGAATTCTTCTAGAGTATGACCTCTATTTATTAGTTTTGATGTTTTTTCATGGATTGTTTGTAAGCCTAATTCTATTACTAAATTGGTTTTTTTATTTAGTTCTTGTAGGTATTCTAGGCATTCATTTGTGATGGCATCTGGTCTTGTTGCTATGTTTATTCCTACAACGTTTTCATATGTTAGTACTTCTTCGTATGATTTTTTTAGATATTCTAAATCTCCATATGTGTTGGTATTTGAACCAAAGTATGCTATGTATTTGGCGTTTTTCCATTTTTTATGAAGGATTTGTTTTTGACTTTCGAATTGTTCTTTTAAGGATTTATGGTAGTTTCCTCCAAAGGATGATCCGCCGGATTTACAGTATATACATCCTCCGGTTCCTTTGGTTCCATCTTTGTTTGGACAAGATAGTCCTAAGTTTAGGTTTACTTTAAATACTTTAGAATTATATTTTGTTTTGTAGTAGTAATCTAGAGTATGATATCTTTTATTATTATATGAATATTTAAACATGAAATCACTTCCTTGATTTATTATATAGAAAAACTTAGTAAATCTCAATTTTTTTGTAAATTTGATGTAAAGTTTTTATTTTTTGTGTTTGTGTTCTTGACACTGGGGGGGGGGTAATATTATATAATTATAGTATGATTGGAAGGAGTATTTGTATGGAAAAGAAAAGTAATAAGGGTTTAATTGTTTTGGTTGTTATTCTTGCTATTTTATTAGTGGGTAGTATAGGATGTATTTGTTATGATAAATTTGTTTTAGATAAAGATGTTAATCAGGTTTTGTCTAAGACTAAGAGTGATTTAAAGGTTTCAAATGAGGAAAAAGATAAGGCTGTTAAAGATTATAAGGATGCTGTTTCTAAGATAAAGAAACTTGAGGATAAGTCTAATGTTTCGGTTGATGATAAAAATTATATAATTAGTAGGATTTATTCTAGTGATAATATGAATATTTATGCTATATGTAATGAGGGTATATTATATGCTTATAAGGGTAAAATGTATTTTGGTAGTAGTACAGGTGATAATTTCTATGATATTTTGTATAATGATAAACCTAATAAGAGCAATAAGAGTAGTGGTTATTCTGTAATTAATTTGGGCCTTAAGGAAGATTCTGTTAAGAAGATTATTGTTACTAATAATTATTTTACTACTGATGTTCAACAAAGTATTTATTTTATTATGAGTGATGGTGCAGTGAGACATTATTCTACTATTTATATTGCTCATAATGATTATAAGACTATTCTTAAGAAGTATAAGGTTAGTGATTTAAATGTTGTTGGTTGTGGTAAGAGTGGTGAACTTGGTTGTTTATCTGTGAAATATGAACTTACTTTGATGGATGGTTCTAAGAAGGTTGTTGAGGAATAGTTTTTGTTTGTATTTTATAGCACTTGATTGATTTCAAGTGTTTTTTTGGGGGAAAAATTTATGTTAGGGGTAGGTGTTTTTGATTTTTTTGGTAATAGTATATATGAAGGGAGAGATTAGATGTTTAAAAAGATTAAAATTTATAATAATAATGGAAAGTTTTTGTTTGAGGAGGATGGTGTTAAGTATGATTATCTTGATCCTTTGACAAGAGGGCTATTTAATACTATTATTCTTACTAGAGAGGGAAAGGCTATAATTGAGTCTATTGTTAGGAATGTTTTTGGTAAGGTGATTTATACTATTGATTCTAGAGGAGAGGATTATTTGGTTAGATTTGGTGATACTTTTGATGATAGTTGTTTTTATGTTGTTACTGTTTCTTTGAAGAATAAAATTGTTTTTGAGGGAGATGATGGTGGTTATGAGGTTTTTTTGACTAATGGTGTTTTGTCTGATGATAATCTTGTTTGTGATAATGGTGTTGTTGATGGTTTTAAGAGTTTTTTTATAAATCTTGGATATTTTAAGAAGAGTAATTATACTAGGGAGGAGTTTAAGAATTTTAGTGAATTTGAAAGGTTTTGTTTTCTTTTTAAATCTAGGAGTAGGAGTGCTCTTTATGGTGCTGGTAAGGGAAATGAAAAGATTAAGAGACTTATATATTTGATTGATGATTTGAGTACACCTTTTTATCTTGATGGTTATCCTAATGGTTCAGTTGTTTGTGAGGTTACGGATCATGGTGATGGTAAGAGTTGTTCTGTTGTTCGATATGATTATAGTTAATAGTTTTTCTTGTGCTTTTCTTCTTGTTTTTTTATATTAAATTTATTATAATATATATGTATTTAAGAGGTGAATTGTATGAATTTTTATTTTTGTGTAGTGGAGTTTTGTGTTGCTGTAGCTTTAGTCCTCTTATTTTATAAGTTTGTTGAAACTAGAAATATTGATAAATATACTAAAAATAATATTCCTACTGATCTTAAACTTTTTATTCAGACTCAAAGGGTTGATGTTAAGAAGATTGGTTATGAAAAGCTAATGAAGATTGTGGCTGTTATTAATGCTATTGATGTTGGGTTAGTACTGCTTGTTACTAATGTTGTTGATAATATACTTCTTAAGTTAGCAGTTGCAATTCCTGTAATATTTATTGTTTTATTTTTAAGTTATAAGTTTGCAGGGTATATTTTAAAGAGGAAAGGACTTGTTAAAGATGAATCATAAGTTAATAGAAGAAAAATGGCAAAAGTATTGGGATGAAAATAAGACTTTTAAGACTGATATATGGGATTTTAGTAAACCTAAGTTTTATGCTCTTGATATGTTTCCTTATCCTAGTGGGGTAGGTCTTCATGCTGGGCATCCAGAGGGGTATACTGCTACTGATATTGTATCTCGTATGAAAAGGATGCAAGGTTATAATGTTCTTCATCCAATGGGATTTGATTCTTTTGGGCTTCCAGCTGAACAATATGCGGTTAATACTGGTAATCATCCTGCTGAGTTTACTAATTATAATATTGGAACATTTACCAAACAATTAAAAATGTTGGGATTTGATTTTGATTGGGATAGAGTTATTTCTACTAGTGATCCTAAATATTATAAGTGGACTCAATGGATTTTTAAGAGACTTTATGAGGATGGACTTGCTAAACTTGTTGATATGCCTGTTAATTGGTGTGAGGAACTTGGTACTGTTCTTGCTAATGATGAGGTTATTGATGGTAAGAGTGAACGTGGTGGTTTTCCTGTTGTTAGAAAAAATATGAAGCAATGGGTAATTGATATGCCTAAGTATGCGGAAAGATTACTTGATGGTTTGAATGATATAGATTGGCCAGAATCTACTAAGGAAATTGAAAGAAACTGGATTGGAAAGAGTGTTGGAGCAGAGGTTAATTTTAAGATTGTAGGTTATGATGAAGAATTTACAGTATTTACTACTCGTCCAGATACTTTGTTTGGGGCAACTTATTGTGTTTTAGCTCCTGAACATGCTCTTGTTGATTTAATAACTACTTCTTTAAAGAAGAAAGAAGTTGAGTCTTATAAAATGGTATGTGCTTCTAAGAGTGATTTGGAAAGAACAGAACTTAATAAAGAAAAGACTGGTGTTTTTACTGGTAGTTATGCTGTTAATCCTATTAATGGTAGTGAAATACCTATTTTTATAAGTGATTATGTTCTTGCTAGTTATGGTACTGGTGCTATTATGGCTGTTCCTGCTCATGATGAGAGGGATTATGAGTTTGCTAAGAAGTTTAATCTTGATATAATTCCTGTTTTAGAGGGTGGGGATGTGTCTAAAGAAGCTTATACTGGTGATGGTGTTCATATTAATTCTGAGTTTTTAAATGGTCTTAATAAGGAAGAAGCTATTGATAGTGTTATTAAGTTTTTAGAAGATAAGAAATGTGGTAATAAGAAGGTTAATTATCGTCTTAGAGAATGGATTTTTGCTCGTCAAAGATATTGGGGTGAACCTGTACCTATTGTTTATTTTGAGGATGGTACTATGAAAGCTTTGGATGATAAAGATTTGCCTCTTGTACTACCTCTTCTTAAAGATTATAGGGGTAAGAATGGTAAGGCTCCTTTAGATAGTGCTACTGAATGGAAGAATGTTGTGATTGATGGTAAGAAGGGTGTTAGGGAAACTTCTACTATGCCAGGTTCTGCTGGTTCTTCTTGGTATTATTTACGTTATATTGATCCTCATAATAATGAGGTGTTTGCAGATAAGAAATTAATTGAACACTGGATGCCTGTTGATCTTTATGTTGGAGGACCTGAACATGCTTGTGGACATTTACTTTATGCAAGAATGTGGAATAATTATTTATATGATAAAGGACTTGTTTCTGTAAAAGAACCTTTTAAAAAGTTAGTACATCAAGGAATGATTCTTGGTTCTAATGGTCAAAAAATGGGAAAAAGATTTCCTAAATATGTTGTTAATCCTAATGATATTGTTAATGAATATGGTGCTGATACTTTAAGACTTTATGAAATGTTTATGGGACCGCTTGAGGCTGATAAACCTTGGAATGATAAAGGTGTTTTGGGAGCAAGAAAGTTTTTGGAAAGAGTATGGAGACTTTATTTAGAAGAAGATAAAATATGTGATAAGGAAAATAGTAATCTTGATAAGGTTTATAATGAAACTGTAAAAAAGGTTACTGAAGATTTTGAAACACTTAATTTTAATACTGCAGTAAGTCAAATGATGATTTTTATTAATAGTGTTTATAAGGAAGATGTTTTTCCTTTAAGTTATGCTCTTAATTTCTTAAAGCTTCTTAATCCTATTTGTCCTCATATGACTGAAGAATTATGGGAAAGAATGGGGCATAATGATACTATTGCTTTTGAAAAGTGGCCTTCATATGATGAAAGTAAGCTTGTGTGTGATACTAAGGTAATTGCTGTACAAGTTAATGGTAAAGTACGTGGTGAAGTAACTATTTCTGTTCTTGATGATGAGGATAGTGTTAAGGAGAAGGCTTTATCTTTAGATAATGTTAAAAGGCATATTGAAGGAAAAGAGATAGTTAAGATTATTGTTATAAAAGATAAAATTGTTAATATTGTTGTTAAATAATTGTATAATTGATATAGGAATTTATTTTCTTATATCTTTTTTGTTTTGTATTTTTGATTATTTTGTTGCTTTTTTACGTAAAAATTTGTTAATAATTTGGTAATATTTTGTTTTTTAATGTATAATAAGTATGGTGATTTATAAATGAATGATACAAAAATTGCACTTGAGAGGATACATGAGTATTCTTTAGAAGAGATAATGGGACTTAGTTTTGGAAGATATTCTAAGTATATAATACAAGATAGGGCTATTCCAGATGTTAGGGATGGTCTTAAGCCTGTTCAAAGAAGAATTTTATATGGAATGTTTCGGGAACATAATACATATGATAAGCCTTATAGAAAGAGTGCTAAAACTGTTGGTAGTATAATGGGTAATTATCATCCTCATGGTGATAGTTCTATTTATGAGGCTATGGTTCGTATGAGTCAATGGTGGAAACAAAATACTCCTTATATTGATATGCAAGGTAATAATGGTTCTATTGATGGGGATAGTCCTGCTGCAATGCGTTATACAGAAGCTAGGCTTTCTAAAGTTAGTAATGAACTTTTAAAAGATATTGATAAAGATACTGTTACATGGGCTCCTAACTTTGATGATACAGAGCTTGAACCTACAGTGCTTCCTGCTAAGTTTCCTAATTTACTTGTTAATGGTACAACTGGTATAAGTGCTGGTTATGCTACTAATATTCCTCCACATAATTTAGGAGAAGTTATTGATGCTACAATTAAGAGAATAGATAGTCCTAATTGTAGGTTGGAGACAATTTTAGAAATAATAAAAGGTCCTGATTTTCCAACAGGGGGTGTGGTATATGAAGCTGATGGTATTACTAAGGCTTTTACTTCAGGACGTGGTAAGATAATTGTTAGAGCTAAACTTGAGGTAACTAAGGTTAAGGGAAAAACTAATATTATTGTTACAGAGATTCCTTTTGATGTACTTAAGTCTAATATTACGAGAAAGATTGATGAAATACGTATTGATAAGAAAATTGAAGGTATTGCTGAAGTTCGTGATGAGACTGATAAGGAAGGACTTAGAATAGTTATTGAACTTAAAGCTGGTGCTAATACTGATTTAATTCTTAATTATTTATATAAAAATACTGAACTTCAAACTTCATATAATTATAATATGATAGCAATAGTTAATCGTCGCCCTAGGTTGCTTGGAATAATGGATATAATTGATGCTCATATTGCTCATTATAAAGAAGTTGTTCTTAAGAGGACTTCTTTTGATCTTGCTCATGCTAAAAAAAGGCTTCATATAGTTGAAGGACTTATTAAGGCTATTTCTATACTTGATGAGGTTATTAGAGTAATTCGTGCTAGTAAGAATAAGGCGGATGCTAAGGTTAATTTAGTTAAGGAATTTGATTTTACTGAGGATCAGGCTGAGGCTATTGTTGTTTTACAACTTTATAGACTTACTAATACTGATATTACAACTTTGGAAGAAGAACTTAATAATCTTAATATTATAATTATTGCTTTATCTAAGATAATAAACGAAGAAGAAGAACTTAAGAGGGTTATGAAGGAAGAACTTAGAGTAATGAAGAGGGAATATGCAATTCCTAGAAAAACTGTTATTACCAATGAAGAAGCGATTATAAAAATTGATGAGAAAGCAATGATTCCTAATGAAGAAGTTGTGGTTTTAATAACTAAGGATGGTTATGTTAAAAGAACTTCTATGAGAGGGTATAATGCTAATAGTGATGATCCTTTGCTTAAAGAAGGGGATTATATAATTGGACTTTATAAGCAAAGAACTATTGATACGCTTCTTGTGTTTACTAATTTGGGTAATTATTTGTTTTTACCTGTTCATGAGATTCCTGATATTAAGTGGAAAATGCTTGGTAAACATATAAGTAATATTATTAAGCTTTCAGAAAACGAAGAAATTGTAAGTGCTATTCCAGTTAATAATTTTGATGCAAAGATTGATATTTCAATTGTTAGTAAGAATGGTATGATTAAGAAGACTGGTTTAAGTGATTTTAAAGTTAGTAGATATAGTAAACCAATTTTTTGTATGAAATTAAAAGATGGAGATTTTGTTATTAATGCATTTTTAGTTAAATATAATGATATATTTGTTAGTACTTATAATGCTTATGGACTTTGGTTTGATATGGGAGAGGTTCCAACTTCTGGTATTAAGTCTAGTGGTGTTAAAGCTATTAATTTAAAAGATGATTATGTGGTAAGTGCTAATATATTTGACAAAAATAAAGAATATGTTACAATATTTACTAATAACAGAACTGCTAAAAGGGTTAGACTTGAGGAATTTGAGAAATCTTCAAGGGCTCGAAGGGGATTACTTTTATTAAGAGAGGTTAAGACTAATCCTTATAAGGTTATTAAGACGTTTATTGTAGATAATCGTGATTATTTTGGATTTAGGATAGGTAATTCTATTTCTAATTTAAAGAATACTGAAATAACCATAGCAGATCGTTATAAGACTGGTTCTACTATATTTAAAGAGGATATTGATGATATATTTGTTATTAAGTCTTTAGAAGAAGATATATCTGTTAATAGTGATAATCTTGATGAGGAGAACGAGATTGAAATTTTAGAAAGTAATAAAGAGGAGATTAAGCCTCATCAAGTGTCTTTGCTTGAGATAGATGATAGGCTTAGAGAAATAGATGATTTTCTAAAATAGGAGGTTTTTCATGGAAAATAAATTGGTTGATAAGAAAAGTTTTTACAAATTAATGGCTGAAATATTTGAAAATTTGCATGGCCATGTTGCATTTATGTCTGGTGTTGATGATAAGAAAAGATATTGTAAGATTGATGATGATTTTTATAAATGTAAAGTTGAAAATGCTTTTTTAGTAGATTTTAATATGAATCAAATATTTGCTACTTCTAAACCAATATCTGGGGTTAAGCATTTTGGGAATAATGTTACAAGTTCTGAAAAAAAATTTAATCCAGATGTTTTGAGTTTAGTAGAAATATGTGATATTGTAGAAAGAGAAAAAGAAAAGTATCCTTTTGTTGATAAAGTTCCAGAATTAATTTCTACTATTGATGATATGAATAGTGAAGAGGAAGAATCAGTGTTATTTATTGATGATGAAATTGTAGATCTTGCTAGTTTAGTTTATTGTGATTATGTTAATAAAACTAAAAATAATAATTGTAAGAAATCTATTAGAATAAAGATTAAGTAAGTGTGATGTTAGTTTTGTAATAATAAAAATGTATAAGTAGTTCTTATACATTTTTTGTGTTGAAAGTTAAAAATATTTATAAATGGGTATGTCTCTTTTTATTTTGTAAAGAAAAAAAAGCCATGAGGCTTTTATTTTACTACGATAGATTTTGTTTTGCTCCATGTTGAATAATATGTTTTACCTTGTGTTATCTTGTAGGTTCTAACTTTTATGTAGTATCTTTTATTAGATTTTAGTTTTTTTATTGTTGTTTTGGTTTTAGTATTTTTAATTTTTATTGTTTTACTATTTTTAAAGTTTTTGTTTTGTGAATAAGTTATTTGATAACCAGTTGTTTGTGTTGCTTGTTTTTTAATTTTTAGTGTTATACTTTTCTTTCCTTTTTTAAGGCTTGTTATGTATGTTGATTTTGGATTTATTGTAAAGTATAGTTTTTCTTTATTTAGGTTTTTATAATTATTTATATAGATTATTTCTGTATAATATGTTCCAACGTTTTTTCTTCCTTTTTGATAGTTTAGTTTATAATCTTTATCTTTAATAAGTGTTCTTCCTAAGTTATTAATTATTTTTACTTCAGGTGTTCTTACTTTATTATTATAGGTATATGTTTTTGTGCTTAGTGATTTAGTTTTAGGAGTGGATACTATGATGATGTTTTGTTCTTTTGTAAAGGTAAGTCCATTTTTTGTAATTGTTTCTTTATTGTTTATAGTGCTTGTTTTGCTAATGTATGTATCGATATTATTTTGTTGTGGTATAGCGATTCCTCCGATTGTATTAGATTTAGTTTTAAATATACCTTCGTTTAAAACTATATTATTTGCATTTCCTAATATTTGTAGTCCTGCCATTGTGTTACTTATGAATGTACCACCGTTTATTGTTGTGTTTTCTGCTGTTCTTACAGCGTGTTGACTATTACTTGTGAATGTACCACTGTTGATGATAAGTGTTCCTTTTTCATTTAATATGGCATTTTTGTTTGCAGTTACTGTACTATTTGTTATTGTTGTTACTGCATTTTGAGTATTACTATGTATTCCTATACCATTTGTGGAAGCATCTATGATTGTGATTTCTGAATTTGTTATATTTACTTTGCCATTTGTGTTTTCAATTCCTGTTTCTCCAGAAGTGTTTCCTATTTTTACATTAGAATTTGTTATATTAACTTGTGAGTTTTTAAGTGCTGATATAACAGTTTTTTCTCCTTGAATAGTTGAATCTATTATATTTGTTTTACTGTCTTCATAACTATAAACAGCTGGTTTTGTTCCTCCACTAATTATTTTTGTATTTTCTATTGTTATAGTTCCTGATTTAGAAGCATTATAAATTGTAAAGTTTGATTCTGATTTTATGTAGTCATTATCTTTTTTACTTGTATCGGTTATTTTAATGTTTTTAGAAGCTCCTAAAATAAATATTTTGTTATTTCCTAGATAAATTCCATTTCCATTTAAATCTAATGTTAATGCTTCTTTGTTATTAAATATTATATCTTGGTTTAGTTCTAGGTTTTTTGTTAATTTTATTGTGTTATCTGTTATGGTTGCTGTTCCTCCGTAGTAGTAAATATAATACAAAAGTTCTTCTTTTGTTTGAATTGTTTCAGGTGTTTTACCTGTTTCTGCATTAACATTTATAATTCCTAGTGTAAATATAAATGTTATTGCTAATAAATATTTTATTTTTTTCATAATATCTCCTTTCTATTTCATTATAAGATAAATATATTTTTAAGTATATATGTTTTAATTCATGTATTTTTCATACTTTTTATGACTTTTGTCATGATGTTTGTTATAATATCTTTAAGTTGTGGGTGATTTATATGCTTGGTATGCAAGAGGCTTTGATATTTCTTGTTATTTTTACTTTTTGGGTTATAAGAATTTATTATAAGTTATATGATAAGAAAACTAAGTTTTATGTGTTTATTATTGGTATTTTGATTATTTTTTGGATGGTTATTAGAATAATTAAGGGGCTTGTTTATTTTGATGGTATGGCTAGATTTTGTTGGTATTTATATTATGTTCCTTTAATATTTGCTCCTTCGTATTTTTATATGTGTGTTTGTTCTTTGACAAATAATTTAAGTAGAAAAAGAAAGATTTTTATATATAGTATTTCAAGTTTATTATTATTTTTAGTACTTTCTAATGATTTTCATCAATTGGTATTTAGGTTTCCTGAAGGTCTTAGTAATTATAATATTTATAAACATTTTATTGGATATTATGTTATTTGTATTTATATTTTTTATTTTTTTGGTAAAGGAATGGTTTTGCTTGCTATTAATCAGTTTAAGTTAAAAAAAAGTTTTAGAGCATTTTTTCCTCTTTTTCTTCTTATTTTAGGGCTTTTATATACTATATTTTATGTTATTGATATTCAATTTTTTAGAGGTAGTAATTTATCTGTTATACTTAGTGTGCTTATTTGTCTTGGTATTGAACTTATTTTTTATTTAGGACTTATTCCTAATAATAGTAAGTATAAAAAGGCTTTTATTAATTCTTCTTTGGATATGTTAATTATTTCTTTGGAAGGGGATAGTGTTTATACTACTAAAACGTTTAACAAGGTTCCTAAGTATATTGTTACTGATATAAGGAGTAATTCTGTTAAAGATATTTATAGGGAAAATGGTGTTATTTATAATGTTGTTTTTAATAAAGATAGTTATGTTGTTATGAAAAGAGATATAGAAGAGTTTAATAGATTAAAAAAAGAGATTAAAAAAAGGAGAAAGAGACTTTTAGAGATTAATTCAAAACTTAAGGGGGAGAATGAGGTTAAGAAGGAATTAGAAGAGGTAAAATTACGTAATGAAATTGTTTTGAAGCTTGAAAATAGTATGTATGAAAAAAAGAGTGAAGCTCTTAGTATTTTGGATAATGATAGTGTTAGCCGAGAGGATTTAGAATATGTAAAGGTTTTAATTTCTTATTGTAAAAGGAAAAGTTCGCTTATTATTTCTGAGCTTAATTATGATGTTTATTGTTCTTTAGAAATTAAGATGCTTATAGAAGAATTATTTACTGATTTTAATATTGTTGGTGAAGTTGTAGTAGATAGTATTAGTGTTAGTAGTTATGATATGTCTATTATATATGATATTGTTTTTGAGGTTTTGAAAGAGTGTAAATGTGTTATGTTGTTTGTTTCTTTAGATGGTAGTAAAATAAAGCTTAGATTTATTCTTGATAAAGATATTGATATTATTATGGCTAATAATATAAGTTTTAGAAAATGTACTTATGGAGAGGATACTGAACTTATTTATTCTTTTAATAGGAGTGATGTTTTATGAGATATGTGATTTTTGCCTCAATGATTAGTATTATTTTGCAAATATATATAGTTTCGAAGTGTTTTTGTTATAAAGGGTGTAATGTTGTTTTTAGATGGTTTAATGTTTTTGTTTTTTTGTCTTTATTTGTTTTATGTTTTTATAATATGAATATGTTTAATGAGGATGTTTTTAGTTTATGTTTTATATTTATTTCTTTATTTTTTGTTGTTTATGTTTTTTTAGTGTTTGTATGGATTTTTGCAAATAGGAATAGATATATTTCTTTATTTTCTGTTAAGGAAGCTTTGGATAAGTCTTATAATGGTATAATGTTTTTTGATAGAAGGGGAGAGGTATTTCTTATTAATAATTCTATGAGAAAACTTCTTTGTTCTCTTGAAATTTATGATTGTTTTTTAGAACAGTTAATTTCTAAGAGTTTTAAGAAGATAAATGATGATTATTTGTTAAGAAATAATAGTGATGTATGGCTTATTAAGGTTATTTCTTTGTATGAGGTACATGCTATTATGGTTACTGATATATATAAACTTAATGAGGAGTATGAGAAACAGAATAGGTTTTTGGAGGAGTATAATAAGAGACTTCTTGATGTTTTGGAAAGAACTAAAGAAACGCGTAAGGGGAAAAATTTAATAAAAATTAAGAATGAATTTCATGATCTTTTAGGGCATAGATTATCTTTATTTAAGGGATATCTTGATAGTGATAATATTTCTATTAATGATATAAAGTATATGATTAATAATTTGTTTATTGATGATTCAAAGATTGATAGTATTAAAAAATTAAATAAATTGGTAGAAATATATAAAGTTTTGGGGATAAATATTAATGTTAAAGGAAAACTGCCAGGTGATAAAATAGGAGATACTTTTTTTGAGGTAATTCGTGAGGGAATTACTAATGCTATTTTGCATGGCGGTAGTAGGAATATTGATGTTAATATAAAAAAAGATTCTATGATAATAAGTAATGATGGTACTGTTCCTAGTAGTGAAATAATATATGGAGAGGGGATTAAGGGAATGAAAAGAAAACTTGCTTTGTTAGGTGGTTATCTTGTTATTGAATATAAAGATAGATTTGTTTTAAAGGTTAAAATATAAAAAAGATGGTTTAGTCTTTTTGATTTGGAATAATGTATCCTTTACTTATACAAAAGATAAGTAGTTTTGAAATGCTTTCAAAATTCATTTTATTTAGGATTGCAGATATGTGATTTTTTAAGGTGCCAGTTGTTATATTCAGCATATTTGCTATTTCTTCTCTTTCTGTGCCGCTACAAAGAAGGGTTAGTATTTCTAGTTCTTTTTTTGTTAGTTGTTGTAATTTTTGATGTTCTTTTTTTTGTTTGATGTTATCTGGAAATAATTTATATCCGTTTAGAATTTGTTCTATTGTGGTTATTAAAGTATTTGTGTCTATATTTTTATAAATAAATCCATCTAGGTTAGCTTCTTTGGCTTTTTCTAGAAAGGTTATTTCTTGAATTCCTGTCATTGCTAGAACTTTTATTTTGTTTTTGTATTTATCTTTTACTTTTTTACCGTTTGTTATACCATTTGAGTTTTCTAATGTACATATATCAGTTAATATTAGATCTGGTTTATATTTTTCACATAGTTTTAGCATATCTTTTGCTGATAAAGAGGTTGCTACTACATCATATTTGCTTGATATTGCTTGTTTTAATGAGTCATTTAGAATTATTTGATCTTCTATTATAATAATTTTACTTTTTTTATTCATTGTTCTCACCTGTTTATATTTTAACATAGATTTATTATTTTTAATGAATTATGTAATTATTTTAACAAATAAAACATAGATTTTTTTTTAAAATATTAAGTGATTATATAAAAAGTTTTATTTTGTTTTTTTATATTGATGTTAGTGTTTAGTTGTGTGCTAGGTATATTTTTAGTAATTATGTTGTTATAACTATGAAAAGTGGTAGAATTTTTGATGTGTTTTGATAAAGTTAAAAAATAGAATAGTTTTTTGAAAAGATGTTGTATTTGTTATAAAATTAGTTATAGATAATATTAAAAAGAACATAATACTATGACAAAGGTACAAAAATATGATAGGAAATATTCACTTAAAAGTAAAGTAACTAAATAATCTAATAGTAAGAAGAAAAAAGCAATATTAATAATAACAATATTTATATTAATATTATTAATAATAGGAATAAGTTATGCTGCTTATGATTATTCTTTTGTGGTTAAAGAAAGAAATGTATATAGATTTCAATCAGGATGATTATAAAACTGTTGAGGATTATATAAATGCAATTACTTAAGACCTAGTTATGCATTAAATTATAAAACCCCAATTGAGTATAGAACTCAACTAGGGTTTAAATAAATGTTTTTTACTGTCTACTTTTTATTGACAAGTTTAGTTATATGACTCTTGTTTTTAGTATTCTACTGGTATTTGAAAAGTTTTTCTTTGCTATTTTGTTTAATATATCTTTTCCATATTTTTCTGTTAGTTCTTCTCCTATTTTATCTACGTTTTGGCCACTTCCTTTTGGAAGGGGAATATGGTATGTATCTGATAGTTTGTCAAATTCTTTTAGAAAAATATATCTACTTATGATAGATGAACATGATACTGCCATATTTTTTGTTTCTGCTTTAGTTATAAATGTTATATTTTTTACAGGATTTGGTATATCTTTTAGATATGAATAGTATCTATTTTCTTTTGCAAATTCATCTATTATTATATAGTCTAGTTTTTCTTTTGTTTCTTCTAGGATAAGTGATAGTGCTTTGTTATGCATTATTGCTTTTATTTTATTCATATTGTTTTCTTTTGAATATTTTTGATTATATTCTTCGTTTGATAGGATTATGCTTTTATATTTTATTTTTTTTATTATTTCTGGTGCTATTTTTTTTATTTTGTCATCAGTTATTTTTTTTGAGTCGGTGCATCCTAGTTTTTTTAGAAATTCTATGTCTTCTTTTTTTACTAGAGATGCTGTTACTACGATTGGACCAAAATAGTCTCCGGTTCCTACTTCGTCTGAGCCTACAGATGTTGTATTTAAGTAATCTATTTTATTTGTATCTTTTTCATCGTTTTCTTTTAGGGCTTTCCACATATTAGCATCAACAAAGGCACTTGTTCCTTGAAACATACATTTTCCAGAGTTATATAGTGTTATGATTGTGTCTTCTTCTTGGGCTTGAAAAATGGCATAGGGAGGAGTTTTATCTCTTTTTTTATCTTTATAGTATTCTATCATTTTGTTTTTTGTTTCTTCATCAACTTTTATTACAATATTCATTTGTATCACCTTTTTTATTATAACATAAAAATGTTGTTTTTTTGTAAAATGTTTACATTTTGGTTTTGAAATTTATTGTTGTGGTGTTATAATATCAATTGAAACGAATTATTGGAGGTTTTTTATGAAAAATTATGGAATAAGAAATTTTAAATATGCTAATGTTGATACTTTTACTTCAGATATAGGAATAAAATTAAGAAGAGGTATTAATCCTGTTTTAAGGCCTATACTTAAGGCTGCTACTAATGGGAAGGTTATTATAGAAAATTATCCTGAGCTTGAAGATGGTAAACCTTATATATTTGCTTCTACTCATAATTTTGTTGAGGATTCTATTGCTAATCTTGGTAGTATTGATAGAAATGCGTATTTGCTTTTTGGAACTTCTGATCAACTTGAGGTTAATAAAGATATGTATTTTGCTTGGCTTAATGGTTTTATTTATGTTGATAGAAAGGATGATAGTAATAGAAAGGATGCTCTTAATAAGATGGAGAGATTACTTGAATCTGGTACTAGTGTTTTAATTTTTCCAGAGGGTGGTTTTAATAATACTGAGAATTTACTTAGTCAAAAGTTATTCGCTAGTCCTTATATTCTTGCTAAAAGAACTGGAGTTAAGGTTGTTCCTGTTGCTCCATTTAATGAATTTGGTAGTAAGAATATATATATGAATTATGGAAAGCCTATTGATTTTTCTAACGTTAAAAGTAAAGATGAAGGAAAAAGAATACTTCGTGATGAACTTGCAACTCTTCTTTGGGAGAATATGGAAAGAAATGCTCCACGTGTTAAGAGAAATGAGTTAGGAGTAGATCCTAGGTTAGATTATATGGAGGAAAGAAGACAAGCTTATTTAAAGACAAAATGGACAAAGGATGTTTTTGATGAAGAACTTACTAGATATTATGATAAAGATGATAAAGAACTTATGAGTATTATGGATGATATAGATAAAATAGATGTCAATGAAAAAAATGCTGGTATTATTGCTCCAGTTTTGGTAAGAAAAAGAGAAAATGAAAAGTATGATTTTAAAGAATATATGCATAAGAATTGGAATAAAAGATAATCTTAAAAATTATACTTTTTTTTGTTTGTTCTTTGGTATTTGTGTGTTACAATATAGGTAAGAATAGGTGGTGTTATTATGAATTTTTTGTCTATGGAATTTGAAATTCCATTAATTTCATTTATTTTTATACTTTTTTTGTTGATTAGTTTTTATTCTAAGGAAAGGGTTAATTTTGTTGAAAATAAAACTTATGAGGTGATTCTTATTACTTCTTTGATATCTTCACTACTTGATACTATAGTTCATGTTATGAGTGCTTTAACTACATATGATGTTTTATCTACTAAGTATTATGTTATTGTTGATTATATTAATAAGTTTGTTGGGACATCTTTTGTGGTTGTATTTACATGTTTGCTTTCTTATGTTTTACTTATATCTTATAGGAAACTTAGGGATAATCCTAAAGTTATATGGAGATTTATAATTATTACTTCTTTGATATTTTTCTGTTTTGCTAATTTTAATCATGTAACTATTACTGAAGAAGCATTTGCTAGAAATACTACGGGGCTTACTATTTCTGGTGCTTATGTTATTGTTGCTATTGAATTATTTTTAGCTATGATACTTAGTGTAAAGAATTTTAAGAAAAATGATAAGAGATATTATACTATATTTTTTATTACTTCTATGATGATTGTTTTGTATATTTTATCTGTTTTATTTAGAGGATTAATTATTTATGATTTGATACTTGCTCTTCTTTGTTATATTATGTATTTTACTATTGAGAATCCAGATTCTAGGATGATTACGACACTTCTTAGGAATAAGGAACTTGTTGAATCTACTGTAAATGATAAGTCTAATTTTTTATTTAAAGTTTCTCAGGATATGAAACGTCCTGTTAAAGATATAATTGATAAGTCTAAGAAATATAGAAGTGTAAAAAACATTAGTGATAAAGATAAACTTGTTTTAGAAATTGAACAGGATGCTAATAATGCATATTTTATTATGAATGATATTGCTAATGTTTCTAGTATGGATGTTAAAAAGCTTAATGTTTATGAAAATAAGTATCTTTCTTCTAAGTTATTTACTGATGTTAAGGTTGTTGCTAAGAATAAGATTGGTAATAGTAAAAAGGATATTGATTTTAAATTTGAAATATTTAATGATTGTCCAGAATATTTATATGGGGATTATGTTAAATTAAGACAAATACTTCTTTCTATTATTTCAAATAGTATAAAATATATGGAAAAAGGATTTATTGATGTTGAGGTTGATTCTATTGTTAGATATGATATTTGTCGTTTGATTTTTACTATTAAAGATTCTGGTAAGGGAATGAGTATTGAGCAAGTTAATAATATTTTATCTAGTACAGATGAGATTGATATTGAGAAATTTGGGAATAATGATAATTTAGATCTTAAATTACCTGTTATTATAAAAATATTAAAAATACTTGGAGGTTCTATTAGTATTAGAAGTGAAGAGGGAAAAGGTACTTCTGTGGTAGTTGTTATTGATCAAAGAATTGAAGCTTCTTTGGAGAAAAAGATTGTAGATGGTGCTAGGAAGTATAATGTTGAAAATAAGAATAAAAAAAGAGTTTTTGTTGCTTATGATGATGATAATACTTTAGAAAAAATTGATAGGATTATTTCTAAGTATGATGTAGATGTTGTTTCTACTTTAATTGGAAATGATATTTTAGGTAAGATTAGATCTGGTGATGAATTTGATTTAATTATACTTAAGGATGATATGAAACCTGATACTGCTTATAGTATTTTTAAAGAATTAAAGAAATTTAAGAAGTTTAATACTCCAGTTGTAGTTATGATTAATAAAGATAAAGAATTTATTAAAGAACATTTTATAAATGATGGTTTTAGTGATGTTATTGTTATTGAGAGTTTTGATAATGATATAAAGAGGGTATGTGATAAATATTTATAAAAGGACTTAGGTCTTTTTATTTTGCAAAGAAATTATATTTGTTTGTCTTTTTTCATATAAATATATAGGTGGTTATATGAAAAGGTTTTATTTTTTAATTAGTATTTGTTTTATGTTGATGTTAGTACCTAGTTGCGTGTGTGCTAGTGATATTTTTAGTAATTATATAGTTATGGATATGGAAAGTGGTAGAGTTTTTTATGAAAAGGCTAGTGATGAGAAAAGATTACCTGCTTCTACTACGAAGATTATGACTTTGGTTGTGGGGCTTGAAAATTCTAATCTTAGTGATGTTGTTAGAGTTGGAGATGAGATTCTTACTATGGATGGCTCTAATATTTATGTTGAAATTGGAGAAAATATATTAATGCAAGATCTTATGTATGGTATGATTTTGAGAAGTGGTAATGATGCTTCGATGGTTATTGCTAAGAATGCAGGGGGTACTGTTGATAATTTTGTTAAACTTATGAATGAAAAAGCTAGAAGTTTAGGACTTGAAAATACAGTTTTTAATAATCCTAGTGGACTTGATGATTATGAGAAGAATATAACTACTGTTAGGGATTTGAGTTTGATATATAGATATGGTTATAGGAATAAGATTTTTAGAAATATAGTGGGTTCTAAAACTTATAGTAGTTCTAGTGATAAGAAGAGTTATTATTTTGTTAATCGTTCTAAGATTATTAATATGGATAAGAGGATAACGGGTGCTAAGACTGGTTATACTCCGGATGCTGGTAGGGTACTTGTGTCTAGTGCTAGTAATGGTGATTTAGATGTTGTTATTAGTTCTATTAGTAAGATAGATTATGGTTATGGAGAGCATATTAATTTTTATAATAGTGTTTTTTCAAAGTATAGAAAATATATGATTTTAGATAAATATCATTTTGATGTTAATTCTAATTTTAAGGGAAAACTTTATATAAAAGATTCTTTTTCTTATCCTGTTAGTAGCGAGGAAAAAGATAAAATAGATAAGAAGATTGTTTATAATGGTAAAAAGGATGGTGTTGTGGGAGAGGTTTTGGTTTATTTGAATAGTGATTTAATTCATAAGGAAAAGTTATATTTGAAGAAAGATAAGATTAATTTTTTTGATAGAATTAAGGCTTTCTTTGGTGTTTAGAAAGATAGATTTTTTATGAGATGTTTATTCTCTTTTTTACTTGCTTATTTTTGTTTTTTGCTTTATAATTTATGCAGGTGATTTTATGGAGAGATTACAAAAGATGATTGCATCTTCAGGTTATACTTCTAGGAGAAAGGCTGAGGAACTTATTACTGCTGGTAGGGTATCTGTTAATGGAGAAATTGTTAATGAGCTTGGATTTAAGGTTAGCCCTAAAGATAAAGTTTATGTTGATGGGGTTTTGCTTGAGAGGGAGAATAAAGTTTATTATTTGCTTAATAAGCCTCGTGAGGTTGTGTGTACTACACTAGATGATAAGCATAGAAAGATTATTACTTCTTTAATTGATACTGATCTTAGAATATTTCCTGTTGGAAGACTTGATTATGATACTACGGGTCTTATTATTTTGACTAATGATGGGGAGTTTGCTAATTTGATGACTAGTCCTAAGAATAAGATTGAAAAGGTTTATGTTGCTAAGATTGATGGTATGCTTTTACCTAATGAGATGATGGCTCTTAAGAAGGGAGTTGTTATTGATGGTGTTAAGACTAGAAAAGCTCGTGTTAAAATTAAAAAGTATGATAAGAGAACTAATACTAGTGTTATTGAACTTGGTATTACTGAGGGTAGGAATCATCAGGTTAAGAGAATGTTTTCTGAGGTTGGACACAAGGTTTTGAAGTTAAAGAGAGAGAGAATTGCTTTTCTTACTTTGGATGGGCTTGCTTCTAAGGATTATAGGGTTCTTACTCCTAAAGAGGTTAAACAACTTTATAATTTGGCTGTTAATGAAAATAAATAAATTGGATGTAATAAGTCCAATTTTTTCTTGAAAAATTTCATGAATACTGGTATTATATTAATTGTAGAAAAATACTAAGGAGTGATAAGTATGCTTAAGAACAAAGAAAATTTTACTAACGAACATTCGTTCGGGGGGGGGGTATTTAAATAATACTAATAAAAAAAGAAATAAGTTAAAGTTTGTAACTATTTTTCTTGTGTTTTTACTTATTATTGTAGGATTTAGTTATGCTGTTTTTGATTATACTTTTTTGGGTAGTGCTAATGTTATTACTGCTAAGGATGTTGAACTTAGATTTTTGGAGTCAAATTCGGAAGTAATTGCTATTAATAATGGTTTACCTATGACTGATGAGGATGGTATGAACCAAGATAAAACTGGTAATGTGTTTGATTTTGAAGTTAGGTCTAAGGTGGGATATGATTCAGATATAAAGTATGATTTGGTTTTAGAAAAGTTAAATGTTGATGCTGGTTTAGGTCAAGTAAGTGATAGTGATGTTAAGGTATATATTGAAGATTTTAATGGTAATACGGTGTTAGAGCCTACTAGGGTTAGTGATCTTAAAAACTATAATTTGATAGAAAAGACTAATCATCATAGTGCTAGTAAATCTATAATAAGTAATAAGTATAGATTAAAGGTTTGGCTTGATAAGAATTATGATATTTTTACTGGTAAGGAGATGCAGTATAAGTTTAAGATTGGTGTAAAAGTGGAACAAAAAAATCAGGATTTGAATAAGCAATATACAATAATATATAATTCTAATGGTGGTACTGGTTCTATGGAGAATACTGTTTTTAAGGTTGGGTCTCAAGGTAAGCTTTCTAAGAATGTTTTTATTAAGACTGGTTATGATTTTACAGGGTGGAGTACTAAAAAAGGATCTAGTTCTGTAAAGTATGATGATGAGTCTGTTATTAGTGATGTATCTTCTTTTTATGATGGTAAGGTTAAATTATATGCAGTATGGAAAGTTAGTACTTATAATGTTAAAGTTAATGTGGTTAATGGTAAGTTGTCTGGTGAAAGTGAGAAAAAGGTTAATTATAATGAAAGTGTAAAATTTGATGGAGTAAGTGCTAGTACTGGTTATGATAGACCTTCTATTAGTTGTACAAATGGTCAAAATGCAGTTATAAATGGCAATGTGATTATAACAGGTAAGATTACAAAAGATACAGTATGTACAGTAACTTATAAGGCTAACGAACTTAAGTTTGATAATCAAACTGTTGATAGGAATTATAGTGATAATGTTCAAAGTATTAATTTAACAGGTGCTAGTAATGGAACTGGTTCTTATACTTATCAAATAGTGTCTGGTAATAGTAATAATTATTTTAGTATTAATGGACTTGCTTTGTCTATAAAAGCTGGTACTTCAGCTGGTGTATACACTTTAACTGTAAGGGCTATTGATACTAAATCTAATATGACAAAAGATATAAATGTATCTGTTACTATTAATAGAATATCTCCGACGATAAAATCGGAAAATAAAACAGTTGATTATACAGGAAGTAAGATAGAGTATGTAGCTACAAGTAATTCAAGTGGTGAGTTTATTTATGAATATTATAATGATGTTGGTTGTGTTAGTTCTAATAAACTAGCAGATAATCCTATTAATGCTGGTTTATATAGTGTTAAAGTAAAACAAGTGGCAAGTGGTAATTATACAAGTGGCGAAAAATGTTCTAGTTTAACAATAAATAAAATTAATAATACAGTAGTAGTTAATGGAAATAGTCTAACATATACAGGCGGTTCACAAAAGTTAGTTAGAGTATCTTCTAATCAAGGAGATGTATATTATAGTGTTGGTACTGAACTTACAAAGAGCAATTATTCAACAAGTGGTAGTACTTTAATACCAGAAGAAACAAATGCTGGTACATATAAGGTTTATTATTATGTGATTGGTAATAATAATTATAATCCTAAGGCTGGTAGTGTTGATGTAGTAATTGCTAAATCAAATACTTCTACTACGCTTGTTCCTAAGGCTACTACTGTTTATACTGGTTCTTCTGTAAGTTCTAATACTGCCACTTCTAAACTTAGTAGTAATAATAGTTTGCTTAGTGGTGGTTATACTTATGAGTATTATAATGGTTCTAGTTGTAGTGGTACTAAACTTAGTAATGCTCCTAAAAATAAAGGCACTTATAGTGTTAAAGCTATTTTGACTGGGACAAGTAATTATAATGGTTCTACTAGTGGTTGTGTTAATCATGTGATTTCTGCTAAGGATTTGACAATAATTGCTACAAATCAGATAATTCATCAAGGAAGCAGTATTTCGATTTCTACTAGTAATGTTTCTATTTCAGGATTGGTTGGTTATGATAGTTTAACTAGTATTAGTTTAACACCTAGTACTAATGCTGTAACTACTAGTGGAACTATAACACCAAGTGGAGCTAAAATTGTTGATTCTGATGGAAATGAAGTAACTAGTAATTATAATATTTCTTATGAGAATGGTTTATTGGTTATTAAGGGGATTGAATATACTGTTTCTTTTAAAAAGGGTACTGGTGTAGATAAGCTTTCTGCTGATTATGTTACTTGTACAACATCTGGAACAAGCTCTAGTTGTGCTATTAAGTTGCCTACTATTACTAGTTCTTCTACATATGGCCCTGGTTTTTTTGGAACAAGTTCATCAGCAATTGGTTCTTTAATGTCGGGTGATACAGTAACTGTAAGTTCTGATAGTACTTATTATGCTTTGGCAAAGAAAATGTCAATTAGTTTTGCTACTAAAAATGGTTCAAAGGTTAATTCTACTTATGGTTGGTCTAATGAAAAGAATGTTATTGCTACTTATTCTTATAGATGTGGTGTAAATGGTGTTACTTGTACTTTTGATTCTAGTGAAGAAGGAGGAATGATTGATACAACAGTATCTGAAACTTTAAAAAATACTGATACATATAATAATTGGTTTACTCATAAAGGTATTGTTAATGCTTCTATGACTTATAATGGTTCTACTGTAAATAATAGTATTTCTGTAGTTAAGGTTGGTTATGCGGCTACAACTCTTTTGAATAAGGGTGTTGTTACTTCTGGTGCCGGGTTATATCAAGATAAATATGAGGGTACTGGAGGAATTAGGTTTATTTATAGAGGAACTGGCCCTAAAAATTATTTTAAAGTTGGTTCAGATAGTGTTGTGTGGAGAATAGTTGCAATTGAGCCTGATGGAACGTTAAAGATAGTTAGAGATGAAAACTATACAAGTGCTGGGACGATAGCTTGGGGTTCTGTTAGGAATTTTGCTGGTTCTGGTTTTGCTACATCAGGTGAGGCTTTTAATCAAAAACTTTATAAAGATGTACCTGGTGGTGGTAATCCTAAATATACGCAAGTTTATCATATGGTTGCTAATAAAAATTGGCCGTGTGGAACTATTCCTACTGCTACTCCTGGAAATTCTATGGCGACTACTATTGCTCAGGAACGTAATACTAGTACATGTAATGTTTTGGCTGATGGTAGTGGTTCTTCAATAGGATTATTGTCAATAAGTGATTTTCTAAGAGCTAGTTCTAATTCTACTTGTACTTCTATGGCTGCTTCAAGAAAAAGTACTTCTAATTGTAATAATAACTGGCTTACTAGATCTTCAGATTCTATTATACCAACAATGAATGCTTCTTCTGATCAATCTAATTATGTTGTATGGAAAAGTGAAAATATGATGTCTGGTGTTGGAAGAACTACTAAGCAATATCCTAAGTATGCAGCTTATTATCAAGGAACTACTGATCTTTTAAGTGGTTCTGGAACTTCATCTAGTCCATATTTATTTGGAGGTTATTAGGAGGAATATATGAAAGATAAAAAGATTTTGATTATGGTAATTATTGTTGTTTTTGTTGGTATTTGTATTTTTGCTGGATTTAGGATATTTGATAGAAACCTTGATGCTTTACCTAAGAATAAAGTTATTAAAAATACTAATTCTGGTGTTATAGAAAATAAAGTTGTGAAGGGAATTGAGTTTTCTGAAGTTTCTTTAAATTCTGAAAATGGAAATGCTTTGTATAAAGGGAAAATTACTAATAAAACTAGTGATTCTATTTATATTAGAAGTATAGAAATTGTTGTTAAGAATAGTTATGGCCTTGAGATAGTTAGTTTAAATTGTAATGTTGGACGTAAGATAGGTGTTAATGAAAGTACTAATATTGAAGCTATGACTACTATGGATTTACCGAATGATGTAGCGTTTTCTTTGGAATATATTATTAATAAATAATTTACTTGCATATTCTTGTTATAAAGACTATAATTTATGTGGAGGTAATTCTATGAGACTAAATTAAATTGGTATTATTTATTATTTGTTTAGTCTTTTTGTTTTACTTTTAATTTGGAGGTAATATGAGAATAGTAATGAAGATAAGCGGTGAGGCTTTAAAGAATGGTAGTAATATATCTAGTTCTAGTTTAGATAAGGTTTTAAGTGAGGTTAAAGATATTTCTTCTAAGCATGAACTTATTATAGTTTGTGGTGGAGGTAATTTTTGGAGAGGTCGTAATGATCTTAATATTGATAGTGTTATTTCTGATCAAGTGGGAATGCTTGCTACTGTTATGAATGCAATTGCTTTGCAATCTTATTTTAACTTGAATGGGGTTTCTGCTAGTTGTTATAGTTCTTTTGAGGTTTCTGGTATTATTAAGAAGGATAATTTTAGTGATGTTAATGCTGATTTGAAAGCTGGTAAAGTGGTTATATTTGGTGGTGGTCTTGGAACTCCTAATTTGTCTACGGATATGACTACTGTGTCTAAAGCATGTGAGTATGATTCTGATTTGATTCTTATGGCTAAGAATGTTGATGCTATATATGATAGGGATCCTAAGCTTGATGGTGCTAGGAGAATTAAAGAATTATCTCATTTGGAACTTTTTAATATGTCTGTAGGGCAAGGGGTTTCATCTTTAATGATTCTTGATATTGAGGCTATGGCTAAACTTGTTAAGTATGAAATTCCTATGTATGTTTATAATTCTAATATGGTTAGTAATTTGGATGATGTTTTATCAGGAAAGGTTGGAACTAGAGTTATTACTGAGTAACTCTTTTCTTGTCTTATTTTGGTTTTTTTGATATAATATGTTTACTTATTTTGGAGGGTTATTTATGAAAAAATATTTAGTTGATAAAAAGAATACTAGTTTTTTAAGGGAGTATGTTGCCTCTGGTGATAAGATTGTGTTGTTTCTTGCGGATGGTTCTTTTAAGGAGATTGAGAATACTTTGGAAAATACTAAGTATTTAGATGATCTTATGCTTGAGCAATATTATGAGTATGATAAGGATTCTTTGGTTTCTTTTTCTGGTACTAATTTTGCTATTTCTTCTGGTCTTGCTGTTGGTACTGCTATTACTTTTGCTAGTGATGGTGTTGGTGATGGGATGGAACTATCTAATTCTGTTAAAATGGGCTCTGTTTTAGGGGCTGGTGTTGGTGTGGCTACTTCATATCTTATTGCTACTAGTAAGGCTAAGAATGCTCTTCTTGATTATGAGAAGGATTCTTTGTTTGTTGAAAATAGAGATTTATTTGAACTTTATTTATCTAGTACGAATTTTTGTAATGGTTTGTCTAAGAAGACTAGGGAAAAGGTTAATGATGTTTGTGGAAGGCTTTCTCTTAATGTGATTAATGATTTTAAGCTTAGTGAGATAAAGGAGATCTATCTTAAGATAATTAATTATAATGATAATGATGAAATGTTTGTTGATAGAGATAATGTTCGTATTAGAAAGTAGTGATGTTTTATGAATTCTTATAGTGATTTTTTATCTTTTTTAGATTCTTTGGATTATAAGCCTAGACTTTTACTTCATAGTTGTTGCGCGCCTTGTAGTAGTTCTGTTTTGGAACTTTTGTCTAAGTATTTTGTTGTTGATGTTTATTATTATAATCCTAATATTTATCCTTTGGATGAGTATGTGAGGCGTGAAGAGGAACAGGAGCGATTTATTTCTTATTTTTCTGATGTTGGTTTTATTCGTGGGTTATATGATAGTGATAAGTATTTTTCTGTTGTTAATGGTTTAGAGTCTGAACGTGAGGGTGGTAAGCGTTGTTATAAGTGTATTTCTATGAGAATGGAAGAAGCATGTAAGTATGCTAAGGAAAATGGGTATGATTTTTTTACTACGACTTTGTCTGTTAGTCCTCATAAGAATAGTAGGATGATTAATGAGATTGGTTATGCTTTGGAAAAGGAGTATAATGTTTCTTATTTGTATTCTGATTTTAAGAAAAAAGATGGTTATAAGAGGAGTATTTTTTTATCTAACAAGTATAATCTTTATAGACAGGATTATTGTGGGTGTAAATACTCGGTAAGAAATTAAAAAAAATCTTAATACTAGTTTAATTTAATGATATAATTAAGTAGGAGTGATTTTATGCGATATATTATTTCAGCAGGAGGTACTGGTGGTCATATTTATCCTGCTCTTAGTATTATAAATAAAATAAAAGAAGAAGATAAAGAGGCTAAAATTCTTTATATTGGTACTACTGATAGGATGGAGAAGGATTTAGTTCCTAATTTGGGTATAGATTATTTGGGAATTAAGATGAATGGTCTTACGCGTAGTGTTAAGAAAATAGTAGGATTTGTTATTAATACTTTATCTGGTGCTAGGAAATGTAAGAAGGTAATGAAGAAGTTTAAGCCTGATGTTGTTATTGGCGTTGGTGGTTATGTTACTGTTCCAGTTGTTATGGCTGCTAAAGATTTAGGTGTTAAGATTGTTTTACATGAACAAAATAGTATTCCTGGTAAGTCTAATATAAGACTTAGTAAGTATGCAGATGTTGTTTGTATTTCTATGAAAAGTTCTAGGAAGTATTTTAATACTAGTAATGTTGTTCTTACTGGTAATCCTCGTGGTGAGGAAATTTTAGGAGTTAAGAAAGGAAATAAAAAAGATTATGGTCTTTCTATTTCTAAAAAGTTGGTACTTATTACTATGGGTTCTTTAGGAGCTTCAACTATAAATGAAAAGATTGTTTCAATGCTTGATAGTTTTGAAAATAAGCATTATGAGGTTTTACTTGTTACAGGTAAGGCTAATTATGAAGAAATTGCTGTTAATGATTTTCCTAAGAATGTTAATGTTGTCCCTTATATAGAAAAGATGGGTGAGGTTCTTAAGTTTACTGATTTGATTGTTACAAGAGCGGGTGCTACAATAATTTCTGAGATTACGGCTTTGGGTATTCCTGCAATACTTATACCTAGTCCTTATGTTGCTAATAATCATCAGGTTATTAATGCTAGTGATTTGGAAGAAAATGGTGCTGCTTATGTTTTAGATGAGAGTACTTTTACTGGCGATGATTTGATTGATAAGATAGATGATATTCTTGGTGATTCTAAGGTTTATCATGATATGAGTAGTGCTTCTAAGAAAATGGGAATAACTGATAGTGCTTCTAGAATATATAGTGAGATAGAAAGGTTATTTAATAGGTGATTGATATGTTAGACTTGATAAAATTTATAGATGATAATAACTTAGGTGATTATAAGGAAAATGTTTCTTTTAAGACTCTTACTACTTATAGAACTGGTGGAAAAGCAAGACTTGTGTATTTTCCTTTTGATGTTGATTCTTTAAAGAGTGTTTTATCTTATATGAGGGATAATAATATTTCTTTTAAGGTATTTGGTAATGGCTCTAATATTTTGGCTAGTGATGATGATTATGATGGAGTTATTGTTAAGCTTAAGAATTTTAATGAAATGGAGTTTTTGGATGGAAAGGTTGTTGTTTCGGCTGGTTATAGTTTAAGTTTACTTGCTAATACTGTTACAAAGATGGGTTATTCTGGTCTTGATTTTGCTTGTGGTATTCCTGCAACTGTTGGAGGTGCTGTGTATATGAATGCTGGGGCGTATTTGAGTGATATTAGTGAAGTTTTAGATAGGGTGGAATTTCTTGATGATAATTATGAGATTAAATGCTTGGAAAAAGATGCTCTTGATTTTAGTTATCGTCATTCTATATTTATGAGTAAAAATTGGATTATTTTAAGAGCATATTTTACTTTGGAAAGAGATTCTGTTAAGGAAATGACTGATTTAATTGAGGATAGGAAAATGAGAAGAGTTGTATCACAACCATTAGATTTTCCTTCGGCTGGTTCTGTGTTTAGAAATCCTACTGATATGTATGCTGGTAAGCTTATTGAAGATTGTGGCTTAAAAGGTTATAATTATGGTGGAGGGGAAATAAGCGAAAAACATGCTAATTTTATAATTAATAAGAATCATGCTAAGTCTTCGGATATTAAGTATTTAATGGATTTAGCTCATGATGAGGTTTTGAAAAAATATGGTATAGATTTATATAGAGAACAAGAATTATTTAATTTTGGTGATAAGTAATGAGTAAGAAAAAGGTAAAAAAGGGTAAAAGAAGATTTAGAATATTTTTATTAGTAATGATCTTTTTGATATTACTTCTTTTTGCTGTTGTTATGCTTTGTGCTTATGTTTTTAAGGTTCCTACTAGATCAATTATTGTTCAAGGTAATAGTATAGTTAGTGATGAGGAAATTTTAAAGAGTGCTGGGCTTGATCATGATTCTAATTTTATTCTTACGAGTTCTAATGATGTTGAGAGTAGTGTTAAGAAAAATTCTTTTATTAAAAGTGTAAAAGTAAAGAAGAATTGGCTTTTGGAGATTAATATTTATGTTGAGGAATATAAACCATTTTTTATAAGAGAAGATACTAATACTATTGTTACTTCAAGTGGTGATGAGATTAGTAATAGTGAGGATTATAATTTAGCTATTCCTTCTCTTATTAATTATGTTCCTGATACTAAGTATAAAGATCTTATTAAAAAGATGAATAGGATAGATTATTCTTTGATTAAGAAAATATCTCAGATTATGTATAGTCCTACTAAGTATGATGAGGATAGATTTATTCTTTATATGAATGATTCTAATAGAGTTTATATTAATTTACCTAAGTTTAAGAGTTTTAATAAGTATGATGAGATGGTTACTAAGTTTGAGGGCAAGACTGGTAGGCTTTATTTAGATAGTGGTAATTATTTTGAGATAGATAAGTAGTCTATTTCTTTTTTTTGACATAAAAAAACTTTCTAACAATGTTAGAAAGTAACTTACTTATGGCGCGCCCAGAAGGATTTGAACCCTCAACCTCTTGGTCCGTAGCCAAACGCTCTATCCAATTGAGCTATGGGCGCTTGTTTGATAACAAATAGATTATACTATAATATTTTATAATTTTCAAGTATTTTTTAGGTTAAATCTCTTTTTATGTTTGTTTTTATTAAATATTATATAGTAGGGGGGTGGTTAATATATTAAGTATAAGAAAGCGTCAACAGTATTTAAAGAATTTAGGCTTTTATAAGGGAATGGTTGATGGAGTAGAGGGTGTTCTTACAAGAAAAGCTTATAAAAGTATTCAAGAAAAGTATTTTATTAGAGATAGTGATATTGATGGTATTTATGGCAAGAATACAGAGATTTTGCTTAGAAATGCTGAAAGGGTTAGGCTATATACTAAGAATTTTAGTTTGAAGGAGTTTAAGTGTGAATGTAATGGTAAGTATTGTAGTGGTTATCCTAGTTTGATTAGTATTAAGCTTCTTAAGTATGCACAGGTTTTAAGAAAGAAATATGGGGTTTTGTATATTACTAGTGGTCTTCGTTGTGTAACTTTTAATGATAGTATTGGGGGTATTAGAGGTTCTAAGCATACTTTGGGAAAGGCTATTGATTTTTATACTAGTTATTCGGCTTCTTCTTTTTCTAATAGAAAAAGAATTATTAATTGGTATGCTAATAATTGTGTTTCTATGTTTTATGCTTATTGTGATGGGTATGCAAGGTATAAGTATAGAAGGGAATATCCTAGTGTTCCTAGTATGTATAAGAGTATTCATGTTGATGTTAAATAGGCTTACTGAGGTAAGTCTTTTTTTGATGTTTTTTCATTGACAAATATAGTTACATATGTTACCATATATATGTTCTTAATGATTGTATGAAGAAGAAAAATATATAAATCTGAAATGAGTGGTGGCGTTATGACGGGTGAGCAATTAAAACAACTATCAAGAATGAAAAAATTGATTAGTCAAGGACATAAGAGATTTGCTTGCCGAAAAGATCGCGATTATTTACAGGAGTTGTTATATATTGGTATAACAGAAGAAGCGGCTTGGAATGAGATACTTACTTTATCTGCTCAAAATTATGTGTATGATTATAAACCATTTTATGAAAAAATGGGTGATGATGCGCTTACGTTTAAGAAAATGATAAATGGATATAAGGTATATATAAAGATAAAACTTGAGAAATATAATAATAAGGGCACAACTGTATGTTTATCTTTTCATATTGATTATAGATGAGGAGTGAATGATTATGAAATGTGATATATGTAATAGTCAAGAGACTTACGTAAAGGATTATGAACATAATTATAATATTAAAGGTAAGAATATTTGTTTTGTTTCAAAAAGACGTTTTTGTAAATTATGTAATAATTTAGTATATGATTCTGTTTTGGATAATAAAGTTTCTGAGATTGCAATAAGTGAATATAATAAAAAATATGGGATAACTAAGGAAGAAATAATTAATTTAAGACGTAGGTTTAATTTATCTCAAGAATTATTTGCTAAAGTAATAGGTTGTGCTAAAAAGACGTTGATAAGTTATGAGAAGGGTAAATCAATCCCAAATGATAGTTATTTAATAATATTAAAAAGTTTATTATCTAAGCCTGATACAATAAAAACAATAATTGATGCTAATAAAGAACAGTTTACTGAGAAGGAATTTAATAAAATAAATGAGAAAATTACTACTATTTTTTCTAATAATACTAAACAATTAATTTTTAATAGCGAGTATATTCCTAATGAATATAATGGTTATTCAAAACTTTCTAAAGATAAAGTTTATAATATGATATTATATTTTGCTAATCGTACAGTTTTAAAAACTAAGTTATTAAAAGAGATGTTTTATGCTGATTTTTTGTATTATAAAAAAAATTGTAAATCAATTACTGGTTTAGAGTATGCAAAATTGCAATTTGGACCAGTTCCAGATCAGTTTGAATCTATTTTAAATGAATGTTCAAAAGAAAATTTGATTGAATATAAATTAGAATATAATAATCAATTTGAAAGTTATAATATAAGTTCAAATCAAAAATTTGATTCAACAATATTTGATGAAGATGAGTTAGAGATTTTAAAACAAGTTAGAGATAAATTTAAAAAATTTAGTTCAAGAGACATTGTTGAGTTTTCTCATAAAGAGAAAGCATTTACTTCAACAAAGTTTTTTGAAAAAATAAGTTATGATTATGCTTTTGAAATTGAATCAATATAATCAGTGATTTTCACTGATTTTTTGTTGTTAAAATATAAAAAAAGCTTTTAGATTAAAGCTCCTTTTTCACATCTGTTACCCCAGGCATCTATTATTTGTTTATCTTTTTTAATTGCTATTATTTCACAGTGATTTGGACATTTTTTACATTCGTATCCTTTGGTTTTGTAGTTTAGATCTAGAATGTTAAAGTCAAATGGTTCTTCTTTTTCTTTTTTTGAGAGAATTGCTATTCCTAGGGCTCCCATGAGGTGTCCATTTTCGTCAGTAATTATTTTTTCTTTGGTTATTTTTTCAAAGGCTTTTACGACACCAATATTTTTACTTACTCCGCCTTGGAATACTATAGGAGGGGTTATTTTTTTTCCTTTTGCAACGTTGTTTAGATAGTTATTTACAACACTTTCACATAGTCCAGCGATTATATCTTCTTTTTTGTGTCCTATTTGTGCTTTGTGTACTAGGTCTGATTCTGCAAAAACAGTGCATCTGGCTGCTATGTTGGTTGGCTTTTTAGATGTTAGAGCTATTTTTCCAAAATCTTTTATATCTACTTCTAGTCTTTTGGCTTGACTTGATAGGAAGGCTCCGGTTCCAGCGGCGCATAAGGTGTTCATGGCATAGTCTGTTACTATTTTATTGTTTAGTAGGATTATTTTTGAATCTTGTCCTCCAATTTCAAAAATAGTTTTTACGTCTTTATATTTTGATGCTGTTCCTATGGCGTGAGCGGTTATTTCGTTTTTGATAACATTTGCTTTTATCATTATACCAATTAGTCTTCTTGCACTTCCAGTTGTTCCTGAGGAGACTACTTCATAGTTTTTTGGTAGGTCTTTTTTTAGATGCTGTAATAATATTTTTACTGCTTTTATGGGTTCTCCTTTGGTCCATATATAATCTTTTACTAATATGTTATTATCTTTATCTATTATTACTCCTTTTGTAGATATTGATCCTATATCTATTCCTAGATATGCTTTATTTTTCATTTTTGTTTTCCTTTCTCATTTGAAGCATATCAGTAAATGCTTCTAGTCTTGTTTTTATTCCTGTATTACTTGTTTGGGTATCAAATGATAGGTAAATTATAGGAATTTGTTTTTCTCTTGATATACGATTTAGAATAGGGGTTATTCCTACTTCTGGTGTGCATCCGAATGGTTTGGTATGAATTATTCCATCGTATTTTTTCTTTTTTAGGAGTAGTGCTCTATAGATATTATCTGTTGCATCTGCGCCTTGTTTGTATTTTAGGTATTTTTTTGTTTTTAGTTTTATGTAAGGACTTAGTATTTTTTTATAGATTAGTAGATATGAGATGTTTGTAAATCTTTTAATACTTATGTTTTGTTTTTTTAATTCTTCTTCTAGATTATAAGTTGATGATGGTTCCATAGCGGTATATAGTTCTCCGATGATACCTATTTTTAGTTTTGGTTTTATTTTTTTAATTTTTTTATATTTTTTTTGGTATTTGTGTGTTATTTTTAGTATTTTTATAATATTTGTTTCATTTTTTAGTTCGTTTATGAATTTATATTTTATTTTTTTTAGTTCTTGGTAGTTTTTTTGTACTTTTTTTCTGTTATAGTTTTCTGTTTTATCGAAAAGTATTATTTTTGTGAATGTAATTATAAAGTTTTTTAGAAGGTTTATTTTAGTTAAATCTTGATTTATATTTTTAAATGTTTTGTATATGTAATTGAAGTTTGTTTTTCCTTTGTTTATGAATTCGTAAAATTCAAATTCATAGTGTAGGTCTTTTAGTATTGTTTTTTGGAGTTCTGCATAGTTTCCATATCTACATCCTCCGCCAAATTGTATGAGGATATTTGCTCCTTGTTCTAGGGATTCAATGTAGTTTCCTAGGTTGTATTTAAAGGGCATGCAGATAAAATCTGGAGAATGTTTACTACCGAGTTCTATGGTTTTTTTTGTTATTGGTGGGGCAACTTGGACTTTTTGATTTGTTATGTTTTCTATGAATGGTTTAATGAAGTATGAGTAATCTCCTAGGTGGGGGAATGATATTATTTTATTCATATGTATTCTCCTTGTTTATTATATCTATGAAACTTTCTAATCTTGTTATTAGTCCAGTTGTTTCGGTTTCTTCGTCTTGTATTATGGTTATTATTGGTTTATTTTTTATGTTTCTTATGATTAGTTCATTTGTTATTGAATCTGTGGCACAGGGAAATGCTGATATGATTATTATTCCGTTTACGTTGTTTTTATATTTTGCTATTGCTCCCATTAGTTCTTTGTTTATTGTGTAGTAGGTGTCTTTTGATATTTCTTTTGATTCTGTTTCAAGTTCTTTTTTATCATATATATCAGCATATACAATATCTATATTATTTTCTTTTAGGATATTTATTATTGGTTTTCCGATTAGTTCATCGTATATGTTGTAGGGGTGTCCTGCTAGTAGTATTTTTTTGTTATTATTATTTAGAATATTTGTTTGTTTTAGGAGTAAGTTGTTTTGTACTTTTTTTTCTTTTTCTTTTGCTTTTTTATATGCTGATAGGGTTTTGTTAAAGGAAAATCCTAGATAAAGTCCTAGTTCTATGAAGGCGTTTTTTTCGTGTTTTTTATGAGTTTCATCTATGTTAATATCTAATATGTTAATGTTAAATAGGTTATTTACTAAATCATATAATAGATAGAAGTTTGTGCATACTTTTTCATCTTTTTTTAGACTTTCGATGTGTGGTATTAAGATATAATCACATTTATTTATTAGATTTTTTATATGTCCTAGGAATATTTTTAGACTTATACATGATTCTGGTGGTGCTAGTTTATTTCCGTTTTCTAGTGTTTGTTTTGTTGTGGGGTCTGAAATTATGTAATCTATATCTAGTTCGTTTAGAAAAGTTTTTATAAGTGTTTGGTATCTATAATAGAAAAGGGCTCTTGGTATTCCTATTTTCATTTAATCATCTCCTAGATAATTTTATTCTGTTATGTATTTTTTAGCATAAAAAAAGTTCTACAAAATAGAACTTTTATAGGAATAATATGACAAGTGTTCCTACGATTAGACAATATATTACAAAGTAAATAAGTTTTCCGTCTTTTACAACGTTTCTAAACCATTTTGTTGCAAAGTAGGTTACTACTCCAGCGATTATTGTTGCTAGAAGGTAGTATATTATTGTTATTAGGGATAAACTACTTGTTAGTAAATCTTTTAGTCCTAGGATTGTTGTTGCAACACTTATGGGAATGTATAATAAGAAGGAAAAGTCAAATGCTGTTTCTCTTTTTAAATTTCTAAGCATGCCTCCGACAATAGTTGAACCACTTCTTGAGATTCCTGGAACGAGTGCTATTACTTGGAATAATCCTATTATGATTGCATCTTTTAGAGTTATGTGTTTGTTGTCTTTTTTTCCTTTTATGTTTCTAATTAGAAATAGAAATCCAGCGGTTATAAGAAGAGTTACTCCGACAAATTTGATATTTTTTTCAAGAATATCAAATATTCCTAGTTTTGTAACTATTAGTCCCGTTATACCAGCAGGAATGGTTGCTGTTATTAGTAATAAGCAGTATCTAAAGTTTTCTTTTGTTTCTGGGGAATCTTTTTTGATGTGTTTTACAAAATCAATAAATAGTGTTTTTATTCTATCTCTGTAGAGATATATTATTGCTATTAGGCTACCAAAGTTTGTTAGTATTGCTAGCATTCCTATATCTATGTTGGTATCTAATAAATGATTTAAAATCATGACGTGTCCAGATGATGAGACTGGTATTGGTTCTGTGAAACCTTGTATTATTCCTAAGATTATGTACTTTATTATTTCTATCATTTTTAATCACCTAGTTAATTATATACTATTTTTGTCAAATTTTAAACAGATTAAAATTAAAAATATTGTATATACTATTTTTGAGGGCGATAATATGACTTATATTTATGATATATTACTTAATTTTAATGAGAATTTGGTGGAGTATTTTGAATGGAATGATAATGATAAGATAAAGTATGTTAAGAAAATTATACTTTTTAAAGTTAGTTCTAAGGTTATTGAAGATATTATTTATAATGATGTTTTATTTGACAGTTCATTTACAGATAAGATTCCTAAGTATGAAATGAATGGAGTTAAAGATGCTGGTAGTTTATGTCTTCTTTGTGATGGACTTATGGTTGTGGGTTTATTAATAAGAAATAATAAAGTTTCTTTGGTATCAAGGATGATTCTTGATGAGGAGCAAGAGGTTATAGAGATGTGTGATAGATTAAGTAGTTTTTCTGTTTTGTATAAAATTATTGGGAAAAATAATAAGAAAAATAGTATTATTACTCGTGAGGAAGAGAGAGTTTTAAGGTTTTTAAAAGTTGAATTTGTTAGACTTTATGAAGAAGGTAATTTAGATAAATTTATGTATTTATATTATGAATTTACAGGTAAGGAGTGTAATAGTATAGATTATATTTATAAGTATTTGATTAGTAGTTTAGAGGTATTTACTGATAAACATATGAAACTTTATGAGGTTTTAAATTTATCTAATGCAAAACTTAATTAATTTTGAAAAAAAATCATTGCTATTCTAAAAATTATAAGGTATAATCAAATTGTGTAAAAAAGAATGGGAGTGATATTGTGTCAAAGAATATAAAAATATTTATTGGATTAATGTTATTTACACTTATTGGTCTTTTTGGAATGGGTAATGTAAGTGCTGATACTAGAGTTAATTATCATCGTTGTTCTTATCCATTGAAAAATACTGAACAATTTGTTTTGAAAAACGTAACTGTAACTAACACTATGGATCATTTTACTGCTTATAACAATGATAGAAATAAGCGTATTGTGTATTGTATTCAGCATGGCGTACAACATGTAAATTCTGAGTCAGATCTTTCTGGACCTGATTATGTTTCTTGTGCAGTTAATGTAAATAGTAGTTATGTTGATAGAGCTTTGGTTTATGGTTATAGTGGTTCTGATAGTTCTGATACACCAGCTTGTAGTACTGATAGAGCTGCTACTCAATTGATGGTTTGGATTGCTGCTAAAGCTGATGAGGCTGGTGCTAGTGTATTAACTGGCTTGAGTCAAAGTTCATTAGTTGGAATGACTAATTCAGAAATTGGAGCAAAGGCATATGCTTTAAAACAATTGATTGTTAATCATAATGTAATTCCTTCTTTTGCTAAGGCTACTGAAGCTAGTGCTGCTAATGATGAAAATAGAATGGAATTAAAATATAATGAAACTAATCGTAATTTTTCTAATAGTGAAACTGATAGTAAGGGGGTACTTTCTACTTGGACAAAAGGCACTGATCCTAGTGGAATTACTTCTAGTATAAGTGGTAATACTTTAACTATTACATCTAAAAATGATAGTGTTACTACACCTTTAAGTTTTACTAAAACTTTTAAGACTGGTGGTACAGGATATATTCGTGGTGGAACTACTTGGAAAGGAACTTTAGTTCAAGGAACCGAATATGTTGAACCCAAGAGTGAAAGTATGAAAGTTTATACTGGTTATAAATATCAAAAAATTGGTAAGGGAATAGTTAAAATTCATAAAATTGATAAGTATACTGGTAAGAATATGAAAGGTGCTTATTTTGGTATTTATAGTGATGCTGATTGTACTAAGAAAGCTGTTGATTATTTAGGAAGAGAGCTTCCTGAAAAGAAATCAGATAAGAATGGTCTTATTGCTTGGGATAATTTATATTATCCACTTGAACTTGGTCAATCAAGAACATATTATGTAAAAGAAACTAAGACTATTGAGGGTTATGCTCTTGATAATGAACAACTTGAGAAACTTAAAGCTAAAGGAACTTGTATTCCTGTACAAGTAACTGCTAGTGAAAAGGATAAAGATAATACTGCTCCTGCTTCTACTACAAAAGAAGTTGAAGATAAAGAAGTAGTTGTTCAAGCGGTATATAATATACCTTATGGTAATGTTACTATTTTAAAACAAGATGCTGATACTGGTAAAGTTATTCCTGGAGTTGAATTTAAACTTCTTAAGAATAATACTAAGAAAGAACCTGCTACTGATATGAATGGTAATGTTGTTAAAAATGTTGTTACTGATGAAAATGGTATTGCTGAATTTGAAAATATACCTTATGGTGATTATATTTTAGTAGAGGTAAAGGCTGATAGTTGGTATAAGATTTTGGAAGAGCCAATTGAGTTTACTTTAAATAAGGATAATGATGCTTTAAAATATGAAGCTCAAGGTACTGAAGCTTTGCCTAGTACTGGTTCTAATGATAATACTAAACAAGATGCAACTAAGAATAATACTACAAGTGATAAAAATAGTTCATCAACTACTAATAGTGGTACAACAACTGATAATAAAACTACTGATAAGACAAAAGATATATTATTGCCTTTAGCTAAATATCGTTTGGGTGATCCTACTAATGATGGTAAGATTAATCAAGATGATATGAAGGTAATTGAAGATATTATTGCTAAGAATATTGAAGCAACTAGTTTACAATTTTATGCTTCTGATTTAAATCTTGATAAGGCTGTTAATCAAACTGATAAAGATTTGATGCAAAAATATTTAGATGGTGATAAGACTGCTATTGCTAATGCACTTAAGGAATATGAAATTCCTGGACAAGTTCAAAAGAGAGTTACTCTTGTTGTTACTAATAAACCTTTGGATATGAAGATTAGTAAGGTTGCTATTACTAATGAAAAGGAACTTCCTGGTGCTAAAATAGTTATTAAAAATTCTAAGGGTGAAGTATTCTTAAAATATACTTCAACTAGTAAGGTGAAGGAATTCTATATTCCAGTTGGAGATTATACTTTAACTGAAACTGTTGCTCCTAAAGGTTATCAAACTTTGAAAACTGAAGTTAAGTTTAGAGTTTTATCTAATGGTAATATTAAATTAGTTAGTGCTGATTCTAATATGTATAAGATTGTTAAATCTAAAGAAAAAGATGATACTGATGCTGATCATTTAAAGATTTATAATCAATTGAAGAAAATTAGTGTACCTAATACTGGTAGTGTTATTGCTATATCTACTATAGTTGGAGGACTTCTTCTAATTGGTGGAGGTAGTTACGTAATTTATAGAAAGTATAAAACAAATTAAGAGACTTTTATAGTTTCTTTTTTTTGTTTACTTTTTTTTGCTTTTTTGATACAATTTATTGGCGTTATGAGGTGATAATATGTTTAAACTTGTAAAGCCTGAATTATGTTATAAGAAAAGTGCTATTTTGTATATTGAGGAGTTATTGAGTTATAATTCTGCTATACATGGTACTGGTTTTTTGGATAGATATTTGGAATCTAGTGGTTATGAAGAATGGCTTGATGAGATTAGATATTTAGAATTTAATAGTGATTCTTTTAAGGTATCTGCTTCGACTTTTTTTATGGTTGATGATAATGATTTTATTATAGGAATGGTTAATATTAGACATACTTTAAATGATAAGTTGTTATTTCATGGTGGTAATATTGGATATAGTATTCGTCCTACTGAGAGGGGAAATGGTTATGCTAAGATTGCTTTGTTTTTAGCTCTTAAGGAATGCTTTTCTCTTGGACTTACTAGGGTTTTGATAACTGCTGAAGATAATAATGTTCCTTCGTATAGAACTATTGAGGCTTTGGGTGGTGTTATGGAAAATAAAGTTTTAGATGAGGGTAAGTAATTTAGGAGATATTGGATTGATGTTGAAAAGTCTTTAGGTGTTTTTAGTTAGTAGTTTTTTTAGTTTTGTATATTGATAAGTTGTTATATATAGATATTGTATTAGTATTGCGATTAGTAAAGCATACATATTTATATCTAGGTATAGTAGAAGATATAATGATATTGTTTTTAGAATTGTTCCTATTAGGCTTGATGTCATGACTATTTTTGCTTTGTTTATGGCTTGTAGTGTTGATATTATTGGACCTTGGATATAAGTTAATAGGAATATTGGACTTGCTAGTATTAGGTATTTATATCCTTCGGTGGTGTTAAACATTATATTTAATGATTGTTTTGGAAAAATACAAAATATTATTGTGAATATTATTCCTATAAGTAGGGAAAAGATTATTGCTTGGGATAACTTTCTTTTTATTGCTTGGTAGTTTTTTTTGCTATTTAGAGTTGATATTGTTGGTAATAGAGCAGATGATATTGCGCCACTTAAGAATTGTGGTAACATTACCATTGGGAAGATGAATCCAGATATTATTCCGTATTCTTTTGTTATATGACTTGTGTCGTAACCTATTTTTATTAATACAAAGGTTATGATTATTGGTTCTAGAAATCCTCCGATTGAGTTTATTATTCTTCCTGTAGTGGTTGGTATGGATATTTCTAGTGTATCTTTTATGTTTGTTTGATTTGGTTTTATGTCACTTTTTTTAATGGTTACATTTTTTGGAATAAAGATAATTAATATGATGATAGATAATAATTCGCTTATTATGTTATATAGAATTAAACCAGTTATAGTTGCACTCATTCCATATTTTAAGAGATGTGGAGTTATTACTATTGTTATTATGAGTCTTGTTATTTGTTCAAAGAGATTTGAGGTTACGTGAGGAATCATTTTTTGTTTTCCGAAGAAGTAACCTCTTATTATGTTTGATATGGTTATGAATGGTAGTGTTATACTTATTGCTATTATGGGATAGTAAAGGTTATTGTTTTGGAGTAGGGTGCATGCTATTAGTTTTGATGATAGGATAAGTATAGTAATTATTATTATATTAAAGATTAGTGCTATGGGGATTATTCCAAGTACTATATTTTTGTTATTTCTTGTGTTTTCTGAGACTAGTTTTGATATTGCGATTGGTAGTGATAGGGTTGCTATGGTTATGAAAAGGGTATAGGTTGGCATAATTAGCATGTATAGTCCTATTCCGTCTACTCCTATTATTCTGGTTGTTATTATTCTAATTATCATACCTAGTATTTTTGTTATTAATCCTCCGATTATAAGAATTATTGTAGATTTTATAAATTTTTCTTTCATAGTTAATTGTATGTTTTTTATTCTTATTTTCTTAAAATAATTTTCTACTCTTTATTTTCTAGTGTTTTTATAGTATAATTAATGAGAAAAACGGGTGATTATATGAGAACAGATGATTTTGATTATGAACTTGATGAGAGTTTAATAGCACAGGTTCCTATTAAGAATAGGGATGAGTCTAGATTAATGCTTGTTGATAAGAGTAATGGTTTTTATAAACATGAGTGTTTTAAGAATATTGTTAATTATTTGAAATCTGGGGATGTTTTAGTTCTTAATAATACTAGGGTTATTCCTGCTAGGATAATTGGTGTTAAGGAAGAGACTGGGGCAGTTATTGAACTTCTTATTTTGAAGAGTAGTGATGATGTTTTTGAATGTTTGGTTAAGCCGGCTAGAAGGATTAAAGTGGGAGATGTTGTATCTTTTGGTGATGGTAAGCTTAAGGCTTGTTGTACTTCTTTAGGTGATGAGGGTATACGTGATTTTAAGTTTATTTATTCTGGTATTCTTTTGGAAATTTTAGAAGAACTTGGTACTATGCCTCTTCCACCATATATTCATGAAAAGCTTGAGGATAGGGAAAGGTATCAGACTGTTTATTCTAAGGTTAATGGATCTAGTGCTGCTCCTACTGCGGGTCTTCATTTTACTAAGGAGCTTTTAGATGAGATAAGTTTTAAAGGTGTAGAGATTTTATATGTTACTTTACATGTTGGTCTTGGTACTTTTAGGCCTGTTAAGGTGGATAATGTTTTAGAACATAAGATGCATAGTGAGTATTATGAGATGGATGAGTTTACTGCTTCTAGACTTAATCTTGCTAAGAGTGAAGGAAGAAAGATAATAAGTGTTGGTACTACAACTACTAGGGTTCTTGAGACTATTATGCATAAATATGATAAGTTTTGTGGTTGTCATGGTAATACTGATATTTTTATATATCCTGGGTTTAAGTTTAATGCTATTGATAGTTTGATAACTAATTTTCATTTACCTAAATCTACGCTTATGATGCTGGTTTCTGCTTTGGCTGGTTGTGAGAATATTTTAAATGCTTATAAGATAGCTGTTGAGAATAGATATAGATTTTTCTCATTTGGGGATTCTATGATGATTGGAGATTTTAGTGATGACAAAGGTAAAATATAATTTAATTAAAGAGTTTGGTAAGGCTAGACTAGGATTTATTGATACTAAATATGGTAAATATGAGACTCCGATGTTTATGGCAGTGGGTACACGTGCTAGTGTAAAGATGTTATCTCCGGAGGAACTTTATGATTGTAATTGTGGTATTGTTCTTGCTAATACTTATCATTTATGGCTTAGACCTGGTGAAGATTTAATTAATAAGGCTGGTGGTATTGCTAAGTTTATGAATTATAAGGGTCCTATGCTTACTGATTCTGGTGGGTATCAAGTTTTTTCTCTTGCTAGTCCTAAAGATATTTCTGAGGAGGGAGTTAAGTTTAAGAGTCATATTGATGGTTCTAATTTATTTTTAACTCCGGAGAAGAGTATTGGTATTCAAAATAAACTTGGTAGTGATATTGCTATGAGTTTTGATGAGTGTCCTCCGGCTAGTGCTAGTCATGAATATATGAAAAATAGTGTTGAGAGAACACTTAGGTGGGCTAAGAGAGGTAAGGATGTTCATAGTAATCCTGATCAATGTCTTTTTGGAATTGTTCAAGGTGGGGCTTATGAGGATTTAAGAAAGTTTTCTGCTGTTAATACTGTTAAACTTGATTTTGATGGTTATAGTATTGGTGGTGTTGCTAATGATGGTGAGAGTAAGGAAGATATGTATAATGCTATTGATTATAGTGTTCCTTATTTACCTAAAGATAAGCTTAGATATTTGATGGGTGTTGGAGATCCCATTGATATTTTGGAAGGAGTAGAACGTGGTGTTGATATTTTTGATTGTGTTCTTCCAACTAGGATTGCTAGACATGGTAATGCTTTTACAAGATATGGTAAGATGAATCTTAAAAATGCTAAATTTAAAGAAGATTTTGTTCCGATTGATGAGTCTTGTGATTGTTATACTTGTCGTAATTATACTAGGTCTTATGTTAGACATTTAATAACAGTCGGAGAAACTTTTGGTGGTAGACTTTTATCTATACATAATATTAGGTTTTTAACTAAACTTATGGAGGAGATTAGAGAGTCTATAAAAGATGATAGTTTTGATGAATATAAGAAAGATTTTATAAATAAATATGAAAGTAAGGGTGTTTGTAAAGATGAAATTAAGTAATAGTTTTTTTTACACTTTAAGAGAAAATCAAAAAGATGAAGATAGTAAGAGTGGTAATTTGTTAGTTAAGGCTGGTTTTATTAAGAAGTCTTCTAGTGGTGTTTATATGTTACTTCCTCTTGGTTTTAAGGTATATAAGAATATAGAGAAGATTGTTCGTGAGGAGATGAATAAGGCTGGTGCTAGTGAACTTTTAATGCCTTGTTTGATACCAGAGGAGGTATATGTTAAATCTGGAAGAAGAGATAATTTTGGTAGTGATATGTTTTCTCTTAAGGATAGATTTAATAGAAATTATGTTCTTGGACCAACTCATGAGGAACTTTTTGTAAGTGCTGCTAAGATGAAGATTAGATCTTATAAGGATATGCCTTTTAATATTTATCAATTTGGGACTAAGTTTAGAGATGAACCTAGGCCTAGATATGGTCTTATAAGGGTAAGAGAATTTGTTATGAAGGATGCTTATAGTTTTGATTCTAGTGAAGAAGGACTTAGTGTTTCTTATGATAAGATGTTTAATGCTTATAAAAATATTTTTGATAGAATTGGTCTTAATTATAGAGTAGTAGTTGCTGATACTGGAGTTATGGGAGGTCTTTTATCGGAAGAGTTTCAGGCTATTACTGATATTGGAGAAGATGTTGTGGTTTTATGTGATTCTTGTGATTTTGCTTCTAATATTGAAGTTTGTGAATGTAAGACTGGAATTTCTGTTTCTTCTGAAAAAGAGCTTTCTAAGAAACTTATTAATACTCCTGGTGTTGGTGTAATTGATGATTTGACTGGTCAAGGTTTTGATATTAAAAAACTTACTAAGACTTTAATATATAAGGTTGATGATAAATTTTATGCTTGTGTTATTCCTGCTAGTCATGATGTTAATGAACTTAAAGTTATGAAGTGTGTTAATGGTAAGAATATTGTTCTTGCTTCTTCTTTGGAGGTTGAAGAAATTACTGATGCTAATGTTGGTTTTGCTGGACCTATTGGTCTTGATATTCCAGTTATTTTGGATGAGGATGTTCTTTTGATGAAAAACTTTTTAGTGGGTGCTAATAAGACTGATTATCATTATATTAATGTAAATGTTGGTGATATTGATGATTATATTGTTAGTGATATAAAAGAGGTTAATGAAAGTGATTTGTGTCCTCGTTGTGGTTCTCATCTTGTGTTTAAGAAAGGTATTGAGGTTGGTAATACTTTTAAACTTGGTGATAAGTATTCTAAGAGTATGGGGCTTACTTATTTGGATAAAGATAATAAGGAAAGATATCCTATGATGGGCTGTTATGGTTTGGGACTTGAGAGAATTCTTGCTAGTGTTGTGGAACAAAAAAGTGATGATAAGGGTCTTGTTTGGCCTTTTGCAATAGCACCTTTTAAGGTTTCGATTGTTCTTCTTAGTAAAGATGATGATGCTATTTTATATGCTAATAATTTGTATGATGAACTTAATAATAAGGGGATTGATACTTTACTTGATGATAGAAATGAAAGACCTGGAGTTAAGTTTAATGATATGGATTTAATTGGTATACCTATTAGAATTACTGTTGGTAAGGGATATAATGATGGGGTTGTTGAGTTTAAACTTCGTGATAGTGATGAAGTTAGTGATGTTAAGTTAGAGGATTTAGTTTTAAAAATAGAAAATATAGTAAAGGATGATGTTGATGAAGAAAACTAAGATAATTACAAGTATTGGACCTGCTAGTAATAGTCCAGAAGTATTTGAGAAAATGGTTATAAATGGTGCTAATGTGGCAAGAATAAATTTTTCTCATGCTACTATTCCAGAAAGAGAAAAGGCTGTTGCAACAGTTAAGGAAGTTAGAGAAAAGTTAAATAAGAATATTGCTATTTTATATGATACTAAGGGGCCTGAATTTAGAAATGGTGTTTTAGAAAATGGTGAAATTAATTTAGTGCCTGGTAAGACTATTAAAATCGTTAGAGAAGATGTTGTTGGTAATGAGGAACGTTTTTCTGTTAATTATCCTAGTGTTTTAGATGATTTAGAGGTTGGTAATGTTATTTTACTTGAAAATGGTCTTATGAAGATTGAGGTTATAGAGGTAAATGATGAGTATATTAATTGCATGATAATAAGTGGTGGGGTTCTTGGAAATAAGAAGAGTTTAAATGTTCCTAATGTTAAACTTAATATTCCATTTATTAATGATGTTGATTATGAGGATATAGTTTATGCTTGCAGGCATGATGGTGATTTTATTGCTTTATCTTTTGTTTCTTGTAAGGAAGATGTTTTGAAAGTTAGAGATATTTTAAAAGAACAAGGAAGAGAAGACATTAAACTTATTTCTAAGATTGAAAGTATGACAGGTATTTTAAATATTGATGAAATAGTAGAGGTCTCAGATGGTATTATGGTAGCAAGAGGAGATTTAGGAGTTGAGGTTCCTATGACTAAGCTTCCTATTTATCAAAAAAAATTGATTAAGAAATGTCGTGAGATGGGTAAGGTTTGTGTTGTTGCAACAGAAATGCTTGAGTCTATGAAGAAGAATTTAAGGCCTACTAGAGCAGAGGTTTCAGATGTTGCTAATGCTGTTTTAGATGGTACTGATGCTGTTATGTTAAGTGGTGAAACTACTAGTGGTAAGTATCCTGTTGAAACTGTTAGATATATGGCTGATATTTGTTGTGAAGCTGAAAAGTTTTATGATAATGATTTTAGTAATAAGACTAAAACTGGTGTAACTGAAACTATTGCTGCTAGTGTTGTTGAAAGTTCTAAGGTGTTTGATATAAAGGCAGTAGTTGCTTCGACTGTAAGTGGTTATAGTGCTAGAAGTATTAGTAATTTAAAACCTAATTGTATGATACTTGCTACTTGTACTTCTAGTGAGGTTGCTAGAAGTTTAGCATTAAATTATGGTGTTGTTACAACAGTTGTGCCTTTTGTTCATAGTGCTGATGAAGTAATTGATTTAGCAAGAAATGAGGCTATAAAAGTGTTTAATCTTGAGGCTGGAGATAAGGTTTTAATAACTGGTGGTTTTTCTGATAATACTGAGAAGAGAATCACTAATTTTATGAAGATTGAAGAAATATAGGTTTATATTTCTTTTTTTATGTGTTGGTATTTTTGTTTAATTTAAAAAAAAGTGAAATTTTATTACTTTGTAATATTTGAGATGTGTTTTTTATTTGAAA